>Ga0209519_10000463_pt1 | contig 17135 bp, 13 predicted proteins | sample Rifsed13ft1_FD_184005 | JGI IMG/M metagenome (GOLD analysis project Ga0209519, IMG submission 184005) | Soil microbial communities from Rifle, Colorado, USA - sediment 13ft 1 (version 2) | ecosystem: Environmental > Terrestrial > Deep subsurface > Rock core/Sediment | place: Rifle, Colorado...
ATTAATCATAAGGTTAAAGAAAGTATTTCTCTTGATTACAAGCAATGTGATTCTTTGTTCCCTGTAAATGACAAAAAGAAAAATGAAGTCAGTAAAGATGTCTCAGCATTTGCTAACTCTGCTGGTGGAACGATTGTATATGGCATTATCGAGAAAGGGCATTTGCCTGAAGTCATAGATACTGGATTTGATCCTAATGTTGTTACTAACGAATGGCTTGAACAAGTAATAAACTCTATTCAACGTCGTATTGATGGAGTTAGGATTAACCAAGTTGAGCTGAACAGATCTCGACCTGGAAAAGTGCTTTATGTTGTTTACATACCACAAAGCTATCGAGCACCACATATGGCTAATGACTATAGGTTTTATAAGAGGTTCAACTTTGAATCTCGCCCGATGGAGGAGTATGAAGTTCGTGATGTGGCTCAACGAGGCCGAGTTCCCGATTTGCGCTTGAAGTTTAGCTTTTCTGGTGGATTAAACACTACACCCTTAATTTATGAAGATGAACGGTTGTCTTTTAATTTTGTGAAGCTTGTATATTCTAGTAATGTCCATCTCCTCCCTTTGCTGTTGAATTTATCTCCTGTTCCTGCTGAATACATCGTTGCCGATATTTTTATTGACTCTCGTGTGAAAATATCCAGTTCTGAAGGGTATGGTAAAATTGATAAAGTATATTTTTTAGGACAAAGCGTGTCAAAGTTAAGATTTAACTGGTCTAAAGAGAACAATATACAGGGCAAGTTGCCAGTTTGGGAAGGAGTTCACTTCCCACTTTATACTAGCTCTATTCAAATAAAATTTACTAATGAACCTGATGAGTATATGCTAGGATGGATGCTTTACTCTCCTAGAATGTTACCAAAACGTGGTTGTTTCCAGCTTCTTTCAAGTGGGAGTTCTGTTTCTATTATCGAGAAGATAATTGTTGAAGATGTGGTTAATCTGTGATTTTTATTCAAATTGTTTTAAGAACATCATACACATGCACGGGCTAGGCTTAAGTAGTTTGTTCTATTTTTTCATCTCCTCCATCTCTTTCTTAAGCCTTTCAATCAGCCACATTCTGGCTAGTGTGGAGTAGTTAATTCCCTTTTCTCTCGCAATTATCTTCAAAGCGTTAGCCAATTTTTTGTCCACGCGAATTGTCATTACCTGTTTTTCAGGCTTAACGAATACCTTTTCTTTTACAAGTTCTAAATCATCTTCAAATTCTATGAGGCTGTGGGTATCCCAAAACTGTGCAGCCTCCTGGTCGGATTTAAACTTTGGAATCTTTCCCATCTTTCATTTCACCTCCTTTTATTTCCCTTTGAACCACTGTTTATTTCCATCTGGTTCACACTGCGAACCAGATAAAGCTGCGGTTCAAAGAATACTGTATCTTCTCTTTTCTAAGTCATTCATATCTCTTGCTGTTATAACTTTGGCTTTGCCTTTTCCTCGAGGCTTAACTACGATAAATAAGTATCTACCTCCAAGTGTTTTACCAAGAATATAATAAAGTTTTTCTTCCCCCTTGCCTCTTCCCCTGAGAACTCTGGCGCTTTCGCCTTCAAAACAGGCCTCTTCAACTTCCCTAGGTCTTACCTTATGCTTTATAGCGATATGCTCGAGATGCCACTCTTCCCAGACAAGTTCTACAATCTTCACTTATATTTAATTGTATTACATTATAATACTTATTTCAAGAGTAACGATGACTAAGCCTGTTTTGCAATATACGAATTGAGATGGTGGAAGGTTTATTACTTTGAACTATTTCCTTCGGCTATATTTGCTTATTGTTTATTGTAGTTTTAAGCTAATAAATGGATCAAGTTTATTTCCGCATCACTAAATTACCCATGAGCTTAGAATCAAATTCACCATGTTCTGCGCTTTTTTTAGATTCCGGCGGAGGCTGGCTGCCCGATATGGTTCGACCAGGCTCACCACAGGAAGAGAGCTCTTTTGTTTTCTTTAGAGATCCTGTTTTTTCTCTCTCGTCGCTTGGACAAGGCGTATCAGTTAGTTTGCAGGATAGAAAGTTGAACTTTAATCGTGACCCATTATCGGTCTTAGAGGGTTATTTAAGTGAGGGATATATAGCTGTTGGATACGTCAGTTATGAATATTCTAGATTTACAGAGGAGGGATTTATCCCTATTTGGAAAAAGGAAGGGGAAACATATCCTGATATATATTTACAATTTTTTAAAGAAAGGGATGTGATTTCTGGAAGCTTGGAAGACTTGAAGAATATTCTTCCAACCCATTACCAAACTTTAAAGGCTTATAATCCACTAATGAGAATCGAGATGTACTCAAATATGACCAAGATGGAATACCTAAATATGATCAGGTTTGCGAAAGAGTACATTGCTAGTGGTGATATTTATCAGGTAAATCTCTCACAGCGGTTCACTACACCAATTCTCTCTCCACCTATTTTTTGTTTTCTCAATCTCTTTGATGTGCAGCCAGTTCCATATGGATGCTATATAGATTTTGGACAGTTTCAACTTATAAGCGGCTCGATGGAGCTTTTTTTGAGAAAAACAGGGAGAAAAATTGTAACAAAACCAATAAAAGGGACTAGAAAAAAGGGATTTTCAGTTGAAGAGGACGCCATATTGAAAGCAGAGCTAATAAGCTGCCAGAAGGAAAGGGCAGAGAATCTAATGATAGTTGATCTTATGAGAAATGACCTTGGAAGGGTCTGTAATTACGGTACGGTAAAGGTTAACAATCTCTTTAACATAGAATCCTATGCGACGCTTCATCAAATGGTATCAGAGGTTGAGGGGTACATGAAGGATGAGATTAGAATAGGGGATATTATTAAAAGCACCTTCCCTCCTGGTTCTGTAACTGGTGCGCCTAAACGCCGGGCCGTGGAGCTTATTGATGAGCTTGAGCCACATGTAAGAGGTCCATACTGTGGCGCTATAGGTATTTTCTACCCAAACGGGGATTTTACGTTGAGTGTGGCAATTAGGATTTTGTTTGCCAAGGATGGTATAGGAACATTCTGGGTAGGAGGCGGGATTGTTTGGGACTCAGACCCTGAAAAGGAGTTTGATGAGACGCTTTTAAAAGCTATAGCCATTCAAAAGGCTCTAGGAATAGTCGAGTAGTGGTTTGTTGATCGTGCATCTAATCGTTCGACTAAGCCTGTAGTGAGCCCTTGGACCTTGATCAGGACAGGCTTGTGACAGGCTCAGGACAGGCTTGTAGAACTGCTCAGAACGAAATCACGAAACACGATAAGCGGGGATGGAATGAAAGAGTACATATTTATAGACGGGGAGCCATTTAAAGAAGCATTTCCTTTAAGGTCTTTGTTCTATGGTGAAGGCTTGTTCGAGACCTTTAGGTGGAAAGCTCGTCCTCCAGTTTTTTTGAGTAAACATCTTGAGCGGATGAAAAAGGGGGCAGGGGTTTTAGGGATTCCATTTCCTGGAGGTAAAGCTGTCAAAGAGGGCGTTGAGAATGCCATATTAGACTCCCAAATACCTGATGCTTATGTTAAAATCTGCCTTCTTTCCCATGGGACTACTATTTTCTACGATAATCCAGAAGGGCATTCACTTCTAGTAATTGTGAGGGAATATAAACATACTTTGGAACCTGTTAGAGCTCATGTTTCATCTTTTAGACGTAGTTCAACATCACCTATACTTCAACTCAAATCTTTAAACTACTTGGAAAATATACTTGCTAGGAGAGAGGCTAGGAAACTGGGATTTGACGAAGCTATATTTCTCAGTGATAAAGAGGAGTTATGTGAGGCTAGTGCTAGTAATTTATTCTGGTTCGAAAGAGAAACTCTTTGTACTCCATCACTTGAATGCGGGATTCTTCCAGGGGTTATTAGGGGCGTCGTCATTGAGCTTGCTAAAGAAATGGGGATTGAGGTTAAAGAAGGTCGATTTGGCTTAGATAGCCTGAAATCTTCCGAGGGCGGCTTTTTTACAAATTCTTTAATTGGCGCTATTGCGATTGCACTGGTAGACCAATTCGAACTACCTATTACGCAACAATTTAAGAGTGTAAAAACCACTCTTTTGGAAAAACTCGGATGGGTTTAGTAACAGTAAACTTCGATTGTATATTACACCATATTTTTGCTTTTTGTAGGTTTAGCATCTATAAACCAAGACACCGTTTTTACCAAGATTAAAAAATTCTCCTCCGATACTGGTCATTTTTGGTCCCTTTGGAGGCAAAGCTTGTAGAAAGAGCCCGTACAGAGGGTGAAATCAGAGAGAAGAACTATGCTATTTTCAAAAAGAGTCGGTTTTTCTTGGGATAATAGAATCAGAAAACGATCGAGCCTCACCAAACCCTTATTTAAGGCTTTCTCCATGAGTACATTAACTAGGTATTTGAAAAAAAGCATGTAATTACTTAGTAAATTGGCTGTTGATGGATTGTGGATAATTTTTTGCATTAGGATTATAAATTTCACAACTATCTGTAATTATTGAGTTTTATGTATATAAAAGCATTCACATTTGTGAAATTTTTATCCACAGGTTGTGATTGTTTCACGTGAAACATTCCTAAGGGTTTATTTCCCTATACAAAATTTACTGAATATCCGTCCAAGGATATCTTCTGTTGTTGTTTCTCCTGTGATCTCTCCTAAGGACGTCAATGAAGACCTCAGACTCACTGCGAGAAATTCAGGCGATTCTCCTTTTTTAAAGGCTTTTAAAAACTCTACAAGATTATCCCTTGCTGTCTGAATTGCCACCTTATGCCTAAGTTCTGATATTATTACCTCAGTGCTTTCAACCGATTTTTTGTTTTCAAAAAGAACGTCTCTTATTAAATCTTTCAACTCTTCTATACCTGAACCTAGTTTGGCTGATGTTTTAACGGTTTTATCTTTAAGTATAAAATTAAAAAGGGTGATTTCTGAGATCTTTTGAGAAAGGTCAGATTTGTTTATGGCAAGGACGGCCTTTCTATTCTTAATTCTATTTAAAACCTCGTGGTCGTCGTTATCTAAGGGAGCGCTTCCATCAACTAGGGCGATTATTAACTCTGCTTCATCCGCCTTTTTATTGGCTAGAACTACACCCACTTTCTCAACTTCATCAGCACTTACCCTAAGCCCTGCAGTATCCACGAGTCTTATAGGTATCCCTCGAATATCTATAGCCTCTTCAATAAAATCCCTAGTTGTACCTGGTGTAGAGCTTACAATAGCCCGTTCTTTCATAAGGAGCTGGTTAAGAAGGCTTGATTTACCAACATTGGGTTTTCCAATTATAGCTGTGCAAACACCATGTTTTAGGATTCTGCCCTCTTCAAAGGTTGATAAGAGCCCATTCATTCGATCGATAAGCTCTGAAATACGTTGAATAATTTCTTCCCTTATTATAGGATCAATGTCCTCTTCAGGGAAATCTACCTGGGCTTCGATCTCTGCTAGGGCATCAAGCACGATTTCTTTGAATTCATGTATCCTGCTCGATAGAATACCCTCAAGCTGGAGCTCAGCCTGCTTTAAGCTCTCATTGGTTTGGGCCTTAACCACATCGGCTACTGCTTCAGCCTGAGCGAGATCCATCCTTCCGTTCATAAATGCCCTTAGAGTAAACTCTCCTGGCCTTGCCGGTCTTACACCATGATTGAAAAGCAAATTGAGTATCTTTTTAGGGACTAAATACCCACCATGACAATGGATCTCAGCCACGTCTTCTCCTGTGTAAGAGTGTGGTGATTTCATTAAGACACAAAGGACTGAATCAATAACGACAGTCGAATTAGTGCCGACTATATGACCTTTATAAAACCTATGCGATTTCATATCCTTGAGGTTTCTCTCTCCCTCTCGTTTAAAAACCTTTTCAAGGATACTTATAGCATCCCTTCCGCTTATTCTTATTACCGCTATCCCGCCTTCTCCGGGCGGCGTAGCAATCGCTGCAACTGTGTCTTCGCTAGGAAAGTAAAATTGGGGCATAGGTGAATTACTAATTTACCATGTTTTTTTTCTGCTGCCATATAAGAGTGTCGTAGGAGCGGCATCCCTTCGACAGAGCCTGTGGTGAGTTTAATCGAACCACTCAGGACAGGCCCTGCCGCGATAAATTCCGTATAACAATCGGCGACTGTGAAGTCGCAGCTATAGGATAATTATATTCAAATATTTACATCTTGACATCCGAGGTCTTCTAACCTCGGAGTAGGGAATATGGCATGGATGTCCGATTACCGATTTCGGCATGACAGTAGTAGTTATTCTCGCGTGTTACCCTCTTAAAGCATGCGGATACAATTTTTAGCGGGAATCCATTTTGCAATGTCATTCCCAAACGTTACCCATTAAAGGCATGTGGGTACAAGCTTTATTGGGAATCCAAAAAAGTATGGATACCCCGATAACTGCGCTCGGGTATGACAGGTTACGAGCCCCTTGGGTAGGAGGGTCTCCCCTTCCCCGATTAAATCGCGGACCAGGCTCAGGGCAGGCGTGATAAATTTCCATTATAAAAATCTGCGACTGGAAAGTCGCAGCTATAGAGAGATCATTTTCAAATGATAACAACATGATAGCCGAGTGTTGCGAACCTAGGGTAAAGGGGTATGGTATAGATACACCTTTACCAAATTCTGGTATGACAGCACGAGCGCCTTAGTTGCAGGGAGAGGGGGGCCTAGGTCAAGTTATAGGACTTTGGTTGTAGGACTAAAGTAGGATTTTTAAAATTAGGTCTTGACACCTGATTTTAAACGCGGTAAAAACCATTACCTCCTTATTTGAATCCTATCAGAGTTAACTTCTAGCAAATTTTCTTCGAAGGCGTGGTGTGAGCAATTGTTTTACCTTGTTATCACATTTGGTTCAAACTAGTGCAAGGTGAATAAAATGCGATTAACCAGTGCTTTTTGAAGATTAAACAGTAAGTGCAATCCTAAGTTTTGTTTGCTGGATTTGCGTAAGCCCAGCAGTCTTTATGATCGTTAGGAAGCAAATCTTTTCCCAATTGGAGTGGCAACCCTTGCCTGTGGCGAGCACGGTCGAGCTACGGTTGCCCAAATTTACCTCGCCCATTTTATTGTACAACCGATTGCATAGGTTTCTGGGTTTTTAATCTTCTTTTTTTCATGAAGGGCTAGTATGGCATCTCTAAGAAAACGTTCCTTAACCTTATCGGGTTCTCGCCAGTTATCATCGATTTTCCCCGTGTAACGTAACTTTCTCTCCTCATCGAATACGAAAAGATGAGGGGTATGAGTTGCCCCATATGCATGTGCTACCTTTTGTGACTTATCCCTTAGGTATGGGAAGTTATAACCCTTATCCTCCGCTCTTTTAACCATATTTTCAAAGCTATCCTCTGGGTAATTCTTATCGTCATTCGAATTTATACCAATAAGGGTTACTCCTTTTTCTTTAAACTCATTCTGAAGTGCGATGAATCTTTCTTCATAAGCTTGTACGTAAGGACAATGGTTACAGGTAAACGCTACAATCAATACACTTTTATCCTTAAAGTCAGAAAGTGAATAGTTTTTTCCATCAACACTCGGAAGGTTAAAATCAGGGGCTTTATCTCCGATTTTAATGCCTTGATCCATATATATTCCTCCAGGGAGTTTTAAACATACTATTCCTCAGACTTTTTAGCCTTCTTCGGAAATCCGTCCTCAAATGGAAGCTTAATACGAGGGGCGTCAATCCATAAACCTTCGATGTCGTAAAACCTTCTTATGGGTTCGTAAAGCACATGTACCACAACGTCAACCGCGTCTATAAGTACCCATTTACCTTCTGCATATCCTTCAACACCGATTACTCTTTCTCCGAGTTCTTTCAGTTTCTTTTCTATGTTATCAGCGATTGTTCTAACACCTCTATCTGAGTCGGCACCGCAAATTAGAAAGTAATCTGTAAAATCGCTGAGTGCCTTCATCTCAATAACTACTGTGTCCTGGGCCTTTTTTTCCCAGGCCGCATTCGCGAGGGCGATAGCCTTTTCCTTAGACTTTATTGAGGTGCCTCCTTTTTATAGAGATTATGATCAAAGATATACCTTTCTACCTCCTTGGGCACTAAGTATTTAATGGATTTATTCTTATATATTAAATCCCTTATCTGGGTGGAGGATACTTGAATACCTTCGATTTGTACTAGAGCCAATGTTTTTGAAGTCTTGTGTAGATAAACTATCAAGTTATGTTCGTCACTATGATATATAAAATCATCCTTGAGTGCAAGTGGTAATGAAGGAAGAAGGTTCTTAGAAAAACCGGGTCTTGTAATAACAGCAAAATGCGTGAGTTCAAAGAGCTTATTGTACTCCTTCCAGCTATCTATCTCGGAAAATAACTCAGAACCAAGTATAAAGCAAAGCTCAAACTCTGGGAATTTAGAGGAAAAAAATCTAAGGGTATCAATGGTATAGGAAGGTCCTTCACGCTTTAATTCAACATCACTTGACTGGAAAAAGGGATTTTCCTCAATTGCTATTTCTACCATTCTTAGGCGGTGGGAAGGGGAAGCTATGTTTTTTAGATCCTTAAGCGGAGGCACTGAAGCGGGAATAAAATAAATCTTCTCGAGTTGAAGAATCTCTCTTAACTCTTCCGCTGCCCTTAGATGACCAATGTGTATTGGGTTAAACGTCCCGCCAAAAAGCCCGATTTTCATTCTGGACTTTTTTTCCATTTTAACCTTAGATTATACCATTTCAATTTCGTGGCTTGTGACTCGGGGTTTGCGATTCACGAATCACGAGTTACGATTCACGAGAGTGTACCCTTCGACCACAAACTCTTCCCCGATCTTTTTTACCTTGACCGTTCTTATGGAGAGTGCATCCTTGACCTCAGAGACCCCGAGCTTTCCAACCATACTAACTCCCTCACGCCCGATTATCTTGGGTGCGTAGAAAAAGACGACCTTGTCTACAATTCCCTTCTTTAAAAAAGATGCTCCGACATCGCCGCCCCCTTCTACTAGAACGCTAGTAATCTCCATTTCGCCAAGTTTTTTAACAAGTTTCAAAATGTCAACCTGTCCGTTTTCATCCTGTTCTATAACCAACACCTTTGCCCCTGTTTTTTCTAAGTCCTTTAGCTTTATGGGGTCAGCAAGCTGAGTTGTAGCTATAATAGGATTTCTTTGAAGAGCAATAAGGTTAGATTCAACTGGAATTTTAAGCCTGCTGTCAAGAACTATTGGCGTAGGTTGTCGGTTGGATTTTTTCCCAAGCCTTACGGTAAGCTCTGGATTATCTCGAAGCACTGTTCCAATTCCAACAAGGATTGCGTCAACCTTATTCCTTAACCTGTGTGCATATTTCCTTTGAAGTTCACTTCCAATCCATTTTGAATCACCTGTGAAGGTAGCTATCTTTCCGTCAAGGGTTGCAGCAAGCTTTAAAATTATAAATGGTTTCCCGGTAGCTACATATTTAAAAAAGGGCTCGTTAATCTCTCTGCATTTTTCTTCAAGGACTCCTGCCTTTACCTTTATTCCTTTTGCTCTTAAAATTTTTAAACCCTTTCCGTTTACCCTAGGGTTTAAATCAATTGTCCCTAAAACCACTTTTGATATTCCTCTCTCAATGATTGCGTTGACGCATGGAGGCGTTCTTTTACCGGTGTGAGAGCAAGGCTCAAGGGTGACATAGAGGGTAGATCCTTTAAGATTATGTCCATTTCTTTCTGCATCCAAAAATGCCTCAATCTCTGCATGAGGAAGCCCTGCCTTTTTATGGTATCCCATTCCAAGGATCTTGCCTCTTCTTACAACAACAGCTCCTACAAGCGGGTTAGGGCTTGTCTTACCCTCGGTACGCCTTGCGAGCCTGAGGGCAATTGACATAAATTTTGAGTCAGGATTCTTTGGCATCCAGTTTGAGATTGCGGGTTTGGGAATTCGGGTTGCAGAATAAAAGATGTTTAATTAGCCACAAAAACTTAAGCTCCAATAACCAAATCACAAATTCCAAACAAATCCAAAAATCCAAATTCAAACGCTTGGAACTTGGAATTTAGAGCTTGGTGATTGTTTATGATTTGGTGCTTGTAATTTGGGATTTGTAGTTTCATTTGTTGCTAAATAAATTTTTTAATCCGCCGTCTACAATCTGCATTTCGAAATTAGTTAATGTAGGGTTTCTTTGCCTGTAAGGAATAGTGCCTCGACAAATTCCTCTGCTTTAAATTCCCTTAGATCTCCTAATCTTTCGCCTATTCCAATGAATTTTACTGGGATCTTTAACTCGTCTGCAATCGCTACAATAACCCCGCCCTTAGCGGTTCCATCGAGTTTTGTAAGTACTATCCCTGTGACCTCTACCGCCTCTTTAAACTTCTTCGCCTGCTGAATGGCATTTTGACCAGTTGTAGCATCAAGTATGAGAAGAGTCTCATGTGGAGCACCTTCAAGCTCACGTCCTATAACCCTTCTTACCTTTTTAAGCTCCTCCATAAGATTAGCTTTTGTATGAAGCCTTCCTGCTGTGTCAATTATGAGGACATCTGTTCCGCGAGCCTTAGCTGCTCTGACTGCGTCAAATGCTACCGCTGAAGGGTCCGCACCGCTCTGTCCTTTCAAGAAATCACTCCCCACGCGATTTGCCCAGATTTCAAGCTGCTCTACGGCTGCTGCTCTGAATGTGTCGGCAGCGGCAACCATAACGCCTTTTCCCTCTTTCCTGAATTTGTATGCCAATTTTCCTATTGTTGTTGTTTTTCCTACACCGTTTACACCTGCAACCATTATTACAAACGGTTTTGCATTAAGCGCCGGAATAGTAGCTTCTGCATTTTTTAGTACGCGTAGGATTTCCTCTCTAAGAGCGCCCTTTATAAGCATGGGGTCGCGGAGTGACTTCTTTGTGAGCTTATTCTCAATCTCGTTTCTTAAATTCATCGTGGTTCCCACACCTAAATCTGCTGTAACTAATGTCTCCTCAAAATCGTCCCAGAGATTATCATTAATCTCCTTTCTATGCCTTAGCACTTCGTCGAGTTTTCCTAGAAGCCCGGCCTGGGTTTTGGAAAGCCCAGCACGAAGCCTTGAGAAAAGCCCCTCCTCTGTCTGTTCTGGATCCTCTTCAATTTTCTTTTCATGGACCGCGGTTTCATCGTTCGACTGAAGCTCACGAAAGTCTTCTCTTGCTCTAATGCCTTCCTCAAGCACGTCGGGCTCAACTTCAGGTACGTCTATCTCGACATCCTCTTGAGCTTCCTCTTCTGTTAATTCCTCGCTCATACCCTCTTCGGGTTCTAATACTTCTTCGTCAATTATCTCTTCTTCAATGTTATGTAAGGATTCGACAGAAGCGTTTTCGACATGGGAAATATGAGCTGTTTCTACTCCTTCTAGTCTATGTTTGGTTTTCTTTCCCCTTAGGAAGAAAAGGAGTGCGGAAAATAATATTACGCCGCTGCCGCCGCCTATTAAGACAAGTTCAGGATTTGTTACGTAAATATTTGTTAGGAAAGAAATAACTTCTTCCATTTATCCTTTGCCTCCTTTCTTCGTTTGGGAAGGATTATGAGAAAAACGGTTCCGCGTCCCTCGGTACTTTTAACCCTGATTTTTCCCCCGTGATTCTCAACTATCTGGTGTGCTATAGTAAGCCCAAGACCGATACCGCCCCTTTTCCCTGAATAGAATGGTTTAAATATACTCTCTACTACACCCTTTTCAATACCCTTGCCAGTATCTGCTATAGCTACCTCACACACGCCGTCTCTTTCATTTGTCCTTATAATCAATCTTCCACCAAATGGGGAGGCGTCCCGTGCGTTTAATATAAGATTTATAAATGTTTGATAAAGCTGGTCTGCATCAGCTTCAATCTCATCAAGGTTAGATTTAAGCCTTGTCTCGACTTTCAAGGATTCGAGCTCAGTGGATAGGGTCTTTAAAGCCTTTCTGATCACCTCGTTAATATTCACCCATTCAAGACTTGGTTCTTGAGGCCTTACATATGAAAGAAACTTCCTAGCCGTGGTATCCATCCTTAGTACTTCTTCTTCTATAAATGTTGCAAGCTCTTTTCCCTCTTGATCGTCCACCTTTTCAAATTTCTTTTTGAGTGTACCAGAGGAGACTCGAATAATTCCAAGAGGATTTTTTATCTCATGGATTATCATGCTTGCAACCTGCCCGAGTGTTGCAAGCCTTTCATCACGGGATTTTTCTTCGTATAGCCTTAGGTTTTCAATGCTTATTGCTGTCTGATGTGCTACTCCCTCAAGTAGTTTTATTTCATCCCTTGAAAGAGGAAGCTTTGATAGCTTTTCACTGAGGGCAATAATCCCTAAAACACCGCTTTTTGTGAACATTGGAATAAGGTATCTAACTCCAATGTTTTTTAGCTTCTCCGACTCACTTGTATCTAGCTCTAAGTTGGAAATAACCTCGTCAACCTCAACCGTACGACCTTTTGAGAGTTTTCCTTTGGTACCTCTGTGAAACTTTATAGGGATAAAATCTTTGGGATTTGGTTCCCCATACTTAAGCGTAAACCTTTCTGCCCCCTCTTTCAGGAATATATAAGCTCTGTTGAGTCTAAGGAGCTCGCAAAATCTTCTCACAACAAGCTCTCCAATTTCATCTATGTCAAAACCCTCTCCGCCGATTTCACGGCCAAGTTCCAAAAAGCCTTGCTGAAGATTGTATTGGTCTCTATAGAAAAACCTGTCAATCAGGTGTTGGATATGTCTTCTTATAGGATCAAATGCAACGACTATAACTAGTGTTGAAATCACCGGTTCTATAGGGGAGCGGTGTAGTGAAAATAGGGTTTGGGTAAGCAAGCTAACAATCGTGACTATAATCAAATAAAGGATTACAAGCGCCCCACTTAGGGCGCCGTAGCTTATGCTCTTTTTTATAACCAGATCTATATCAAAGAATCTTCTTTTTGTGGCTGCATATCCTACAAGGGCAGGAAAAACTATAGCTAATCCCATTGCATAATCGAACCCTACTACCGGGCGCCATAGGGCATTAAGGGCGCTCCAAGTAACAGGTATAAGAGATGCAACCACAAGACCGAAAGCAACTATTTTTGCCCTTTGTTTTATTACGCCTTCTTTTGTATTTGCGTACGTCACGATTAATAGACTGAGATCTAGTACAAATATGCCACCCATGTATAAGAGAGAAAGCTTTGAAAAAAGGATGGAAAGTGAAGGATTATTCTCGCTAAGGTATCTAAAAAGTATCAAGAGAAGTGCAGGAATATAAGGAAGGTATCTTATCCAGCGGTTTCTCTTTACCAGATCCCGCTCTTCAGGAAATAAAAGAAAAAGATGTGCTGAGATTGCGCCAAATAGCGGGTATATGAGCCAGAACTGAGAGAATTTGTAAGTCGTGTTGGAATCGAACATTGTCATATAGGAAAGGGCGATAAGAAGGCACATAAAGAAGTTTACAAGTGTGGCCTTATTTGATTTTGCAAAGTACACAAGCCCGCCGGCTACGAGAAAAAACATTCCTAGCAGAAAAGGGAGTAGAAAGGCAAAGAAAAAATCCTCTATGGAAAGGTCCTTTATATCTACAGCGAAGTTTGAGGCTTTTCCATCCCGATTAACTGTGTAGGTAATGGATCCTTTATTTTTATTTGAATTGAATACCTCTCTAAATTCATCGGCTGTTTTGACGGGTTTACCTTCGACCTCTGTGATTAGGTCATATGCTCTTGGTCCCTTATTCCATCCCATCCAGGCGCTTCTCTGATAGAATGACACAACGAGATTTTTATAGTAAAAAAACCCTGGAAAGGGCTTTCCAAGCCACCCGAGGGCATTCGCAAACGATATAGTACCTATTGCCATCGCAATGGCGATAAGGGGGATTATTATTATAGGAGCAAGCTGGGCGGCATACTCTTCTTTAAATAAGAACCTCATATCTCACCGATAATATTTTACCTCATATAGCACTATGTTTTAAGAAGGGCAAGAAATGAACTAATTGTAGGGAAGTGGTTAAATTTGTTATAAATTGTCAGTGCTCCGTAAAGCAATTTACGGGCAATATAGATTAAATACCACACAGTTTTTGTTTTAAATCTATCCTAATAGAAGAAGCAAGGACAGAGTGATAGTGGCGATGCCCGTGATTTTTACCTCACATATACCTTTTGACCCGTTCCATTCGCTTTGATGGAGCTAGGCACGACTACGAGGCGCTCGGTCTGACGAAGCCACGTGGTTGATGTGGACGAGGAAGGCCGTATTAAGAGTCGGCAAAAAAGGATTCTACCTTGTAAGCGTAAGCCTATCACTCAGGAAGGTCTTCAAGGGATATCCCTTTTCCTTCCCGTAAACTTTTCCTTGCCGCTTCAATTCGGGCTAAAAATCTTGGATCATGCTCTAGCCGATAATCAAACCAATCATCTTCTGAGGCAAAACCTATCAACACCCCCGCTGGCTTTCCGTGTCGCGTGATGATAACCTCTTCTTTTTCAGCCAAACGCAAATATTCCGAAAGCTGATCCTTGACTTCAGATAATGATGCTTTCTTCATTCCTTTTCTCCTACTTCTTCAAGCCAAGCAGCGGCATTTGATTTCGGGACAATCGCTAATACCTCCACTGCTTGTTCTAGAACATCATAAAACGCTCTAATTTCGCCAACCCGCAGCCGATACTGAGGATGACTGAGGCCATGCAACCGTTTTATTCGACTTTTGCTGATCTTCTCCGGCTCATACCTGAGATGTTGTTCAATGGCATCAACTACGGTGGCGCGATCTCTAGCTGATAAGCGCTTAAAATCCTCAGCAGCTTCTGGAGCAAATATGATGTTGTATCTTATTCTGGCTAGAGTATAGCCAGAATTTTCTAAATCGTCAAGTGCCTACCATCACCAAACAAGCTATTTGACCTCCGGCCCTCAGTATACTCATTGTTCATAATCCAAAGAATTGCAGAGGATAATAAGTCATTTCCAAAAGCTTTAGGATTTTCTTTAATCTCTTCCTCTTTCAAGGCTATATAGTAGATTAGCCACTCGCCATCGATTTTTTTCAGTTCGCAAAGTTCCTTTTGCTTTGCTCCTCACAGTGTAGATTGATAAACTTGAACCTCTTTTTCGAGGAGTTTCCCCAACTCATCCTCTGCTATATCAAGGTCGTAACCCATTTGCAAGCCAAGCCAGAATTGGGGAGACATATCAAAATATTTAGCCAATCTTAAAGCTGTATCTGCCGTTATTCTACGCTTGCCACGAACTATCTCATTAATTCGTCGCGCAGGAACTCTAATGTCGAGCGCAATCCGATTTTGGCTAATTCTCATAGGCCTTAAGAACTCTTCAAGCAGAATTTCACCGGGATGTATAGGAGCAATTTTTTTAGAACTCATAATTTAAACCTCCTAATGATAATCAACTATCTCAACGCGTTATCCGCATCGCCTTTGTGGCATTCAAAGCAAATCCTTCGTTGATCGTTAATACGGATGCTATTATGACCTTCTCGATCTACATGTAAGGCTTCTAAACTATTTCCAGGTGGAACAAGTAAATCTCCTAGAGTCTTAATCCGGTTTAGCATCCGAAGCTTGAATTCTAAATCAACCAAAAACTACCAAATATTGTATTTAAATTTTATTAATTTTACATATCTTGTGCAAAAGCCTTGAAGAGTAGAAGTTTTCTGCTATATAATAACTCGGCAGTAGTGTTTTGAGTTGTTTTATCTCTTGCGCAATGTGCAAGAGATGGAAATAAAAAGTGCGCGAGAAAGGGAAATAAAATGAATAAAGATTTTGTTCACCTTCATCTCCATTCTCAATATTCACTCCTTGACGGCGCAATCAAGTTTGATGAGCTTTTCCAAAAGGCGAAGGAATACGGTATGACGGCCGTTGCCCTCACCGATCATGGAAACATATTTGGTGCTGTGGAGTTCTATAAGGAGGCTAAGAAAGCAGGCATAAAACCAATTATTGGATGTGAGGTTTATGTAGCTCCCTCATCACGACATGATAAATCGCCTGAGGACAAAAACCACCACTTGATCCTTCTTTCTATGAGTCAAGAAGGGTATAAAAACCTCTCCAGGCTGCTTACTAAAGCCTACTTTGAGGGGTTCTATAGGAGACCCAGGATAGACTATGAGCTTTTAGATATTCACCATGAGGGCCTTATGGTGTTAAGCGGTTGTCTAAACGGTGAGTTTTGTAAATATCTTCTTAGCAACGACCTACAAGGAGCCCTCCGAACAGCAGCCAAATATAAGGAGATATTTGGTGACAGATACTATCTCGAGATTCAGGCAAATAAGCTTCCTGAGCAAGAGGCTGTAAATCAAAAGATCAAAGAGATTGGAAATAGGCTTGGGATTAAGGTTGTGGCAACAAACGACTGTCATTATTTAACGAGAGAAGATTCAAAGCCGCACGATATCCTCCTCTGCATTCAAACTGGAACAACAGTAATAGATGAAAAGAGGTTTAAGTTCAAGGGGGATGAGTATTTCCTAAAATCACGAAGAGAGATGCTTGACTGCCTTAAGGATTTTCCAGAGGAAATCGAGCGTACGCTTGAGGTTGCAGAAAGGTGCAATTTTGAATTTAAGACTAATGGTGGTTCGACCCTTCGACAAGGCGAAGGGCTCACCACAAGTTACAAGCTACCCGAGTTCGAGCTTGAGGATGGGAAAGCGCTTGATGAATACATGGCAATTCTTGCCAGTGAGGGGCTTGAAAAAAGATTAAAAGAAAATGAGATAGTAGGTGAAAGAGCAGATCTATATAAAGAAAGGCTTGAGACCGAAATCGAAACTATTAAGAGCATGGGGTTTTCTGGATATTTTTTAGTAGTTTCAGATTTTATAAACTTTGCTAAAGATAGAGGAATACCAGTAGGGCCGGGAAGGGGTAGCGCAGCGGGAAGCCTTGTCGCATACTCACTGGGAATCACCGAGCTTGACCCAATTCAGTACAATCTTCTTTTTGAAAGGTTTCTAAACCCTGAGCGCGTTAGTATGCCTGATATAGATGTTGACTTCTGTGCAGACAGAAGGGATGAGGTAATAAAATATGTCACAGAAAGATACGGAGCGGATAAGGTCGCCCAGATCGGCACATTCGGAACTATGTCTGCAAAGGCGGTAGTAAAAGATGTAGGAAGGGTGCTAGGGATTCCGTATTCAG
>Ga0209519_10000478_pt1 | contig 16847 bp, 14 predicted proteins | sample Rifsed13ft1_FD_184005 | JGI IMG/M metagenome (GOLD analysis project Ga0209519, IMG submission 184005) | Soil microbial communities from Rifle, Colorado, USA - sediment 13ft 1 (version 2) | ecosystem: Environmental > Terrestrial > Deep subsurface > Rock core/Sediment | place: Rifle, Colorado...
CGTCCGGGCTGACCCTCTTAGGCGTGCTTCTCCAGCGCGAGGGCCGCGGCACGGACCATGGAAAGGGCGTCCGCGTCGAGCTGGATGACCTTGGTCAGCTCCAGCGTTTCCTGCGTCACTTCCAAGGCGCCGGCCCAGCCGACGCGGACGTTGCCCACCCCGGGGGCGTAGGACTCTAACTGCAAGGAGTCCGGCTCATCGGGGTTGAACTCGCCGATGACGAGCACGTTCTCGTAGCAGCCGGCACGGACGCACGTCTTGGCGCCCTCCTCGAAGATCCTGGCGGGTCGGTGAACTCGACAGCGGGCGCCCAGCCCTGTGAGTAGCTGAATGGCCCGAACTGCGTCCCGGGTTTCAGCGGGAACCACTCGTTGTCGATGGTGGTCGGATCGGCGAATCCGTCGCCCGGGAACTCCGCCGTGAGCGCCTCCGTGTGGCTCGGCGCCGGGGACGGCGCCGTCGGCACGGGCTCGCTGGTGCAGGCCCAGGCCGCCAGCAGCAGCACTCCCGCCGTTGCGACCGAGACGGTGCGCCGACGCAACGCCACCCGACGCGCCCTCAGGCCGTTCGTGGCACGGCGTCCCAGGCCTGGCCCCATCAGGCGGTCGCCGGCATTCCCGCCACGGAGGCCTGCCGGTCGCCACCCTTGGCGAAACGCAGGCACAACGATGGCACGACGAACCCGAAGAGAGCCCAGGGAGATCACGCCGCCCGTCAGGTACGCCGCGATGACGCCACCCACGAGGGCCGACGGTAGGGTGAAGAAGGACAGGGGTGGCCAGACGGGTGCTCCCGAACGACGCCTACAGCAGGAGGAAGACGCCGATCGAGGCCTCCACGATGACCCGCGCCCTTGACATCGTGCTGCCTTCCCGCCGGAGCTGACGAAGGCGGCGCACGATGTTCTCGATGTCGATGATCGCGTCGTCGACTACCACGCCGACGGATATCACGAAGCCGGCCAGGATCATCACGTTGATCGGCGCGCGGCGAAGACGAACAGCGAGCCCAACTGCAGCGCGTTGGTCAGCGTCGAGCGTGTCGCCCACGGGAACTTCTCGACGACGCAGCTAGATTGTGGCTCAATTGAGCCACTACCCGCAGCCGAGGAGACTACCCTTGGAGCGACCGGTTTGGTACGTCATAGCCGCGGCGATGATTGCGGCGGTCACGTTCACGGGGTGCGCAGTTTCAAGCACTGCGACTGGCGCCGCGACGGTGGAGTTCAAGCGGGCGAGCCTGCGAGTGGAGGTCAACGCCACCGATGGCGACGCCGGCCTCCAGATCGATTTCGACCATGACCCCTGGGAGTCGATCACCCTCAAGGCGCCGGATGGGCGAACTATCCTCGACATCAAGAACCAGGGGGTACTCAAGGACTATGGCCTGACTGAGCTGTTCTCGGAGTCAAGCGAGCCGCCGTTCACGGAGTTCCCGCTCAGCGAGTTCAAGAAGCTGTTTCCCGAGGGCGAGTACGTGTTCGAGGGACTACAGACCGACGGCACCCGGATGCGAAGCTCGGTTACGCTCACCCACGACCTCCCTGGGGGGCCGGTGGTCATCTCGCCCGAGGAGGATTCAACCGTCGCCGCCGACGAGGTAGTGGTCAGCTGGGAGCCGGTCACCGAGCCGGCGGGCATTCAGATCGTTCGCTACCAGGTGCTGGTAATCTCCGAGCGCGACCCGGTTCACTCCTTCTCGGTCATCCTCCCTGGCGATGCGACGAGCATCGCCATTCCGCCGGAATTCCTGGCGACGGATGGGGCTTACAAGATCGAGGTGCTGGCCATCGAGCAGAGTGGCAATCAGACGCTGACCGAAGTCCCCTTCACTATCGGCTAGGCGGCGCCGTTCGCGGGTTTCGCCTCCATCCGGGCGGAGCCCGTGCCGTTGCCTGGTTCGTCAGCAGGGAGCGCCGAAACAATCGCGGCCATGAGGGTCTCGACTGATCGTGCCGAAGTCTGCGTCAGCACAGGGTCTCCTGGCCAGCCGCGGCTCAGCTGTCCGCCTGTGCTTCGATCACCTTCCGCGGCCGATGCCGCCCGAAGCGCAGGTACAGGGACGGCACGATGAACAGGTTCAACAGCGTCGACGTGACGAGGCCGCCCAGGATGACGATCGCCATCGGATGCTCGATCTCGTGACCCGGCAGATCGCCGGCGATCGCGAGCGGCACCAGGGCGAGTCCTGTTGCCAGGGCCGTCATCAGGATCGGCGAGAGCCGCTCCCGCGCGCCGCGCAGCACAAGCCCGAAACCGAATGGCTCGCCTTCGGAGTGCTCGAGATGCTGGAAGTGGTTGATCATCATGATGCCGTTGCGGGCGGCGATCCCCAGCACGGTGAAGAAGCCGATCAGCGAACCGAGCGAGAGGATGCCGCCCGTCAGGTAGGCCGCCAGCACGCCGCCCACCAGGGCCGACGGCAGCGTGAGGAACGACAGCGTCGCGAGCCGCGCGCTCCCGAAGGACGTGTGCAGGAGGAGGAAGACACCGATCAGAGCGGCGATCCCGAGGAGCAGCAGACGACCCTGGGCAGCCTGCCGCTCGGCGTACTCGCCGAGCAGTTCGGGGTGGTACTCGAGAGGGAAGTCGACCTGTCGGAGGGCCTCTTCGACGTCGCGCGCGACTGAGCCGAGATCACGTCCGGCCACGTTGAGGCCGACGTCGATGCGACGGAAGACGCCCTCGTGCTTGACCTCGTTCGGGGTTGGGACGATCTCCACCTTGGCCACATCCGCCAGGCGCACCTGGCCGCCGCTCGGGGTGTCGATCAGGAGCTCGCGAAGGGAGGTCAGGCTCGTCCGGGTCTCCGGCGTTGACCAGAGCGCCACGTCAAACGCCTTCCCGTCCCGGTAGATGTCACCGACCTCGATACCCGCCACCAGCGCACCGGCTGCACGCCGAACGTCGCCCGGCTTGATGCCATAGCGATCCGCCTTCGCGAGGTCGACCTCGACTTCGACCTGGGGGATGTCAACCTGAAGCTCGGTGTGCAGATCGTCGACGCCCTCGATCTCCGAGATCTTGTGCCTGACCTCCTCAGCCAGGCCGCGCAGGACCGCCAATTCAGGGCCGTAGATGCGCACCACGATCGCCTCGCTCGTGCCCGTCAGGACCTCCTTGGTCCTCTCCTTCAGATAGGTCTGCACATCGCGAACGATCCCCGGGTAGCCGTCGACGGTCTGCTGAATGGCGGCACGTGTCGCGTCGTAGTCGGCCGAAGGGTCGACACTGACCCAGTTCTCGGTGAAGTAGATGCCGACGACTTCATCCGATGCGATGGCCCGCCCGATGTGGGCCCCGAAGTTGCGCACGCCCGGGATGGATCGCAGCTCTTGACTGGCCGCCGTCGTGATCCGGGTCATTTCCGGATGGGACGTGCCGGGCTTGGTCAGCCAGTGCATCAGGAAGTCCCGCTCCTTGAAGTCGGGGAGCAGCGACTGGCCGAGCTGCGGCGTCACGATGACGCCGAGCACCGCGATGATGGCGACGGCCGCGAACGCCGGTCGCGCCGTGTGGATGATCCGCGAAAGCCCCCGCTCGTAGCCGCTCTTCAGCCACCGCGCGAGCGGGGAATCACGACGCTCGATCGGCGCATTCCGCAGGAGGATCAGGGCGAGCGCGGGGGTGACGGTCAGCGCGACGGCCATGGACGCCAGCACCGACAGCCCATAGGCGATGGCCAGCGGCCCGAAGAAGGCGCCGGTCAGGCCCTCGAGGAAAAAGACCGGCGCGATCGCCACGACGTCGATCAGCGTCGCGTAGATGATGGCGCTGCGCACCTCGAGCGACGAGTGGAGCACGATCGACGCGGTGGACTCGGTGCTCCCCTCCAGACGATTTTGACGAAGACGCCGCGTGATGTTCTCGACGTCGATGATGGCGTCGTCGACCACCACTCCGATGGCGATCACGAACCCCGCCAGCACCATCACGTTGATCGTCGCCCCAAGCTGATGGAGCACCAGCGCTCCCGCCATCAGCGACAGCGGGATCGCGACCATGCTGATCAGCGCGACGCGCCACTCCCACAGGAAGAAGAGGAGGATCACCATGACGAGCAGCGCGCCGATCAAAAGCGCCCAGCTCAGGTTCCCGATCGCCAGCTCGATGAAGGTCGCCGGCCGGAAGATGGTCGTGTCCATCTCCACGCCGGGTAGACCCTGCTGCAGGTCCGCCAGGGCCGCCTCCACACCACGCGTCAACTCGAGCGTGTTGCCCCACGGGAACTTCTCGACCACGAGCAGGAGACCCGGGCCGTCATTGATGACCGCATCCCCGATGAGCGGCGGATGATCCTCCACGACCCTGCCCAGATCACCCAGGCGCAGCGGTACGCCATCCTCGATCTTGACGACGACCTGGGCCAGCTCCTCCGGCGTTGAGATCGGCAGGACATGCCGGATCGCGAGCCGCTGCTGCGGGGTTTCGATCCAGCCACCGATGCCTGGATGCGCCGCGGCCGTGTACGTGAACAGGCCGACTTCCAGGGCGTCAGCCGTGATCTCCGCCACCTGGTCGACCGAAACGCCGTGCGCTCGCATCCGTGCCGGATCGACCTGGACGTGGATCTGCTGCAGTCGCTCGCCCCAGATGGCCACGTTCGCCACGCCGGGTACGGCCAACAGGGCGGCCCTGACGTCCCAGAAGGCGATCGTCGACAGGTCCAGCAGTGACACCTCGTCCGAGGAGAGACCGACGAACATCGCCCGGCTGGTCGACGAGAGCGGCGGCAGGATGATCGGGACGGTGATCACGGATGGCAGGTTCGGGATCGCGGTCGCCAGGCGCTCGCTCACCAGCTGCCGTGCCCGCCAGATATCGCTTCCGGGCTCGAAGAGCAGATTGATGGACGCCAGTCCGGGGACCGACTTGGAGCGCATGACCACAAGCCCCTGCGTGCCGTTGAGAGCCTCCTCCAGCGGCACGGTGATGAGCTCCTCCACCTCCACCGTGGACATGCCCGGGGCTTCAACCTGGATCTCCACGCGCGGCGGTGCGAACTCGGGAAACGCGTCCACCGGCATGGCGGGAATCAGCGCGATGCCGACAATCATCATCGCCGAGGCTAGGGCGATCACGAGGAATCGGAAACGCAGGCTCGCGCTGATGAGGCGGCGCATCATAGCTGGGCGTCCCGCGCCACGGTCACCGTCGCATCTCGAATCAGTGTCCGCCGACCCCTGACTCGGCTCCGTACAGCTCGGCCGCTCCAACGGTGACGACCAGGGTGCCGACCGGCGGACCATCCGACAGGATGGCCAGGTCGCCCTCGATGAAGTCGACGGTGACCCCGTGGCGGACGTACGCCAGCCCTTTAGGGTTCGTGTACGTCCATGTGTCGCCCCGCTCGTCGTAGAGCAGCGCCGCGTATGGCATGACCGTTCGCGATGTGCCCCCAACGACCTCGCGGCTGACAGCGGCGGTCTCGATGCCGAGCCGCTCGGCCGAGCGGGGTATCAACGTGACCCGTTTGAGGTCCGTCCCGTCGATGGCCTCGACCGTCACCGGTGGGACCTGGGCCCCAAGGACCTCTTGTGACGGTGACCGCGAACAGGCCGCCAGGAGCAGCCCTGCGATCAACAGGGTTACGAGCATCCCACAGTCACGGCGCCGCATTTCCAGGACCTCCCTACCGATGTCTCATCAGGCCGCGACGGGGCGCGGTTGGTCGACCAGCAGGGTCGACTCGTCGGGCTCAGGGCTGGGCCCGAAACGCAGGTATGCCACGGGCAGGATGAAGAGGCTGACGAGCGTCGAGGTGACCAGGCCGCCCACGATCACCACGGCCGTCGGCCGCACGATCTCGTAGCCGGGACGGTCACCGAGGACGAGGAGCGGCACGACTGCCAGGCCGGTCGCGAGGGCTGTCATCACGACGGACGAGAGTCGCTCACGCGCCCCACGCACGATGAGCCGGGGACCGAAGGGCTCGCCCCCGTGACGCTCGAGATGCTGATAGTGGTTGAGCAGCAGGATGCCGTTGCGCGCCGCGATCGCAAGGATGGCGATGAGGCCGAGGAGCGCGCCAAGTGAGTGGATCGTTCCGGTCGCCACCGCCGCCAGCACGCCGCCCAGCAGCGCTGCCGGCACGATCCCGAGGGCGAGCAGTGCGAAGCGCCAGGTTCCGAAGGCCGCCTGCAGCAGGAGGAGGATCCCGATCGCCGCGGCAAGCGCCACGGCCAAGACGCGCTGCGGGGCTGTCTGCAGCTCCGAATAATCTCCCAGCAGCTCCGGGTGGTACTCGAGAGGAAAATCGATCCGTTGGAGGACGCCTTCCACGTCTCGTGCGACGGCGTCGGGTGCGCGTCCACTCACGTTCAGGCCGACGTCGATGCGAAGCGAGTTCGACTCATGTCGGATGACCGTGGGGGTGGATACCACGCGGATGTCGGCCACATCTGCCAGACGGACCTGGCCGCCAGCCGGGGTGTCGATCAGTAGCTCGCGAAGCGAGGTCAGGGTCTCGCGCGTCTCGGGCGCCGACCAGACCACCACCTCGAACACCTTCTGTTCCTCGAAGAGGCTGCCGACCTGGATACCAGCCATGAGCGTGGCCGCCGCCCGGCGGACATCGCCCGGTGAGAGTCCGTAGGGTTCGACCTTGGCCAGGTCCACCTCGACCTGCACGTGCGGCTCATCGACCTGCAGCTCCGTTCGCAGGTCAACGACGCCGTCGATCTGCGAGATCGCTTGTCGAACCTCCTCAGCCAGGCTGCGGAGGATCGTCAGGTCGGGGCCATAGATGCGCGCCACGATGGCTTCGCTGGCTCCCGTCAGGACTTCTCTCGTCCTGTCCTGGAGGTACGTCTGCACGTCTCGACGGAGCCCGGGATAGCCGCCGACCGTCTCCTGAATCTCGGCGACCGTCGCGTCATAGTCGGCGGCAGGATCGAGGCTGACCCAGATCTCGCCAGCATTGATTCCGACGATCTGATCCCCCAGGACGGCACGCCCAACGTGCGCGCTGACACTGCGGACCCCGGGAATGGTCCGCAGCTCCTCACCGGCCCTCGTCGTGATCCGGGTCATCTCCGGATGGGACGTACCGGGCGCGCCCTCCCACCGGACCATGATGTCCGTTTCCTTGAATCGCGGAAGCAGCTCCTGCCCGAGCCCGGGTGCGACGGCGCTGCCGACCAGGCCCAGCGAACCGAATGCGACGACGACGATGGCCACGAGGGCCAGGGCCGGACGTGCGACGGCGAGAACGCGCACCAGCGCTGCCTCGTAGCCAGCCTGCAGCCGGCGCGCGAACGATGGCTCGCGGCGCTCGCCGGGCGCCTTCCGGAAGAGAAGAAGGGCGAGCGCGGGGGTGACGGTCAGGGCGACCACCATGGATGCCAGCACCGCCAGCCCATAGGCGATGGCAAGCGGCTGGAGGAAGGCGCCGGTCAGGCCCTCGAGAAGGAAGACCGGCAGGATCGCCACGACGATGATCAGCGTCGCGTAGACGATGGAGCTGCGCACCTCGAGCGAGGCGTGGAGCACGATCGACGCCGTGGACTCGGTGCTGCCCTCGAGACGAGCCTGACGGAGACGTCGCGCGATGTTCCGGATGTCGATGACGGCGTCGTCGATCAGGACGCCGATGGCGATCACGAACCCCGCCAGCAGCATCACGTTGATCGTCGCGCCACGCCAGTAGAGCACCAACCCGGCGGCCAGCAGCGACAGGGGGATCGTTACGAGACCGATCAGCGCGACGCGCCACTCCCAGAGCAGGAAGAGCAAGGCCACCAGCAGCGCGCCGATCAGCAGCGCCCAGCTCAGGTTCCCGATCGCCAGCTCGATGAAGGTCGCCGGCCGGAAGATGGTCGTGTCCATCTCGAGGCCGGGCAGTCCCGGCTGCAGGTCCTTGAGAGCCGCCTCCACCCCACGGGTGACTTCGAGCGTGTTGACCCATGGGAACTTCTCGACCACGAGCAGGAGACCCGGTCCATCGTGGATGACCGCATCCCCGATGAGCGGTGGATGGCCCACCACGACGGTCCCCACATCACCGAGCAGAACGGGCACGCCATCCTTGACCTTGACGACGACCTTGGCCAGCTCCTCCGGCGTCGAGATCGGCAGCACATGCCGCACCCCGATGCGCTGTTGGGGGGTGTCGATCCAGCCACCGGCTCCGGGATAGGAGGCGTTCAGGAAGGTCAGCGGCGAGACCCAAAGCGCGTCGCCACTGGCCTGGATGACGTCGTCGAGCGAAACGCCGCGAGCGTTCATGCGCTCCGGGTCGACCTGCACCTGCAGCTGCTGCGCCCGCTGGCCCCAGATCGCCACGTTCGCGACACCGGGTACGCCCATCAACGCGGGCCTGATCTGCCAGCGGGCGAGCACCGACTGGTCGATCAGCGAGAGGTTGTCCGAAGAAAGCCCGACGAACACGGCCCGACTTGTCGCCGACAGCGGCTGCAGCATCACCGGCGGTTGGGACACGTTCGGCAACCCGGTCTGGGTGATCAGCCGTTCCTGCACGAACTGGCGCGCACGGACGATGTCCGTGCCGGGCTCGAAGATCAGGAGGATCGACGACAAGCCGGGGACCGACCGGGAGCGGATCGTCTGGATCTGCGCCGTACCGATGAGCGCCTCCTCCAGCGGCACGGTGAGCATGGCTTCCACTTCGGAGGCGGAGAGTCCAGGCGCCTCGGTCTGAACTTCGACGAACGGCGGCGCGAACTCCGGCAGCACATCCAGAGGCATCCTGCGCAGGTTGATGACGCCAACCAGGATCAGCGCCGCGGCGATGGCAATCGCCAGGACGGGAAACCGCAGGCTCCACCCGACAATCGACCGCATCAACGCTGGAGACCTCCCTGCCCTCTCATCGCCCTAGACGTCGCTCTCAAGACTCTTCATCGTCCTCGTCGTCGGCTTCGTCATCATCGATCGCGGCCGCGACGGCAGCCGAAGTCCTTTCCTGGGGGTCGGATGTCCGACCAGCGGCTCGGGTCCGTGCCCAACGCCTGATCCGGTGCCGACCAGCACGGCGACAAGCTGCGATCGCGGCGATACGGGCGAGGATCGCTCGGCGATCTCTCGTTCCAGTTCATCGCCCCCTGTTGGACCGGGAGCCGATCGAACGCCCGATTCAGACGAGCCCGGATAGCCATCGTCTACCAGGCGTCCTCATGTCCCGGCCCGCGACGAATGTCCATGGTCGCGTGCTCCTCCTCTGCGCGCACTCGGCGCGGCTAGCCTCCGGGCCCGGCCCGGGATGTGGCATCGAGCAGGTCGGACCGGGAGGTCGGTCGAGCATGCCGTGTGCGATCGGTGGCGCGCCATACTCAACGTTCGCCAAATCGGGTGTCACTTCTGACCATCCGGGCCGCTCGTGTGAAGCGGGTTGCGGGCGCGCCGACCACGCCGGCCACGTCGGCCCGGATGGGACTCGCCGACCGAGACCCAGCGAGCGACCTAGGCGTCCCTGACGAGGCCGTTCCGGATGGCGTAGCGGACCAGCGCCATGGTGCCCCGAAGGCCCAGCTTCGCCGACAGGTTCGCCACGTGACGGCGAACGGTGTGCACGCTGATGCCCAGCATCCGGGCCACCTCTGCGGGCGGGTAACCGGAGGCGATCAGGCTCAGGATCTCCCGCTCACGGAGACTCATCGGGCCGCCGCCGCTGAGCCAGCGGATGGAATCGTCGACGATGGCCGCAGTGACGCTGCTGTGGAGGTACCGCTCGCCCCGGCTGACGGCGGTGATGGCCTCGACGAGCTCAGATGAGCGGGCGCCCTTGACGACGTACCCGGCGGCTCCGGCCGCCAGGGCCTGGCGGACCGTCTCCGACTCACGATGCATGGTCAGCACGACGACGCGGAGGTCTCGATGGCGTGCCCGAAGCGCCCGCAGCAGCGGCAGTCCGTCGCCATCTGGAAAGGTCAGATCGAGCAGCAGCACGTCGGGGTTGGTGGCATCGACCAGCTCCAGGGCGTCCTCCTGCGTAGCCGCGTCACCCACGACCTCGAAGCCCTCCACCCGTGAGAGCACCAGGCGAAGACCCTCCCGGACGAGGTGATGATCGTCGGCCAGTGCGATGCGGATCGGCCGGGACCGATTCCCGCGCGGCTCCGGGATGACCCTCGGCTCGCCCTCGTGCGCGATGGCGGCCATCAGTGGGCGACCCCCGGTGCGGCGCTGCCGGCGACCGGCACGATGCCCGGCTCGCTCCGAGTCGAGAGCGGGATGGCCAGCTCGATGATCGTTCCGGAACCGCGCTTCGAACGGATGTCGAGGTGCCCTACCAGGATCTCCGCGCGCTCCTGCATGCTGGCGAGACCCAGCCCCTGGCCGCGGGCTGTGGGGCGGAAGCCGACGCCGTCGTCGCTCACGGCCAACGTCAACACGCTGTCGTCGACGTGGGCATCGACCCAGACGTGCTCCGCGTGGCTGTGGCGCGCGGCATTGCCGACCGCCTCCTGGACGATGCGGAAGGCACCGATCTCGCGCTCCGGCTCGAGCAGGCCCGGCGGCAGCACGGCGGCGTCGAAGCGGACCTCGACCGGGATGCCCGCGGCGCTGGCCAGGTCTCGGATGGCGGCCCCAAGGCCGATCTCGCGGATCCGGGGCGGGCGTAACTGCGAAGCCACGTGACGAGCCTCCTCGAGGGCCGTCGCCGCGAGGGCCTGGGCGCGGGTGATGGCCGGCTGTGCGGTCGATGCCGGAGCGTCGGGTGCCGCCCGGACGGCGGCATCGGCGGCGCCGAGGGTGAGCATGACGGCCGTCAGCGTCTGCCCGACGCTGTCGTGCAGGTCGCGTCCCAGCCGGCCGCGCTCTTCCTCATGGGCGCTCACCAGTCGGTCGCTCGCCTGCCGGTAGAGAGAGGCATAGTGCTGGGCGGTGGTCCTCACGCGGTCCGCCATGAGGGTCACGAGGATCAGGATCACCAGCAGCAGCGGCCACTCGGCGAGATCGGTCAGCTCGATCCCGGCCAGCCCACCGGCTTCGACCACGAAGTGGGCCAGGATGAAGAGCGAACCGAGAGCGACACGCAACAGCGCGACGCGCAGCGTGAACAGGAAGGCCCCGATGACCAGCGTCACCCAGAAGGCATCGAGGAGGAGCTCCGAGTCTGCGACGCCGGCAACGATGGCCACCACCAGCGCCAGACTGGCGACATTGAGCAGCCCGCGGACGCCGATGCGCCAGGCGTGGGCGGGCGGCCCGGAGGCGCTCGAGGGGACGGGAAACAGCACGTCGGCCGCGCGCGGCATCACGGGGATCCCTCAGCCCAGCTGGGAACCGGCTCGCCGCGCGAGCAGGCGATGACCGGCACCGCGCCCGGGGTTCCCTGACCCGACCGCCGCCGGTCGCTCCATCTTCGATTCGCGCACCTCGCCCGGAGACAGCCACTCCGCCAGCGACAGCCGTTCCGCCATCTCTGGTCTCCATATCCCGGCCGGGGCACGTCGATGCGGAGAAGTCCGACGGCTGATGCCGTCGCGGCCGCTCCCCACCTACGTCGCGGTGCGAATGTACTAGTCAGATCGGCGTATGGATAGCCCCGATCTTGGGCAGTCGGGTGTGGTTGCAGGACGCGCTTCGGAGCCCGATCGCCCCCCCACCGTGCTCCGGCGTCCGGCTGCTGCGGTGCAGACTGCCGGGACGCACGCACCGTTAGCGTTGCGCACTGGCACCACAATCCGGTGCGCCGATCGCCCCTCTGGTCTCCCGCGTGTTCCCTTATCCGTGCCAGGTCGCCGTCGCGGCCGTGGACGAGGCTCCGGCCTGGCCGTCGACAGCGGCCCGGTGGTACCGGGTGGCGGACGGGTCCGACGCCCAGCGGGCCGCCGCCAGGCCAATGCATCGTGGCTCATGTGAGTGGCTTGCTTATCAAACGTGCATCGGCGTAGGCTGCCGCCGTGCAGACCGCGACCGCTTCCGAGCGCGACGCCAGCCGGACCCGGGCGACGCGCGGTCGAGGAACGCTTCGGACTCGACCTCTGCGCAGTGGCCGCGACCGGGGCGGACGAGGTTCGGGCGCTGGAGGCGACGGCCGGGCTCGCGGCGAGGATCGTCGCCGAGCTCGTCGGGCCGGGTGATGTCATCGGCATCGCCGGGGGTTCGACGCTGGCCGCCGTCGTCGAGGCGGTCCCGCGCCGGTCCGACCCCACGCTGAAGGTGATCCAGATCGCTGGCAGTTCGAGCCGGTTGGGGCCGTCCGTCGATCCGGCCGCGGTTTCGCGCCAGCTGGCCGAGCGACTCGGGGCGGCCCATCGACCCCTGTTCGCGCCGGCGACCGTCGACGACGCGGCGGTCCGTGCGGCCCTCGTTCGCCGACCGGACATCGCGGCCACGATCGCCACTCTCGACGAGCTGTCGACCGCGCTGGTCGGGATCGGCACGCTCGCCGACCGTGCGGCCGCCGCGGCCGTGCTCGAAGCCCCGGGCGCCGAGGCAGTACTCGGCGCGCCGCAGCCGGAGCGGGATCGATGACCGGCCACCAGACCGGCCGGCTGGCCGGTCGCGCCTGCCTGGTCACGGGCTCGACCGGCATCGCCGCCGCGGCCGCCACGCGGTTCGCGGCGGAGGGCGCCGCCGTCTGCGTCGCATCGCGCACCGAGGCACACGCCCGCGACCTGGCGGCGCGCGTCGAGCGTTCGGGGAGTCGGGCGGCCTGGATCGGCGCCGATCTGGCCGACGAAGCGCAGGCGGAGGCTGCCGTCGCGACGTGCGTGGGAGCCTTCGGGCGGATCGATGGCCTGTTCTCGGTGGCGGGCGGCAGCGGGCGGCGCTTCGGCGACGGGCCCATACACGCGCTGACGGCCGAGGCCTGGGACCGCACGTTGGAGCTCAACCTGCGCAGCCAGGCGATGGTCTGTCGCGCGGCGGTGCGCCAGATGCTTGGCCAGCCCCCGAACCGGGGTGGCACGCGCGGCGCCATCCTGCTGATGTCCAGCGTGCTGGCCGCCCACCCGGTGCCGGGCCTGTTCGAGACCCACGCCTACGCCGCCGCGAAGGGCGCCATCGTCTCCCTGGCGACGGCGATGGCCGCCTCCTACGCGCGCGCGGGCATCCGCGTCAACGCCATCGCCCCCGCGCTCACGGACACGCCCATGGCGGCGCGCGCGGCCGGGGACCCGGCCACCGTCGCCTTCGCACGCCGGAAGCAGCCGCTCGTCGGCGGCCTCATCGACGCGGACGATGTCGCCCTCGCCGCCGTCTACCTGCTCAGCGACGAGTCGCGGGCGGTGACCGGCCAGCTGCTGTCGGTCGACGGCGGCTGGAGCGTGACCGCGGCGCCGGTCGATGAACCGGAGTCGGTCGGGGGCGACGAAGCATGAGCCCACCGCTGCTCGCCACCGTGGACGTCTGCGTGGTCGGCTCGGGGGCCGCCGGCTCGACCGCGGCCATCGCGGCGGCGCGCGGCGGGGCTCGCGTCCTGCTCATCGAGAAGCTGCCCTTCCTGGGCGGCACGAGCACGGCCGTCCTTGACACCTTCTACGGCTTCTACACACCCGGGGCGCGTCCGCACAAGGTCGTGGCCGGCATCGGCGACGAGGTGATCGCGGCCCTGCGGGCCCTGGGGCCGGTCGTCGAGCGGCCCAACACGTACGGCGCCGGGATCGGCGTGACGTACCTCGCCGAGCACCTCAAGGTCGTCTGGGAGCGCCTGGTCGAGCTCGCCGGCGCCCGCATCCTGCTGCACGCCTTCCTGCAGGACGCGGAGGTGCGCGACGGCATCGTCGAGACGATCACCGTGGCCACCAAGAGCGGCCTGCGCTCGGTCCGCGCGCGCGTCTTCATCGACGCATCCGGCGACGCCGACCTGTGCCGCTTCGCCGGCTTCGCCGCAGAGCGCGCCGGCGAGCTCGAGCCGGCGCAGACGCTGACGACCACCTTCCGCATGGCCAACGTGGACGGAGGGCGGCGGGCCGGCGTCACGCGCGCGGACCTGCATGCCGCCATGGCCACCGCTGCCGAGTCCGGCGCCTACGACCTGCCGCGCCGGGAGGGCAGCGACCACGTCACGCCGGTCTCCGGGATGACGGCCACGATCATGACCCGCCTCGAGTCGACAGCGGCCCGGGGCGGCGAGCCCGTCGACATCACGGATCCGGACTTCCTGACCGCGGTCGAGATCGCGGGCCGCCGCCAGGCGCTCGAGTACGCCCGCTTCCTCGTCGACCGGGTGCCCGGCTACGAAGCCTCATCGCTGGTGGCATTGGGCACACAGATCGGCGTGCGTGAGACGCGGCGCGTCTACGGCGATGCACGCCTGACACGCGACGACGTGCTCGGCGCGCGCCGTTTCGCCGACCAGATCGGTCTGTGCGGCGCGCCCATCGAGGACCATCATGTCGGCGTGGGCACGACCTGGCGCTACCTGCCCGAGGGCGCGGCCGTCGGCATCCCCTACGGGACGCTCGTGGTGCGCGACGCGGCGAACGTCCTGGTCGCCGGGCGCTGCTTCAGCGCCACCCACGACGCCCACGCATCCGTCCGGTCGATGGCGCAATGCATGGCCATGGGGCAGGCCGCCGGCACGGCCGCGGCGATCGCCGCCGCTGGCTCGGCGGTGCCCAGGGAGGTCGACGTGGCCGCGCTGCAGGCCCGCCTCCGCCGGGACGGTGCCATCCTGGCCGTCGAGGAGGCGACACCCGTCGTCTCCGTCGCCTGAAGTCGGCCGTGACCCATGTGCGCACGGTCCTGGGCGACATCGACCCGGCCGACCTCGGCGTCACCTACGCCCACGAGCACCTGGTCATCGACGGCGGACGGCCCGTGGAGCTCTCCCCGGACTTCCTGCTCGCCGACGTGGACCTCCTGGCCGCGGAGCTGGCGGACGCGGCCGGCCTCGGGCTGCGAGCCGTGGTCGACGCCATGCCCGCCGACGCCGGCCGCAACGTGGCCAAGCTGGCGGAGCTGAGCCGGCGCACCGGCGTGCACGTGATCGCTGCCACGGGCCTCCACCACGACCGCTACTACGGGCCGGCCCACTGGAGCGCCCGACTGACCGAGGTCGAGCTGGCCGACCTCTTCACCGCTGACGTCGTCGAGGGCATCGACGCCCACGATTACTCGGGTCCCCTGGTGCGCCGCACCGAGCACCGCGCCGGCATCGTCAAGGTGGCCGGCAGCGACGGCGGGCCATCGGCCCGCGATGCAAGGATCTTCACCGCCGCGGCGGAGACGTATCGCCGGACCGGCGTGCCCATCCTGACCCACTGCGAGGCGGGCACCGGCGCCCTGGAACAGGTCCGGCTGCTGGAGGGGCTCGGCGTGCCGGCCGAACGCGTCGTCCTGAGCCACGTCGACAAGGTCGTCGACCCGGGCTACCACCGGGAGCTGCTTGCGACCGGCGCCACGGCCGAATACGACCAGGCGTTCCGCTGGGGCGACCTGCCGAACGGCACGTTGGCCCTCCTCCGCGCCATGATCGAGGCCGGCCTGGACGACCGCATCGTGCTGGGCATGGACGCCGCGCGGCAGGGCTACTACCGGGCCTTCGGCGGCGCACCCGGCCTGCGCTATCTGCTGACCGACTTCAGCTCGGCCATGGCCGAGCGCGGGCTTGGGGCGGACGTGCAGCGTCGGCTGTTCGTCGACAATCCGGCACGCGTCCTGAGCTTCCGCTGAAAGAGTTGGCTCGATGACCGTCGATCACCCGGCGCCTCGACCGATCCGGCCCGCCGACCGAGCGGGCGGATTGCTCACGAGCGTGGTCGGATCGCACGCCCACCCGTCCTGGCTGGCCTCCGGTTTGGCGGCGGCGGAGCGCGGCGAGTTCGGGCCCGCTGACCTTGCCGAGATGCTCGACGACGCGGTGCGCATCGCCATCGACGACCAGGTCACGGCCGGCGTCGACGTCATCTCCGACGGCGAGATGCGCCGGGCCGGCTTCTTCACGGCCGAGTTCTACCGCCACCTGACGGGCCTCCGGCCGCTGCCGCCGGCACGGCGCCTGGGCGCCGGGGCCCACGATCAGCAGCACCGTCTCGAGGTGCTGGCGCCCATCAGCGCCCCGGACGGGCTCGGCGTGGTGGCCGAGTACCGAGCCGCCGTCGGTCTCAGCGACCGGCCCCTGAAGATGACGCTGCCCGGACCGTTCACGCTCTCCGGTCGCCTTCGGACGGGCCCCGGCGAGGTCTACGCCGACCGCGTGGCGGCGGCCGAGGCCTTCGTGCCCCTGCTGCGCGCCGAGGTCGTCGCCCTGGCCGACGCCGGAGCGCGAGTCATCCAGGTGGACGAGCCGTCGCCGGCCATCCATCCCGACGCCGGCGCCGACTTCGCGGCCCTGTTCAACGCGGTCATCGAGCCGGTGGTCGGACGCGTTCGACTCGGCGCCCACTTGTGCTTCGGGAACTACCTCGGGCGCCCCCTGGCCAGGCGGACGTACCGGCCCATCGTCGCGGCCATGCTCGGCTTCCGGGTCGAGGAGCTGGTGCTCGAGTTCGCCAACCGAGAGCTGGCGGAGATCGAGCTGGTCGGCGAGTTGACGCAGGCCGGCCGCGACGTGGCGGTGGGCGTCATCGACGTCAAGAATTCGTACCTGGAAACGGCCGACGACGTCGCCGAGCGGATCGACCGGGTGCTGGCCACCGGGGCGCCTGCGGAGCGACTGGCGCTGGTCCCCGACTGCGGCTTCAGCCAGACGGCCCGCTGGATGGCGGTGGCCAAACTGCGGGCGCTGGTCGCCGGGCGCGACCTGGTCAGCGGCAGGGCATGAAGGAGGAAGGGATGGACGGGCACCGCGTCACGATGCTGGGGACGGGCCTCATCGGCGACTTCTACACCCGCACGCTGCACGGCCAGCGCGGCCGCGACCGGGTGCGCGTCGCCTACTCGCGCTCTGAGTCGCGGGGCGCCGCCTTCCGTGAGCGCTGGGACATCCCGGAAAGC
>Ga0209519_10000484_pt1 | contig 16746 bp, 15 predicted proteins | sample Rifsed13ft1_FD_184005 | JGI IMG/M metagenome (GOLD analysis project Ga0209519, IMG submission 184005) | Soil microbial communities from Rifle, Colorado, USA - sediment 13ft 1 (version 2) | ecosystem: Environmental > Terrestrial > Deep subsurface > Rock core/Sediment | place: Rifle, Colorado...
GCATGTCCCACGCGGTAGTCCGACGGCGTCTCGCCGACGATCTCGCGGAACATGCGGCTGAAGGTCCCCAGGCTGGAGAAGCCGACGTCGAAGCAGATGTCGGTGACGCTGCGGTCGGTCTCGCGCAGGAGGAACATCGAGCGCTCCACCCGCCGCCGCCGCAGGTACCGGTGCGGCGTCTCCCCGAAGACGGCGCGGAAGGTGCGGCTGAAATGCGCCTCGGAGATGTGGGCCACCGCGGCCACGGCCCGGACGTCGAGCGGCTCCGCATAGGCGCGGTCCATGGCATCGCGGGCGCGCAGCAGGCGCCGGTTGAGGTCTTCAGCATCGCGGCTCATGCCGCAACGCTACCGCCATGCGCGGGCGAGCGCTCGGCTCCGTCCCGTGAGGGCCTCGCCGGGGCGACGACTAGCTCAGCCGGCGACGGTAGCCACAGACCGGGCAGACCGCCTCGTGGCCGTCGACGTCCACCTCGAGGAAGCTGGCGCAGCCATTGGTGCTGCAGTAGAGCCGGGCGGAGCCGGCGACGCGCCGGCGCAGGCGGCGCATCGATGCGGCACGTCCAACGGTGAACGTGTGCTGGGATCGCGAGAGCATGAGCTGAGTGGTTCCTTCTGGCCGCACCGCCGGGCGTGATGGACCCGGCATTGCGGTCGCGTGTGCCTGACGACGCGTGATGGGGCGTGTCGGGCGATGGGCTGACCCGGGCGGCGATCGCGGGAGCGAGTCGATTCCGACTTGAACGTTCGGTCGATGCTCTGACCTGCGGCCGTCTCGGCGGGTCTCGTTGTCCCCTGCAGCATGGCGGCAGATCGACGATCCTGTCAACCGGACCTCTGGACCCCCGACGGGAGCCGTGCGGCTCGATTGCGGTCTCGCAACCTAGTTTTCATCGGGTCGTAGTTGCGCTCCCGGCCAGACCGATGCAGATTCCGTCCCGCACGGCACCTCCCCGGAGGTGATGCCTACGCGGGATCGACAGAGGGCCGGCCCGCGGCTGGCGCCCCGACGCGGGCGCCGCCAAACCGCCAATTGCGAACGGCGATGAGACGCTGGAGGAGACTTGTGGCGAGCAACATGAGCCGGTGGCCCAACGGCCACCCGACGTCGGACGTGTCTGGATCCACCGGGCCGGGTACGGGGCGACGCATGGTCGGGCGCCTCGCGGCCTTCGCGACCACCGCCGCTCTCGCCCTCGGGGTGGCCGCCCCGACGGCCCTGGCGGCCGACCCCCTGACGATCACGACGCCGTACCCCGCGATCGTCGTCGCGCCGGGCGCCAGCGTCAGCTTCAACGTGGACGTTGCCACGACGACGCCCCAGCGGGTCGGGCTGACCCTGACCGGAGCACCCGCCGCCTGGGAGGCCAAGCTGCACGGCGGCGGGTTCGTCATCGACGCGGTCGAGACGAACGGCACGGACCCGACGGACATCCGGGTCGACCTGAAGGTCCCGGCTGATGCGTCCGGGACGACGAGCATGACCCTCACCGGGCGGACCCCGACCGAGACGGTCGAGCTGGTCCTCGAGGTCCGCGTGGACGAGTCCGCCACTGGCGCGATCACCATCCGGAGCGACATCCCGGCCCTCCGCGGTCCGAGCACCCAGACCTTCAACTTCAGCCTGACCGTCGTCAACGACACGACCGAGGACCAGAGCTACTCGGCGACCGGGGCCGGCCCGACGGGCTGGACCGTCAACACGACGCTCACCGGCCAGAGCCAGGCCGCCTCGGCCATCGTCAAGGCCGGGTCGACCGCCGGGGTCACGGTCGCCGTCGAGCCGCCCCAGGACGTCGACGCGGGGACCTACCAGCTCCAGGTCGCGACGAGCGTCGGCGGCCAGACGCTGATCACCGACCTCCAGGTCGAAATCACCGGCTCGTACAGCCTGGTCGTGGCCACGAGCAACAGCGCCCCGCTCAACGGTCGCGGCGCCGCCGGCAGCGCCACGCCGTTCAGCTTCACCGTCACGAACACCGGCACGGCCGCGGTCACGAACGTGACGCTCACCGGCACGGTCCCGTCCGGCTGGGAGGTGAGCTTCGACAAGGAGACGATCCCGTCGATCGAGGCCAACGCCACGGAGACCGTCACCGCCCGGATCACGCCGTCGGGCTCGGCCATCGCCGGCGACTACGTCGTTACCCTGAACGCGGCGGGCGACCAGTCGACCCGCGATTCGATCGAGATCCGCTACACCGTCGAGACCTCGATCATCTGGGGCATCGTCGGCGTCGCCCTCATCGTCGCCGTCATCGGCGGCGTCTGGTGGGTCTTCCAGCGCTACGGCCGGCGGTAGCCCGATGACGACCGCCACCCGCCCCTCGCGGCGCCGCCGTGGTGGGGCATCGGAGGCGTCGAGCAGCTCGGCGCCGATCCGCACCCGCGCCCTCACCAAGCGCTACGGAGATCGGATCGCCGTTGACACGCTCGACCTCGAGGTCCGGGCCGGCGAGATCTTCGGCCTGCTCGGCCAGAACGGGGCCGGCAAGACGACGACGATTCTCATGCTCCTCGGCCTGACCGAGCCCAGCGGGGGCAGCTCCCGGGTCCTCGGCATGGATCCGACGCGCCATCCGCTCGAGGTCAAGCGGCGGGTCGGCTACCTGCCCGACGCCGTGGGCTTCTACGGCAACATGACCGGCCGCGAGAACCTTCGCTACACGGCCCGCCTCAACGGCCTCGGCGGCGCCGACGCCGAGGCCCACATCGAGGCGGTCCTCGAGCAGGTCGGCCTGACCGACCGGGCCGACGGCCGGACCGAGACGTATTCGCGGGGCATGCTCCAGCGGCTTGGCATCGCCGACGCCCTCATCAAGGACCCCGACGTCCTCATCCTCGACGAGCCGACGGCCTCCATCGACCCGATCGGCGTCATCGAGATCCTCGAGCTCCTCCGGGGGCTGGTCCGGGAGCGGGGGATGACGGTGCTCCTCTCGAGCCACCTCCTGGACCAGGTCCAGACGGTCTGCGACCGGGTCGGGATCTTCGCCCATGGGCGGCTCATCGGCGTCGGCACGGTGGCCGAGCTCGCGGGGACGTTCGGCGACGGGGCGGCCCACCTCGAGGCGACCTTCCAGCCCGACGGGCCGGATCCCCGGGCGACGCTCCTGGCGGTCGAGGGGGTCGACCGCGTCGAGCTGGATGCGGGTGCCGGGACGTGGCGCATCACGGTCCGGCCCGTGACTGCATCGCTGCGAGCTCGCGAGGCGATCGTCGACGCCGCAGCCCGTGGAGGGCTCCGGATGACGTCACTCCACGAGCTCGAGGCGTCGCTCGAGGACATCTACCGGACGGCGGTCGCCGGCATGACCCGCGGCTTCGCCGTCGACGAGACGATCGAGGAGGTCGGCGCATGACCGCCGAGGCAGCCGCGGAGGTCCAGGTCGTTCGCCGCGCCGAGCCCCCGCGCCGGGCGGGATGGCTCATCGTCGCTCGCAAGGAGTTCGCCGATCACCTCGCCAGCGCCCGCTTCATCATCCTGCTGCTCGTCCTGGGCGCCGCGACGCTCATCCCGCTGTACATCGCGGCCGACGCGATCCGGAACGTGGCCGATCTGGTGACGGACAACCGGGGTGCGTTCCTCCTGCTGTTCCTGGCGACCTCGAGCGACAGCCCGGTCCCGAACGTCCTGACGTTCGTGGCGATCGTCGCCCCGCTCCTCGGCGTCGCCTTTGCCTTCGACGCCATCAACAGCGAGCGGTCCGACGGGACCCTGCCGCGCCTCCTGTCCCAGCCGATCTATCGCGACGACGTCATCAACGGCAAGTTCGCGGCGGGCCTGGCGGTCATCGCCCTGGTCATGCTCGCCGTGTTCGCGGTCATCTCCGGGTTCGGGATCTTCCGGCTCGGGATCGTCCCAAGCGCCGACGACCTCATCCGGCTCGTGGCCTGGTACGCGATCACGGTCGTGTGGGTTGGCCTATGGCTGGCGCTCGGGCTCGTCCTCTCGGTCGCGATGCGCCGGGCGGCGAACGCGGCCCTGGCCGGCTTCGGTATCTGGATCGCCGTCGCGATCTTCGGCCGGCTCGTCGTGGAGGCGATCGCCGGGGCGATCGCGCCCATCACCAGCGCTTCCAGCATCCAGGAGCAGCTCGACCTCGCCAGCCTCCAGAATGCGATCCTCCGGGTCCTGCCGCTGACGTTGTTCCAGGAGGCGTCGGCGGTCCTGCTCCGTCCCGACAAGACGACGGTCACGACGCCGGCGACGATCGACCAGCTCGAGCAGCTCGGCCAGCAGCTCCAGGGCCAGTACCTGCCCTTCGACCAGAGCGCCCTGCTGATCTGGCCGCACGTCGTGGCCCTCGTGGCGATGACCGCCGTCTGCTTCGCCGCTGCCTACATCTGGTTCATGCGCCAGGAGGTCCGGGCCTAGCCTCGCGGCCGGGTCTGTTCGGGGCCCGCCGGCCGGGGTACGCTCCAGCTGTGCCGGATCCCTGCTGCTCGGCGTGCTACGACAGGGCCTTCGACGGGAGGCTCGCCGAGCGCGAGCTGCGCGAGTACCGGCGCAGGGGTCCCGGACGCGCGTCGCGGGCCATCGCGGACGCCCTCGCTCACAAGGGCGTCGAGGGCCGCACTGTCCTCGACATCGGCGGCGGCGTGGGCGCCGTCCACCAGCAGCTCATCGCCCGCGGCGCCGCCCGGGTCACCGACGTCGACGCCTCGCGCCCCTACCTCGAGGCCGCCCGCTCGGAGGCCGAGCGCCTCGGTGTTGCCGATCGTGTCAGCTTCGAGTACGGCGACTTCGTGACCCTCGCCGCGGGGATCGAGCCGGCCGACCTCGTGGCCCTCGACCGGGTCGTCTGCTGCTATGGCGACGTTGACGCGCTGGTGGGCCTGGCGGCCGCCCGGACGCGCCGGCGCCTCGCCATCACGATCCCGCCCGATGCCCGGCCGGTCCGGGCGGTGATCGCCGTCGGCAACGGCTGGTACCGCCTGACGCGCAACGCCTACCGGGCGTACGCCCATCCTCACTCGCGGGTCATCGCGGCGGCCCGGGCCTCAGGGCTGGTGCCCGCCGGTCCCATCACCCGCGTCGGCTGGTGGCGGCTCCTCGTCTTCGAGCGCCCGATCCTCACCGCAGAGGCGTAGCCCTAGCGTCGGGGGTAGCCGGTGATCCGCCGGATGTCCTCGTACAGCGGCTTCAGGCGGGCGTACATCCTGAGGTAGACGCGGCGGTAGAGCTGCTCGTAGAGGTCATGGCGGCCGGGCTCGGGCTCGAAGACCTCGCCGAGGTGGACCATCTCGTGGACGGCGGTCCCGATGTCCGGGTGCAGCCCGAGGCCGACGGCGGCATCGATCGCGGCCCCCAGCCCGGCGGCCTCATGGGTCTGGGCGAGCCGACCCGCCGGCACGCCGAACACGTCGGCAAAGAGCTGGACTGCGGCCCTCGATTGCGAGCCGCCGCCCGACACACGCAGCTCGCGGATCGGGACGCCGCTCTTGCGGACCGTCCGCTCCGCGCCCTCGCGGAGGCCGTAGGCAAGGCCCTCGAGGATCGCCCGGTAGACGTGGGCCCGGCCGTGGATGTCGCCGAAGCCGACGATCGCGCCCTTCGCCTCCGGACCCGGATACCGGACGCCGGGCATCCAGTAGGGCTGCAGGACGAGGCCCATCGAGCCCGGCGGCGAGGCCGCCAGGAGCTCCTCGAAGAGTGCCTCGGGCGGCACATCGAGGGCCTCGCCGCGGGCGATCTCCGCGGCCCCGAACTCGCGCTTGAACCACTCCACCATCCAGAACCCGCGCAGGACCTGGAGCTCGACGAACCACGCGCCGGGGATCGCGGCGGGGTAGGGCGGAACCAGCGGGATCGCCTCGAGGTAGCGGCGGTGGGTCGTGCCGATCGTGGCCGTCGTCCCGAACGAAAGGGCGGCGATCTCGGGCGTCAGGGCGCCGGCCCCGAGCGCCTCGGCCTGCTTGTCGCCGGCGGCGGCGATGAGGGGCACGGCCCGCCCGAGCCCGAGGTGGGCGGCGGCGCCGGCCGTGAGCTCGCCTAGGGTCCCGGTCGGATCGACGAGCTCGGGCAGCCAGGCGCGGTCGAAGTGGGCGACCTCCCACTTCCAGTCGAGCCTGCCGGCCCAGCGCGCGCGCCGGAAGTCGAACGGCAGGTAGCCGACCTGGGCAGCCGAGGAATCGACCCAGCGGCCGACGAGACGGGCCGTCAGCCACGATGACAGGACGCCGTAGCGACGGATCCGGCGCCAGACGTCCGGTTCGTGGCGCTCGATCCAGTTGGCCTCGGCGTCGGCCTGGAAGCGGGCCACGGTCTCGGTCACGCCGGCGGCCCGGAAGGCGACGCCCCAGCGCCCGCCGATCGGCTTCAATCCCTCGGTCTGGCGCTGGTCGAGCCAGACGATCGCCGGCCGGAGCGGGCGCCCGTCCTCGTCGGCGGCGACGATCGTGACCCGCTGGGTGGTCAGGGCCACGCCGACGACGGCATCGGGGCGGGCAGCCGGGTCGGCCCAGAGGCGCCGGCAGGCCTCGCCGATGGCCGCCCACCAGACCTCGGGATCCTGCTCCGCCCAGCCCGGCCGGGGCGAGACGTACGGCTCGATCGGGACGCGGCCCGACGCGACGAGCGTCCCGCGCGGGTCGAACAGGAGGGCGCGGACGCTCTGCGTCCCGACGTCGATCGCGAGCAGCTGGTCGGCCGAGCTCACGGGTCCTCCTGACTGCATATCGTGCGGGATCGCGAGGCGCCGCGAGGCGCCCTGCCGCCGCAGATGCCGGAGGTCTCGCATCGCCCGCCCGAACCAACCCGGGGGCTGCTCGCTCATTCGACCGCGACGGGCCCCGCGCCGTGGCCCCGCGGCGGGCCCCGCGCCGTGGCCCCGCGACGGGCCCCGCGCCGTGGCCCCGCGACGGGCCCCGCGCCGTGGCCCCGCGACGGGCCCCGCGCCGTGGCCCCGCGGCGGGCCCCGGGCTTTCCGGCCCGCCCAGGCCCTGTGTGTCCCCAGGACACAGGATCTGGATGAATGAGCGTGACCACCCCCGACTTCCTGCGGGAATCTGCTCAAACTCGAGGTCGGTCCAACGTGTTCGTTCCAGGATGGTGCCCAGGAGACACACGCCGCCCGGCAGGGTGATGTGCCGGATCTCCGTCCCAGGTTCAGAACGGCGGCCAGGGGATCGAGGGCCAGTCTGCGTTGGGGCGCGGGAAGTGGCGGGAGCGGAGGAGCGCGGCGACCCGTCGCTTCGTGGCCGTGACCTCGGCCGGATCGAGGAGCTCGCCGAGGGACGCCGCCAGCTCATTCCGGAGACCGTCGCGGACCCGCTGGAGACCGGCCAGCTCGTCGTCCTCGAAGGGAGTCCCGATCCAGCCCCACAGGACCGTCCGGAGCTTGGGCTCGACCGAGAACGTCACCCCGTGGTCGACGCCGAAGACGTGGCCATCGGGCATCGGCACGAGGTGTCCGCCCTTGCGGTCGGTGTTGTTGACGATCGCGTCGAAGACCGCCATCCGGCGAAGGCGCGGGTCGTCCTCGACAACGAGGGCGACCAGGTCGACCGAGGGGTCGCCGTGGATCCATTGCTGGACCATGCCCACGCCGTACGGGCCGTCGCGGAGGACCGTCGACGGGACGAGGCCCCACCCGGTCGCCTCCGAGACCAGGAAGGCGGCCACCTCGCGCCGTGCGAGCGTCCCGACCGGGAAGTCGAACAGTGGCCGCTCGGCGACCGTCGCCTTGTAGACGGCGTGGAACGGCTCGGCGAGGTCGGGGTGGTGGACGAGGACGACGAGGGCCTGGTTCGACGAGCCCGGCAACCGCCCGACGACCTCGAGCTTGCCCTCCCGGAGCCCCCGGAGGGTCGACGGATCCGTCACGCGCAGCGGGAGCGGGTCCGGTTGGAGCGGGTCCGGGGGCGGGTCGGCCGCGACCGGGCCGCCCGGCTCAGTGGACGTACTGGCCGTTCCTGCGGGGGCAGATGTGCCCCTGTGGGTCGAGCGGGTTGCCGCACAGCGGGCACGGCGGCCGGCCCTGGCGGACGACCCGCATCGCCCGCTCGACGAAGGTCCGGGCGGCATCGGCCGTGATCCTGACCCGGAAGAGGTCGGGACCTTCCGGATCGTCCCCGAGATCCTCGAGTGATTCGAGCGTCTCGGGGTCGTCCTCCTCCTCGGTCTGGGCCCGGGCTTCGATGAGGACGCTGCGGCGCTCGCCGTCCCAGCCGAGCGTCAGGGTCCCCGCCCGGAAGGCCTCGTTGAGCGGCTCGTCGAGCGGCGCGACGTCGTCAGGCAGCTGGACCGGGTTCAGCTCGGCGATGCCGCGCTGGTCGAGCTCCGTCAGGAGGCTGCCGAGTCGCTCCGCGAGGACCGCGACCTGGGTCTTCTCGAGGACCACGCTGACGACGCGGGAGCCCTCGCGGGCCTGGAGGAAGAAGGTCCGGCTGCCCGGCTCCCCGATCGTGCCGGCGACGAACCGGTCGGGGGGATCGAAGACGAACGCGCGACGTGGCACGGTCCGAATCTAGCGGATTCCGGCGCCGGGCCGGCTCAGCCCACCTTGAAGGAGACGCTGTGCCAGCCGCGGGCGCCGTCAGGGTCGGGTCGCGTCGCCGTTTCCGTCTGGGTCTCGCCGGTCCCGTCGGTGGCCCGGATCGTGACCCGGTGATCGCCGGGCGTCGCCTCCCAGTCGAGCTGCCACTGGACCCACGTCGTGTCCGAGATCGCGGTCGAGAGCGTCGCCTCGCGCCACTCGCCGTCGTCGACCTGGACCTCGACCTTCGAGATCCCGCGGTCCATGGCCCAGGCCATCCCGGCGAACGTGAACGGCCCGGCGGGGATCGAGCTCCCGCGGCGCGGCCGGTCGATCCGCGACTGAGTCAGGATCGGAGCCTCCTTGGCCCAGCCGAGGGGCACCCAGTAGCCGTCGAAGGCCTCCATCGTCGTCAGCTCCAGCTCGCTCAGCCATTTCGTGGCCGAGACGTAGCCGTACAGCCCCGGGACGATGAGCCGCGCCGGGAACCCGTGCTGGCGGGGGAGGGGAGCGCCGTTCATCCCGACGGCGATCATCGGCTCGCGCTCGGGTTCCATGATCCAGCTGACCGGCATCCCGGCGGTCCAGCCATCGACCGACCGGCCGACGAGCTGGCTGGCGCCCTCCCGGACGCCGGCGAGGTCGAGGACGTCGCGAAGGCGAACGCCCGTCCAGCGGGCGTTGCCGATGAGGTCGCCGCCGACCCGGTTGGAGACGCAGGCGATCGTGACGTACTGCTCGATGACGGGCAGCGCCAGGAGGTCGGCGTAGGCCAGGCTCACCTCGCGCTCGACGAGGCCGTGGATCCGGAGCCGCCACGTGTCGCGGTCGACATTGGGGACGAGCAGGGCCGTGTCGATCCGGTAGAAGTCCTCGTTCGGAACGACGATCGGGGTCAGGCCCTCGAGGCCCAGGTCGGCCCCGGCGGGGAGTTCCGCGTCGACGCCCGGGACGGGCAGCCCGCCGGTGACGGGGACGCGCTGCCGGTCGAGGAGGACGCGCCCGATGGCGCCGGCCGCGAGCGAGGCGACGGCGAGGCCGCCGCCCCGGACCAGGAGCATTCGCCGCGACCAGTCCGGCGCGATCGCCGTGCCGCCCGGAGACGCCGGTCCGGGCGATGTCGCCACCACGCGCATCAGGCGATCGAGGGCCGTGGTGCCGGCGGCGAACTCCGCCACGCCGCCGAGGACGGCCAGGGCCGGCTGGGTGTCGGGCGCCTGGAGGCCCGCGCCGACGCCGATGACGACGAACCCGCCGACGACCGCCGCAGCGATCCCCGGCCGGCCCCGCGCGAGGATCCCCAGGCCCGCTCCGATGACCAGGGCGACGGCCAGGACGAGGACCTCGAGGGCCAGCTTGTCGGCCGTCCCGAAGATCGAGACGACGAGCTCCTTCGCGCCGGGCGGCTGGAGATCGATCAGCACGCGCCCGACGGCCAGGATCGGCGACGGGACGCCGGGGACCAGGCCGGCGAGGAGCTCGCCGGTCGCGAGCGCGGTCGCGACGGCGACCAGGCCGGCAAACGCGGCAGCCCACCGCGACGTGCGCATCGGCGGGCTGACGGGCTGGGTCATGGCTCGACCGTACGGGCTCGCGATGACGCGATGGTGACGGGGTGCGCGCTCGTCGGCTTCAGCCCCGCGCTCACGGCGTCCGAACCCCGCGGGCGCTGAATCGGCCGTCGACGTGCTCCACGGCGAGTGGCCGTCCAAAGGCCGTCGAGAGCGGCCCGGAGGCCAGGGCGGATTCGATCGGCCCGCCGGCAACCGCCCGGCCCGAGCCCAGGACGAGGGCGTGGCCGAAGCCGGCCGGGATCTCCTCGACGTGGTGGCTGACGAGGACGATGGCGGCGAGGGCGGGATCCCGGGCCAGGGCCGCGAGATCCTCGACCAGGGATTCCCGCGCCCCGAGGTCCAGGCCGGCTCCCGGCTCGTCGAGGAGGAGCAGCCGGGGGTTCGGCATGAGGGACCGCGCGATCTGGACGCGCCGCCGCTCGCCGGTCGAGAGCGTCCCGAAGGCCCTGGCCGCGAAGTCGCCGACCCCCATCCGCCCCAGGAGGTGGCTGGCCCGTCTGCGATCGGCCGCGGTGTAGCGATGCCACCATGGCGCGAGTGCGGCGTGGCGGGCGGTCAAGACGACGTCGAGGGCATCGATGTCGTCGGAGATCGCCCGCTCCAGGCCGCTCCCGGCGTAGCCGATAGATTCCCGGAGCTGGCGGGCGTCGACGTCGCCGATCCGCGCCCCGAGGACGTGGACCGTGCCGGTCGACGGCCAGAGGTACGTCGAGGCGACCTGGAGGAGCGTCGTCTTGCCGGATCCGTTCGGCCCGAAGACGACCCAGCGCTCGCCGGCCCCGACCGTCCAGTCCAGCGGCCCGAGAATCGTCCGGCCCCAGCGCCGGACCGTGACCCCCTCGAGCCGGAGGACGTCCGCTGGATCAGGCGTCACGGCCGAGCCTCGGTACCCAGGGCGGTGTCGGACGCATGGCCGCGATGGTACGGCGACCCGCGGCCGGACCCGTCAGCGGGATGGGGACAGGACGTCGGCCTGCCGGCCCGGAGTGGCTATGCTCTCCGCCATGCCGCGCCTGCCCGCCCGATGATCGACGTCACGCTCCAGCTGGACCTCGCCCTCCGGCTCGTCGTCGCGGCCGCGCTGGGAGGCGCCATCGGCGCAGAGCGCGAGATCCACAACCACCCGGCGGGCATCCGGACCCACATGCTCGTTGCGCTCGGGGCGGGCCTCTTCACGGTCCTCTCGATCTTCGGCTTCGGGCTCGAGGGCAGCGGCAGCCAGGGGCTCGTCGATCCCACGCGCATCGCCGCCCAGATCGTGTCCGGCATCGGCTTCCTGGGCGCCGGCGCGATCCTCAAGGACGGCGTCATCATTCGGGGCCTGACCACCGCCGCGAGCCTCTGGGCAACGGCCGCAGTCGGGATGGCGGCGGGGGCCGGCGAGTACATCCTGGCCATCGTCGCGGCCGTCATCATCCTCGTCAGCCTGTGGCCGATCAACGCCCTCGCTGAGCGGCTCCACGGGGCGAATCGGCTGGAGGTCGAGCTTCGCCTGACGATGTCCCGCGTCGACGAGCTGGGCCTGGTCTCGGCCGCGCTCGCGGCCAGCAAGATCGAGATCCTGACCGTCCAGACGCAGCGGGCCGGGAAGGGCGCCTACCGGGCGGACCTCGCGATCCGCGGCCGGAGCACCGCGGTGATCGCCTCCGCCCTCGAGGCCGTCGAGGCCATTCCCGGCGTCGATATCGTGTCGTCGACCCAGTCCGACTAGCCGGCGTCCCGCGTCCCGCGTCCCGCGTCAATGCGTCAATGCGTCCCGCGTCGCGCACGGGCCCGTCGGCCCAGGCGGGCCTCTGCTAGCCTCGCCGGAGTCCGTGGGGGCCATGGATTGGAGCCGGAATGAGCGACGCGGACCGGGTACGGGCACGAGATCTGGGGATCGTCATCGGTGAGGGCCGGCCCGGGCGCTTCAACGCGATCACCGACGTCGCCGGTGTCCGCGTCGGTCACGCCACGATCGTCAGAGGCGAGGGTCCGCTCGTCCGCGGCCAGGGCCCGGTCCGGACCGGCGTGACGGTGATCGTGCCCCACGACGGCGACCCCTGGTCCGAGCCGGTCTTCGCCGGCGCTCACGTCCTCAACGGCAACGGCGACATGAGCGGCCTCGAGTGGATCCGGGAAACGGGCCTCTTCCATGGCCCCCTGGCCATCACCAACACGAGCTCGCTCGGGGTGGTCCGCGACGCCCTCATCGAGATCGGGGCGCGGGAGGGCCACGCCGATCATCCTGCCTGGAGCCTGCCGGTCGTCGGCGAGACGTACGACGGGCAGCTGAGCGACATCAACGGCTTCCACGTCCGGCTCGAGCACGTCGAGGCCGCATTCGCCGCAGCCGCCGGCGGGCCGGTCGCCGAAGGCGGGGTCGGGGGCGGCACGGGCATGATCTGCCATGAGTTCAAGGGCGGCATCGGGACGGCCTCACGGGTCATCGCCCAGGATGCCGGCGGCTGGACGGTCGGCGTCCTCGTCCAGGCCAACTACGGACGGCGCGGGCTGCTCCGGATCGACGGTGTTCCCGTCGGCCAGGCGATCCCGATCGGCGAGGTCCCCTCGCCCTGGGAGTCACCGCGGCAAGGGCTCACCGATGATCCGCCGAGGCGGCGACGCGAGACACCGCCCGGGTCGGGCTCGACGATCATCGTCGTGGCCACGGACGCACCGCTCCTGCCGCACCAGTGCGCCCGGCTGGCCCAGCGCGCCGGACTGGGGCTGGCGAGGGTGGGTGGCCTCGGGGCAACGTCGTCGGGCGACCTCTTCATGGCCTTCGCGACCGGCAACCGGAACCATCCGCCGGGCGAGGCCGAGCCGGTGGGTCCCGGCGTCGTCCACCTCTGGGCGCTCGTCGATCCGGCCCTCGACCCGCTCTTCGAGGCGACGGTGGAGGCGACCGAAGAGGCGATTGCGAACGCCCTCGTCGCGGCCGAAACGATGACCGGCCGCGACGGGATCACGGCCCACCGCCTGCCGCACGACCGACTCCGGGAGGTCATGGCGACGTACGGCCGTCTCATGCCCTGAGCCAGGCCCGAGCCCACGCTCTCGGCGGGGGGCCGCGGGTCACGTGATCCGGATCCGTCCTCCCGACGAATCCACGGCCGCGTGACCTTCCCCGCCCATGCCGGTCAGCTCCGCTTGACCCGGTTGACCGATCCGGGCGCGCGTCGTCATGCTATTGCAACCCGTTGCAACAAGGTGGACTCCCGCTCGTGCTCTCCGGCGTCCTGCTCGACCTCGCGACCGCGGGGGGCGTCACCCTCCTCTGGACGGCGCTCCTCCTCGGCTTCCGCCACGGTTTCGACTGGGACCACATCGCGGCGATCAGCGACGTCACCTCGACGACGGCGACGGCCGACGCGGCCGAGGTGGTCCATGCGAGCTCCCACGGCGATGCGGCCACCGCCCATGCCCACGGCCACGGCGGTCTGGACGAGGTCATGGTGCATGCGGCCCCGGGCCATCCCCACGCCCACGTCGGCGCTTCGGTGGCGGATCGGACCGCCGAGGCCGGCGAGCCAGGCGAGCACGTGGCGGTCGGGGCGGTCCGGCTCCGCCTGGGCCGGGAGGAGCGCCGGGCCCTGGCCCTGGGCACGCTCTATGCGGTCGGCCATGCCATCGTCGTGGCCGCCCTCGGGACGGTCGCCCTCCTCTTCGGCGCCGTCCTGCCCGACTGGGTCGACCCGATCATGGGTCGCGTCGTGGGGCTGACCCTGGTGCTCCTGGGAGCCTGGGTCTTCGTCTCGCTCTACCAGTACGCCCGGCACGGCCGGGCTTTCCGCCTGCGCAGCCGATGGATGCTCGTCTTCGATGCCATCCGGTATGCCTGGCGTCGCTTCCAGGCCCGCCTCCACGGCCACGAGCACGCCGACCCGATCGAGATGAGCTCGTACGGGCCACGGACGGCCCTGGCGGTCGGGATGATCCATGGGGTCGGGGCCGAGACGGGCACCCAGGTTCTCCTCATCGCCGCGATCGGCGGCGCCTCGAGCCAGGGCCTCGGCCTGCCGATGATGCTCGCCTTCATCGCCGGGCTCCTCGTCGCCAACTCGCTGATCGTCGTCATCACCGCCACCGGGTTCATCGCCAGTCGCGCCCGCGAGCGGCTGTACATCGCCATCGGCGTGGTGGCCGGGACGTTCAGCCTCGCCATCGGGCTGCTGTTCCTCTTCCAGCTCGACGGCGCCCTGCCGGCGATCGACGGCTGGCTCGAGAGCCTGGGACTCCGATGAGCCGAATGAGCGCGCCCGATGGCGCCGCCGCCTCCAGCGCCCCCGCGGCAGCGCCCTCGCCCGAGGCCTCACCCGAGCCCTCGCGCTCGGTGGCCGCCCTCGAGCGGATCCCCGAGCGGCTTCGGGCGAGGGGCCTTCGCTGGACGCCCCAGCGGGCGCGGCTCCTGGAGGTCCTCGCCGCTTCCTCGGGACACGTGACCGGCAGCCGGCTGTTAGAGCGCTGCCGCGAGCTCGATCCGGCGACGACACCCTCGACCGTCTACCGGACGCTCGACGTCCTCGAGGCGCTGGGGGTCATCAGCCACAGCCACGGGATCGATGGACGCGAGAAGTTCCACGTGCTCCCGATCCTCGACCACGGCCATCTCATCTGCTCGCGCTGCGGCTCGGAGGACGAGCTGGCGGCGCCGGACGCGGCGCCATTCCTCGAGGATCTCGCCGAGCGCTACGGCTTCCAGGCCCGGATCGACCACCTGACGGTCGTCGGGCTGTGCCGGGACTGCCACGCGCCGGCCGAGGGCGGGGCACGAACGCAGCTTGAGCCTGAGGGCATGTCCGGCCGCGAGGCCGGCTGGTACCCACGGGCAGGTTGCCCAGGGAGTACCTGAAGATGGACCCGCGGTGGACCGCGTCCCCGCGGTCGACGGAGCCGTCGACCCACGAGGTCTACTACCCGGTGCTCGAGGCGTCGCCGAATGCCGTCGTCGCCGTCGATGCAGCCGCCCGGATCACCTACGCCAACCCCCAGCTCGAGGCGACCTTCGGCTACTCGCCCGGCGAGCTCGTCGGCCAGCCCGTCGAGATCCTCCTGCCCGAGCGGGCCGCCTCCATTCACGTCGCCCACCGCGACGCGTTCATGGCCCGCCCCTTGGCCCGTCCGATGGGCATCGGCCTCGACCTCGCCGGGCGACGCAAGGACGGCGTGGAGTTCCCGGTCGAGATCAGCCTCTCGCCGGTCGACACCGCCGCAGGGCGCCAGGTCTTCGCCACCGTCGTCGACATCACCGCCCGCAAGTCGATGGAGCACCAGCTCCTCCAGGCTCTCAAGCTCGAATCGATCGGTCGGCTGGCGGGCGGCATCGCCCACGACTTCAACAACATGCTGTTCGCGATTCGCGGCTATGCCGAGCTCCTCGAGGAGGACCTCGGCGCCGAGGACGTCGACCGCGAGGAGGCGCTGCGCAACGTCAGGGCGATCGGCGACGCCGCCGACCGGGCAGCAGAGCCAGGGGCACCAAGGGCACGAAGGGACCGATCCGCGTCCAGGCACGCAGATCGAACGGCCCGCGATTCTGGGCCGTCACACCCTGTCGCCGCGAGGGCGTCGACGCCACGATCCAGCGATGGATACCGGGCCGGACGGGTGGGCAGGTGCGGCTCCCGGGATCGCTCGCGCCCGCGAGTTGTTCCTGGACGAGGCCCATGGCTACGGCTGCGCGGAGACGACCTTCGTCGTCCTGAAGGAGGCGTTCGGCCTCGCCGATGCCGCCGATTCGTCGGCCGCCATGGCCCTCAATGGCGGCCTGGCCTACGGCGGTGGACCGTGCGGCGCGGTGAGCGGCTCGGCCCTCGCCCTCGGCCTGCTGTACGGGTCACGGGAGCCGGATCACGCCACCGCGAAGCGGCTCGCCCGCGAGGCCACCGCCCGGCTGATGGACGACTTCGAGGCCGAGTTCGGCGCCCTCGACTGCCGCGAGCTGCTGGGTCACGAGATCCGGACCCCCGAGGCCCACGCCGCATTCATCGAGAGCGGGCGGTGGCGGACGATCTGCATGCGCCAGATCGAGTTCGCGATCGCGGCCCTGGCGCCACTCGCCGGCCCGGTCCAAGCCGCAGCCCCGGACGCGGTCGCGGACGCGGCGCCGGTCGTCGCCCAGGACCCGTCCCCGGACAGGGTGCCCTTGTCGCGGGCGTCGGGGCCCAGCTAGATCGGCCCGCGGCCCGTCCTCGTCGTGCCGCGCAGGGCGTTGTATCGGGCCTGCCGCAGGACGCCGGATGCGGATCGCAGTCCTCTCGCAGATCTAGGAGGCGCGGCCCGCTGACGGTATCGACGCTCCCGGCCGCCGTCAGTTCAGCTGGCCGGCGGCAGTCAACAGGAGGACCACGGCGCCGAGGATCGTCACCAGGACGGCGGCAAGCTCGAGCCGTCGAACGGCCGCCGGCTGGCCGGGCGATCCCGGATCCGCGAATCCGCGCACGACGAGGGCATCGATGTAGACGCCGAGAGCGACCATCGCCCCGACGACGAGGTGCTTGATGAGGAAGATCGTCGCCCAGGGGGAGCCGAGGTCCCCGACGCCACCGTAGCGGGAGCTCGTCACCATCAGGTAGACGCCCGTCGCGAGGAAGACGATGAGGGAGCCGACGATCACCGGCGTCGCCCGCCGCTCCACGGCGGCGATCGATTCGCCGAGCTCCCGGGGCGCCACGGTTCGCCGGATGACCGGCAGGACAATGAGCCCGAGGA
>Ga0209519_10000497_pt1 | contig 16581 bp, 20 predicted proteins | sample Rifsed13ft1_FD_184005 | JGI IMG/M metagenome (GOLD analysis project Ga0209519, IMG submission 184005) | Soil microbial communities from Rifle, Colorado, USA - sediment 13ft 1 (version 2) | ecosystem: Environmental > Terrestrial > Deep subsurface > Rock core/Sediment | place: Rifle, Colorado...
GAATAAGAATTTCTTCAGTTATATCATCCATACTTAATAATTTAGTATTAAGTATGCCCGAACCACGTATTCTCAATTCAATTGCAGCATAATGATTAATTATAGGCATTATAAATAACCTGTTTCAGCAAATGGTTCAGGAATTTTTACATCAAATTCTTCTGCATCTCCAGCTTCATTAGCTCTATTAATTATGGTATCATGAGTTTTTCCTGGAACTAATTTATAGATACCTGAAGGGTCTGTTAAAAGAAATATAGTAGCAGAACCACCTATACTTAGTCCTCCACTCATGACATGATTAATGTCAATAGGTGGAGTTGGCCCTAAAGTTAAAATTAAATCATCACTTGGAGGAGATATTCTTCTAGTAGGAGAATATACATAATGATAAAATCTAAATATCCATTCTAAATCAGGTGGGTCTTCATTAGTAAATCTTTCATGATATAGCTCATCTGGTATTGGAACACTACCTTCTTGATATATTTGTGAATTTTGTACTTCTATTAAAGTTCCTAATTCTGGTTCTTGATTAGTCCATGATAAATCAAATACCCACTGGTCTAATTCAGGGTCATAAACTGGCTCAGTAAGTGCAGGGTCAGTAGGTGGGTCTAATGTTGCATCAACAGTAAATTCTCCAGGATTATGAGGGTCAAATCCACCAGTTTGAATTACAAACCAGCAAGTAGCATTTGGACTTGCTCCGGCATCATAAGCTAATACACTTCTAATCTGGGAAGCCCAAAACCCTTCAGGTAATGTAAAAGAACCACCACCTGCTATATCATAAGTTTTATCATCACCACTATTAACTATATTTATGGTATCACTTATATTACCATCTGGTCCAATGAATTCTTGCCTAGCTTTCCCTGATGGAAATAATTGAATACTAACAAATTGACCAGGTGTTAATCCTGAAGCTCCAAAAAATATAGTTGCAATTTCTGGACCTAAGTCTCTATTAGTCCAATATAGAGATAATATATCAATAGCATCATTAGCTACTTGTGGAGGTATTCCATATCTACTACCCTGACCATTAGTCATAGTCCGCCTAAATCAAATCTGGGAGTAACTCTAATTAAACTACCAGCAATAGGCTCAAATGGAACGGAAGATTCCTCAAATCGTTCTGCCCATCTTAAAACACCCGAAGCATTAACTACAAAATAACCATATATAGTTGAAGGAGCATCAGTAACTCCAGTAAATGAAAAATTCTGGAACGCGTATGTAGCAACAGATGGACTAGCTTCAGTTATAGTCCATCCTTCAAAACCTAATGATTTAGATATATATCCTCCACCAGTAACTTCGGTATAACTAGCAGCGGTATCCCCAACAGCGGGAATTTTATTATTACTATATAATTTTAAAGTTAAAACTTCATTTAGAATTCCTTCTAAATATACTTTTTTGCTTACGCTAGGAACTAATAATGTCATACTAAACTACCTTCTGCTCCAAAAATTACTTCGTTAATATTAATTAATGCAATAGTATTTATTTTAACATCAAATAACCAAGGCCACCATTTAATATTTTCGGGGTCCATACCATTTACATAATCACCAACTAACATTTGTCTATTAGGTAAACAGATATATAACATTTGTAAAATTGGGTCATTTAACATTTGTATATATTTAAAATCATTTCTGTTTAAATTTTTCCATAAATTACTTACTTTCCAAGATAATTCAGGATTAATATATTTACCATTAAATAACATTATTCCCTTATAAGAAGAAACAATTAAATAGTCAATATTAGAGCCACCAGAATCAATAACGGTTGCTATACCATGAACAGGACAACCTATTGCTTGGTCAATTACTGTCATAGGCCAACTAGTAGGAACATCTTCATTATCGGCATATGAAACAGTTCTATTTCTTTTCATTACATAAAATAAATCTCTTAATTCTTGTGTATTTGTAATAGGATTACCATCTAAAGGAACTAATAAAAATCCATCAACTTGACTAATAGCTTCTGGTTCACCTACTGCACTTAAATAGCAAAGTGATATATCTGCGAAAGTAGTCCATAAAGCTAGGCGATTATGAAATAAATTTAATCCTGCACCTGCTGGAATTTCAGCAAAATTATCAAATAAATAATCTGCTGATTCTAATAAATCTGCATCAAAGAAAGAAATATTAAGTAAGGAAGTAGTAACATTATCATTAATAGTAGCATTAGGTATAAAGAAATATTCATATCCAGTAGTATTCCCATTATAATTTGCAATTACTTTAGTAGCTACAATATGTCGTTTAGTAATATGGCTCTGTGCCGAAATGGGCACAGTCGTAAAACTTACTGAAAGACTTGCACTAGTTGTAAATCCTGTAAATGCTGCTGGTTGTGATAACCAACCAGTATCAGATTCAAATACTACACCAAATAAATGAAATCCAGGGTCAGTATTACCTGCTGCACCATTAGCTACTGTAATATTACCAGTAGGAGGATTACCAGCAGCCTTACGTGCTGCAGTTCCATCTCCTTTATAAACATAAAGAAATTGGTTTTGTAACCCTTTCTCAATTGGTGGATTATTACCACCTTGAAGAAAACTTTTAAATGGTGTTATGTATGCGCGCCCTGCGAATGGAACGAAACCAAAATCTTCCATTCCTGCAATAGTTAATAATGGACCATGAATAGTTGTATCATTGACCGCGTGATATATTTTACCATCAACTCCATCATAAGTTAAAATGAGTAATGTATTTTTATCTTGAGTTATATAATTATATATACGAACTACATTTCCTATTGGAGCTACAGAATCTTGAAACCAATCTATACCAGGTCTAGTTACAACATCTTCACCTTCTGAAATTAAATTTTGACACGCAGAGAAATGGTCCTTTGGAACTTTTTCAGTATTCCCTCTATCCCAAAGACCATTAAATTTATTAATAATTATAGATTCATGTCCACGCATTATCGCATACCATGAGCACGACGTTTATAACTAGCTCTAAATGGTCTATGTCTAACCGGCATTTTCTGAGTAGCTTTAATTTCTATACCAGTTCCACGTTCTAATGCACCACCTGCTTCACCATTTAATGAATCTGAACGCGCTTCATCTTCATCTATATATTTTGCGCACAACGCTGCATTTCTATAATGGAGGAATGATTCTCCATTAATAATACCAATATTAGTATTTTCATCAGCTACTGTATTAAATAGTTGTGCAACATAATCTATTTTCAAATCATTATCTTGATTAGATTCTGGTAAATTAACTTCATTACCAATCCAACTCCATATACTAAATCTTGATATTGGTTCACCTTCTAAATAATGAGGAATAAAAGGCACAGGATTCATAGGAACATATGGATTAACTCCAGTAGCACGTTCCCATATTTCAGTAATAGTAACTAAATCACTAGGTAAAGCTGGAATTGTAACAAAATTTATGACTGTAATTCAAGCAGTAACAGTTAAAGTTGCTGAACTTTTCTTAGTTACTGGAATATTACCTAATTCGAATAGCTCCCGTAATTCTTTGAGAGCTATTCGAAGATAAGGTAATTGAACTGCGTAGGTATATTTCTGCTTTGCCGCATCGTTTAATAATGCAGCGGACGCGTCCATTACACTACCAGCAGTATAATCTGGTGTAGCCATAATTACTCAGCAAACTTAATTCCGAGTTTCTTAAGTTTTTCAGGGTCAATTACTGCTTTACAAGTTGAGCACATTGGGAATGATGGATTTCTCATAGTTCCGCAAGCAGGACAACGTTCTAATCCAACTCGTGAAAAATCTTCCATCCAATCTTTATCAGTGACTCCCATTTCGCGTGCAGCTAATCTCATATCATCTGAAATAGCTAATGGATTTCCATTAGTTCTTGACCAATATGAATCAGCTAGTTTGATTAGAACATTATACCAACGTTTTTGATTAGCTAATGCCCTATCAAGCATTGTTTTATGTTTTGTCTTTAATGCATCCTTATCAATTGAACCTGGAATAAAGAAAATTCCGGGAACAGCATCACTCATATCACAACCGAGAAGTCCATTGCAATAATCATTTACAATGGAATCTGCTATTTGAATTGATGATACAGGAATTTCAAGTAAAGGTTGTTCTTCTCCTACATCTTTCCACCAACTAGATGGTCCAACTACTAATAATGCAGGATTTTCATAAGAACCAGGAGACAATTCAAATGTAGAAGGAGTGAGTGTATATTTTACTTCACGAATTGGTTTTGGAAGAATAGAAACAACTGTAGATTTATCTAATGGATTAGTAGGCGAGCGCATTGTTATACGCTGATTTTCTAATCCTGGAAAAGCTCCTACCATCGCCATAATTAACTCTCTTTCTGATAAGGATTAACTACTCCGGTTTTATAAGCTAACGCATCACCTACGTTTGTTTCATTACCAAATAATTCTTCATGAATTTTCTTTAATCTAGCTTTTTTAACATCAGGTTCCTCTGAATTATCAACATACTTAGCTAAACTTGATTTACCTTTAACCGCGTTAACTGTATTAATGATTAATTGACACGCTTCTAATTTAGGTGGTAATGGATTTCCTTTATTATCTTCAAATGTCCATAAACATTCGTAGGAAATTTTCTTACCAGCCAATTCAGCTTGTTGAAGTTCAGGAACTAAAACCAGTTGTTCAAGAATAAATCTATCCCTGATATAGGTATATTTCTTACGTTCTTCAATAACAGGATGAATATATTCAATTCCCCCATCACTAAACTTAACTAATCTTTTTTCATATTGGTCTTCACTCCATACAACACGCCAAATAGGGTCTCCTGTTACAGTATCAATACCAAATAAATCTCTAAGTTCTTTATTAAGAATTTCAATAGGTCTAATTAATAACCCCGGCATGTTCACTCCTTTCTATTTGTTTTGTTTCAACAGGTCTAGGCATCGGAAATGTTATAGAACCAGTTCCACAAGTATCATATGTAACAAACCATTTTCCATCTACATAGTTAGGCCAAACAACTGTTTGAACCATGTGACCAACTTTAATAGTTAAATCACAATAAAGTTCAAAACCCACTGCACGCGCTCTATTAAAAAATGAAATATCATCACACCAATGGTCTTTTTCTAATTCACCTAATCTAACCCAAGGCTTTTCCATTCTTTTAAAAACTTCAGTTTTAATTAAACATGCACCTAATCCACAATTTTCAATTTTAATTAATTCATGTTGACTATCATCAGGATATAACCAACGGCATTTACCTTCATTATCAGAATAATCAAAAATAATAGGTTGATGAGGATATTGTCTCATAAAATATAGAGCAGTTACAATATCTTTATCATGAACCATTAATTTCCTAAGCATATCAGGAGGAAATGCAACGTCATCATCAATAAAAAGAATATGAGTGCAATTATGTTCTAATGCCTGTTCAATCATTAAATTACGATTTCTTGCGGGTGATTGACCGCGTGCAAAAGTACAAATAGTTCCTTCAGGTTTATCTAACATATTATAATAATCATAAAAGGAATCATTACGAGAATATCCAGCAGTAGGAACCGCAACTAAAATTTTTGGAATGTTCATACTTAATGCTCCGTTTTGAATATAATCCGTTGCCCTATTTAATTCTCTACCTAATTCACTTCTTTTTGAAACCAGTTTGATAGTTTTTCCTGTTGGTTTCTTTAATTTATAAAGTTTTTCATGAGTTTTAGAAACAAACTCAGTTTTACCTTGAACAGCTAAATCACCAAATCCACGTAAAGGGATTCCACATTCTATGCAATGTTTCTTAACTTGTTTAGCAAAATCTGGCATTGGTCTTTTCCACCAACCAGATTCTACTTTCAATCCGGTATCAGGATATTCAGGATTACTTTCATATAACATAGATTGTGCACCTGCTAACTCACAAAAGAATGCGCGTAATTCTTTTCTGAATGTGCATACCATTGCACTCCATAATTGATTAATATCACAGTTATCAATTAATGCCCATTTTTGTCCTTCTGTTAAATCTTCCATATCTTTTAATGCAACATATGGAGGAGAATGACGTGAATCTTGTAACCCAATAGGATTACATTCTGGCCAATCTCGTTTCATTTCTTTATATGCTTCGTCACTACAATGAACATTAAGATTACTTACTGAAGGATTAAAGGTTCGTCTACAAAGCTCTCCATGTCCACGCAAATTATTACTCCAAAGTCCCCGTTGTTCAAAAGGGATAATAGATGTAAATATCTCGCATATTCGCTTAAAGTTGGGATGTGTGGTTGGATTTCCTCCAAATATTCCGATAACTCCATAATAATCCTTTAATGATTCACAAGCAATTTCAAATTGTTCAGAATTCATAAAAGTAGGTTTACCAGCAAGATTAGAACCTTGCGTGCAACCTATACATGATAAATCACACGCGCGCGTAATATGAATTTGAATTATTCCATTTCGCCATGTAGGTCTATAATCTGCTGGTGCTTTCATAATCTAACCCAACCAATACTTTCAATTATGTTAGAAGAAGGAAAAAATTCATTAAATGCTTTTCTTACGCCTGGCCAACCTTCTTGTGTATAATCATGACAAGCAATAATTCCATTTAGTTTAATAATTTTTAAGGCATTATTAATATCTTTCTTTACAGAATTATATAAATGACAGCCGTCAATAAATATAAAATCGACTTTTAATTCAATTCTATCCAAAAACTCATCAAATTCCCCTCTGAAAATTGTTAAATTATTACAATCTTTTGTATTTTCTAAAAATTGATGCATTAAATTAGTATCAGCAATGAATTCTACCGAACCATCTTCTCTATAGAATGCTCCATTCCAAGGGTCTACAGCGTAAACTAATCCTTTACAATTATCTAATAATGCTCTAGTAGAACGACCTTTATATGAACCTACTTCAACGATAGTATTTGATTTAGAAGCTATTTCTGCTAACCACATAAGTTCTTTGAGGGACATCCAACCGTCTATTTGATTTGCACGTTGGATGTCCCTCTCTTGAACTATCATTATACAGCACCAGCAAGGAACGCAGCACTGTAATACTTAGCTTGTGTTGGGTCATAAAGAAGCAACACAGGTCTATTTGTCGTTGCTACTGTAGTTGCTACTACAATATTTCCTGTAGTAAGCAAATCAGGAGGAGCAGCATTTGTGAAAACAAGCCACAACATATGCGCACCCGTTACAGGTGGTGTAATTGTAGCAATGTTTGTTGTTCCTGTCACAAAATTAAGAAAATGTGTAGGAGCAATAGTAGCAGCTGATGCAATCGTAGGTGGCGTTGCATTTTTGTCTGATTGAACACTACTAATGTTCTGAAAAAGTAAATCTGGCACTTTTCATCACCTCCTATGCAAGCGCACCGGGATACCATTTACCTTGTGACTTACTATAAATGAATAGTGTAGCCACATTTTGCCCTACTGTAACTGCTGTTGCAATATTACCAGTAGTTACAGTAGTGAAATTAGCACCACTTCTATTTATCACTACAAAAATACCACTAAAACCCCCACCAAAAGCAGGATTAATAGTAGCAAGAACTGTAGTAGAAGTAGTGTCTGTAACATGAGCAACATCAGTTTTTGGAGAAATTGCTGTTGCTAATGCAAGATTTTCCTCTGATACTTTTGTAGTTGTTCCAGGAATCATGCCACCACCTCCATTGATTCCTAATAACCAGCAGGAACAGCTAGACTATCGATATAGGCAGTAGCAGCAGGATTTGAAACAAATGTCTGCATACCAACTACCATATAGAAGATTTCCGCAGTAGCAACGCCACCTGATGCACCACGGATTTCAAAGATATGTCTTCCATCAGTCTTATAAAAACCAATTGGAAGAATTTCAGCGCGTCCCCATACTTCTTCAACAATGAAGTCAATACGGGTTCTATCCCAATTAAAATGCTGTTTGACAGGAGCACCTGCCATAGTCATTTTATCGAAATACATATCAAGATTACCAGTTTTACCTGGCATCTGATTTAACACTGTGACTAATTGCCCAATTTCTTCATATGCCTGTTTTTGTGCAGGATGCATCCAAGCGGTAGGATGGAAATTATTGTCAATTCCAACCCTATCACCAACACGATTCATTGCTAAACGTGCTAAAGGAAGTGTTAATGCAACACCACCACCATTAACACGATTAGAACGAATTTCTGGTGTGCTTGAACGACTGAAACCAAGCCATGTTCCAGTAGAAGCATTAGAATGGTGATAAGGAACACCAAATAATGCAGGTAATGATGTAGGTGAACTAAGACCTTCTGCAACAATCACATCAGTAGCAATGGTTCCTGCTACTGCTGGTGTTACAATAATCTGTTTATTCGCTACATCATAACTAGTAATAACCGTAGAACCACGGTCAGTTACTAAAGTAGCATCGAAGATTTGAACCTGTTGGTCTGCACGCACTAATCTTACGCCAAAACCATCAGTTCCAAGTGTAAGTGTATCGAAACCAGCACCATTAGTAACTGCTGAAATAGTTCCTAATTGTCCAGTTCCAGATTGTTGTAACTGTGCATCTAGTTGCCTACGCATTTCATCTAATGATGTAGCAACTAAACGTCTAACAGCATTCTGAACAGCTTTACGGTCACTGTCAGTAGACCACTGAGTTAACTTTGTGTATTCCATTGCTTCTGACATGAATACAGCATTAACTACAGCCTTATCCCATACTGGTCCGCCACCACGTCCTAAGTCACCACCATCAGCATTGAAATACTGAAATTTACCACCAGGACGTAGTTCTAATGGGACGCGCATTTGACGATTTGAAATTTTTTCTACTGGTCGCTTAGCGATAGTAGCATAAAATTTATCGTCACGCTCGAATAGAGTTCTAACTTTTGGTATAACTCTTTCTAATTCGAGTCCTGCGACGTTCTCTTCTACAACTGCCATTTTTACCCCTAATCTTGCATGAGATAATCTATAGTCCTCATGCCTTCTGGAACTGTTTCCTTCTTATTATCAGAAGAAGATTTTCCACGATTAGATGGGGTTGTGGACCTACCCGGTGGAACTGGTCCTTTTTTATCCACTGATTCTAGTTCCTCTGAATCAGTTTCTTTTTGTTTCCTATTTAATCCTTTAAGAGCTTCGTTTCTGGCCTTTTTAATGACAGAAGGCAAAACTGTTTGTGCTCTTGAAAGATAGGCCCGTTTAATTTTATCCGTTGAATCTTTTGAAAAATTATTCTTAAATGCTTCTTCCCACAATTTATCTATAATTCCTCTAAATCGAGTATCACGATTTAAATGTTCATTAAGTGTTTCTAATGCTTCTCTAGTAGCATGTCTTTTAACAAAATCACTCATACTATTTTTTGGGTCAATATTACCATCAATAGTTGCTTTTAATACATTATCAATTCTAGTATTTAAATCATCTCTTGTTCGTTCAAAATTTTGGCGAACGATATTCTGTTCACGCGCCTTTAATTCTTTTTCTTTAGTGTTATCCTCTGGTTTATCCTGTGTTGCTAAATTAGTATGTGGAGTAAATTTACTACTACCAAATACAAATTGATTTAATAGTGCAGCTGCATTTTTAAGAGCATCATTACCAGTAGACTGAGCTTCCTCAACCATAGTAACAATAGTCTTTTTAATTACTCCACCTAATACATGAAAATATGCATTTTCATCTACTGTTCTTAATTTATCTAAATAACCATCAACTACTCTGTTAAATGTATTCTTATCATGTTCTTTAATGATTTTAAGAACATTTTCAGTATTTCCTTCTAACAAATCATTTTCATATTTATCTAATGTATCAGCTTTAGCTGCTACTTCTTTAGCATCAGCAATGGTAGAAAATAATTGGGTAAATTCCTGCTCGCGATAGTAAGCGCGTTCGAGATAAGGAAACTCTTTAAATAATTTAGGATATTTAGCAAGTATTTCTTTACGTCTAACAGGAGTCATTAACTCCAATTTTTCTTCAGAAACACCTTTTAATTCTTCTTCTAATTCTTTAAGGTCATCGTCTTCATCTTCATCATCTTCGTCTGCCTTATCTTCTTTACCTTCATCATCTTCATCTTCAACTTTTTCTTTCTTTTCAGGTTTCTTAGGTTTTTCTTCTTCTAATTTCAGAGGTTTATCTTCATCAGATACTTTATCATCAGCACCTAATAAATCAATGACTTCATTTTTATCAAGTTCTTCATCACCCTTATCAACTGGCTCAATATTATCATCAGGATGAAAAAATGGTATTAAATTAAGCTTCTTGAGGAACATTAGAATCTCCCATTATGGGTGCTTCTTGATTTGTTTCTTTGGTTCTTTTAGCATCGGGAGCACCAGCCTCTGCTTGAACCTGTTGCTGTTGCATCATCATATCTAATATTTGTTTATGCATCATTCCATGCAATAAAACATTTTTGTAACCAGCTTGATTTTCTACTTTTGCTAATCTACCAGCATCACCAACTACCCATTTCCTTACAATTTCAAAATGAATAGCATGATTATCAAAATCAGGGTCAATATCTACTGATGGTAATTCCTGTTCAGGTGGTGGGGGTAATCCATTAGCCTCAGCCTCCATCATCATCATTTCATCAGGAGGTTGAATTATTGGTTCTGAATTAAGTAATTGTTGAATTTCTTCATATTGTTTTTCTCTATCTTCTTCACCTGGAATATAAAAATCATTTAATCCTAATGCTTCACGAATAATAGGTAAGTTCTCTGGAGCAGCCATAGCTTGAAGAAACAGTGGATTATTCATTTCCATTAGTTTCATCAAGATGTCTCTAACTTGCTGCCAACTAAGTGGAAGATGTTCATTTCCTTCTAATTCAATTTTTCCTATTTTACCTTCTAATTCAGATTTACGAACAAATACATTTATGAAATTACCTAAATTATCTTTAATTACATCACGTTCATCATCTTTAACATCTTTAATATACTGAGGAATTACCTTACCAAAAATTTCTTTCCACCAGCTAGTAAATACTTTCCAAGGTGTCTGAAGTCTTTGTAATGCCTGACTACGAGACATTGAATAACCAGATGCGGTTTTATTATCTTCTAAAGAACCTCCAAATAATGAAGGTAACGCGCCTGATGTAATCTGACCTAATGACTGAATCATTTGTAATACAGGAATGATTTCAGCTGATAAGGTAGCAGTTTTTACTTCATAGAACGCGTCTCCCATTGTTTTACCAGATTTAGGTATAGCAGGTGTAATAGAACCTGGCTTAACTTCAGTTTTCTGGTAAGAATCAAAATCTAATACATTAGGGTCTGCAAACGTTTGTGGAACTCCATGCTCAATAGTTTGAAGAATTAATGAAATAATAGTTGATATAATTTCTTGAACAGAAACAAGTAACAGTCCTAGAGGGTCATGATGTAGGAAATCAGATAAGGGATTATGAGTTAATGTCCAATGGTCATCTAATGACTCATTCTCAGATTCTGCAAAAATATCGTTAATAAGAACTACTTTAGCACCTTTAGGATATTTCTTCTTTAATTTGTCACATTCTTCCGGTTTTAGAATTTCAAATGCAGCAGGTCTTAACCACGCATTTCTACAAGTTACATTATTATTAGGTTCTTCTCCATCATACTGAGTTGAAAGTCTAGCCCATGATTCATATTTATCTTTAGAACCTTGAGGTTGAATTTTTTCTCTTAATTCTTTATCATGGGAATATCTAGCACGCGCCAATGCATAATGAGTTTCATAACTCCAAATCAAATAAGGACAGTCAGCTTGTTTCTTAGCATAGTTAGGAACTTTAACATAAAGTCCACCATATGCTTCCATACATTGACGTGATTTAGGATGTTCAGTTATTCCAACTAATCTAGAAGAAATTTCAGTTTCTTGTGCTATATTTGGTGTAACAGGAGTTTGGCATTCAGGACATACTTCCATTTCTGCCATTTCTGTAGGTTGTTCACCTTCCGTCATTAATTTATCTTCAAATTCATATCCACAAGTAGGACAAGAAGTTTTCTCATGAATTTCTTCTATATCTTCATATTGTTCTTCTTTATAAGTTCCATAACTTTCATCAGTTTTAGAATAATTATGGCACGCGACTAATCCCTCAGTGCAATAGATATATAGCGCGTGAACCCATAATAAATTAGCATTATTATGTCTAAATACTAGTTCAGATATTTGGTCTCCAGCTTTAGCAGTAGCCATATCCAATGGATTCTCTGCATCATCAGGATAACACTTAATTGGAGGAACAGTAGCAGATAATGCTGCAATAAGTGATTCGAGATAGGCCCTAAAAATATTAATCGGTTTATCATAGAATCCTTGGTCATCGTCTAACTCCTGTGGGGGAGCAATTCGCCAATCATGTGCAACTTCACTATAATAAGTATTCTGAAAACCATCCCATAAAAGTTTTAACTGACGCCACGTTAATAATTGACGTTCACGCGCAGATTCATCTTCTTTATCAAAATGGTCAACTACTTGTGTTAATAAACGAATTTCTTCTTCAGATGGTTTTTTCACTTATTTCTTTTTACTAAATTCCTTACGTTTCTTAGCTGGAGTTTTCTCAATGAATTCGCGTGCAACTTCAGGAGAGGGACCGGCATTAGTCCTAGCTTTACTAGGATTATGAGCCATCATCTGCATGAAACGGTATTGCTTAGCAGATTTAGCTGACATATTAAAATCCCATTCCCATTCCCATCATTCTTCTAAGTCTATCTTGTTGTGGGTCTATATAACCAGTCATACCAGAATTATCTCTTAAATTACCCCATTGTTCAGTTTGCCCAGTATTTATTGGCATCATAGTTCTATTTTGTGGCATAAAATTGGACCTATCAAATTGACCTGGTATTTGTTGCATTTGTGGTTGACCATAATTAGCTAACATACCATTACTAGGATTATCATTCATACCAGGTATATTACGTCTATTCATATCCAACCAATTCATTGCCATTTTACTTACCTCTTTTTCTGTAATAATCTCTATTTCTTACAAGTTCAGGACTAACTTCCGATTCAGAATAAAGAGGACGTTTTTTCATCCGTTCAAGCATTTCTTCTCTAGAGAATTTAGGTTCTTCTATTGGTGCTCTAAGAAGAATATCTTTTGTTCTACGCGGTCTGAATGATTCTTTATTAATTGCACCTTCTTCTAATTTGTCTCTATCATAAAATTGTCTAAGAAATCCTTTTTTACCTTGTTCAACATGACCTAATTCATGTGCCAATACATTTCCTAAATCTTGTTTATCTTTTTCAATTAATTCTCTATTAAGAGAAATAGTTCCAAATGGTCCCGTTACAGCATACGCATCAGGATTAAGCATCTTAAATATTGGGCCTGCTTCCATTATGCGATTAACGCGTGCTGCTTCATTAGGATATTCCATTTCCTGTCCAACCCACTGACGCTGTAATTCAGGCCATTTCTGACTTAATGATTCAGGTAGTGGATTTAAACCTAATAATCTCCTAATTAAAGATTGCTTAGGAGGCTGTTGTTCCTGGGGCACTTTCAGTCACTCCAATTAACTGTTCTTCTAGTTTCTCTATATCAGGATTCTTTTCTTCAAAATTCTTCATTACTCTAGCCTTAGCTCTATCTTCTGCTTCTAGTGCTTGTCTTCTAGCACGCCAAGGAACAAATGTATTAGTTGCAATAGGTTTAAATTCACTTGATTGTGATTTTTCATCTGCTGGAGTTGATTCACGTTCTAATAATTTATTAAGAAGTATATATTTTTCTTCACGTTCTTGTGCTAATTGAAATTTAAGAACTTCACAAGTTTCACACACTTCTTCGATACCAAACCATTTATACAAAAGTTGTTTAATCAATGTTTATACCTCGAGATAGATTTAACTTTACCACTTGATTCCATAGTTAACATATTACGATAAAACGCGGTCCAATCATTCGTCTGTTTAAGAATCTCAAGCATTTTTTCTTGCTGTTGAATCTTTTTAAATTCCGATTCAGCATCATTAAAAAATGAGTCAGCAGCATCTAAAGCATAACGCGTGGTATCATAAGGGTCATCACCTTCAAATTCCATTACATCTTCAACAGCTTTACCATCACTACCCTTTTGAGGATAATTACATGCTTTAATAGATTCAATTACTAATGGGCAACAATTTGGATGACCTAAATGGTCTCCCTCAGCACTACAACGGAATATAAGAATTTTAGGTAAATTAGTTTCAGGTTCTGGTGGATTATAAAGTGATAGATAATCTTTATATGCCCCAGCACCTTTCATACGATATACCCACATCGCGTATGCTTCATCGAATGCAGGTAATTCTTCAATTGGAATTAATGGCTTGGGTTTCCACCTTAAATACTCATGAACTAGCATCTTACCAGCAACACGCGACCCTGCTGAATTAACACTTAATTCAATTGTTCTACCTAATTCTTCACTAATTTGTTGCTGAACTGTATGTTCAGTTCCTCTATCTTGTTTAGCTGATTGACAAAATTTAATTAATCTTGGATTTTCTCTATCAATAATCTGTTTAGCTATTGGCCCCCATTCAGCAATCTTAGCTTTAGTGAAAGCTAATTCTCTATATTGAATTACGCGCTTCTTAGGACTAATAGCATAAAATCCTAAATAACACATTGCAGCATATCCCCAATCACCAATGACCATACGCGGCCACCAATCAGGAATTTCATGTGGTTCAATTACATGCAATGCATTAGGTGGTTCATCTGGATATAATTTATCTCTAAATTCATCAAATACTAATCCTAGATACGCATTCCAATCACCATGACGCTTAGCTTTCTTTTCAGCTTCAGGTCTTCCTTCTAATGATTGTGCATAAGTAGGGTCAATATGTTCAATATTATCATCTAAAGTCGCGTGGATATAGATTCGCTTATTACCACCGCGCCCAACAATGATTTTTCCGCCTGCTGGATAAGGGTCAACAAAACGTTTCTTGGTGAAAGTATGCCCAATACCTGATGGCATACCAGCAGCCCTGGTAATACTAGGTAATCCACTATCTTTAGGAGCACGATTTCTTTCAAAAGCAATATAAAGATAAATATATTCAGTAAGAGATGTAATTTCATCAGGTGAGTATAAAGATATTTCCATCGAATCATAAATGTGAACATTCTTTTCTTCCTCACAATGACCTAAGAAAATCATTGCTCCAGCATTTTTCATTCCTGAACCATATTGGTCTGGTCTAGGAAATGTCCATGCCATATCAGTGCCGTTAAACGTAGCACCAAACTTAGTATATATATCCCGAGCGCGTGGAACAATTTCTCTCTTTAATTCTGGTATAGTCCGTCTCATGAATACCTGTTTAAATCTAGGATTTTCATGAAATCTATGAACTATACCATACATTAATAATACATCCGACTTACCAGAACCAGCACCTCCACCATAAAATGCTTCTTTAATAGTCCAAGGTATTGCAAGAAACTCAGCTTGTTTAGGATTTGGTTTCCATTCTAATCTATCACCACGCGGTTTAGTTATTACATCCATTATTAATTAATGTGATACGTTATTTACTAGATAAATTAACACATCACTATATGTGAAATTACCATGATAATTAGCTGCTAAATAATTAATTTCAGGAATAGAAAGATTCTGTAATCTATATATGTAAGAAACAGATTCGGCTAATTGTAGTGCTTGAGGAATAGAAACTTGTTGACTGGGAAGTATTCTTAAATTACTAGGAATAGGTGGTAATATAGCTACTAGGGTAAAATTAACTGTAGCTTCTGGTCCACATTGACTTGCATTGCACGCGCGCACTCTAGCTATATGAGTTCCTATAGTTAATTGTGGAATAGGCCATATATAAGTTCCGGGAGGTAATACTGGTAGTCCTGTATCAACCCAATTACCATTATCTAATTGAACCTCAAAACGTGAAGTTTGACTAAAATCAATATCTGCTTGAGTAAAATCCCAACCTAATCGTCTCTGTTCATTTACTGGCCAAACAGTTTGGGCTAGAACAGTAGATGGAACTAACAAAATTAGGGCTACCAGTAATTTTTTCATATTACTAAACTTTTTCTTCCTTTAATTTTCTAATTTCTAATTCAAGTTCAGCAATTCGTTTATCAAAAAATCCTTCAATATCACTTCGCCTAAATGTATTTCTTTCTTGATTTTCTATTAATGCAATTAATTTAACATTAGATGCAGTATTTTCTTTTACTATAGTAGTGAATTGTTCAGTAGCTAATTTCCATAGTTCAGTATATTGTTTCACATCCTTTCTATAAAAGACAAACATGAAGCCTGCTAATATACCACCAATACCCAATGTAGCAAGCCACTCAATGAACGTAGCATCCATATCTGGGGACAATTTTTTAACTTAAGGTTACCGAATTATACTTTTACAGAAACATTTGTGTTACCAGTAGTGCAACGAATGAATGCCGCAGCAGTTTCTGCACCTACTGTATTAGCTCCAGTAAGCGCATCCCATCCAGTAGTTCCACTAACTGTATTTACTTCTACAACA
>Ga0209519_10000498_pt1 | contig 16575 bp, 28 predicted proteins | sample Rifsed13ft1_FD_184005 | JGI IMG/M metagenome (GOLD analysis project Ga0209519, IMG submission 184005) | Soil microbial communities from Rifle, Colorado, USA - sediment 13ft 1 (version 2) | ecosystem: Environmental > Terrestrial > Deep subsurface > Rock core/Sediment | place: Rifle, Colorado...
TACAAGAATTGGATTTGACATTGCTCTTTTCTAAAGTAATGCATTCTGACCCCTTATGTCTAGTGAGACACACTGAGCACTCAAAGAGCTCGTCGATTACTTTTGTTGTTGGTTTTCTTTTTCTCGAAATACCAAACAAGGAGTCTTCTTTCGATCTCTGAAAAATCGACTTCGTACGTGATTGACGTCTTAACCTCGGCATAAATCCTCCGCGGTAGAATATAGCGACCAGTTTCAGTGCCCTCAATTTTCATACCTCTTCTCCTCAGAGAGGCGCCCAGAGGGGCGACTTCTTAATAAGTACCTTATTAATATTCCCCGGGGATTTCAATCACTTTTAAAATCCCTCGGCAGAATTTAACCTCACAGTTTTCACTGTAAAAAATCACACCATTTCTTTCCAAGTGGGGAGTAATTACTCCGTCAGATGGTACTCAAAGAGGGTGTGTTTATTCATCCGAACGCCAAATCCGACAGGCTTTCTCGTCGATACTAGTCTAAGAACTTTTGGTAAGCTGCAGGGGATATGCAATGTGAGTCTCTTTAGTTGGGATCTCGTGCAAATTGGCTTGTCCCGATTTTTTTCATTGGACTCTCGACGAAACGTCTCGTCTAGCAACGCTCAGCCCTCCTTACCCGTCTTTAGACATTTACTAAAGAACAGTCCCGTTCAATGGTGACGGCGGTTGGCAGATTACTAGACGTTCGTACCTCCATTTAAGGGGGGTTACCCTGGATTAGGTCTCTCGACTCCGACCTGTTAAGCTATGGCACTCATGAACCGGGGGTGGGGTACTTTGGGCAGTTGGAAGTTTAAAGTGGGATTTGTGCAGTTGGGCAAATGGCCGATGTGCGATGTCCAATTTAAAGTGTTCGATTGGCGCTTTCCCCCACCCCGGTTCTATTGGATATTACTCCTTGCGATGAGCTGCATAAACTCGTCTTTACAGCTCTTACTATTGTCTAAGAAAATCCCGCGCATTTCAGCGGTCTTTGTGACCGACCCCTTTGAACGAACACCACGTACCTCAATGCAATCATGTGTTCCTTCCAAGACAACCGCAACGCCAGCTGGTTCAAGAGCCTTTGTAATTGTCTCCGCAATTTGGAAGGTAATGTGTTCTTGCACTTGAGGTCTTGCAGATATTGCTTCAACGACTCGATTGATTTTTGACAAACCGACGAGACGCTTACCAGGGACATAAGCGACGTGCGCAACGCCTCTAAAGATGGCGAAATGGTGCTTGCAGAGGCTTGTAAAACCAATATTCGTAACTGCGACGATGCCATGGTAGTCAGTCTCCTCGAAAGACGTTGATAGAAGTTTCTCCGCGTCTACCCCGAGTCCCCAGCAAAGTTCAGTGAACATGCGAGCAACTCGATGGGGAGTAGCTCTGAGATGATCGCTCTCCAAGTCAAATGATCCTGGATACGTTGCTTCGAGTCCTTCGAGAAGCAATCGGATTCCAGCAACTGTTTTAGGGTGAGGACTTGAAAAGAGTGTGAGTAAATTGACGTCTCGAGTGAGCCCTTCATAGCAGCTCGGGCACCAGCTTGTAGAACCTTGACTGGGGTGTCGAGGTGACTCTTCTCCGCAACGGCAACATGTAAAGAGTGCTTGCCTTTGTAGTTGCTTTGTTGGCTTTGGTCCGTGGTGATCAGCCGGTATGTCGTAACCCATCGCGCCTCCTAGTGCCGTTCGGGAAGATTGAAACTCCTGTCAATGTAAGTCGCGCAGCAGTCCTCGGTTTCCCAAACTACCACTTGGCGCACGCGAAATAGGTGATTCGACTTGTCACCTGAGAGGGGATGACAAGCTACTGTGAGAATCATTTTAGCAATGTTTTCTGCGGTGGGTTCGAAGTTAACGAGAGCTAGTTTCATTTCATGCTCGTCAGCCATTTTCACGATTTGATCCTTGAGTGGATCATTGACGTTGAGCATGAAGGAATGATCGAGGTTAGTATCAATCCATTCCTTAATTGGCTTGTAATTGTAGAAGTCGGTGACCATTCCATTTTCGTCAACACCTTTAGCTTCTACTAGAACCACAGCCTTATAGGAATGTCCGTGAAGATTGTGACATTTACCTTTGTGGAGTGAGAGACGATGACCCATCTCCCATCGAATTTGCTTTTCGACTTGGATTAGTTCAAGCATAACACCTCAGATGAGTGAAGCTATCAATACATACTTAGGATAGACCCTTGTTGGCACTTTTGGAATGACAACTTCAGGAGCGCGGAGTGGTTCTGATAACTTTTTCTTGACCCAAATTATAATTCCCTTGCGGAGATAGTTGGCGTCGAAGTTGAACATCTCGCAGATGTGTTCGAAAGATCCTTCCCAATTCACTTTGTGCTCATTGAAGAACCAGTCAAATACCTCTTGAAATAATCTGCGTGCGGATGGTTTTTCTTGATTGATGGTTGATGTGAAATCCCACCAAGCTTCTTCAAGAATAGCAAAGAACATCTCGTGCTCGGGAGACTCAAAGACTAAAGATCGCCTATGAGCAAAATTATCTGAATCTGTTACATCGCTCGAGAAAAGTATTTTTTGGAGAAACTCATGTATGTCTACTTGCGGTTGCGGATTAGATGTCGAGGGCAACGTTTGCTGTAGCTGCATTCTCAAGAACCTCCACTCGTTTCCCTTTGCCAAAAGGGCGTATCAAAATACGTTTAGAAAAAGTGTCAGCGAGCTCTGGAACGTGACTGATTACTAAAAATAGTTCAAATCCCTTTGCTGCTTCTCTAAGAGCGTTCTTTATTAATAAAACGTTGATCTCATCGAGTGACCCAAATCCTTCGTCGATTATAAAAAATCCGATTTGAGTGTTATAGAGTTCTGCGTTCACTTTAGATAGAGCAAGACGCAGAGCAAGACTTTCGCGAAACTTTTCTGAACCAGAGAGTACTTTGAAACTTCGAGAACCCGTCGACGTAGTGCCAATCGCATCGAGTGCCTTACGTTGAGTACCTGCTTTCGTATCCCGATAAGCTCGTAGGTAGATGCGGCGGTCTGCGGAAATCCGCATCAGGAATTCGTTAGCGTAGGCTTCAACGTACGGAATAGTATTGGTAAAGAGGAGCGTGGGGATATCCGAATATGCTTGTTGAAGAATCTTGTAATTTTCGATCTCTGCTCGTTGAGGAGCTAGTGCATTCAATTTAGATTCGAGCTCCCCGACTGCATCCTGATCGTGCCGCAGTGATTGCTCTTCCCCAGCTAACTCTGCTTTGTAATGGCCAACTGCTCGACTGGCATGAGTACATTGATCCTGCAGTGCGCCGTACTGAGTATTGTCCCATTGAATGTTGATGGAATCATGATCACTTTGCTTTTGCTGAAGTGTGATCTCCTTCGTACCCACAGCATTTCTCCACCGCTTGACATCTTCTGCGAGGGTTAACGAACCACTGAGCTGTTCCTTTTGCCTTTCGAGATTTGACATTCTACCTTGGAGCTGAACCTTACTGTCGTTGAAGGTATGATACTTTTTGGTCCATTCCTTCTCTTGATTCGCGGCGTGCTCGTCGGCCTGCTGTAGTGAGTAAGCTGCGTTTTGTTGCCCTGAGAGATAACGATCGATTCGATTCTTCGTGTCCTGAGCGTCTTTTAGAAGTGGACACGAACGATGAATATCCATCCCTTTACACGGTACTTCATTTAATATACCGAGTTTTGTCTCTTGTCCTCGCATGGTGCGAATTTCGATATGTTTATCAGTCCATGCCTTGATATTATCACGAACTGTCTGCATTTGCCCATCGATTTGTTTAACCAGTTCGTGACACTCAGCTAAGTCTTGATCTACGACATCCACGCGCTCTCGAATCTGCGCGGGGTCACCAACCACTGTCTTTTCGATATTAAGTTTGAGAGTTTGAATTTCAGTATTCAGAACCGTGATCTGTTCGAATAGAGCCTGCTTCTGTTTCAGTCTCTCTTCCCGGGCAAGGAATTGCTTTTGAAGCTGTTCAAACTGAGAATAGAGCTGATCGTAAGCGTTTTGAGCGGTAGCTGCGTCGATGCGGAGTTGCTGGATCTTCTCTTTACGTTCCGCCATATTACCAATGAGGACATCTATGGCGAGTCCCACTTCTTCACACTGCTTTAGTACATCTCCCTTTTCATTAATCAGGTCCCCGACTCTCTTCTTTTTCTTTTCCCATATGCCCAAATTAAGCATCTCAGACAGAATAGCCTCCCTCTCGCTTGCAGTGATAAGCGAGAGTTTGTTAACCTCGTCTTGAGGACTAATAGCAGTACAGAAAAGGAGATCTTGGCTAAAACCGATGACGTCCAAAAGAGTCGCTTGAGTATTTTTGAGTAATCTATCAGAGAGGTCGGTTCCTTCATCTTCTTTACCTGGTTCGAAAGCAAATAATTGTAAAGTTTGAGTCTTACCCCTAGTGAGGGATCTCTTAGCAGCGTAGGTTTTGTCGTTGTGGAAAAATACAAAAGTAACGCTGCACGAATCATAGCCATCGCAGATAAGTTCTTCATTTGGTACGTCGCGGGAATTTCCAAACAGTGCAAACTCAATTGCGCTGATAAAGAAACTAGACTTGCCGGCACCGTTTGGACCGCCGATGACAGCAGCCTGAATCCCAGTAAAGTCGATTCCGTGTGACCCGGCATATGTTAAGAAGTTAGTTACTTGTAAAATCTTAGGCTTCAATCACATCACCCAGTTGCAAAGCTTCTGTTGAAACAAAACCTCTCACTGGCATATCGTTCGGGGGTGGTAGCATTGCATACATGTAAATCTTACCAGTGAATAGAATCTTAAAACGCTCCCATAAACTCATTTGCCACTTGGAGTAGTAGTAAATATTTTCTTGACCGTCGGCTCTTTTGAATTTCATGTAAATCTGGCAGTGATTCTTTGGTTGATTTTTATACTCTGGTTTTGAAAGTATAAACTCCATCTTTACATCTTCTACAAGCCGACGTGGTCCAGTAACAGACAGGGGTGGAGCGTCTTCTTGCGGAAGATAATAATCAGGATGCAGTGGTTTCATTTTTATTCACACGCTTCGCAGCCACTCTGACCGTGTACTGTTGGGTAACCGCATTTGATACAGCAAAACGAAGCAATTCCACGTCGATTCCATGAATCAATAAACTGCCGTCGCTGTTGCGCATTCATCTCGCGCCACTGTTCGGATTTGATGGTATCAAGAGTTTCATCAACCATCAAAACTCCAAAATCAACTATGTTCACGTAATCTCCGTACGCGGTCAATTGCTCTGCTCTTTAAATTCTCAAGCCGCTCTGCAGTAATGTGGCCCATGTCATTTGTAAAACGGTTCTTGTAAACAGTGGCAGTGCCATCTCGGTGGATGCGATAAACAAGCTGTGATTTGAAGGTGTTCTCATCTGGAAAATAACCACGCCGACGTGTGTGAAACACTTCGAGAATGCCAGCATCTACTGCGGTGATCAAAGCACTTCTCCTTCAATATCTTGATCAAGTTCAAGTAGGGCTTGCTTGACTGGAATGTTCTTGCTCTCTAACCAGTTGGTGAGAATTTCGATATTTGATTTGCCCTTCAAGGTAAAAACCTTTGTCATCTTAGTCGTGCTCTGTAAATCGAGTTTATAGTCCTCGCATTGAAAGTTCTCGAGCCGCGACAAGACTAACGCTTTTTGCTGTTCGTTCGCTTCTCCCTGGATCCTGACATAACCTGGAAAACCCGGATCCTGAAAGTCGAGGAACTCTTCAACTGTAAAGGTTCGGAAGTAAGGTTTGTCATTAAGATGATGGGGTTGAACCCTGAGATCATTATCTGCGATGTCCCACCGTAGAAATCCCTTTGTTTGACCCGCTTCGCCAAAGTTATAGCATTCCGGAGAGCCAGGGTACCAAATGTTTTGTCCGAGGTCCACTTGTCCATGATAATGTCCTAATAATATGCCTCGGAAGTTCAACCCCTTGAGATCGTCCAGTGCAACGGTGCCAATCTCACCCGCTATCTCTGTCCAATGTTGTCCCTCAAGAGTAGTCCCTAGATGCCCAATCATTACGGGACCATCCAGTATAGGCTCAACACCTTTTTCTCTAAATGATAGATTCCTAAACTTCTTTAAGGTGTCCAGATCAGTACCCCAAGGGGCAATTACAAAATCAACACCCTTAATATTTATCCATCTTGGAGTCAAAACGATGTCTACGTTACTCCTCCTGTTCTGCAGGGGTTGTAACGCGCAGCCCCGTTGGGTAAACTCATCATGATTACCTGGGATAACAATGACTCGAATATGAGGAGGAATGTTATCGAGAATCGAAGCCACATCCCATAACTCTTGAGGAAAAGGCTTCGGCCGGTTAAAGAGATCACCGGCGATAACAATCATGTCGACCTCTTGAGTAACTGCGAGAGCGATTAGGTTTTTGAAGCGGTTCAGACGCTCAAGATAAATTGCGTTCTGACCATCTACTATTTTGAACTTACCTAACCGAGTTGCAATGAGATCGATGTGGATGTCTGCTATATGGAAGATCCGCATTACGGACGTTCTTTGCTGCGTTTGAAAAACAGCTCTCCTTTATTGTTTTGGCACAGCGTGTGATGCAAGTACCGCTGATTCTTAGCATCATACACTAAGAAACGAAGTTCGGCAAGCGACTTCGAAAAGCGCGCTGCCAAAATCGATGTTACTGCGAGGACGTTTGCAAAAACGTTGCCCGTTAAGAGGAGGTAATCAGTAGCTGGATCAAACTCTTCAAGTACTTCTTGGATCTGAAAGAGTGGTCGATCGGGACGAAAGACATTCATGTTACCAGTTGTTACTGGTACTAATTCGCCATACTTTTCCGCGCTTGAGAAATCATGCCCCGCCTTATTGACGATATACACTCGGCTGTACCTTGTTTGACTCATCTTCTTCTCCCAACAGCATGACAGACTTTGGCTTCAATTCAATGATGTTTGAGTTCATTTTATCATACATGACTCCAGCAAACAAGATTATCACGAGAGTGATAGCCATACCCCAGAGCCACCCGGGAGCATTGTAAATGTCGAGGGTTAAATAGAGCAGCCAGCTTAAACCAATCGGCCAACGAAGAGGCATGTTTTTCCACGCCAATACACTTCTCATTTGTCATCTCCTGTCTGATGGGACATGGCTGCTTCAAAGCGAAGGAGCCAATTATCCATCCACTGCTGATGTTGTTGTAAACTTGCTTCGAAATTAGCAAGTGCTCGGGAAATCTGTTCGGCAGATGATCTTATCTGAGAGGATGCGGTTTGTACCTGCTCAGATCCTAATAAGTATATGTGTTCCACTATTTCTTAATACCCTTAGACGGTAAAATTCGACCATTTTTAATTATGTTTGTTCGTTTGCAGTCGCCACAAACATGCGTGAGCTGTTCAAACCAATGAGCTGCTGCCCACATTCCAGCTTCATGCCATTTACCGCACGGACACGTGTACCCCAACGACTTATCTTCTTGCGTAGACATGTACGAAAGATAACTCTTTAGCGGAGCTAGAGAACGAGGACGGGTATCAACCGTCGTCCCCTACATCTCGCATGGTGACACATGCAATACTTCAGGACACCTTTCCCTGTCACAGTACTCAGACCCGAAACTCCGCGAAATTACTTTGAATTTCCACGTTTTAAATTCATCTGTTGAAGTGTTTCGTACAAGCCATGATGGTCTTCTTTAACAAGTACGGGGTACAAATTTGCCAGCTCTTCATACAAATCAATTCGTTCAATTTCTTTTCGAAATGAAATATCTTCCGTCTTCGCCTTGTATGATTTTAAACTCACTACCTTCTGCACGGAACGGGCGTAGTATTGTCGCAACTCTGGTAGCAGCCGAATTTGGATTGCAGGAGAAGAGGTCCGTAAGAGCACCGATGAACTGCTTTCGTTTGAAGTTCCCTGTTTTAAGCATCGCTGTGATAAGCGCTGTTTGAGTTGGTGGATTTTTGCCCTGGAGTAGTTCCCGAAGTGCTCTGGCGGGGCATGTTTCGCATGTCGGTCTCGTTTCATGTGTGAGTCCTATTGGGCTTTTTGGATTAGAAAAACAAGCGCAGTAGCCTTTCAGCTCTTCTTTCCATGATTTTGTGATTCTGAACGCCATTTTATTGAATCAAAGAACGCAACCCAACATCCGGCAAGTAAGACTGTCGCGATTGTTAATCGATAAGCTTTAGTTGCAAGGATTAAAGCTTGGATCATACCTTCCTTTCCTTCTGCCAAATAAGTTTGTGGTACTGCGGGAGTACACGAACGGTGTAGTACTTCCAGAAGTCCCAGTCCTTCGTTACCAACTCATGCAGTTTTTTAAGCTGATCGGCATAGGCATGATAGTTGAACTCACTATCAAGCTGCTGTCCTTCCGGTTGAAGAATGATTGGACCAGCAAACGTTGCGCCGTACTCACGTAATATCACTTTCAGATATTCGTAATCTGCCGAATCCATGATCACAAACTTGAATTGAATGTGTTGACTGTGATCCGGATAAAAATCGCGCTGGTTCCAAGATAGGTTAATAAAATACTCAATCGCTTTCCAGTTCCGCCACTCCATCTCCCCCGCAGAAGGAAGTTTGGGGGAAAGCGACCAGAAGTCAACTTTATTGAGCATCACGTCAGAGGGGTGCACCGAACCTTGTGTTTCCACTTGAATCCAATAACCACTGTCTTTGAGGTTAGTAACAAGGATATCAAGTTCCTCCTTAGGCTGGACTAATGGATTCCCCCCCGAGAGTACAACATTTTTACAGCCAATCGCTTCCAGGCGTTGGAGAATATCCCTATAATCCATCACCTGGAACTCCCCACCTTTATCCTTACCGAGGCTGAATGGAGTATCGCACCAAGTACATCGAAAGTCGCATCCGTAGAAGCGAACAAACGAAACTACCTGACCAATATTGATACCCTCACCTTGTAAGGTGGGTCCGTAGATACCTTCGCTCTTTTCAACTCTCATTTGATAATCCTCGGTCGAGCTTTTTTTCGGGTGAACGGAAACATGATCACCGGCAGGAGAGCGATACAAAGAACAATCCCGACACTGCCAGCGAAGCCAAAATCTCGCATCCAGTCGATTTGAAAGATTGCACCTATCAAAAGTAAGAAGAGTGCATCTTCCAAGAACGGGAGTAACCCGTAATAAGTTACGACACCGACAATCAAACCCAATAGCACCCAGCGTATAATGTTCATCAGTCCCTCGCTAAAAAGAATCCATCATTCTTGATAAACATTATATAAGATGATTTGATGTCCGCCTCCCTTCTGAGATATTTATAAAGAATCGATGGAGATATTTGATAATTTTTCCGTTGCAGTTCTAACTGAAGCAGTGCCGTATCAATACGATCACCCGTCTTACCGTTCCAAGCTGCGAGCACGCTTCGTAATGCAATTGTGATGCCAGTCTTATGCCCCCGCTTGCTCTTACTATGCACTATCTCAGGAACTTTCGGTGGTGGTGGGGGATCCAGACTAACTGCCTTTTGTAACAAAGAAGGAGCCCGGGTAAGAGAGACTACTACATCGTCTATTTCTTGGAGCTCTTGTTGTAGCTGGTTGATTTGAGATTCGAGCTCGGCTCTCCTCCTCTCAAGCCGAGCTCGAATCGCCTTCAGGGTATCAACTTCACTGTGTGCCATTACCGAGCTGTCGCTCCGAATTTGAACTTCTTTGCAACCACCTGCTCCAGATGCCGTTGGCGATTGTACGAAGTAATGTGATGAGTGATAATGTTCGTGAAGATGTTGAACAGTGTCCACTCACTGATCGCTTTCCACTGTGCCAACGCTTCATTCACTTTGCTATCATACACCGCCAACAGCTTGTCCGAAACCTGCTGCGAGAACCAAACTCTCATATCTACCGGAAGGTTCTCCGCCTTGTTCGTGACCATGGCCTGTATGCGAGCAAAGATCTCCTTTTGCAGCATCTGCAGGAACTCAGTGATGTCCCCGACGATGACATCAACATCAACGTCACCCATCAAGTTCTTTGGTGTACTGCGTTTACCGATCACCAAAGCCCGAGCGCCATTTGAGCAGAGTGTTCGAAACAGCCCCCACTCAAGACCGAACACAATCTGACCATCATACCCATTACGGGCGATGATTTCAGGAATCATGGTATCCGGTTCCTTTGAATCAGCCGTGCCGATTTGCGGATTCTCGATATCGAGTTTGTAAGTCGGTAGACGGTAGTGTGTGAACACTCTCGCTCCGTTTCTTAGAACTCGATGCTGCGAAACGTGCGCATCAAGACCTGCTTTCTTGATCGCATCCTCAACTCTCTGATGCGCTTCCAGGTGGCCGAGGATGTACTGTCCCTGAGGCATTACCCCGAGGATCTTTTTGTCTGATGGTTTCCAAATTGCCATCAGCTCAGGATCCACCAATTCTTCGGTTACCGGTATCACCTTGTCAGTGAACGGCTTACCGTAGAGTGGTATTTTTTGATAATCAAAATTGATTATCTCTTTTTGCTTTTCGGTTAACATTTTAGTTAACCCTCCTTTCAACTATACCCCGTTGAGTGTCTCATTATGTGGACCGTTCCCGCCCCGATTGAAAACCACCCCAAAGGTAAAGAAGAGGAAGTCAAGTTCAAAGGTAGAGTAACCACCATTCACATGCCAGTAGAAATAGAGACCAATTCCGAGCTTGTGAGGATCGAATATGTAATAAAACGGTCCCCACTGAGCTCGGAATGGTAGCATTAAACGAGATTGAGTCGTTGGAGAAGAGGGTCTGGAACACCGTTGGCGTCGAAGGACGCTTCTCTTTCTTTGCATGCATCGCACGTCCTACAGGGGTGATCCCAGATTCCGTTGTAGCAGGTCCAGGTCCATTCATAGGGAACGTCCATCTGGAGACCTTCATTGACAACATCTGCTTTGTGGCTGAATACGTAGGGAGTCCAAACTTCTAAATGATGATGCCGATCTCCCAACCGTAGAAGCTTTTGAAGTGCCTTGAAGTACTCTGGTCTACAGTCTGGATACTCTGCGAGGTCTTCCCAGGTTGGTCCTAGCGCAATTACATCGTATCCTTCTGTAACTGCTTTACAAGCTAACTGTACCGCAAACATCGTATTGCGGTATGGAACGACTGTGGATGCTTGTTTGTTTTCGCTCTGTGAGGGGACAGGTTCGGTAGTGGTGAGAACTGAGCGTCCGAACTTTGAAAGATCGAATTCAATTCGATCGTAATGCATTCTTAAACCGCAACCGCGGTCCCCAAGAAGAATGTTTACCGCTTGCTGTTCGCCGGGTGAATGTTTTTGTCCGTAGTAGAAGTACACGGGACGGACATTGGCTTTACCGAACTTTCTAATTGCTAGGTAAAGCACTGTAGTGCTGTCAGCACCACCGCTGAAAGCCACTAACACTTTTCGATTTTCCATTACATCACTCCTACGGACCGGTATTAACGTTAGGTCTCGTTGTGAACGATTACTTTTTCTTTCGCTCCCATTTCTCGAGAGCTTTTTCGAGTTCCACTTTTCCGTCTTGGAGCATTTGGAGGACCATATCAATATCCTCAATGCCTTGACGTTTGAGGATCATACCAGAGTATTCCTTGCCGTTGTAACCCTCACCCTGTTCGATGAGCATCAACTTCGGCTGGCCACCTTGATACGATTTCACCGCTGCATGTAAGGTTGCTTTGGGCTTGTATTCTTTCTTTTCACCCTCCCAAAGCACTTCGTCTTTACTTGAATCGTACGCCACTAATTATTCTCCTTCTTTAAGCACGTTCCGCATCGGTAGACTTTTTGATTGAGGATCGTATGCCATTTCCAAAACATACACTCAAGCCAAATGTTTTTGCAGCATTTGGGACAAATGCGCGGGAACGGAAAGACAAAAAACCAACGCCATCGATAAAATCGGTTACGTTGTTTTGAATACCACTTCATAAAATAAACGGTTTAGCAGGATCCCGTACCGGAGCCCTCTAACTGCTCTAAGACAAGTCGGCAAGCGCGCAAATTAGTCCCAACATCGCTTAGGTGGACGGTGGCAAGTTTACACGTAACGTAGAACGACGTCGATTTCAGAATTTGCCTGGAGATACTGGGTCAGCGCTTCGTCCGTCCATTCCTTCAGATGCGGTTTGTACCCGAACGATTTCTTCACTTCCCACATCAACCTGTCCTTGTTCCAGTTCAGGTGGAGCTTCTTTTTGAGCGGTCTGGCTTTCGCTGTTTGTTCTTCTGACATTGGGATCATCCTCCTTTCTTATAATATAAACCCTTTGATCCTTTCCTTTCAACTTCGTGAACCGCTCGCTCACCTTCTTTTGAGACAGTACTAAATTAACTCGTGCGCTCCCACTCGTTCTGTCTTTGATCGTGGGAAAAACTTCCATCAATTCCTGCACTAGGGCTGCGCAGGATAGAGCATTACTAGGTTGAATGAGATCGAACTGCTCTTTGATGTAATCGCTGATGCCCTTGCTGTTCTTCTTTTCCACGAAGATTACTTTTCATTCTCCGCATCCTCTTTTGCGGATTCGAAAGAGTGTATATTCCGCTTCTTAGTGAAACGGCTATAGGTTACCCGAATCTCATCTCTTGGCCAACCCCTTTTGATACAGGAGTTCATGAACTCCTCCGCTTGCAATTTTACTTCTTCTTTGTCCCCGATGAAAACCGCGTCCGTGAGAACAACCCAGATCCCGTTCTTTGCTTGACCTTCAACTGACGCGACTGCTTTTTCACTGACTTCGATATCCGGCATGATAGTTCCCCTTCTCGTATTGGTTTACGATGATGCAAAAAATAAGCTAACACATTTCTACATTGAGATTCAAAAAAAGTAGAATTAAAGTATGCACCCCGACCCGCCGATTCAACTAATTGAAGCAACTCTTTTTCTGAAAGTTTGTAATACTTCATTTATAGTAATAGATTTGTCTCGGTGCGTCCATCAATCGATTTTTTGCAGTACTTGAAATAATTTGAGTTGCGTCTCGTAGAATTCAATTTGCGCTTTACTTTGTGTAATTCGCAAATTCAAGGTCTCACGAGCTTGTCTAAACAAAAGGGTTTCAGCTTCTGAAAGAGTGTCTTTTACACCGACGCCACATCCACCCACAAAACAATGATAACCATCTCGCCCAAACCAAGTACCCGGTGGATATATACTCAAGCAAATCTTACCTCCGCTCGGCTGTGGAATCGCCTTATAATCAATTCTTCTGCGAGCAGCCCGTGCAGATGAAGTACTCGAGATTTTGTTGCCAGAGCCAGCCTTCATGTTTCTCCTGTTCACACACGATGCATCCGTGTGGTTCATTATCGACAATATACCTGAGCAGGCGTGCTCCAAGATGGGGATGCTTATTGAAGCGGAAGGTGTTGATTTTCTCTCCAATCACGGATCCGATTAATTTCTTACCTGCATCGTCGTAAAGGCAGAGTAAGAAGTTCTTTCCGTTTCTTTGGAGAAGCTCAATTTCCCATTCGTGAAGTGTCGGTATCAAATCTTCTTCCACAAAGTTAGCCTGAGAGCACACTCCTCACTTTCGATAAGAGTTTGACGCCCCCGGCTGTTTTATTTGATTATAGAAATCCGAGTGTTTCGGGGACTGGTCCGTCGCCGGCGTTTGTTTTAACTCAAACGTTACAGGAACGCAATCCGGCCTATCTAAATAAACCGCAGCGGCTCCCGTCAAGAGTCCTATGAGGAAACTTGCTTGAGTACCTATCCAGAAGTAAAATTTCCAGTTCATTTTTGTTCCTTCGGTTTGTAGAAGTGGTAGCACAGCACCGCTCGTTTCATGTGCTTTGCATCTTCTTTTTCAGGATTCCGGTTCTTGAGAATTTGGAATAACCTAGGAAGCATATCCTCTTTCGCCTCTGCAGGAAATTGACGGAACACCTCTTCCATTTCGGACTTGAGCGTCGGACCCTTCTCTTTCTTCTCGGGCTTACCTTCGCTACGTTCGACTTTCTTTTCCTCGTTCTTTGCTTTGAGGATTTCTTTAATTTCTTCGGGCATCGGCTTTTTCTCCTTCCCAACCTCGATTGGGGTAATACGACAGTTAATTTCAGACCATCCAAGAGCTGCTAGAGCGACTCGATATGTTGTCGCGGTTTTGTAACGCAGCTCCTTTGTGGATGTATTTTTAATCAAGTACATTGTCAATCCCGGCTTGATCAATGCCTCTTCCTCATCGCGTTCAGCGAAGATTTTATCTCTGCGCGCGATCTCCTTTGGATCATCTGTTTTCGGTAAAGCCCGAACCTGCTCTAATGTAGTACGCACTCCCTTATCCTTTCGTTTGCTTGTGACAAAACGGACATTCGATCTCAAGTGGATACTTTGACATGAACGCCGTGTTGCAATGCTGGCATTGCCTTTTCAAAGGTCCTTCTTGAATTTTAATTGAAATGTGTCTCTTCCGTTCGGGGTATTGATGAATGCCATAGTAAATACGTTGCAACAATTTTAAGTAGGAGTAGAGGTCCATCGAGATTTAAGTTCCTTTAAATCTTTCTCGACTTTCTCAGCTGTAACAGGCTTCGTACAGAAGTAAGCCATCAGATGCGGGGGCGGCGTATCACTGTTCTCTTCAACATGTTCAAGAAATCCACTTAGCAAATCACATGTCTGTTTAAGGTCGGCTTTGTCATTGAAAATGAGAACATATCCGTAGTGTTTAGAAATAATTTCCATATTCAATTATACGATAAAAAGTATATCGAATCGTCGCTGCTCGGGCCAATAAAAAAGGGTAGCTCCTTTATGAGAGCTACCCTTTTAACTCGCGCGAGAATGATGATTTAGCAGCCGTTCTTGGCTTTGGCGCATCCGGGATTGCCGCCGTCACCGCCACCGATGTCACCGATCTTAACGTTGCCGCCTGAAGCGTAAGACCCGGAAATATTCGTGTTCTTGCTCGAATTGTGATTGCTGTTCGAGTTAACCAGAATCGGGTTAGCTTCCGAAGACGACGACGACTTATTCTTGTTCACCAGGATTGGATTGGATTCAGAATGAGATCCCGAGTACGCACCTTGTTCTTGCGACTGAGCCTGACCTTGCGAATTATTAAAGTCATTCGACTCATTGATACGAGTTGGTCGTAGTACCGCGGCAGCTCCAACCATACCACCAGCGATCATAGCTGACGAAGCCGTCCCCTGCAGGACTTGACCGAGTAACGATTGACCGTGACCGAAGTGGGTCAGTACTGGTGCACCATCGAGATAAGCATCACGAAAGACACCCGTCTGACCGTCAGCGTCGACTTTGCCGTGGATGTAATCGATGGTCTTACCGCCAGAGAGAACAAACGTCTCCTGTTTGATGCCGGCGCATGCAGAAACGAAAGCAAGTGCAATAAAAAGACTGAAAGCTCGCAAACTATTTTTCTTCACTGAAATGAACCTCCTCGTATTGAATTGGTAAGTGGTGGACGCTATTCCACGTTATGTCTTGTATCAACACAAATGTCCGCGCGATCTAAATAATAATGAGCGCAAAACCTCAACCATTCAAGCCGACTGTTAAAATGCTCGGGAGTGTATTGACGTGGCTTCGTAGCGCACCCCCCCAAGAGCAACATTGTCAACATCGCAGACAGAAACAAAGACTGCAGGAGACTTTTCATGTTATTTCCTTTCTTGGATTAAATCGCTTACCGACTCGTATTTTTATTTTACGGTATTCACAATGCCGCAGATACCCCACATGCTCGCGCCACCACTTATAAGAAACGCTCATAATGGAAGACGTTTTACCCTTAGACTCTGTAATCATTACAAGTTTATTATTACGAACAACGTAGAGAAAGGGTAAGTACTTCATTCGTTTTTACCAAAAACAGTGTCTCGAAAAGTTACGAAATTTCGCGATCGCAGGCGGTACCGGCGTCAATCTTACCAAGAATTACGCCAAGGTAGTAAGCGAAAAGCATCGATACTATATTATCAGTATCGAATCCCTGACTGCGGAGAGTTGCATTTACAAGCCAGAGTAGCAAAGCTACAGTAAAAATCATCGCTCCCCAACTATCAATTCGCCGTTAACGACAATAGGTTTAGTGTTAGCAGAAATTCGAAGTACACATTGACCGTCGACGTTCACCCACAACACCTTCCCATCCCGATCGGTTTCAATCTCTGTTCCGTGTTCTGGAGATCTAATATCTTGCATTATCACCCCTCCCAACAATAAGAGATGTAAGGCATTACACTGAATCTCGGTTGAAGATTTTTATGGTAGTTAGTTCTCAACTGATCGCAGGTCACCATGTCTTTGAAAGGACCAATGGTACGAATTTGATTCGATGCACGATCATGAACGAGAAAGTAAAAGCTTAGTACGAGTCCAACGAAAATTGTTTTTCGCACGGCAGTTCTCCTTAAAATAGCTCATCATCTTGATAGCATTCTGGATGGCGTCCCCGTCGGGTACTCCCCCAACCGAGTGACCAGCTTGAATGATATGACCAGTAGCAAGATGAGTAATAACGTAATTATAGTGTCCAAAATTGCAATCAGAATGGTACTCTTGCGTGAGCGTGATTTCAAATCCGGACCTCTCAATCTTTGC
>Ga0209519_10000500_pt1 | contig 16533 bp, 25 predicted proteins | sample Rifsed13ft1_FD_184005 | JGI IMG/M metagenome (GOLD analysis project Ga0209519, IMG submission 184005) | Soil microbial communities from Rifle, Colorado, USA - sediment 13ft 1 (version 2) | ecosystem: Environmental > Terrestrial > Deep subsurface > Rock core/Sediment | place: Rifle, Colorado...
CACCTCGTTGTCGCCGGTGCCGGGCGACAACGAGGTGACCGCCTGCGCGTTCTGCGACGGCGTCTACAACCCTGACGGAGGTACGCCGTGAAGAAACAATCTCTGCTCGTGCTCGCCCTAGCCGCCTCAATGGCCGCCGCCACCAACGTCTCGTGCTCGGCCCTGGTCCACGTCCCGAAGATCATCCAGGCGGTCGACGTGACGATCCAGGTCATCGACGCGATCGACGACTTCGCCGACAACCTGTTCGAGGTCCAGCCGAATCCGGAGTTGCAGAAGACCGTCAAGCAGGCGGTCGCCCGCGCCAAGATCGGACTGCAGGCCGGCAAGGATGCTCTACAAGGCGTCGAGAAGGTCTCACAAGCGCAGTATCTGGAGGCGTTCGCCGAGTTCCGCGCCGCCTACGAGCAGGTGCTGGCGTTACTGGGGCCGCTCGGGCTGCAGGTCCAAGGTGGCGAGCTCCGCGCGCGCGCCGCGCCCGGCGGCGGGCTGACGGTCCCGCCGGCCACCGAGTTGCCGCTCAAGGTCTGATGCGGAAGCGCAAGAGGAAGGCTCGGCCGACGCGGGTGGCCGAGCTTGAGCGGAAGGTTGCCGACCTGGAGGCCAAGCTCGCCGTGGCGATCGCCATGATTCCAAACGCTAACCTTCCGACCCCCGAGTATCGCCCGATCTGTCACGCGCACATGCGCATTTGTTGAGGAGAACACCATGGTACGAGCCAAGTTCCGCGTCACGAGCATCGAGAAGCGCGCCGCCTACAACAGCAGTGTGCCCGACACCGATCACGTCAAGATGTCGCCCGTCACCGACGAGGCAAACAAGACGTGGTCCAAGTGGACGCCGGGCGGATCGCTGGAGATGCAGATCAACAACCCGGCGGCGCTCGACCAGTTCAAGGTCGGCGCCACGTACTTCGTCGACTTCACCGAGGCGCCGCAGGCCGAGGCTGACGAAAAAGCCCCGGCGTGATGCGCGGGCTCGGTTACAGGCCAGACCCCCCGAAGCTGGCGGGCGAGCGGGCGGACTTCGACGCCCGCTCGCGGGTGATGGCGGCGGCCATCCCGGCGCGCTCCGAGAACCGGCGGCTGGTGACGTCGGTGCTGGATCAAGGGGGCCTGGGAAGCTGTGTCGCGAACGCCGTGCTGCAGGCCGTGCGCGCGTCGCACGTCAGGCAGGGCGTCGACATGCCGGCGCTGGGCTCGCGCCTGATGCTCTACTACCTGGCGCGCGCGCAGCTCGGCGAGACGCAGGTCGACGGCGGCACGTTCATCCGACTGGCGTTCGAGTCGTTGAACCGCTTCGGGTTCGCGCCCGAGACGATGTGGCCGTACACGGACCAGGGCGAGCAGTGGCGGACGAAGCCCGGCAACGAGGTCTTCCATGCCGCGCACGACCAGCGCAGCCGCGCCGCGGTGCCGACGCGGTACTACCGCATCTACGAGACCGGCTTCGACCGCGTCGCCGTCGTCAAGCTGGCGCTGGCCGCCGGATACCTGGTGGCGTTCGGGTCGCCGGTGTCGCTGGCGTTCTGCAGGGGCGAGCTCGGCACGGCGCCGCTGGGGCCGTTCGCCGAGTCGACGTGGGCCGGCCGGCACGCGCAGACGATCGTGGACCATGAAGGCGACCGCTTTCGGGTCGTGAACAGTTGGGGGACGGGGTTCGGCGACGGTGGCTTCTGGCACGCGCGCGCGGACTTCGTTGCATGGGATGAATTCCGAGACCCGTGGATCGTTGAAGCGGCGCCCTATTATTCGGGGGCCGCGTGACGCTCGAACGCGCGTGGGCGTGGCTGATGGTCGTCGCGTTCGTCGGCGGCGTGCTGATGCTGGGCGCCTGCCACCCGCTGCCGCCGCCGGTCCCGCCGCCGAAGCCGCCCGCTGGTGAGCCGTCGTGCGCCACGGCCTGCGACCGCCTGCGGGAGATGCGCTGCCGCACCGGCGACAACACGCCGGCCGGTGCCACATGCGAGGACGTGTGCGGCAACATGGAAGACAGCCGGATCATCGCGTTCGGAGTCGACTGCGTGACGCGCGCTGAGTCGTGCGCGGTTGCCGAGTCGTGTGGCGGCCCGCGGTGAGCGCGCGCCAGAACTTCGTCCCGTTCCCGCCGTCGGGGTTGGTCATCGCTCTGCAGTATTGGCAGGGCGATGAAGCCGCCGCGATGCGCCTCGCCCGGCTGCTGGCGGACATCGAGCCGCGCCGCCGCCACGACGACGTCATGCTGGCGTTCTGCCGCCGCTTCGATACGCCGCTGACGCCGCTGGCTCACGAGACAATACTCTACTGCGGCCTGAAGTTTGGCGTCTGCCAGGTCAAGTCGGAGCGCGAGGGTGTCGGTCATCCTGACGGCTCATTCGGGCTTTGGGCGGGGACGCTCGACAAGCTCGCCGACGGCTGGATCAGCGGGTACATCAACGCGCACAGCGTGTTCATGGTCGAGGCCGACGGCTGCCCGGTGGCCCGCGACTGGATCGACAGATTGAAGCGCGAGCACGAGCTGACAATCGCGATGGGCAAGCGGATCACGGGCGCCGTGATGGAGCACGCGGTGCCACACGTGAACGGCGGTCTCATGATGCATCTGTCGGCATGGTTGGATCGGCCGTCGCTGCACCGCACGCCGCCGCGGCAGGCGTTCGACATGTTCCACGCCGCCGTGATGATGGCCGAGGCGCGCGCGACGGGGCTGATCCTGAATCCCTACGGGTCCAAGGGCTGGACGCCGGGGGTGCTGGATGAAATCGGGCACAACGTGTGCTGGCTGAACAACGTGAAGGATGACTCCGTTGTGTCGTGGGCCGAGCGGACGCTGGTAGCGCCGCGCGCGCCGGTGCCGATCGGAACCGAGGACACCGCCCCTGCCGCAATCTGAAAGGAGCAACCGCATGGACAGCCGAGGCAACCTTCACGCGAACCAGGCAGCGCTCGACGCGATGGACGAGCAACTGCGCGAGCACTTCACGCCGACCGAGGACATGCCGGCGGACGCCGTCGACATCGCCGACCCGAAGGTGGCCGCGTCGCTGGCTGGCATGAACCGTCGCGCGCGGCTCGTGTACTACAGCGAGCGTCGGCGCGGGGCGAGCGAGGAAGAGGCGATGGGCGCCGCGGAAGGGAGCTACTACCGTGGCTGACGAGACAATCACCCCGGAGCAGTGGCGCAAGTGGATGGCGGACCCGTGTACGAAGGTTCTCCGTCGTCACCTGAAGTCTGACCTGGAGACGTTCGAGCGCAGCGGAGCGAGCGCGCAGGCGGCAACCGTCCGTCACGTGCTGGAGAAATTCCCGCGGCCAGAGCAGATCGGCGCCAACGGGCGCGTAACGGTGAAGGGGTGACGCCACTGGTCGGCGGCGCGCTCGGCGTGGCGGCAGTCCTCGGCTTCCTATGGCTGGTCCACGCGCTCCCGGCACACTGGTTCGACGATCGCGCCCTGACGCGGCCGATGGAACTGCCCGACCAGGAGATGCGCGACGCGCTGGAAGAGGTCGACCGACTCGCGCCGGCGGCGCCCCGAGTGGCCCCGCTTCCCCTCCGATGGAGCATCGACGAGGTGCGCCGCAAGATCGCGGAGCGGCAGTTGCCGGCGCCGCCCCCGGACGTGCCCGACTGGTCACGGATCGAACGCCGCCCGCCACCGCCTCCACCGATGCCGACCCGGGCACCGGGCCGCGGAATCATCGGGGGCGGCTGACGTGCGCCACTACGCCACCTGTGCCCGCGCCCGCGAGCTTCCAGTCCTGCTGGCGTCGATGCGCAAGCACTGCCGGCCGTTCGTTCTGCACGTCCTCGCCTGGGACTACGACCCGGTGGGAATGCCGTTCTGGCTCCCGCACCACGACGACGACCCGGGCGCCACCGTCGTGCGCGTGAACTACACGACCCGCGGCGCCTTTCTCGCCCGCCACCCCGACCTCGAACCGAGCCGCCTCCCTGGCCCGCCACGCAGCGCAGTTGACGTCGTGGCCACCGTGCGCTGGGCGTTCTTCGGCGACGTCATGGAGAGCACCGGGGAGCCGCTGGTCATGCAGGACGGGGATATTCACTACTTCAGCTCGCCTGAGCCGGTGTTCGCGGAGATCGGCGCCGCTCGGCTGGCCGTCACGCCCCACCGCATTCCGCCGCGCTCCCGCGGGCTGCCGGGCGTCGTGCTGGAAACCCACGCCTGTTACGGGCGCCTGAACACCGGCTGGTCATACGCTGCCGATCCGGAGCCGGTTCGCGAGCAGGCGGCAGCCGTCCGCGCGTGGAGCTACACGGAGGTCCGCCGCCACCCGATCGACGGGCTGCCTGATTTCGGCGACCAAGGATCGTGGGAGCGCATCGCGGCCCGCCGCCGAGCCCATGAGATCGCAGCGCCAGTGAATATCGGACCGTGGTCGGTACATGACCGGCCGCTGGCGCGCGGTCCCGGCGGCGCGGTGACGTTCGGCGGGCGCGACCTCGTGGCGTACCACTTTTCGAGCATGCGCTTCGCGCCGGACGGTTCGGTGCAGCAGTACGCGAACGCCTGTTACGAAATCGAGCGGGCGCCGGGGGTGGTGGAGTTGGTGTATCGGCCGTATTTGGACGCCGTCGCGGCGGCGAGCGCGGGGTAGACTGGAGGCACCATAGACAACTGGGACGGCAAGTTCGACCCGCTGCACCCGCCCTGCGAGCATTCACCCCGCCTAGCCGGCAAGGACGGCACGCTGTGGCCGTGCGCCGATGGCGCGTGCCCGTCGAATGCTGGCGTCGCGATCGTCGAGGGCGACGACGGCCAGCAATATCACATCGCGCTCGAACGTGGCCCCGGCGGATACACGCGCTGGTTCTGGCAGTCCGAGCGCGACAGCGCCGCGCAGCGTGAGGCGATGATCGAACGGGCGCGCCTGCTGGCCGAGGTGGAAGACCCGGGCGGCGTGAAGCGCGCCAAGCTCAAGTTCACGGTGACCCGGTGACCCGCCTCCATGGCGACCGCGCCGCGGCTTAGGCGCACCGATGTCGCTCCGCACATGCGACAAGTGTCGGGGCCCGATGGACGTGATGCCCGACGTCTACTGCTGCGCCTGTCCGACGCCATGCCGCCTGTCCTGGTGCTGGAAGTGCGGGCGCGTGTGGATGCAGGGCGGCTGCGCGCGGGCGTTCATGCGTGAGCTACGCGCGGACGCCACGCCGCTGGAGAGCTACCGGACCGTGCCGAAGTTCGCCGTCGACCCGTGACGCGAAGTTGTGGCCCGCAAGGGGCCCGCAGCGCAGCGACGAGGCCACAACCAGGCCACCGCTGACCGGCCGCCGCGCCCAAGCGTTGCACGTGGAATATGTCTACCGAAGTTGGGGCCCCGGCCGCACCTGTGTAGACATTAGAGACGTGCCCAGGGGACGCCTTTCTAAGCTCGGAATCACCAAGGACGAGAAGGTCGTGACCTACCGCGTGCCGGGGCCGAAGCTGCGCCTTCTCGAGGCGGATGCAGCGGCCGCGCACGTCTCGGTCAACGAGCTGTGCCGCGTCCGCGCGCTGGCGCCGTACGACGAGGCTCAAGCCGGTGGCGCTTCAATGTCTACACAAGTCCCGGTCATGGGCGTTCGCGAATTGACGGTGGTTCGTGACGACGAGGTGCCGAATGGCGGGTAAGCGTGGCGCGCGCCGGCCCCGCAAGCACCCGGCAGCGCCAGACAGCGCCTCAAAACCCCGCAAGGCGGCCCCACGCGGCGCGCCGTTCCCGACCGGGAACAAGCTCGGCCTGCCGACGCAGTTCAAACCCGGGCAGACAGGCAACCCGGGCGGCGTGCCGAAGGACGTCACGGAGTACCGAAACCTGATCCGCCGCCGCATCCCGGTGATGCTGGCGCGGCTGGACGACGTCCTGCACCACGGCACCGAGGAGGGCATCATCAAGGCGATCCGGGAGGTGAACGCGAACGCCTTCCCGAAGCCGGTGCAGTCGATAGAGCTCGGGGGACCTGACGGCGGGCCCATCCCGTTCAAGACGGTGCTGACGTCGGACGAGAAGCGCAAGCGGGCCGAGGCGCTGATCGCCGATGCGGTGGCGCGCGCCGCGGCGAAGAAGCCCGGTTGATGCTGCCCGGCGCGCTGTCGCCTGAAGCATGGGCGGCGCTGTCGCCGGCCGAGCAAGACGAGCTGTCAGACCACGTCGAGGCCATCTACGGTGGCGAGTCGTTCCGCGACTTCATGGTCCGGATGGCGCCACACCACCCGCCGCCGCCGCACCTCGACGCGCTCATCGATGTGGTCGAGGAGGCCCGCTGGAATCGTGATCTGAAGGTCTGCGTGTCGATGCCGCCAGGCCACGCCAAGACCACGCTGTTTCTTAATGCGTTCGCATGGTGGCTGACGAAGTTCCCGGCCGACACCTGCGCCTACAACAGCTTCAACGCATCGGCGGCATACGAAAAGAGCGTGGCGGCGCGCGCGCTGTCGGTCCGCTCCGGCGTCCGCCTGTCCGAGGAGATCAACAACAAGGCGGTGTGGCGGACGGTCGAGGGCGGCGGGCTGCTGGCCGGCGGCATGGCCTCGCTGACCGGCAAGCGCGTGCAGGGGCCGCTGGTCATCGACGACCCCTACAGCGGCCGCCTCGATGCGTACTCGCCCGCCTACCGCGAATCCATCTGGTACGACATGACGACGATCGCCCTCCTACGCCTTGAGGGCGGTGCGCCGATCTTCGTGATCCACACCCGCTGGCACATCGAGGACGTGATCGGGCGGCTGAAGGCCGAGGCCGACGCCGGCAAGCGGGAGGGATGGCGGTTCATCAACCTGCCCGCCGTCAACGAGGCCGGCGAGGCGCTGTGGCCGTCGATGTACCCGATCGAGCGGCTGCTATCTCGAAAGCAAGACCTCGGCGAATACGAGTTCGCGGCCCTCTACCAGGGCGAGCCCCGCCCGCGCGGCGGCGCCGTGTTCGGGGAGCCGACCTACTTCGACCCAGCGGCGTTCAAGATGGACGGCTGGCGCCTGGTGCTGGCCGGCGATCCGGCCGCCTCAATCAAGACCAGCGCCGACTACAGCGCGGCCGGCGTCATCGCGGTGCGCGGCCACGGCGCCGAGCGGGAGGGGAACATCCTCTACGGCTACCGCAAGCAGGTCCCGATCCCGCAGTTCGCGGCCGACCTACTGGCGATGCAGCAACGTTTCGGCCAGACCGCGATCAACATCGAGGCCGTGGGCGGGTTCAAGGCGATCCCGCAGATGCTCAAGGCGCTGCACCCCGAGCTGCGCATCAACGAGATCACGCCGGTGGGCGACAAGTTCACACGCGCGCAGCCAGCAGCCGCAGCGTGGAACACCGGGCGCCTGCGGGTACCGGCCGACGCGCCGCCATGGCTGGGGCCGTTCCTGGACGAGGTCACGAAGTTCACGGGCGTGAACGACAAGAACGACGACCAGGTCGACTGGCTGGCGCATGCCTGGAACAGCAGCGACCTCGCGCGCCCAAGCTGGGATAGCGTGCTCTAGGCTTCGGGCGGCGGCGGGTCCTGGTTGCCGGGCGTCTTCTTCGCGCCCGGCGGCGCCGGCGGGTTCTCACGCAACTCCTCTTCCATCTCCTCGATCAGCTTGAGGTCGGCGTCTTCCTGGGTCTTGTAGGTGCCGCGCGCCTTGTTCTCCCGGGCCACGCCGGCCGCCGTGATGGCGCCCATGGTGTAGTAAATCTGGTCGGTCTCGGCCCACGTCTTGGCGATCGTTGCCTGCTCACCGGGGTCCATCTGGCGCAGCGGGCAGAACGAGCGGACGTAGTTGGTCGGCATCTTGCCGAGCACCGAACGGATCAACACCTCGTCGAGTCGGTCGAGCCGCGGGGCCAGGTACGTGTCCCGCATCGCATCGACGGCGTCGTCCCAGTTGTCCTGGCTGTGCTCCCCGGTCGACTGCAGGCCGCCGGGTGACTCGCCGAACAGCGTGGTGATCGGCATGCCGGCCGCGACCGCAACCGTGAGGGCGAGGCGGTCCATCACCTTTTCGACGCCCGTGAACGTCATCTCGCGGCGCTCCCACTTGTCGCCGCCAGCGCCGTCGACGCCGCCGTCGAGCACCAGCGTTTTCCAGACGCCTTTGCTCTGCTGCGCGACCAGCAAGCGCTTCTCGATCAGTGCCTCGCCGTTGGGCTTGGCGAGCTCCTCGCGGAGCCGGTCCATGTAGTGAACGTCGACGGTCGCCTCGTACACCATCGTGGCGGCGGCGGCCTCGGCTGCGTCGAAGCCCTTCACGGTGTCGATCACGCGCTGGAGGATGCTGTCGTCCCAGCCGTTGTTCATGCTGTGGTTCTTGACGAAGTACGGCGTCAGGCGCCCGCCGAATACGACGACGCGCGACCAGTGGACCTCGACGGACGACTCCGCGATGCGGTAGGTCAGCGGCTTGCCGAAGTTCGGGCTGCTCAGGTCCTTGTCGATCTTCCCGCTGGGGTCGATGCGCCAGCGGTCCAGAACCTGCAGGTTCTGCAGCGAGCCCTTGCGGATGGTGTTGAGGTCGAGCGGCGTCAGCAGGGCCTGCGGCGACGACTGGCCCTTGATGATCATCAGGATCGCGCAGCCGCCATAGAGGCGGCCCCACGTCATCGCTTCGGTGAGAGCGGACCGCAGGCCGAGATTCTTCTCGGCGGTCTCGACCGCTTTGACGCTGTTCTGATCCTTGTCGACGCCGTCCCAGGTCCGCGTCCAGCCCGTGCGCATCATGTCGCCGACGGGAAGGTCGACGATGCGGCCCGCGAGACCGCTTGCCGAGTAGGTCTCGTCCCAGTCGAAACGGTTCATGTGCGTGCGGCAGTAGTAGGAGCCCGTCCGCTTGTCGCGCTTGGTGCCGAGGCCGGCGATCACGTTGATCAGGCCGTCCATGCCCTGAGCGCGGCCCGCCAGCCGGTCGAGGCGCTCCACTGGGGTCATGTACTCAGCGGCGGGTCCGGCGTCGCCAAGCGGGACCAGCGTGCGGGAGAGGGCGGCGGCGGCGCTCTTGACGTGGCGTGGCTTCTTCATCGGCGTGGGACCTTTCGTCAGCGCAACCCGCGCCGCTTCAACTCTGCGTCGAGCGCCACCTTTGCGGCGCCACGCAACGGCTTCCCTTCCAGGGCTTTGATCACGGTCTTACGATCGGCGCCTGTGGCGCGTGCAATGGTGGTGATGCGGTTTCGTTCTTCACGTGGGCGCATGCTCATTCTGAGCGTTCACCCTATGCGCCAACGGGCCCCGACCCCAAAAGCCCGTTGTTAGTCGGGATTAATCCCATCTAACGTCCGCCGCGACGTTGGGGTGGCCCGCAAACGCGGCCACCATGGGGACGTGGCCCAGTCCCTCATCGCCGCGCTTGTAGCCGCCGCCCCGGAATCCATCCGGCGCAAGGCGAAGCGCGCGCGTCGGGCTCGGCCCGTACGACCCAATCACCGCGCCGAGCTGAACTACCTCGGCGATCTGCTGGCGATCGTCGAGCAGTGCCGCCGGGCCGGCGAGGACGTCGCCGCCGGGTTGCGGGTCCACTGGGACGAAAGCCTGCCGGCCGCCGATCGCAAGCGGGCCGCCGACGCGCCGCCGCCACCGCCCGGCGCACCGCTACCAGACGCACCGGGCTTGAACGTTCTGCTCGAGCAGGCCGCGCGCCGGTTCGGGAACATCGAGGGCGTTGCCGACCGGCTGGCGAAGCTCGCCGCGGCGCGCACGCTTGGGGCCGTCGACGAGACGCTGGCCGAGAACATCCTGCGCGCGGTCGGCGTGGACATCAGCAGTTACCTGGCGGTCGACACCGAGATCGGCGCCGCGCTGGCCGAGGCGGTCCGCGACAACGTCGCGCTCATCAAGTCGATCCCGTCGCAGTACCTCGACGGCATCCGCGACACAGTCAACAAGGCGTTCGCTGCCGGTGAGCGGTTCGAGTCGGTGGCGAAGCGCATCGAGCACGTCGGCGACGTTACGGTCACTCGGGCGAAGGTCATCGCGCGCGACCAGACCGCGAAACTGACCTCGAGGTTCAACGAGATCCGCCAGACGTCGGTCGGCATCACCCGTTATGTGTGGTCGACCTCCCATGACGAGAGGGTTCGGCCCTCACACGCGGCGCTCAATGGCGAGACGTTCGCCTGGAAGAACCCGCCGGCCGTTGACGGCGAGGCCGTGCATCCGGGTATGGCAATTCTCTGCAGATGCGTGAGTTTGCCCGTTGTCGATCTGGACGAGGACACCGGCGGTGGCGAGCAGGAAAGAGAGGCCGCGTGATCCGTCCGAAGCGGCCCAAGATCATGCCGCACCCGACGGATCCGACGCTCGCGCTCGTGCCGCTGACAAAAGGGTACTTCGCTGTGATTTCCGCGTTCGACGTGCCTGCCGTCGGCGAATACCACTGGGGGGTTCGGGTCGACCCTCGTGCCCACACGCAGTACGCCGGTCGTTCTGTCGAGCGCGACGGGATACGGACAACGATCCTGCTTCATCGATTCATCGGCGATCTCATGGGGCTCGGCCTGGCGCACGATGTCGACCACGAAAACGGCAACGGGCTCGACTGCCGCCGCTCGAACCTGCGTGACGCCACCCGCAGCCAGAACGTGTGGAACGCTCGTCGTAGTCTGAATAACTCGACCGGCATCAAGGGGGTTACGAGGCATCGCAGCAGGCCGGAATTGCCCGAGCGATTCAGGGCCCGCATTGGCGTGGACGGCAAGAGCGTTTATCTCGGAGCCTTCAAGACCATCGACGAAGCGGCTGCCGCGGTGCGAGTCGCAAGGCCAGCGCTGCATGGTGCGTTCTCCAATCACGGGGGAACCGCCTGATGGCGAAGCTGCTCAAGGTCATCACACGCGACGCCAGCGGCCGCGCCGCGCGCGTCGAGCTGGCCAAGGACGACGGCATCAAGGTCGGCGACGTCCGGATCACGCCCGAGGGCTACATGGTGGCCGAGAACGTGCGTATCGCGCGCACGGGCGTGCAGGAGTATTCGGCGCTGGAGCTCGGCCTCGACGCCAGCATGGAGACGGTGCGGCTGTACCGCCCGCCGGAGGAAGTCTTCGCAGCGGCGTCGATGGCGAGCGCCGACCGAAAGCCGACGACCTACTACCACCCCGAGCACGGCGTCGACTCGTCCAACTGGCGGCAGAACGCGGTCGGTCACGTCGAGGGACCGAAGCAGGACGCGGAGTTCCTGGTCGTCGACAAGTTCATCGTCAACGACCGCGGCGCCGTCGAGGCAGTCGCCTTCGGCGTGAAAGAAGTGAGTTGCGGCTACTCGTTCACGCTCGACATGACCGCCGGCACGACTCCTGAGGGAAAGCCCTACGACGGCGTCCAGCGGAACATCGAACACAACCACGTCGCGATCGTTTACGCGGGCCGGTGCGGCGGTGGCTGCGCCATCGGCGATTGCGCATGCCAGGCCCATCCCGCACCCAACCGAACCACGCAAGGAGATACGCCCATGGCCACTCGCACGATCACTCTCGGCAAGTTCCCCATCACGCTCGACGAGAAGGACGCTCTGATCGTCGAGACCCACGTCGGCGACATCGCCACGGCGCGCGACGCTGCGACCAAGCGGGCGACCGACGCCGAGGCCGCGCTCAAGGAGCAGGGCGAGGCGATGAAGACGCTGGCGGCCGACCACAAGGTCGCGCTCGACGCCGAGAAGGCCAAGGTGCTGACGCCCGAGCAGCAGGCGGCGCTCGTCGGCGAGCTGACGGCGGTGGCGGCGGACGCCAAGGCCGTGCTGCCGGAGTTCGACGCCAAGGGCAAGTCGGCCGGCGCGATCCGGGTCGAGGTGCTGACGGCGATCCTGGCCGAGGACGGCGCGCTCAAGACGACCGTGTCGAAGATCCTGGGCGGCGTCGAGCCGGCAAAGGCCGGTGACGTGCGCGTCCTGGCGGCGTTCGACACCGTCGTGGCCACCGCCGGCACGGACGACGGCGACAGCGAGCGCGAGGTCGCCGACGCCCTCATCGGCGATGGCAAGCGCGGCGCGCCCACCGGCAAGCCGCAGAAACTCTCTGGTCGTGCCCTCATGGTCGCGCGCTCGCGCGGTCAGGTCGGCCAGGCGCAACGGCAGTAAGCCAACGAACCAACAGGAGACACGACCATGTCCACGACTCCCAGCCTCGCAGAAACCAAGACCACGCAGGATCTCGGCTACCCCGGCGATCAGGCCGACACGGTGCCGTCGACCCGCAAGACCATGCAGAACGAAAGCGCGACGGCGATCGACTTCGGCGTCCCCGTGGCGCCCGGCACGCTCGCCGGAACCGTGAAGCCGATCGCGAACGACACCGACGCCGGCCTGTGCGTCGGGATCGCGATGCGCGACCCCACGGTCGTGCAGGCGAACCCATCGGACAACGTCCTGAACTACCCGCGCTACAAGGAGCTGGCGGTCATGGACGCGGGCCACATCTACGCCATGGCGGCGGAGAACGTCACCGACGGTGATCAGGTCCTGATCATCACCGGGTCGTCCGCCGCGCAGGCGCAGGCGACGTGCTTCGGGTCCAGCCACGGCGCCGGTGGTGCCGCGGGCTCCGGGCGCGTCGCGTTCCTCGGCGCCGTCTGGCGCGCGCCGAAGGGCGCGTCGAAGTCGATCGCCGCGGGCACCGTCGCGATCATCGAGATGACCAACCAGATCCTCGGCGTGACGACCACGTAGTCGGCGGCCATCCCACCAACTCCAACAAGGACGACGACATCATGAGAATCCAAGTCATCGATCAGAACCGCCGGCCGATTCACGAGGACGGCCTGCCGGGCGTGGAACTCGACGAGGAAATGACCGAGCGGTACCACGAGCTCGCCGACTTCGTGAAGGACAACTGCCGCACGCTCACGGGCAAGCGGTATGGAGCCAAGGACGCGACCGATCCGGTGGCGTTCCTGATCGGGCAGCTCACCTACCTGGAGAAGAAGGCGTACGAAGTCGAGTACGCGCAGCTCCGGTCGGAGGCCCTGCTCGGTCCCGTCACCACGAGCGAGGCGGGCGAGGACGCCGTCACGGTCGCGTACGAGACCGTGGACTTCACCGGCAAGGGCCAGCGGCACGCCGCTCAGGCCAACGACATGCCACTCGCGGGCGCGGCCAGCGCGATCACGCAGAAGGACGTCGCGCCTGGCTGGGTCGGGTACAAGTACACGACCCGCGAGCTTCGGCTGGCGTCGTCGAAGGGCATCGCGCTGCCGGCCCGCAAGCAGGAAGCGGCGATCCGGGCGGCCCGGCGTCACCTCGACGACGTCGCGCTGGTCGGCGAGGCGGCGTCGAACTTCGTCGGTCTCTACAACAACAGCGCGGTGACGGCGACGACCCGTCCCAGCGGTGCGGAGTGGGACGCGGCGCTGCCGCTGACGATGCTGTCGGACATCAACAGCTACATCACGCTGATCAACGCCGACACCGACGGCATGCACCTGCCCAGCCACCTCGCCCTGCCGGCGGGGCCGATGGGCCGCCTGATGGTCCCCGACCCGGCGTTCCCGAGCCGGACCGCGATGGACTTCATCAAGGCCAACAACATGTACACGCAGTTGACCGGGCAGCCGTTCAACATCGTGGCGGGCGGCGAGCGGCTGGCGACGGCCGGCGGCAGCTCGAGCAAGCGCGGCGTGTTCTTCTCGCCGGACCCGGAGGTCATGCTGCTTCACCAGCCGCTGCCCCCGCGCTTCGCGTCGCCGGTGCAGGGACTGCTCGAGGTCATCGTGCCCATGGAGTACGGGTACGGCGGCTGCGACATCCGGCGCATCAAGGCCGTTCGCTACATGGACGGCCTGTAGGCCGACCGGGAAAGGACGCAGACCATGGCGAAATTCAAGAACACCGCCCCGGGTGGCCGGGGCATCGGAGTCGGCGGCACCAGCTACGAGTGTGGTGCCGGCGCTGTCATCGACATCCCCGACGCGGTCGTCAAGGCCGCGAAGGCAGATCCGGCGAGCGCGGCGATGTTCGGCGAGGGCGGCTTCGTGCCGGTCGGCGCCGAAGCGAAGCCGGCACCGGCGCCCGTCGCCGCGCCGAAGGGCAAGCCCGAGGTCGAAGCGAAGCCGTAGGACGTCGTGACGAGCGCGGAGTTCAAAGCGTTGAAACCGCAATTCTCGGCGGCGTCCTACGACGATCGCATTACCGCGTTGCTACTGAACATCGAGCAACTCGACGAGGCGAAGGTCGCCGAGGCCGGTCTCAGCCTAAACCTTGTGCTCAGTGAGTGGTTGGCTGGCGAATTGGCCGACCAGGACTTCGCCATCATCTACGGCGCCGGCGCGTCTCTCGGTAGTAGCAGCACGGTCGAGAAGCGCGTCGGCGAAGTGGCGATCAAGCGGAGCACGGCGCAGTCGTCATCGTCGGCGGGCGGATCGCCGACCACCGGCAACAGGCACAAGGACAAATACAACGCCTATCTGCGCCAAATCGGCATGGGGGCGAAGTCCGTCTGATGGCCTCATCGAACGTCAGAGTCATCCGCGACACCAACGGCGCCGGGCTCGCCGCACTGGCGAAGCGTCTGCGCGCGGGCGAGCACCGGGTGCTGGTGGGCGTGCCACGTGGGGCGGGGAACGAGGAGAACGGCGCGAGCCTGCCAATGGTCGCGGCCACCGTCGAATTCGGGAAGGAGAACCAGCCCGAGCGGCCCTTCCTGCGCGGCGGCATCCGCAAGGCGCTGCCGACGGTGCGGCGGGTGGCGGCGCGGGACCTGGCGGCGGTGGCGCGCGGTCAGAAGACGATCGACGGCGCGCTGGACATGACCGGTGTCATCGCCGTCGGCGCGGTGAAGCAGTTCATGGTGGGGCCGAACTTCGAGCCCAACGCGCCGTCGACCATCGCGAAGAAGGGGTCGTCGCAGCCCACGGTTGATCAGGCGCAACTGCGGCAGAGCATTACGTCGGTCGTCGAGGGCAAGTCATGAGCCTGGTCAGCGTGGAAGAGCTCATGAGCGACGCGGAGTTCCTCTACCCGGGCGGCATCACCCTGCGTCGACCGTCCGTGGTCCAGCTCGCCAACGAGGGCGAGAACGTCCAGTCGTGGGAGCCGGACGTCAACATCGCGGCGATCGTCCAGCCGGCGACGGCCGAGGAGATCGCGGCGCTGCCCGAGGGCTCGCGCGGGAGCGGCGCCGTCAAGCGCGTGTGGTCGGCGACGGCCCTGCGCATGGGCGACGGCGAGACGTTCGAGGCCGATGTGCTGGTGATCGGCGGCGCCAGCTTCAAGGTGGTCGGTGAACAGGAGTGGGACGGACACGGATACCGATTCGTCCTGGCGTCGGAGTTCCTGCCGTGATCGATGACGTCGCCTACAGCGTCCGCAAGCTGGTGCGCACGGTCATGGCCATGCCGGAGAACAGCGTGCGCCCGGCCAAGCAGCACGTGCCGGCGGGCGGCCAGGTCGACGAGATGGCGACCGTCGACATCATCAGGATGGACGAGGTCGGGACGCCGGCCATCAGCCTGGAGACCGTCGGGACGGTGCCGAGCGACGTCACCACCGAGCGCGTCGACCAGGTCTGTCGCCTCGTCGCCAGCGTGAACTTCTACCGGCGCCCGCCGACGTCGGGCTATCTGCGCGGGGCGACGGTCAGCGACGACCCAGCCGACTACGACGCGATCGTCAACGGCGGCTTCGACATCGTCATCAACGGCGTGCTGCGCCAGGTGACGGCGATCAACCTGGCGCCGCCTGCCACCATGGCGGCGGTCGCGGCGGCGATCCAGACCCGGCTGCAGGTCGCGCTGACCGGTGTGACATGCGCCTGGGATGCGACCTACGCGCGGTTCGTGGTGACGAGCCCGACGACCACGCAGACGTCAGCGGTCGGCTACGCGGCGCCGCCCACCGGTGGCGGGGCGCCTGTCAACGTCGCGACCATTCTGGGCCTGACGCTTGCCGCCGGCGCGCTGTCGGTGAACAACGCCGCCGGGATCGCGCGCTACTCGAACGCCGCGGTGGACCGGGCGGCGCGGCTGCCGCAGAGGCTGTGGTCGTCGTCGGCCGTCGCGCTGATGAACCAACTCGGGCTGGCGTTCCAGGGGGCGAGTCAGGTGCGCAACCTGACCGCGCTCGAGGGCGGGACCTGGGAAAGCCGCGGCCAGGTCGACCTGACGTTCGCAGTCGTCAACCGTGAGGCGTCCACCATCGAAACGATCCTGAGCGTTCCGCTCACCACGAAGTCGCAGTCGCCTGGCGGCGACATCACCACCAACACCACCGAGGTGACCGCATGAGCCTTTCAGTCGATGGAGTCGTCCAGGTATCGCTGCTGCTGTCGTCCCCGGCGCCGACCGCGCGCGGGTTCGGCACGAAGCTCATCATCGGCAAGGCCACCATCCTGCCGCTGTGGCAGCGAGTGAAGGAGTACGCCGACCTCGACGAGCTGGTGGTCGACTTCATCTCGTCCACCGAGGAGTACAAGGCCGCCGCCATCCACTTCGGACAGAACCCGCGGCCGCGCAAGGTCAAGATCGGGCGCCAGTTCCTGGCGGCGCAGGCCGGATCGCTGCGCGGCGGCGTCGCCAGCGACGTGGTCGGCGACTACACCGGCATCACCGACGGCATCTTCGACATCACGATCAACGGAACGAACCGGGTCATCGACG
>Ga0209519_10000505_pt1 | contig 16477 bp, 19 predicted proteins | sample Rifsed13ft1_FD_184005 | JGI IMG/M metagenome (GOLD analysis project Ga0209519, IMG submission 184005) | Soil microbial communities from Rifle, Colorado, USA - sediment 13ft 1 (version 2) | ecosystem: Environmental > Terrestrial > Deep subsurface > Rock core/Sediment | place: Rifle, Colorado...
AACGCCAAGGAACAGACCATCGCCCAACACGCCGAGATCCTCCGCGCTCTGCGAGATCATGACCCGACGCTCGGTGAGGCTGCTGCCCTGGTTCACGTCGCTACCACCGAGGCTTCGCTGCGGCGCATGATCGACAGCTCCGCAACATGATGAGCACGCCTGCCACTCACTGGTTCGTGGTCGAGTCGGGGGCGCGGGTTTGAAGGTCGCCCGATACTCCCTCGATGGGCGTGATGGTGTCGGGATCGTGTCCGGCAATGCCATCGTTCCCGCTGGAACCGACGTCCTGTCCCCCGTGCCCGACGGAGAGCCGATCCCATTGTCGTCCGTAGAGCTTCGGGCGCCGGTTGGCCGTGATGCAAAGATCATTTGCGTCGGGCTCAACTATGCCGATCATGCCGCCGAGGGCGGCGTGGATCCCCCGGACGAGCCGCTCATCTTCGCCAAGCTGCCCAGCAGCGTCATCGGGCACGGACGATCAGTCGTTCTGCCCATGCTCAGCGCCGAGGTGGACTTCGAAGCCGAGCTCGGGGTGGTGATAGGTCGGCAGGCCCGTCAGGTCTCGGTCGCGGAGGCACGCGAACACGTCTTCGGCTTCACATGTGTCAACGACGTTTCCGCACGCGACCTGCAAGTCCGTGATCAGCAATGGACCAGGGCAAAGTCACTCGACACCTTCTGCCCCGTCGGGCCTTGGATCGTCACCGTCGATGAGGTCCCCGATCCGCAGGCATTGGGGATCCGCTGTGTCCTCAACGGGGAGGTGATGCAGGATTCGTCAACCGCCTCGATGATCTTCGGGGTAGATGACCTGGTCAGCTTCATATCCCAGGGGATCACCCTGGAGCCGGGTGATCTCATCGCCACGGGAACCCCGGGAGGAGTGGGGTTCTTGCGCCATCCACCCCGATACCTCTCCCGGGGAGATGACGTACGGGTTGAGATCGATCGAATCGGTTACCTAGACAACCCGGTGTCGTGAACGTTGCGTGCTCGGTCCATCGAGGAAGTGGCCAGAGCGGCGGGAGGGAGGTTCTGGTTCTGGGTGTACCCAGGACAAGACCGGGGACTCGTACGCCAACCTGGCGGACAGCGCGCAAGTCAAGTCGAGGCGAGCTCACCTACCAGCCGTGCTTAGCTCAGGACGTGATAGAGATCGTCGGCTCAGGCGCTCAGTGGTTATCAAGTAGCTTGACAGTGCATCAAGCTACTTGATATATTCCCAGCGAGTATTGGCCTCCGGAGAGGCTGTTCGGCTTCGAGGCCCATGCCTTGGCTCGCAAAGGAGTGTCGCCAATGGTGTCCATCGCTCACTCTGAGAGGCATCGGGCCTCGGCCCTCATCCTGGCTCTGCTGCTGGCCTTGTTTGTCGCGTTGTTCTCACCTGCTCCTGCCGCGCTCGCCGACGAGGAGTTCAGCGGACAACTCGCCAACGGCACCGAGTGGATCGCGGCAGTGCCGGAAGACTGGAACGGCACCCTGCTTCTTTATAGCCACGGGTACGTCCCTTCTTTCCTCCCATTCCCCAACCCCACCCCGGCGATCAACACCACCCCTGCGGCACCTGAGCTCTTGGATCTCGGCTACGCAGTCGTTGCATCGTCCTACGCCAACAAAGGATGGGCCGTCACGACGGCGCCCGACGACCAGGTGAATTCTCTCCAAGCGGCCATCGATGCAATAGGCATCGAGCCGGACACGGTTCTTGCTTACGGGTCGTCGATGGGTGGGCTGGTCACCGCCCTACTTGCAGAGTCCGCTGGAGACGTCATCGACGGAGCCTTGCCCACTTGCGGCATCGTGGCCGGCGGAGCGGACCTCAACAATTATCAGCTGGACGGGGCCCATGCCATCAACGAGCTGCTCGCCGATGGGAACATCCAAATCGCGGGCTATGCGACACAGGATGCTGCCTTCGCCGCTACCGGGGCGTTGACAGCGGCGGTCGATGCCGGCCAATCGACACCAGAGGGACGTGCCCGGATCGCTCTGGCGGCGGCCCTGTATCAGGTCCCGGGCTCCCAGCTCGGAGAGGTTCTCGGCTTTGTCACCCCGGCTCGCTATGACCTGATCACGGCCGCCGGCGGCGACTCAGGATGGAACGAGGGTGTCGACTACCGGCGTCTTCTCTCGAAGTCCCCCTACCGCCGGCTGGTCGCGGCACAATACCGCGAGGCAGGACTCAGCCTCCGAGCAGACCTGGATCTGCTCACCGAGACTGCCGACGTGAGCTTCAACGACGCCGCTGTGAGTTCGATGCTCAGTCATTCCCAGCCCGACGGTGACCTTCAGATGCCGGTCTTCTCGATCCACACGACCGACGACCTGATAGTCCCGGTGGAGCACGAAGAAGAGTATGCCGACGACGTGCGCTCCAGCCGTTCGCGGAGGCTCTTCCGTCAGGCGTTCGTTGACCGCTCTGGTCACTGCAACTTCACATCGGCCGAGCTGGTCGCGGGAGTGAGGGTGCTCGAGGAAAGGGTCACAACGGGCCATTGGAAGCCGACGAGCGTCAATCCCCACAAGCTGAACCGACTTGCCTCGTCATTCGACCTCGGCGAGTCGGCGTTCATCCACTTCAAGCCCGGAGAATTCATCGGCGACCGAAGCGATTCGGTCAATCCCTAGGCGCGGCTGTTCGCCATCGCTTCGTAATCGTTCAGCCCGATCGGAACTGGCGAGACTCCGGCCGTCCAGCGCCGATCCGAATGCGTCGTCCCCGAACGACTGGACTCGCGCCAGGTGCCACAGGCGGTCTGCGTCAGTTGAGACGTTGCTGAGACACGATGCGGCATGATGGGAACGTAATTCTGTTGAAGCTGGCCACTCCGGCCGGCGGTGACCTCGGTAGGGAGGCTTGGTGGAATCACTGTTCGCGTCGCGTGTGGGTGTGGGCTGATGCGTTGGGCCCGCGCTCTTCTCGCTCTGTCGACGGCTGGCTATCTGACTGTGTTGGTCGCGGTGGCGCCGTTGGACAATCCGGCAGTGGTTCTGCTGGCGTTGATTCCCCTGGTCATCGCCGGCGGCTCCTTCGGACTTCGTGTTGCCGCAGCGTTCATCGTCGGCTTGACGGTGGCCACGGTTCTCGTAATCGAACTGGTCGGCCCGGGCTTGGACGCCGTGCTCGGGGTCTATCGCGGCATTCCGTTTCTCATGTTCGTCATGATCGGAATCGTGGTCGGCCGATTGCGCGACCTGAAGACGGAGATCGAGAAAGAGTTGGATCAGCGCCGGCAGGTCGAGTTGGAGCTTCGTGATACTCAACGGCAACTCGAAGAGTTGATCGAGGCCAAGGACCAGCTGATCGCCTCGGTCGGTCACGAGCTACGGACACCGTTGACCGCGGTGCTGGGATTCGCCGAGATGCTGAGAGTCGCGAATGAGACCGAGATGCGGTCGGCGGACCGAGATGAGATGGTCGACTTCATAGCCCGAGAAGCCTTCGACCTTTCGGGGATAGTCGACGATCTCCTGGTCGCAGCGCGGATCGAGATCGGCAAAGTCGAGGTCACCAAGGTTCCTACAGCATTGCGCGCACAACTGGCCCAGGTCCTGGAGAGTTGGGACCCAGAGACGATTGCCGGGATAGTCATCACAGGTGACAACTCGAGAGGGCTGGCAGATCCGGCGAGAGTCCGTCAGATCCTCCGCAATCTCATCACGAACGCTCTCCGCCACGGAGGGGACGACATCGAGATCGAGGTGGGGACAGACACGGACGCGGTGTTCTTAGAAGTCCGGGATGACGGTCCTGGTCTACCGGAAGAGGAGTGGGAGAGGATCTTCGACCCGTACTACCGCTACCAGTCCGAGCCCAGCCAGCCCGGTTCGGCCGGTCTCGGGCTAACCGTCGCCCGAGGTCTCGCCCAACTCATGGAAGGGAACCTGACGTACCGCCACCTCAACGGGAAGAGCGTCTTCAGGCTCCGCCTCCCACGAGCCATTACCTGAGCAGCTCGTCTCTTTCGCTTGGCACCCCTAGCGGGAAGTGCCCTATGGAGCGGTCCGTGGTCCTCGGTCCCTGCAGCCGCCGCGTCATGCCACCAGCGAGAAGCCCCACTGCAAGCGGTGTGAGGATGTCGAATTGGTTGGCGAGACCGCAGTCCGAAAGCGAGAAGGCAGGGTTACCCATAAGGTTACGCATCGTTCCCAACTCGACACCCCACCGGGTTTGTTTCACCCAGTCGGGAAGAGAATCAGGTATCCGCCGATAAAAGCAACGACTCCGAGAATCACCGAGGTCAGCTTGCCGCATCGACAGTAGACCGGATAGCACTCGCCGCGCTCGGTCATCAGGGCGTTACCTGTCGCCTCAGGAGCCTCCCCCAGCCGACGCGCACCGTATGTCAGCCAGACCGGGGCACGGGACCGGTCGACGTTCTCGACATCAGAAACCAGGCAATCCAGACGAACCAGACTATGAGCAGGATGTAGCCAAACGCGACCAGGCTGGCGACGAGAGCGGAGCGAGCCCCGGAGGTGGCAAAGTCGCCGACGAAGAGGAGCAGGTTGGCGACACCGGCGAGATACCCCAAGGGTCTGAACGTTCGATTGCCTATCAGCAGAACCGACAACACGAGGCCACCGCCCATCAGACCGGAGCGGCCCTGGAGGCCTGTAGCGAGAAGCACTGCGATGCCGGCGAGCGGCAGGAGAATCGCTAGTCCCATCCAGACTCTGTGCGGCTTGCCTGGCCCGGGCCAGAAGCCGGCGAATGCGATGGCAGACAGGGCAAGGACGACGATGTCGATCGCGTTGGTGTCGCTAAGCGCATCAAGTGACAGTCCGCCCATGGCCGCGTTGATCCCGAACAGAACGGCTAGCCAGGGCCGGAGGACGGACGACGCGACGATCAGACCAACGATGCCGACACCGAGAACGGTCGCCTCGAGGGCAGCGCCGACGCCTCCGAGCCTAGGGAGCGATTCACCGGAAATCGTGGTCGTGGCCATTCCATTGAGTTGAACGCTCGTAGCTCGAGATGTCCAGGGTCTTTCGGCTCCCGGTCGCTCGAGGGCAGCAGGCCCAGGGTCCGGCCAAAGAGACGAGCGCAGTCGTGGCGATCCCGGTCGGTCGCAGACTTGGGCGATTCCGCCAGAGAACTGTTGGTGGTGGCTGTAGCCGTCTCCGAAATCTCCGCGGAGCGACCGATCGAGACGATCAAGACTGTCTGCGTAACGATGAGTTGCGCTGGCCACCTGTCGCTGGTTGCTGATGAACTACGTGCGGCTGACGCTCCCGGCTCCGGTCAGACTCCTCCGGCCATCGCACCATCAGCCGGGGGAGTGAGAGCCAGAACAGGCCTGAGAGCCACACAGTTCGCGTGCGCCGGACGGTTTCCTTGGTCAAGTGTCCGGGGCCGCAGTCCCTTCGACCATGCAGTCACGGCTGGCTGGGTGCTGGAGCCGATCGACGCTGACTGGGCCTGATGGTCCCAGTCGCTTATCCGGGTTGGGAGAGCCGGCGCTTCTTTATGGTCAGCACCCGCTGCCTTCCCAGGATGTGACTGTCCAGCCATCTGGCGTCCGTTCCACTTCGATCAGCATCACTGCTCCGCTATTCAGGTCACCGTTGAAGGGAACGGCGTAGGCCGTTGTGCCATCGGGAAGTGCTATTTCGATGTAGCCGCCTTGCGGATACCAAGTGTCCCTGAGTTCTCCTGCGAGTAGTGCTCGGAGGGCAGTCTCAGGGCTGGGTAGCACCTCACCGTCCGTGATCTCGCCGCCTCGGTTGGCGGGTGGATTCTCAACTCCTGGCCCTCCCTGGCAGCTGACTACCTTGGGCAGGCTGTCGGCTGTGATCGAGTCAGCGATCAAGGGTGGTGGGATGCGGAATAGCTCGGGTGTAATCGGTCCGGCGTACTCGTGGTTGCCCGAGGAGCCTTGGTATCTGATATCGGGAAGGGTGATCTGCTGTCCGCCGGCGCCGGTGGCTGACATCTCGACAGGGATCGGAGGGTTCTGGCTAGCTAGCAATTCTGAAGGGAATGACCCAACGAACACAGACCGACCTACTTCACCCCGTTGGAATACACGGTCGACTTTGATCGTGGCATCGCCGAATCTGATCTCAATCGTTGATGTGTCGGCTGGCGCTATACCGGCCACGACGATCTCGGGGCGTTCGTCGCTGAATGCGACCAGAAGTGAGACTTCAGGCATACCAGGCAATGTGGTTCCTTGGTCGTCTGGTCCGAACTCATGGATACCGTCGATATGCGGAGCGTGTGCAATCGTCATCCACCAGTCGTTCTCCGATTCGGATTCTGGGAATGCGGCGAGAGCGATGCCACTGTCCAACAGCAGGAACTGGCCGTCCTCGGGGAAGTCGTTGCGCCAGCCCTCGGGAATCGCGGACGTGTCCGACAGCCCGTCGTCGTCGGGCAGCGTGGAGGTCGGGGCGGTGGTAGGCGGGACGGTGTTGACAGTGGGTTCGGTGACCGGCTGTGACGTGGCAGAGGTCACAGGGGGTGTGTCGGCAGTCCCGGCCACATCGCCTGATCCCACCCAGGCAGCAACTCCGATCGTGGCGAAAACCAGGAGGATGCTGGCGGCGACCGCGGTGAATCGGCGGACGACAGCTCGGCTGGCGAGCCGACCAATTGGCGGTCGAGGCCGTCCTGCGAACGCGGACCGGGTTTCAGATGCCGCTTCTCTTACCTTCTGATCAACCGTCATTGGTGTCTCCTGCATCAAGAGTGCGAGCAAGTGCCTTGCGTGCTCGCCGTAGGTGAGTTCGAACCGTTTCGACCGAACAGTCCAAGACCGCCGCGACATCGTCGAGAGTGAGATCGTCGAGGTAATAGAGAGCCGTAGCCTGTGCCTGCCTCCTGGGGAGGCGGCGGATCGCCCGCCACACGTCCACAGTGTCCGGACTCATCTCAGGAGCCGGCTCGAGACGTTCCCCAAGTCGTATCAGAGCTTTCGTACGGGAGAATGTGCGTCGCACGAGTGAAGCGGAGCGATTGGCCACGACCCTCCTCACCCATGCGCCCGGGTCGTCATAGCGGCCGATATCTCCCCAACGGCGATAGGCGGTGAGGAACGCCTCCTGCGCCAGGTCATCGGAGGCCAGGCGACTCCCAGACAGGACATATGCGAGGGCAGCCACCGAGTCGAACTCCCGCTCGTAGAAGTCATCGAAATCGGGAAGGGGCCAAATGACCGGGTCGCCCGTTCGGAACTCCACATCGGCGTCGGCGGAAACTCTCTCTTCCATACCAGTTACTCGTTTGACAAGGGCACTCTGGGTTACATCAATCTTCGGCGCCAGGCGCGAATGCGGATCGCTGTTGCCTCGGAGCGAGACGTGCCGCTCGCGCGCACGTGAGCCCGACGAGCGGATCCGCTATCCACCAGTTGTTCGGCCCTAACCGGGAAAGAGGACTAAACGTTTCCACTCCTCGCCGGTTGCTGTCAAGGCGACCATCTCACCGTCTAGCCCAAAGGCATCTTCATCAGTTCCGTAATCGAACTGGAAGGCTGCCGACCCGCTGACTGGACGTTGCCAGCCGACGGGCTGGTCGTCCTGGTAAAGGACGACCACAGCAACGTCTTCGGGTAACGCGTGCCACTCGGCAGTGAACGTGGTCCCCTCAGGTGAGGTGAGGATGGAGCCGGTTGTGAGGCCCATTTCAGCGATGATCTCCTCGCGTGAGTTCTCCCACAACGCCTCACCAACTTCTAGGGTTCCATAACTCGTCTCCAGACGCCCGACCGCGCCGAAGTCGGCGATGATCTGGCCGATCATCCTTCTCAGGTCAGGGGATCCGCTATGCCAGATGTAGTACGGCTCCCCGTTCGTGTCGTGCCCTAGGTAGACGGCCCGTAGCACCTCCTCTGAATCCAACCCCGGGAGGTCGGAGGTGTCCTGCTGGAGAGTGAGGTCGGGACCAAACCCGCTCGTGTCGAACTCTGGGTTGGGATGGGGCACCCCGAGAAACTGGTCTGGACTCTCCACCAGTGGCTCGGTTTCGGCTATCGGCACCGAGAGCATGGCGATCTTCAGGGTGTGGGTACCGTCCTCCGAAGTTGTGATGGATTCTGACGGGATCGATAGGGCGAGCACGACGACTAGAAGCAGAAGGACACCACCTATCACCAACAGGCTCGTCACCAGCTTCCGGCTCACCAACGATTCATCCTAAGAACCGAAAAGCACTCGCTCAATGACCGGCTTGTGGATCAGACAGGTTCTTTACCCGGCTGATGGGTGCGCCGCCGATGGGGCGTGAACTCGAGAACGCTTTAGAGATTCAAGACGGATCGCTGTGTGGGCTCGCCGTGGCGGCGGCGATGTACGGGGCCAAAACGACCTCCCATCCCGGGTCGTACTGAGAGCGGATTTGGCTGCCTTCAGCGCCGAACTCCTCCCACCCTCGATGCTCGAGATAGACCTCGGTGCTGGATCCGAGATCCTTGAAGCGAACCTCGACGATCGAGGCGGCCACCGGCTCCAGAGCGGGATGCCAGGCCAGCACGAATCTGCTGGGTGGTTGCCAGGCAATCACATCGGCCCAAGGACGCTCCTGACCGTCCTGACCGATCTCGACGACCCGGCCGCCGACCCGCCCTTCGAATCTCACCGACACCGGAGCAGCGCCCTCTATGTCATAACCGATCGAGAAGCCGTCGAGAGGCCACCAGGTGTCGAGCTTCTCCGTGAACAGTGTGAAAGCCTCTTCAACAGAGATCGGGACGGTCCTCGTCTTGATAACGGGTGCAAGCCCGGTTGTGGATTCGGTCATGGTCTTCTCCTTGCCGGCCGCCGCCTCGAATGAATCGAGGGCGTCGTCCCAGATTGTGTCTAGCCATTTGCCCAACTCGCTCAGTCCGAGACGGCTCGCCGAATAGATACGACGCGCTCCCTCTCGTCGAGATGTCACCAGATCGGCGTCCGCCAGCACCTTGAGGTGTTGGGATACGGCCGGGCGGCTCACGGGCAGCTCGTCAGACAAAGCTCCAACCGAGCTCTCCAGTCTGGTGAGCTTCTCGAAGATCGACCGCCTGGTGGGGTCGGCGAGGGCAGTGAGTTGAGGACTGGCGTCCATCCTCCCACTGTAAGTCCACACTTACGGTAAGTCAACACTTACGGCCGCAGAGAATCACCGCACGATTCTTGTTTGAGCCTGTGTCTCAATGGGTATCGATAGACAGCTGGTCATCACTCGAGACGCCCTCTTGGGTGATCAGGTCCAGTGATACGACTTGCAGAAGGCCGAGTCGTCGGCCGTCTGCTCGATAACGAGGGAGGGAGCAAGAACTCCTCCCCGGGAATACCCGTTTGACTTGCTCCCTCCTCGTACCCGTCCCCCGGGGACCATCCGACCCCGGTCGAGTCTCTTCCGCCGGACTGCGACAAAGCCGACTCGGCCGAGACCCGGCCGAACTCGAACCTGATCACTTTCCAAGTCTCTTTGCGTTGCCGTCTCGGTAACATTCCCCATTCGGCGGAGTTCCACCGTCCGAAACTCGGATCTCGTGGTCGAATCGGAAGGGGCAGTTTCCGTGGTGATAGAACCACTGATTCATGTTGAAACAACACGTATCGGAGAGCAGACCGTCGTCGTGGCGACCGGTGAGATCGATCTTGCCTCCGCCGGCAAGCTTCAGGCCGCGATCGCCGAACTCTCCGGCCAGGTGGTCACGGTCGACTTGCGTGGTGTCGAGTTCATCGACTCCACGGGTCTCGCCATGCTGATCAAGGAGCACGATCGGGTCGGCGAAAGCGGAGGAGAGCTGAGGCTGGTGGTGCAAGAGAAGGGACCGGTGGTCCGGCTCTTCGAGCTCACCGGACTGGCCCAGTCTTTCCAGCTCAGCAATTCTCTATGACGTCAGGCCAGCCGGCCACCGTCCATCGGGATCTGAGGAGCTCGAAGACCTAGGAGCCCGGAGACTCCTAACGGTTCGTTGTTGGCACCCACACTCGCATGGTGGACGGGCCGCGACTCGCCCATTGGTGGTAGGGGACCAACGGCACCGGGATGGTGTCGCCCGTGACCGCTCCAGGTGATCCGGTGTAGGGCCAGGGATGCTCGTCTACTTCGACCAAACGCCCGCCAGCCGTCACTACTTCGTCGTCGACCTCCAGCCCCGCCTCCGGGTCGACGCGGACTGAGTCGACTCCAACGCCACGAGGAAGGTCAACCGACTCGACACAGAGCACCAGCGGACCCCGCTCAACCGCAACCGAGCCTCTGACGCTGTCGATCCTGGGATCCGGGAAGACCCACCTCGGGCTGGTCGACAACTCGAGTTCGATCTGGTCCCCCGGAGCAAATACTCGCGCCACTGTCACCGAACCAGGCCCGACCCGCCGCCGATCCCCCCGATCGGTGAGCCAAGCGTTGTCACTCCACTCTGGCACCCGTAGGGTCAGCGACCATGGGTTCCCGTCGGTCTCGGTGACGCGAATCGAGACCCGTCCGTCTGCCGGATAGCGGGTTGTCACGTCGACACCGGCTCGGCGAGCGTCTCCGATCGTGGCCGAGATGCGGCTGTCTGCGTACTGATGGATCTGGAGTCCTTGATCATCCGTCGTCGCCAGATATGCCCCGAGACTGGCAAAGGTCCGAGCCACATTGGTTGGGCAACACGAAACGGCGAACCATGGCTCGCGCAGGCTCGACGAGGCTCGCTTGCTAACCGTGTCCGGCGATGGAATCACTCCCGGAACCCGCTGATGAAGCGGATTCGCGTAGAAGAAGGCTCGGCCATTGGGTGAAGGTGAGGTCGCCACCACGTTGTACAGGGTTCTCTCGGCGAGATCGGCGAATCGCGTCTCTCCGGTGGCCAGCAGCAACCGCCAGGACAGCATCACCGAGGCGACTCCGGCACAGGTCTCCGAGTAGGCGCGATCTGGAGGCAAGACGAAGTCGTCGCCGAACTTCTCGCCATCGTGATGCGAGCCCATGCCACCGGTGAGATAGGTGCGCCGGGCAACCGTGTGCTCCCATTGCCCGATGATCGTCTCCAGTAGATCCTCGTCCCCGGTCTCGATCGCCACATCGACGGCCCCCGCTGCCAGGTAGAGGGCCCGAACCGCGTGACCGGTCAACACCCGGGCGTCGCGAACCGGGACATCGTCCTGAAAGTAGGAACGGCCCCAGTGGATGTCATCCAGTGTCTGGTGTCCTCGCCGATCGACGAAGAGGCCGGCCTGATGGAGATAGCGTTCCTCGCCGGTGAGCCGGGCGAGTTCGACCAGCGCCATCTCGACCTCAGGGTGCCCGCCGACCCTCTCGATGCCGCCCGGACCGAAGGCGTCACATATGTGGTCGGCGACCCGCTTCGCCACATCGACGAACATGTCCGAGCCCCCGACCCTGGCCCAGGCCACCGAAGCCTGAAGCATGTGGCCATAGCAATACAACTCGTGCCCCCACTCGAGGTCGCTGTATCGGGCGGGCTGCCCCGGGCGACCGAAGACGGTGTTCAAGTAGCCGTCGGCTTCCTGCACCGGGGCTATCACCTCCGCCAGGTCGTCGAATCGACTGCGGGCGTCCGACGAGCCGGAGCGACCCAGCTCCCAGGCTGTCGCCTCCATCAGCTTGTAAACATCCGAGTCGGTGAAGACAACGCCGTTGCGGTCACCGGGCAGACGTCCTTCCACTGCTGCCCGGAAGTTGCCCACCCATCCCAAACGCTCCATCCAGTCGTGGCAGTGGGCGATCGTCGCCGAGGCATTGACTTCCTGTCGTTCCGACCAGAAGCCTCCGGTTATCTCCACGTCGCCGATTGCCAGGGGTCGCAACCGGCCTTGACTCGGAGCTACGGGGCGCCCGTCCCAGGTTGCCGTCACCGCGGTCCACCAGGTCTGCTGCCGCCGGATCTGCTTTCGCCGATGAGAAATTCGGTCATGAATTCGTATGCTACATTCGTTTTCTGACGATACGCACCGGATGCAAGGAGTCGACGAACCGATGACCGACCTCAAGTTTGGGGCTGTGTTGTGGAGCCAGGCCACCGATTGGTCGGGCTTCCTCTCTGCGGCCCAGCGGGCTGACGACCTCGGATTCGACTCGATATGGACCTGGGATCACCTTTATGCCATCTTCGGCGAACCACACCAGCCGATCGTCGAGGGCTATACCGCACTGGCCGGTCTGGCCCTGGGAACCACGAGAGCAGACATCGGTCTCCTGGTGGGCGCCAACACTTTCCGCAATCCGGCTCTGGTCGCCAAGTCGGTGATCACCATCGATCACATGAGTGGAGGACGGGTAGTCCTCGGGCTGGGTGGGGCCTGGTTCGAGCTGGAGCACACCGCGTTCGGCATCGACTTCGGGAGTGGGTTCGGTCAGAGGCTCGACTGGCTCGACGAGGCGACCGCAGCGATCAGAGATCTGCTCGACGGACGGTCGGTCACGAGCGGAGATGACGCCACGTATGAGTTTCGGGATCTGGTTCTCACCCCCGGCCCGAGCCAAGATCACCTTCCGATCATGATCGGTGGCTCGGGGGAGAAGAAGACACTGCGCACGGTCGCCCGGTTCGCCGACCAGTGGAATGCTTTCGGCACCCCGGAAACTCTGGCCCACAAGGACGGGGTGCTCCGGGCTCACTGCGCGGACGTGGGCCGTGACGAAAGCGAGATCGAGCGCACCGTGGGGGCGAAGATCGTCATCCGGGACAGCGAGGAACAAGCGAAGCGAGCCCTCGAAGACCTGATGGAGCACAACCAGACACCGATGACCAACATCGCCGACGATCACACGTTCTGGATAGGCACCGCGGAACAAATCGCCGAGAAGATGGTGGGTTACCGCCAAGTTGGCTTTCACACGTTCCTGGTCGAGATGCCGGCGCCCTACGATCAGGAGACCATGGAAGCGCTGATCGAGCAGGTCAAACCTGCTGTCGCGGCATCCTGAGCACGTCAAACCCACAACGGCGGAACTTGCCGAGGAACACTTGACCAGCACATCGACGCCCGCCGTTTTCTTGACCGGCCCGGGCCGGCTCGATCATCGAGAGATCCCGCTCGCCCCGCCGGTCGAAGATTCGGCGTTGATCCGGGTGACCGCGGTGGGGCTGTGTGGCTCCGATGCCCATTGGTACGAGGAGGGGGGGATCGGCGACGCTGTGGTCGACGACGCCCTGATTCTGGGCCATGAGTTCGCCGGCGTGATCGAGTCGGGGCCACGTTCCGGGGAGCGGGTCGCAGTCGACCCGGCGATTCCCTGTCTCCAGTGCGTGTTCTGTCGCTCGGCGAGCTTCAACCTGTGCTCCAATCTCGGCTTCGCTGGTCACGGTGACACCGACGGAGCGTTGCGCAGCTGGCTGACCTGGCCCGAGCGCTGCCTGGTAGCACTGCCCGACTCGGTCTCGGACGAGGAAGGTGCGATGCTCGAGCCATTGGGCGTCGCACTCCATGCGATCGACCTCGCCGGCGTCGAGTCGCATCATTCTGCTGGAGTCTTTGGGTGCGGTCCGATCGGCCTGCTCACCGTGGCGTTGCTCAAGTCGATGGGGCTCGAGCAGATCGTGGCAACCGACCCCCATCCTCACCGGCTCCAAGCCGCCTCCCGGCTCGGGGCCACCAGCGTCGTGCTGGCGAGTGAGGACGAGAATGAGCGGTCGGCGGTTGGAGATGTCGCCGGGTCCGGGCTCGAAGTCGTGTTCGACACCGCCGGAACCGACGCTGCCCTTCACACCGCGCTAGTGGCGGCACGACCCGGGGCCCGGGTAACGATTGTCGGAATCCCCGATCGGGACCGGACGTCACTGGTCACCTCTCTCGCCCGGCACAAGGAGTTGACCGTTGTCTTTTCCCATCGCATGATGCCTGCCGACCTGGCCCGCGCTGCCACGCTGGCGGCCGATCGGGTGGTCGAGTTGCGCACTCTGATCACCCATCGTTACCCGCTGTCGGAGACGCAGGCCGCCTTCACCACCTTGTGTGAGCGTGGCGGGCTCAAAGTGATCGTCGCGCCCTGATCTCGGGTCTACAGGTTCAATGTCGGAGGACAGGTGGGAACCGGTGACGAACTGCTGACAACCAATGCAGGCAAGGCTATGCTGACAATCGTACCCAAGATAGATGTGCCGTAGTTGATTGATCGATCCCTGTGAGCTGGCCCTACGAGCCAGCCCGCGGTTCCAGGTTTATGAAATCGTATGCAAATGCTATCTTTATCTAGCTCTAACCGACCTCGAGAGCCGATTTCGTGCGCGGCGTCGACGCCACGCTCGACTTCAGGTCGTGGAAGCGTGCAGCGGCAGAGGATGGCCACCCGATGAGCAGGCAAACGTGACAGCATCTGGAAAGAAGGCCACCGGCCCCAGCGTGTCCACCCGACCCGTGACGATGCAGGACATCGCCCGCGCCGCCGGTGTCTCTCAGTCAACCGTCTCCCGGGTCTTGAACGACACCCCGACTTCGGTTCCTATCGCAGCGGAGACCCGCGAGCGGGTGCAAGAGGTCGCTCGCAGTCTCGGCTATCGGCCCAACCCGCTCGCCCGAGGTCTGCGCGGCGCCCGCACCATGTTGCTCGGGGTGATCGTCCGGGAGATCACCGACCCGTTCTTCTCCATGGCCGTGGAGGCGCTGTCGACAGAGGCGCTGGCGCGGGGGTACAACGTCGTTCTCGGCAGCGCCCACAGCAAGGCAGACGAGGCAATTGCCTTGCGCGCGGTGTTGGAGACCCGTCACTGCGACGCCATCGTCTTGCTTGGCGACATGAGGGACGAGCCCAAGTTCCTCGAGGACCTGCGTGCTTCTCAGACACCCGTGATCGCCCTCTGGCACGGAACCGACCTCGACGGGGTGCCCACTGTCAACACGGACAACCGCGCCGGTGTGGTTGCCTCGCTCGATCATCTGACCCAGCTTGGCCATAGCCGGGTGGCCTTCATCAGCGGCCGCCCTCTCGGCGATATCAGGGAGCGACGAACAGCCTTTCTCGAGTACTTCGAAGCCAGGAAGGCTCCGGTGCGCGCCGAGTACATACGCGAGGCCAGCAACGATCCGGCCGGGGGGGCGGCTGCTCTCCGCTCGCTAATGGAGTTGGAGCAGCCGCCGACCGCCGTGGTCTGCACCACGGATCATCTCGCCACCGGCGTGTTGCACGCGGCGGCCGAGATCGGTGTCGCGGTGCCGGGAGGTCTCTCGGTCGTTGGATTCGATGACATCCCACTGGCTGAGTTCACTGTGCCGGCGTTGACCACCGTTCACATGCCGGTGAACGAGATGACCGCGGTCGCCGCCAGACTGGCCATGGACGAGGTCGAGGCGGACACCGACGGCGGGGTGCACAACTTCGTGCTGCCACCGAGCCTCGTGGTCCGGAAGTCGACCGGTCCGGTGCCGCCAGGATGAACGACGGATTCGCCGAGCTGCGGCATGCCGTAGCCCTTGCCAACAACGCGATCGACGAAGCCCATCTGGTGGTCCAGGCGTTCGGGAACGCCAGCGAGGTCGACAGGGACCAGGGCGTGTTCGCCATCAAGCCCAGCGGGATCCCCTGCCGGAAGGTGACAGCGGACGACATAGTGGTGGTGGCGGTCGACAGCGGCGAGATCGTCTGGGGTGACAACCGACCCTCCTCGGACACCCCGGCCCACCGGGTCCTCTACCAGGGGATCGCCTCCGTGGGCGGGGTGGTGCACACCCATTCGCTCTTTGCTACGGCCTGGGCCCAGGCCCGTCGATCGATCCCATGTCTCGGGACTACCCATGCGGACAGTTTTCGAGGCGACGTCCCGGTCACCAGGCGACTGGAAGCGGACGAGATCCAGGGCGACTACGAAACCAACACTGGCAGGGTGATACTCGAGCTGTTTGGGCCCGAGGGCCTTCACCCCCACGACGTGCCAGGAGCCCTGGTTGCCTCACATGGACCGTTCGTGTGGGGAGCCACCGCGGCCAACGCGGTCGATGTGGCCGCATCACTCGAGCTGGCCGCCGAGCTGGCCTACCGAACCCTGGCAATCCAGCCCGACCGGCCGGAGATCGAATTCGAGCTGCTCGATCGTCACTTCAGCCGCAAGCACGGCCCGATGGCCTATTACGGGCAGCCATGACCGTCCAGGGCAAGGCCACGATCGGAGTCGACTTCGGCACTGAGTCGGCTCGCGCCGTCCTGGTCGAGGTGGGCGTGGATTACGGCAGCGACCTGGCCCGCGTCGAGGAGATCACGGTTGAAACCGCCCGCGGGGTCCAAAAAACCGTGGAAGGCGCCGTCGCGGAATTTGAACCGTTCATCCGCTACCACACTTTCGCGGATTCCTCGATCAATTTCACGGTCATCCTGCGCGCCCGAGAATTCGTGGCCAACTATCTCATCAAGCATGAGTTCATTAAACGGCTCCATGGGGCCTATCGGAAAGAAGGGATCACCATCCCCTTCCCGCAGCGGACCCTCGGGCTGAGGGAGGGGTCCACCCTGGCCGCCTGGGGAAAGGGACCCGGGGACGGCCCCGGGGAAAAGCCTTAGGATGCAACGCCCCGGACCCGGTCCGCGTGCCTTCGTCGCGGC
>Ga0209519_10000515_pt1 | contig 16331 bp, 16 predicted proteins | sample Rifsed13ft1_FD_184005 | JGI IMG/M metagenome (GOLD analysis project Ga0209519, IMG submission 184005) | Soil microbial communities from Rifle, Colorado, USA - sediment 13ft 1 (version 2) | ecosystem: Environmental > Terrestrial > Deep subsurface > Rock core/Sediment | place: Rifle, Colorado...
TCGGCAGGTGGATTCCCTCGGCCGCGAGCAGGGCGTCCTTGACGTCGAGGAGCCGCTCGCGGTCGCCCCACCAGCCACCGCCGTAGCCGCCGAGCGTGCCGTCGCCGGCCACCACCCGATGGCACGGCACGAGGACCGCGACCGGGTTGCGCCCGACCGCACCGCCGACCGCCCGCGCCGCTCCGGGACGGTCGACTGCCCGGGCGATCTGGCCGTAGCTCCGGGTCTCGCCCCGCGGGATCGACCGGACGGCGGCGAGGACCTCGCGATCGAAAGGCGGCCGATCGTCGAGGTCGAGGGGCAGCGCGTCGAGGGCCGTGGTGGCTCCGTCGGTGGCCACGCCACGGTCGGCGAGCGCCGTCTCCAGGGCGCCGGCAGCTCGCTCGAGGAGTGCCGGCCGATCCTTTCCGGAGGCGCCGGCCCAGCGGACCGGGCGATGGCGGCGGGCCTCGAGCCCGGCCGCGAACGCCTCAGGCGTCGTCGCCAGCTCGACCGCGACCACGCCGCGATCCGAGACGGCGAGATGGACAGGGCCCCAGGGCGCGGCGATGGCGGTCGCTGCCAGCGGGCCGCTGGCGGCAGAGGTGGCGGGCATCGGGCGGATCGTCTCACGCCCCGGCCCGCCGTACACTCGGCGACGTGTCGAACCCCGGCGAGCCCGCACACCGCAGCCGGATCGAGGTTCCGGCCGACCCCCGCGATCTCGCCGGCGACTTCGCCCACGTCCACCGGATCGACGTTCGCTTCGCCGACACGGACGCGATGGGCCACGTCAACAACGCCTCGTACCTGACCTACGCGGAGATCGCCCGGGTCGCCTACTACGAGGTCGTGTCCGGGGCGCCCCTGCCGCTCGCGACCCACGGGGCGGAGGAGGGGATGATCCTGGCCCAGTTCACGATCTCGTATCGCAGCCCGGCCTTCTTCGGCGAGAGCCTCGCGGTCGAGACAAGGGTCGATCGGATCGGGCGGACGAGCTTCGCCATGGTCCACCGGCTCACGGCGCCAGACAGCCGCTACGGTCCGGCGCGCCTCATCGCCGTCGCCGATTCTGTCCTCGTGACCTACGACTACGGGGACGACCACCCAATCCCCGTGCCGCCGCGGCTGGCCGAGGCGATCGAGGTCTTCGAGGGCCGCCGCCTCCGCGACTGACCGCGGTCGTTATCGAAGCCGTCAGGCCTCGAAGCGTCGGAAGACCGCCACCGCGTTCTGGCCGCCGAAGCCGAAGCCGTTGACCATCGCCGTGTCGACCCGGAGCTGGCGCTTCACGTTCGGGGTGTAGTCGAGGTCGCACTCCGGGTCCGGCTCGCGATAGTTGATCGTCGGCGGGATCCAGCCGTCCCGAATGGCGCCGACCGCGGCGATGCCGGCAACCGCGCCGGCCGCGCCGAGCATGTGGCCGACCATCGACTTCGGGGACGAGATCGCCAGCGTCGCGGCGCGCTCGCCGAAGGCCCGCTTGATGGCCTTCGTCTCGGTCACGTCGTTGAGCGGGGTCGAGGTTCCGTGGGCGACGAGGTAGTCGACGTCGGCCGGCCCGATCCCGGCATTGCGCATCGCCCCGAGCATCGCCATCGCCGCGCCGCGACCGGTGGGCTCGGGCGCGGAGATGTGGAATGCGTCGGCCGTAAGGGCAGCGCCGACGAGCTCGGCCAGGATTGGCACCCCCCGGGCCTGGGCGTGGGCGGCCGATTCGATGACCATGACCCCGGCGCCCTCGCCGAACACGAATCCGTCGCGCGTCCGGTCGAACGGGCGCGAGGCGCCCTCGGGATCGTCGTTGCGCTTCGACAGCGCACCCATGTTCGAGAGGGCGGCGAAGGCCATGGCCAGCAGCGGCGCTTCCGACCCGCCGGCAATGACGACGTCGCACTCGCCGCCGGCGATGAGCCGGTGGGCGTCCTGGAAGGCGATGACCCCCGAGGCGCACGCGGCGACCTGGGTCATGACCGGTCCGGTGAGGCCGTAGCGCATCGAGACCTGGGCGGCGGCCATGCTGCCCGAGAGGGCCGGGATCGCGAACGGGCTGACCTGGCCGGGGCCCTTGTCGCGGATCGTGTTGGCGCCCTCGATGACCTGCTCCATGCCGCCGCCGCCGGTGTTGAGGACGACCGCGGCCCGGTCGCGCTGCTCCGGTGTCCAGGTCGAGAAGTCGAGCCCGGCCCGGTCGACGGCCTCGGTCGCCGCGGCCATCCCGAAATGGATGAAGCGGCTCATCCGGCGGGCCATCTTGCGGTCCATCGCGACGCTCGGATCGAAATCCTTGACCTCGGCCGCGATCCTGACGTCGAAGCCGGCCGTGTCGAAGGTCGTGATCGGTCCGCCACCGGGCTTGCCTGCCAGCAGATTGTCCCAGAAGGTCTCGGCGTCGTTGCCGATCGGGGTGACGGCGCCCATCCCGGTGACGACCGCGCGGCGCGCCGGATCCGGGCTAGGCACTCGGGTCACCTCGGAGCTGGGTCATTGGCTTGGGGATTGTAGACGCGCCCGAGCACGGCACCTGGGTCCGACGCCTGCTGCTCAGTCGCCGTCGTAGCGCTTGAAGACCACAGCGCCGTTATGCCCACCCAGACCGATGTTGTTCGAGAGGGCGTAGCGGATGGGCATCTGGACGGTCTCGTCGACGACCCAGAGATCGCACTCGGGGTCGGGGTCGCGGTAGTTGAGGGTCCCTGGGACCGTCTGCTCCGCCACCGACATCACGGTCGCGAAGGCCTCGAACGCGCCGGCCGCCCCCATCATGTGGCCGGTCATCGACTTCGTCGCGCTGATGGCCAGGGACCGCCGTGACGCCGCCGCGCGGTCGCCGAAGACGGCCCAGATCGCCTCGGCCTCGCGGGCATCGCCGACCGGCGTGGAGGTCCCGTGGGGGTTGATCAGGTCGACCTCATCGGCCGGCACGCCGCGTCGCTCGAGGGCCATCTTCATCGCCCGCGACGAGCCCGTCCCGTGCTCGATCGGCTGGATCATGTCCCAACCGTCGGCCGCCGAGCCGTAGCCCACGACCTCGGCGTAGATCCGGGCCCCACGGGCCTTCGCCAGCTCGAGGTCCTCGAGGAAGAGCCCGCCGGCGCCCTCACCCAGGACGAACCCGTTGCGCGAGGCATCGAACGGGCGGGACACGGTCGCCAGCGGTTCGCCGGGCCGCGGCGAGCCGAGCCCGCGCATGTTCCCGAAGCCGGCGTGGGCGACCTCGAGGAGCGGCGCCTCCGTCGAGCCGCTGATGACCGCGATGCAATCGCCGCGCCTGATCACCTCGGCGGCCTCGGCCACGTTATGCGTGCCGGTCGCGCATGCCGAGACCATGCACACGTTGTGGCCGATCGCGCCGGTCTCGATGGCGATCATCCCCGAGGTCGAGTCGACGAGGGCGTTGGCGATGAACGTTGGCGGGACGCGGTTGGGGCCCTTGTCGTGGAGGGTCCGGAAGCTGTCGATCATGAGGAGCTGTCCACCGGCGCCCGAGCCGTAGACCACGCCGACCTCGGTCCGGTTCTCGTCGCTGATCTCGAAGCCGGAATCGGCGACGGCCTGCTTGGCGGCGGCGACCCCGAAGTGCATCTCGCTCTCGCTCCGGCGGACGGCCTTGGCGTCCATCCACGCGGTGGCCTCGAAGTCGCGGACCTCCCCGGCGGCCTTGTGCTCGTAGCCGGAGACATCGAACCTCGTGATCTCACCGAGGCCGGAGACGCCGTTGACGAGATTGGACCAGGCGGTGGCGACGTCATTGCCGACGGGGCTGATGACGCCCATTCCGGTGACGACGACGCGGCGGTTGTAATCGGGCTTGCGCACGGGAGGCGGCTCCTTCGGAATGGTCAGGCGTCGCCCGGGGACGGGGCGGCGAACGGGAGGGTGAGTCGATCCGGGATGGACGGGTCGTCGACGGCGATGACCGTTGCCTCGCCCGCGATCCGCTTCGTGAGGCCGGTCAGGACGCGGCCGGGGCCGATCTCGATGAACGTGTCGACCCCGCCGGCGACCATTGTCTCGACGGCGCGGATCCAGTCCACGCCGGTCGTGAGGTGCTCGACCAGCTCCGCGCGGCAGGCATCGCCGCTCGTCAGGGGTCGGGCGTCGGCGTTGGCGAGGAGCGTCGTGCTCGGGTCCGCGAAGGCCACGTCGGCAAGGACCTCGCGCATGCCGGCCGCGGCCCCGGCCATGAGCGGGGAGTGGGCCGCGACGCTGACCGGCAGGACGATCGCCCGCTTCGCCCCGAGCTGCCTCGCGACCTCCACCCCGGCCTCGATCGCCGCCCGCTCGCCGGAGACGACGACCTGGCCCGGCGCGTTGCGATTGGCGACGCCGAACGTGCCGGTGGCGCCGGCCCGCGCGACGAGCTCGGGGAGGGCCACCTCGTCGAGCCCGATGATCGCCGCCATCGCCCCGTCCCGACCGTCCCCCGATGCCTGCATCAGGCGACCGCGCTCGCGGACGAGGCGAATGCCGTCAGCGAGGGACAGGACCCCGGCCGCCACCATCGCGGTGTACTGGCCCATCGAGTGGCCGGCGGCGTACCTCGGCGCCGGCACGTCGATGCCGGCCGCCCCCCAGCGCTCGTTGAGCGCCGCGAGATAGGCGATCGAGGTGGCGAGGAGTGCCGGCTGGGCATGCTCGGTCCGGTTGAGGATCGCCTCCGGGCCGCTCCAGGCAAGGGCGCTGAGCGGTTCGTCGAGGGCGGCATCGGCGGCCTCGAAGACGGCCGCCGCGGCGGGCGAGGCATCGGCGAGGGCCTGGCCCATGCCGACGGATTGCGATCCCTGGCCGGGAAAGATGAAGGCGACGCTGGTCATGGGCTCCGGATGGCGTGCGCGGCGGGAGGCTCGCGCGGTGGCATGCGGGGAGGGCGCCCCGCGGGACGCACGCGGATGGTGCCCCCGCGCGCGGCCCCCGAGCGTGGAACCCGTGCGCGACTGCACACGATTGGTGCTCGGTGCGGTACGCTGCCGCGCGTCATGGCCATGCCTACCCAGCCCCGTCGCCGCCGGCCACGGGCCGCCACGGTCCGGGCCATCGCCCGGCGATTCGAATCGGACCTCTCGGCATCGGTCCTGGCCTCCGGCCCGCGGGTTCCCAACGTCCGCCAGATCTCGGAGCGGGTGGCGATGGGCCGGGCCCTGTGGCGCGAGCTCGTCGTCGGGTTCGCCTCACAGCTCGCCGACCTCCGCCTCGGGTTCACCCAGCTCGCGGCCCTCTACGTCCTTGCCGACGGCAGCACCACAACGATCGGGGAGCTGGCCGAATCCCTGGGCCGCTCGCCCTCGGCGACGAGCCGGCTCGTCGACGGGCTCGTCCGGCGCCGGCTCGTGGAGCGCCACGAGGAGCCGGAGGATCGACGCCAGCGCTCGCTGGCGCTGACGCAGCGCGGCCAGGCCATTCTCCGGAACGTCGATCGGGCCCGCGCGGATCAGTTCCTGACCGCGGTCCGGCCGCTGCCGACGCCCGAGCGCGCCCTCGTGGCGATGGGCGTGGCGGCCCTGGCGACCCGCGCGTTCTCCCGCAAGGGCCGGGTCGTCCGGGGCGAGCCCGAGGGGCGCTGACAGGAGCGAGGGCGGTCAGCCTGCCGCGCCCGACCCCCGCCGACGACGAGCGAGAAGCAGGCCAGCCGCGAGGCCCGCGGCCGCGATCGCGGCGACGGCGATCGGCAGCACGCCCGGGCCATCGCCCGACGCTGGCGACCCAGGCCCCGTCGGGAGGGGCGTGAGGGACGGGCGCGCGGACGCGACGGCCGTTCGGTCGGGCGAAGCTGTCGGACCCGGCGACCCGCTCGGGCTCGGGGCGGGCGACGACGACCCGATCGGGGCGGGAACGGGGGTCGGAGGGGACGTCGGGGCGAGGGTCGCGGCGGGGGTCGGCGCCGGGGTCGGGGCGGGCGTGGGTCGCGGCGTCGGCGGCTGGGTCGGCGGCGGTGTCGGTGCCTTCGTGGGTGCCGGCGTGGTGGCCGCCACGACCACGACCGTGCCGATCATCGTCTCGAAGTGGACCTCGCAGAAGTACGGATAGGTTCCCGGGGCGGTGAAGGTGGTCGCGAACGAGTCGCCGGCGAGGAGGAAGCCCTCGGAAGCCGGGCGATCCGGGAAGCGATCGTCGATCGCCCCGGGCGTGCCGCTCGTGACCGTGTGGGGGTCGCCGGCCGCCTCCCAGGTGACCTGGTCGCCCACGGTCACGGTCAGGCTCGAGCCGCCGCCGGGCGCGACGAACTGGTAGTTCACGGCCTGGACGGTGTGCCCGGCGCCGAGGCCCGGCCCCGCGAGCGCCAGCCCGACGAGGGCGGCGCCGGCGACGACGAGCGCACGACGGATTGCCCGCCGGGCACGTCGACGCGGCGGGTGGGATCGGTCCATTGGCCGGTATACGCGCCGTCCTGTCGGCCGGATCCCGGCGATCCGATTCGGGCGGCGGTTCGTATGCCCACTCATCGGACCGGTGGCGCGCCCGGACGCGCCGCCCTGCCGGCGATGCTGGAGGAAGGCATGCGCGCGCGAATCCTGACCCTGCTCGTGATCGGGCTGCTCGCGATCACGGCACCCGTGGCCCTGGCCGCGGATCCCCCGACGCCCGCCTTCGGCGGACCGCTCGACGGCGCCCAGGAGGTCCCGCCGGTCGCCGTCGCCGCCACCGGTGAGGCCACGGTGGTGATCTCGCCCGACGATTCGACGATCTGGTACATCGTCGAGTACAGCGGGCTCTCGGGAGCCCTGGCCGCCGCCCACATCCACACCGGCGCCGCCGGCGTGGCCGGGGGTGTGATCCTGCCCTTGACCACGTCCGCGAGCCCGATGGTCGGGACGCTCACCGCCGCCGACTTCTCTGCGAGCGGCTCCATCACCACGTTCGCCGAGGCCGTGGCCGCGATCAAGGCCGGTGCGACGTACGTCAACCTGCACACCGCGGCCAACCCGGGCGGCGAGATCCGCGGCCAGGTCGTGGCCAAGGGTGACGCTCACTTCGCGGCCCTGGACGGCGATCAGGAGGTGCCCACGGTCACGACGGCCGCGACCGGCAGCGGCTGGGTCGTCGTCAGCACCGACGGTTCGACGATCACCTACTACGTCGAGTACGGCGGCCTCTCGGGCGCCGCCGCGGCCGCCCACATCCACCTCGGCGAGGCCGGCACGGCCGGCGGCGTCCTGCTGCCGCTCACCGTGAGCTCCAGCCCGATGCTCGGCTCCCTGACCTCGGCGGATCTGACGCCGACCGGGTCGGTCACCGACTTCGCCGGTGCGATCGCCGCGATCGAGGCCGGCTCGACGTACTTCAACATCCACACCGCGGCGAACCCGGGCGGCGAGATCCGCGGCCAGATCGGCGGCCTTCCCGCCCCCGCTCCGACCGTGAGCCCAACGGTCCCACCGACCTCGACGGCCACGCCGCCGGCGGAGGCCGCAGGCCTCGGGTCATGGCTCGTCCTGCTCGCGATCGGGGCGGCGCTCGCCGTGCTCATCCTGCCCCGCCATCGGCGCGAGGTCCGGGCACGGGCCACTGGGGGTGCTCGACCGGACCGCCGCTGACGGGCGTCGGGCCGCTGGGGCGGGGCCGGCTGCCGCGGGCGACCGTGGCGCCGGTCCCGCGGCGCACTCAGCTCCTGGAGCTCGGCCGCATTCCGATCAGCTGCAGAAGCGGACGGCCGCGTCGTACAGGACCGGCAGACCCCACCGTAGCGCCTCGAGGCCGACCCGCTCGTCGACGCCGTGGAAGCGCTCGAGGAACGACTCCGCCGGGTCCAGGCGGAGCGGAGAGAAGCCGTAGGCCGGAACGCCGATCCGGTCGAGGTGCTTGGCGTCGGTCCCGAAGGGCACCATGATCGGAAGCGGCACGCCCTCGGGATCATGGTCGACGATCGCCCGGGCAAGGACCCGGTAGAGATCCGAATCGGCGTCCGCCGCGACCGGTGGCGCCACGATGACGAGCTCGATCGCGCAGGCCGCCGCGAGCTCCGGGCCCAGGCGCTCGACGACCTCGGCCCGCATCGCCGACTCATCCGTCCCGGGCAGCAGGCGACAGTCGAGCTCGACGACCGCCTCACCCGGAATGACGTTGTACTTGATCCCGGCGTGGACCACGTTCGGCGAGATCGTGTCCCTGACGAGGGCTCGAACCGCCCGCACGTAGGCCGGGGCACAGAGCCGGTCGATCGCCGCCTCGGTCCCGCCGGGATCGCCCGTGGCGAGCGCCCGGAGGAGCGTCGCTAAATCACCATCGAGCGCCTCGGCGGCCGACTCGAAGAACCCGGCCATGACCGGCGTCAGCCGCGGCGGCCCCGGCACCGCCAGCCGCCGGATCGCCTCGGCCGCCCTGACCGCCGCATTGTCCGGGCGGGGCATGGAGCCGTGGCCCCAGGTTCCCCGGAAGGTCAGGCGATAGACGGCGTAGCCCTTCTCGGCGACCTGGACCGGGTAGAGCCGCCGGCCGCCGACCTCCAGGCTCACCCCGCCGACCTCGTTGATCGCGCCCGCCCCCCGAATGTGCTCGGGATGGTGGTCGACAAGCCAGCCCGCCCCCGCCCGGCCGCCGGCCTCCTCATCGGCGGTGACCGCGAGGAGGACATCGCGACGGAGGCCGGGTATGGGATCGACCGCCGGGTCGCGGCCGCCCGCCACGGCGGCTTCGGCGAGGAGCCGGACGACCTCGATCTCCATCGCCACGAGGTTCTTCATGTCGACCGCGCCGCGGCCGTAGACGTAGCCGTCGGCGATGTCCGCCGCAAACGGGTCGTGGCTCCAGTGGTCGGCCGGCGCGGGGACGACGTCGAGGTGAGACAGGAGGAGCAGCGGGTCGCCGCCCGAGCCGTCGCCACGGAGCCGTGCCACGACCGAGCCCCGGCCCGGGACCGGCTCGTAGACGGTCGCGGGGACGCCGCTCTCGCCCAGCATCGCCGCGATCGCCCGGGCCGCATCCAGCTCCGGTCCGGGCGGGTCAGGCGGGTTGACCGAGGGGATCCGGATCAGGGCCCGCAGCGTCTCGACGAGCCGCTCGTTGGCGGCTGCCCAGCTTGCCGCGGTCAGCGCGTCGGAGGGCCGGGCGGCCGCGCCGTCGGCCGTGGCAGGTCCCGGCACTTCAGGTGCCGGGCGAGATGAGGTTGCCGAGAATCCCGAGGACGAACCCCGACAGCACGATCGCGACGACCATGATCAGGAGCCAGCGGAGGTAGCGGCGCTCCTCCGCCCGTCCGGTGTCGGGGTCCGGGTCGCGGCCGCCGGCGATGTACGGGGCGGCCAGCCCGCGCTTGCGAGCGTGCTCGTTTCGGACCTCGTCGTAGGCCTTCGGATCGGGTGGCAGGGCCGGCGTCGGCGCCGACGACGCGTCGGTCATCGAGCCGCCAGCGCGCCGCTGAGGCGGCGACCGGTGGTGACGGCGCCCTCGGATGCGGACGAGACGAGCGCCGCGTACTTGGCCATGACGCCGGAGGCGTAGCGGGGCGGCGGCGCCGTCCACCCGGCCCGCCGCCGGGCGAGCTCGGCGTCGTCGACGAGGAGGTCCATCCGCTTCGCCTCGACGTCGATCTCGATCTCGTCGCCCTCGCGGACGAGGGCGATCGGGCCACCGAGGGCGGCCTCGGGGGCGACGTGGCCGATCATCAGCCCGTGCGTCCCGCCGGAGAACCGGCCGTCGGTGAGGAGGGCCACCTGGTCGCCGAGGCCCTCGCCGACGAGGGCGGCCGTGACCGACAGCATCTCCTGCATCCCTGGACCGCCGACCGGGCCCTCGTAGCGGATGACGACGACATCGCCCGGGACGATCCGGCGCTCCTTCACGGCCTGGAAGCAGTCGGTCTCCGAATCGAAGACCCGGGCCGGGCCGCGATGGTGGAGCCGCTCGTGGCCGGCCAGCTTCACGACGCAGCCGTCCGGGGCGAGCGAGCCCCGCAGGATCGTCAGGCCGCCTACCGGCTTGATCGGCGTCTCGATCGGGACGACGACCTGCTGGCCCTCGGTCTCGACCGCCGCGGCGGCGATCTTCGCCAGGGTCCGGCCGTCGACGTTCTTCTCGTCGCCGTGGAGGAGCTCCCGCTTCAGGAGCTCGCGCATGACGAGGGCGTTGCCGCCGGCCTCGTAGATGTCGGTGGCCGTGTAGCGGCCGCCGGGCACGAGATCCGCGACGATCGGCGTTCGGTCGGCGATCCGGGCGAAGTCGTCGAGCTCGAGCGGGATGCTGAACTCGTGGGCGATCGCCAGGAGATGGAGGACCCCGTTCGTGGAGCCGCCGGTCGCCGCGACCGAGGCGATCGCGTTCTCGATCGCCGCCCGGGTCACGATGTGGGACGGGCGGATGTCGTGGCGGACGAGCGTCATCGCGAGCTCGCCGGCCCGCCTCGCCGCGTCCTCCTTGGCAGGGTCCTCGGCCGGGATGCCGTTGAGGCCGGCCGGCGAAAGCCCCAGGAACTCGAGCGCGGTGCTCATCGTGTTGGCGGTGTACTGGCCGCCGCAGGCGCCCGGCCCGGGGCACGAGACGCTCTCGATCTCGTAGAGCTCCTCGAGGCTGATCTTGCCGGCCCGGTAGGCCCCGACCGCCTCGAAGACGGTCACGATCGTGGCCTCGCGCCGGCCCTTGTAGAAGCCCGGGTAGATCGTCCCGCTGTAGAGGGCCAGGCCGGGAACGTCGAGGCGGGCGAGGGCCATCGCCGCGCCGGGGATGCCCTTGTCGCAGCCGACGAGGCAGACCAGGCCGTCGAGGAGATGGCCGCGGACGACGAGCTCGAGCGAATCGGCCACGACCTCGCGGCTGACGAGGCTCGCCTTCATGCCCTCGGTGCCCATCGAGACGCCGTCGGAGACGGCGATCGTGTTGAACTCCATCGGCGTGCCGCCGGCCTCGCGGATGCCCTGCTTCACGAACTCGGCGAGGCGCCGCTGGTTGAAGTTGCAGGGCATCGTCTCGATCCAGGCGGTCGCGACCCCGACGAGCGGCTTGGCGAGATCGTCGTCGGTGAAGCCGATGGCCTTGAGCATCGCCCGGGCGGGGGCCCGGTCCGGCCCGTCGGTCAGGGCATGCGAATGACGCTTGCCGACATCGGTTGGGCGGTGATAGGGGAGTGGGTGGTCCGGCATGGCCGAAGTGTAGGCGGCCGGGTCAGGTGGGTGCGACCGACCCCGAGAGCATCCCGGAGATGACCGCCGGGACCCGGAGGGCCTGGATGGCCGCCCGGATGGGCCCGCCGATCCGGTTCACCATCGGCGGCTGGTACGACTCAACGGAGGCACGGCCCGGTGTCGACCGACCGGGTCAGCCCGATGGCCGGGCCAACGGCGACGGCGACGGCCCTCGGCGAGAGCGCGTAGCCGACGTTCTCGTCCGACCGCGATTCGGCGAACACCACGCCTCCGACCGTGCCGTTGATGAGGAGCAGCGGTCCGCCGCTGTCGCCCGGCTCGACGACGGCCCGGAGCTCGATGATCCGGCGGGTGACCCGCTGGGTCCCGCCGACGTCGAGGCCCTCCGCGTCGTAGGTCGCGGTCACCGCCGCCGGCTCGACGACGGCGTCACCACCGCCCGGGTAGCCGATCGTCGCCCCCAGCGCGCCGCGTGCGGGATCGGCCGTGGCGAAGATCAGGGATGGCGGGGCGTAGCCGTCGACCCGAAGGACGGCGATGTCGAGGTCGGGGTCGTAGGCGACGGCGACCGCGTCCCAGCGTCCGGCTGGCGTGTCGACGGTGATCGCCCTGGCGCCCGCCACGACATGCGCGTTGGTGACGACGTAGCCGGCGGCGATGACGAAACCGGTCCCGGTCGAGCGCGTCAGGCAGGCCTCGGCCTGGACCCGCGGGACCGAGGCCGCGGCCAGCCGCCCGAGGGACTCGGCGACCGGGTCGTCGGGCAGGTCGATCGCCTCGGCCGGGAGCCGCTCGAGGCCGAGGAAGACGTCCGGCAGCCCCGACTCGTCGAGGGCCTTGCCGAGCTCGACGACGATCTCCGTGGGGGACGGCAGGAAGACCGCGATCGCCCGGACGGTCGTCGACGTCTGGGCGAACTGGCCCAGCTGGGGGATGGCGCCGGTCGCCAGGATGCCCCCGGTGAGCCAGATGATGAGGACCGCCTGGGCCGCGCCGACACCCGCCCCGGCGACCCGGTCCAGGGCTCCCAGCAGTCCCACGCCGAGGCGCCGCGAAGCCGATCGGCCCAGCCGCGTGCCCAGCGCCTCCCCCAGCCCGACCCAGCCGAGCAGGACGACGATCACCACCGCCGCACGGAAGGGCGCCGGGGCCTCCGTCAGGAGCGGCAGCAGGCGCGGGACGGTGACGAGCCCGGCCACCACGCCGAGGGCGGCGCCGACGAGTCCGGCAATCTGCGGCAGCGCTCCCGACCGCCAGCCCAGCAGGATCGCGAGCAGGAGCAGCGCGATCGCGCCGGCATCGAGCGGGTTCACCCGGCGATGGTGGCACAGGACCGAGGAGCGAGCCCGGCCACCCTCCGCCCGGGGCGGCCGGGCGCTTAGTCGATCGTGACCTGGATGGGGGCGAGGTCGCCGTGGGCGACGAGGGTCCAGGTGCCGGGCCCGAGCTCGCCGAGGTCGACGATCGTACCCCGTAGCGTCGCGATCGCCGGGCACGCCGGCTGGCCGTCCCCGGCCGCCGGGTCGGCGCCTTCGCGCGGGGTCATCGTGATCGTCGTGCTGTCGCGGACGACCTCGACCGAATCGAGGACGCTGCAGGGCGCCGGCCCGCTCCACCAGCTGAGGAGCACGCTGACGTGACGCCCATCGATCGAGGGCTCGATCGCCCAGACGCCGACCGGGACTGGATTGAGCTGGCCCGGGAGCGGGTCCTCGATCGAGGGTCTCTGGCCGGCGCCGGGGTCGCCGCCACCGGGAGCGGGATCCGGGACGACCACGCCGCCGCCGATGTTTCCACCGCCTTCGCCTCCGCCGCCGGGATTCGGAGGGGCGGCGCCGACCCCGCCGGGGTCGTTGGCAACGGCGCCCGGGAGCTCCCAGCCGGCGCAGCCGGCCGAGGCGAGTGCGAGAGCAAGAACCAGGCCGAGTCGACGTGATGTCGCCATGCCGCGATGACGGTGAACCCAGCGCGATGGTTCCGCCTGACTTCCGCCCCCGCTCGCTCGGTCTGCCCAACCGCCGGCACGTCCTGCCGACTGTTGACACTAGACAATCCTGGCCCGTACGATTCGGCGACGTCCGGGCGAGGCCCTGACACGAGGAACCTGAGGGACCGCCGTGGATGCAGCCTTCGACCCGAAGTTCGTGACCTTCGACTGCTACGGGACGCTCACGAACTTCCAGATGGGGAGCTCCACCCGGCGGATCCTCGGCGACCGCCTGCCCGACGCGATTGCCGAGCCATTCCTCGACATGTTCGGGAACTACCGTCTCGACGAGGTCCTCGGCGCCTGGCAGCCCTACCGCGATGTCATCGCCGCGGCCTACCGCCGGACGTGCACGAAGTTCGGCCTCGAGTACGCCGACGCCGACGCCGCCGCGATCTACGCCGCGATCGGGACGTGGGGCCCCCACCCGGACGTCCCGGCCGGCCTCGCCCGGCTGGCGACGAAGGTCCCCCTCGTCATTCTCTCCAACGCCGCCGACGACCAGATCCCGGCCAACGTCGCCCGCCTCGGCGCGCCCTTCGCCCACGTCCTGACGGCCGAGCAGGCCCAGGCCTACAAGCCCCGCCTGCGGCCGTTCGAGTACATGCTCGAGACCCTCGGCGTCGGGCCCACCGACATCGTCCACGCCTCGGCCAGCCTCCGCTACGACCTCATGCCGGCCTACGACCTGGGGATCACCAACAAGGTCTACGTCAACCGCGGCTACGAGCCCTCGACGCCCTACTACGGCTACCGCGAGATCACCAGCATCGCCGAGCTGCCCGGCCTCTTCGGGCTCTAGGGCCGGGCGCAGAGGCAGACAGGGCAAAGGCGGCCGGCCAACAGCACGAGGAGAATCGTCGATCGAGGACTGGCCCGATGGCCTGACCGTCAGCCGTTCCACGCCGCAGCCTTCTGGGCCGATCGAGCCCCCCGGTCGCGTACACTGTCCGTGCCGCTGGCAACTGTCGGCAATCAACCCTCGACTCCAGATTCACCGCGAGACCGCATGAGCAGACAGACCATCCATCGGATCAAGCGATCCACCCTCTCCTCGATCGTCGCCGAGCGGCTGCGTGAGCTGGTCATCTCGGGTGCCTACGAGCCGGGCTCCCAGCTCAGCGAAGTCGAGCTGGCCGAGCGTTTCGGTGTCAGCCGCGGCCCGATCCGGGAGGGCCTGCAGCGGCTCGTCCAGGACGGGCTGCTCCGGAGCGAGCCCCACCGCGGCGTCTTCGTGCCTCAGGTCGGCCCGAACGACATCGCCGACATCTACCTCGCCCGCGAGGCGATCGAGGGCGCCGCCATCCGTCTCGTCTCCGCGGCCCCCGACCGCGGCGCCATGGTCAGCACGCTCCGCGACCTCGTTGGGCAGATGCGGACGGCTGCGAACGCCGATCGTTGGAACCGCGTCGCCGAGCTCGACATGCGCTTCCACTCCGAGGTCGTCCGGGCGTCCGGCAGCGCCCGCCTGCAACGGATGTACTCGACGCTCATCGACGAGACGCGGGTCCTGCTCTCGATGACGGCGAACGTCTCGGGCCGCGAGGATCTCGTCGACGAGCATGGGCAGATCGCCGAGCTCATCGCGTCCGGCAACCCGACGGGCGCGATGGACACCCTCGCTCGCTCGTTCCACGATTCGCGGCGGACGCTCACCGACCGGGCAGCCCGGGTCGGGGTGCTCACCGCGGACGGCTCCAGTGCCTGATGCGACCGTCTGCGCCAGGCAGATTGTTGACAGCAGACATTTGACAGCGGTATCATCCGCTTGTATCGGCCGCACGCCAGGAGCCGAGCGATACGCCGAGGTGCACGGGTGCCGCATCCCTTCGATCCCAAGTTCGTCACCTTCGATTGCTACGGGACGCTGACGTGGTTCCAGATCAACGACTCGACCAAGAGGATCCTCGCTGACCGGCTCCTGCCGCATCTCGCGCCGGCGTTCCTGGAGAGCTTCCGGGGCTACCGCATCGACGAGGTCCTCGGCGAATGGCGTCCGTACCACGACGTCATCGCGAGCTCGTACCGGCGGGCATGCCAGCGGCACGGCGTCGAGTACCGGGATGCGGATGCTCGCGCGATCTACGAGTCGATCGGGACGTGGGGCCCCCATCCCGACGTCCCGGCGGGCCTCGCGAGGCTCGCCACGAAGGTCCCCCTCGTCATCCTCTCGAACACCGATGATGACCTGATCCCGGGCAACGTCGCCCAGCTCGGGGCGCCGTTCGCGCACGTCCTGACGGCGCAACAGGCGCAGGCCTACAAGCCGCGTCTACGGGCGTTCGAGTACATGCTCGACACGCTCGGGGTCGGCCCCACCGAGATCGGACTGGCTGCGGGAATCGCTGTCGACCCGGAAGGATTCATCTGGGTGACAGACGCCGGCAACAACCGCATCTTGAGATACCGGCTGCCATAGACAGGTAAAACAAAGAGCCTCTTCTCTTACGGGAGAGGCTCTTTATTGTTTAATATTGCAGATGCTTTATTTGCGTCCGCCGGAGATGTGACGTATTTGTGTAATTACGTTCTGGGTAAAAGCATATAGTCCATACATCGGGTGGGTACGTTCATCGAGCATGATGTTCTCTGAGACCTCCCCGGTCAATAATCCGTGGTACGTCAAAAGATAGAAACGCGTGTGACCCGGAGACGGGAATGGGTGGTCTACGGTTGACCGCATCTGCGAGAGGTATCTCTCCGCAGTTTTGACCAGCTCGGCGGAAGCAATCGAGACCATGGAGTTATCACCGGCACCAAGAATCCCACTGCCAGTGCTAAAATACATATCGGTCTTCCCATTCGCGAGAGAAACGATCGTGACGTACCCGCCGTCCAACGTGAATTCTGTCATTACTCCCCATACGTTTGGATATTCATTTGACCTTTTGATCCCGACCTTCTCGGGGTCAAGTCTAAACAATTGATTGCGCTTTTCCATGTATAGCACATTGGGCAGAGGCTTTCTGAACCACGAAAAGAATTTTTTAAGCATAATACACCCTTTCAACGGCATTTTGTCATTATTACGCAAACGAACACTGGGATTATAGCAAACAAAAGCCCCTTCCGAGGTTGCAGACGCATGACAAGGGGTTACAAAAACCAGGCTAATTCGGAAACAGGAGATGCCGCTTTACGCGGCGACAAGACCTGAGCCCTGCCAGCGAAGCACGACCTCCCTCAGATCTCTGCAACCCGGCAGGTCAGGGTTACCTCACATCGTTAAGGGACCTTTTGGTGATTTTATCCCTATAGCTCAACAGCCACGCAGGTGAGAGTTTGTTCCA
>Ga0209519_10000519_pt1 | contig 16281 bp, 16 predicted proteins | sample Rifsed13ft1_FD_184005 | JGI IMG/M metagenome (GOLD analysis project Ga0209519, IMG submission 184005) | Soil microbial communities from Rifle, Colorado, USA - sediment 13ft 1 (version 2) | ecosystem: Environmental > Terrestrial > Deep subsurface > Rock core/Sediment | place: Rifle, Colorado...
GCTACCAGTACAGCCAGGAAAAAAAAGACAGGGATATATCTCCTGTATGTATATGAAAGATAAGTTGCCACAGCAAAGGCATTTGTGGCATGGCCTGACGGTAATGAGAAAGATTCAGTGCAGCCTGCAAGAAGCCGCACCTCCGGAAGGACATTGCACGGCCTGACCCTCTGGATGATTTCCTTTAGCACATTTGCCGCAAGATCGCTTATTAGAACCACAAATATAACAATTATTAGTATCTTCCTGTCTTTCCATTTGCCTGTGAGAAAGATTACAAGCCACGCAAAGACTATCGCCTCTATAAAGTTTGACTTTGTGGTTATAAACGGCATGAAAAAATCCAGAAAATATACCGTAAGTTCAGTATTGAGGATATAAAAAAGGCCTCTGTCAAGTTGTAGGATATATTCCATTGTCGCTTCGCTTCATTAAAAAATAAGAAATCAGGAAAGAGAAAAACTCTTTCCTGTTTCCTCATTCCCCTTTTCTGCCGTTTTTGCATTTTGCAATTTAAAATTTAGTTGCGCCTCTACAGCCCTCATAACATCCCTCACCTCTATACCTCTCATGCACATCTTATCTTTGTTATCACAGACCCTGGAAAAGCATGGACTGCACGGCAGTTCCTTCCTGATAATAGCATGTATAGTTCCATAAGGCCCTGTCCTCCACGGCGCAGTGGGCCCGAAAATGGCAACCACAGGAACAGCCATGGCAGCGGCAATATGCATAGGCCCTGAATCAACAGCAATAACAAGCGATGAAAGGCTCATAAGATAAGCAAGCTCCTTAAGCGTAGTCTTGCCGGCAAGGTTTATAACCCTCTCGTCCGTAAGGGAGGTAATCCTTGCCACTTCTCCCGCGGAAGTGGAACCTACAATAACTACCTTGCATAATAATCTGTCTATTATCTCATTGCAAAGACCTGCAAATTTCCCGGCCTCCCACAATTTGGTCTCCCACCTGGCCGCAGGGCTTACAATCACAAACCTTTCCCCTTCCACGATACCGTTTGCCTTGAGCAGTTCAGGCACCTTTTCCTTTTCATGTTCTGATATGGGAATTAAAAATTCAACTGCATCGCGCCTGCCGCCGATGTATTCCGCTATATCAAGATACCTGTCAACCGCATGTTTATCAGGGTCGTATGGCGGGAGTTTTTCATTTAAAAAAATATAGCTCATCTCCCTTGATTTATCAAAGCCTATGCGTCTTTTCCCTTTTGATAAAAACACCCATATCCCGCTTTTGAAAAGGCCCTGAAAATCCAGGACAATATCATAACCTGTTTTCCTTATCCTTCTGAAAACATTGTATGTGCTTCTGAAATCCTTAAGCCATCCATTCTTCTTGATTATAAATATTTCACTTATCATGGGATTGCCTTCAAGTATATTGCCTGCCTCCTCCTCAACAAGCCAGTCTATTTCTGCAGATAGATATGCATTTCTAATAGACTGAAGGGACGGAAGCGTGTGAACAACATCGCCGATGGACGAAAGTTTTATGATAAGGATTTTCATAGTATAGGCTTAAGGCTGATGGCTAAAGGCTTAAGGAAGAACAAATCTTTTCTTCCGCCTTCCGTCTTAAGCCTTCAGCCTGTCTTTTATTATCCATTCAACTGCATCCCTTAAATCATTGGCAATATGAGATGGCCTGTGATTTATCTTTTTCCTTTCATCTTTACCCATGCCTGTAAGGACAAGTATGCCTTTGCTTCCGATATTTTGCGCTATTTCCACATCCGAGAGCTTGTCGCCCACAACATAGGACTTTTTAAAGTCTATATCCAGGTCAGCCTTTGCCATCTGAAGCAACCCTGTCCGGGGTTTCCTGCACTCACAGTTCTCATCCGGATGGTGGGGGCAGTAGTATATTCCATCAATATGCGCCCCATCTTTTATGAGAATTTCCTCAAGCCTTCTGTTCACAGCATCCACTGCCTCTTTTGTAAAATATCCCCTTGCCACGCCAGACTGATTGGTAATGATGACGACCTTAAATCCTCTGGAGTTTAGTTCCCGTATCGCCGAAGATACTCCGTCAATAATAATCAGCCTCTCGGGTGAGTCAATATAGCCTGTATCCTCGTTTATAGTTCCATCCCTGTCAAGAAAAACAGCAGGGAATTCCTTTACTGCCCTTTTTTCCAACAAGGCAGCCGCAGATTCATAAACATCATCAGCGCCTATTAATTTCATGCAGTTATAGTGCCCTTCCCTGCACACCCTGTCAAAACACGGGCTGCATTCAATATCCTTTTTAACTACCCTGATATTGTCGCCCAGGGGCGCTGTGAGGTTTGGGTCTGTGGAGCCAAAAACTGCAACAACCGGGATGCCGAGGGACGCTGCAATATGCATTGGCCCGCTGTCATTGGTTATAAACAAATTACATCTGCTTATGAGGGCAATGGTCTGCCTGAGACCAACCTCTCCGGCTAAATTCAAACCTTTGAGACCTTTTAAAACCTCCCCGCAGATAACCTTGTCATCTATACCTCCAAACAAAATCAATCCTGCATCATAATCAGCCATCAGCCTTCTTGCCACTTCAGTAAACCTTTCGGCCATCCATCTCTTTGCTGGTCCGTAACTTGCCCCGGGCGCTATGCCTATGATGATATTGCTTTCGATGCCTTTACCCTTGAGGAAATTTTTAGCATATTCGCTTTCTTCTTTTGTCAGATATATCTTAGGCTGATGGCTGATGGCTGACAGCTGATGGCTATAGTCTTTCTTCAGGCCAGCCGCTATATTCAAATAATAAAAAACATGATGAGTTTTTTTTATGTCTGAACTTAATTTTATTGGATTGGTAAGAAGAAAACCCCTTAAATCCCTTGCGTACCCAATCCTCACAGGTATCCCTGCCATAAAGACAATCATGGCTGCCTCAAAGGCATTCTGAAAAAGTACAGCCGAATCAAAACCATATTTCCTTATATCCTTAATAAGCTTCCATTTCCCGAAGACACCCCTGTGTCTTCCTGATATATCATAGTCAATTACCTGTTTTACAGAGGGATTATTTAAAAAAACCGGACTGACCCACGGTTTTGCCAGGACAGTTATCGCAGCCTGCGGGCAAGCTGTCTTAAGCGCCTCTAATGCAGGCAGACAAAGCACTGCATCACCGATCCAGTTCGGCGCCCTGACCAATATATTGTTTACGCCTTCACGCATCAATTTGTAATTTTATATGCAGTTATTTATGCTTGTCAATTCGGTTCCTAATAGAAAACTTTTAACTGCATAATTAATTATAATCCGGCAAAAATCGTGCGGTTTTATTTCGCAAAAAGGGGTAAGAATGAAAACAATTATACTTCTGGCCATATCAAATGTATTTATGACCATTGCATGGTATGGACACCTGAAATATAAAGATTCTCCGTTACTTAAGGTCATTTTAATAAGCTGGTTTATTGCCTTTGTTGAATATTGCTTTCAGGTGCCGGCCAACCGCATAGGCCATTACCAGTTCTCAGCTGCGCAGCTAAAAACTATTCAGGAAGTTATCACACTGATTGTATTTTGCATCTTCTCCATTGTTTACCTTAAAGAGGAATTAAGGTGGAACTATCTGGTTGGGTTCACAATGATAATCGGGGCAGTATTTGTTATATTCAAAGAGTGGTAGAAGGCCACTATCATCAAAATATGTATCTGATATCCAGAAAGAACCCCTGCCTCTCGCTCACTGCCTCATTTAATTGAGTTATGCCGACAGAGCCGTCTGAAAAATAAGTTACATCATCGCCGTCTCCGGATTTTATATACCAGTATCTGTATCCCGCTTTTATGTCCATTGCAGGATATAAATAGTATGCAATAGCCGCCTCTGCCTGCAGACCGTACCCTCCTTTTGCGTCGTGGGTAAAACTTGGGTTCTGTTTGAAATCCGTGCGCAGATTCCAGATACCTTTCCCCTCATATTCTGTATATGGGATAAATATAGCGCTTCCCATGAAAGAAAATCCTTTATATGCCGGCAGACCGCCCTCCAAACCAATGCGTATGCTCTTCCAGATAAACTCGTATTTTGAGTTCAACCCGGAAAATGGGCCTAATGTCCCTCCGGTCTCCTGATAACCATTTGTCATGGTAATCTCCTCACGCCACTTCTGGTATCCTATCAACAGATCCAGATATAATTCATTGAACCTCTCTTCCGGCATATTTGTAATCAACCGGTAGGTATACTCTATATTCCAGTAGTACAGGGCATTCCAATCATTCCCATCGGCGCTCCCCGTGCTGAGGGAATAGATACCCTGCCTGTTGTCCCTCAGATAATCACTGTCCCTGTAAATACCGCCAGACATCGACCCAAAACCATATGCTACAGTAAGCGCCCCGCGGCCTTCCCGTATGCCGCCATATATCTCAACTACAGTACTTTCAACCCCGAGATACTCAAGTTCAGAAAGTATATTGGGAGGCCCTCCAGACCTTGTCCCGGCTATATTCCATTCATTGTCACCCGTGCTCTGCCATGTGCTTTCACCAATAAAAAGCGACACCTTGTCGGCTTTCTCGAAAGAATAGGCATGTAGCTTGTCATCTGAAAAACATGGGACTGCTGTTAGGCAGACTGCAAAGAGTATAATGGAAAATACAATGATCTGTTTCATAATTGCTTTATCGGTAAACCCCGTTAGAGAACTATCTTCTCTAACGATCAAAGATGGTGGCATTGAACCCCGTTAGAAGTCCACATAACAAAAGTGGCAAAAAACAAATAATAAAGCAACATTAAAGATGGAGGCTTCTAACTGGGTGAACCACCATCTCTAAGGAATGATTTATACCACTGACAGAAATCGGTGGCTTTCTCTAACGGGGTAAAAAAAGTCAGCCATTGGCTGTATATAGCTACAAATTATTTCTCAACTCCACAGGGGTTGATACGGCCAGCGCATACTCTATATCATCAATATCATGCTCTGTCAGCATTCTCGTCAACAAGTAATTTTGCCTCTTCTCCACCCTTGCCATCTTCACATAAGGGTTAAAATATCTGGGATTGGGAAGTATTACAGCCAGAAGCGATGCCTCACTCAGGTCCAATTCTGAAGGGCTTTTCCCAAAATAATAGTGTGCTGCATGGCCAATGCCATAAATCCCGGGGCCCCATTCTGCAATATTAAGATATAATTCAAGTATCCTTTCTTTTGTCAGAATATTCTCAATCCTGTATGTGAGATACGCCTCCTTAAGCTTTCTTGACATAGTCTTTTCTTTTGTAAGGTAAAGATTTCTGGCAACCTGCATCGTGATCGTGGAGGCGCCTCTGGCAAATCGCTTCTTTTTTAAATCTGCCTTTATGGAATTCTTTAGCTCCTCAAAATCAAAGCCTTCATGCTCAAAGAAGGCATCGTCTTCAGCAGAAATCACGGCCTCAATAAGATATGGCGACACATGATTCAAAGGCAGCCATGAAGGATTTTTTACCCCTACAATCCAATCCTTTTGCCTCCCCCTGGCATCCTTTACCTTTATTGAAATGCCAAGGTCTGCCTTTTTCAGGTCTTCTGTATCCGGAAGACTATAAAGCCATAGCCCAAACCATATGCCTGCCCCGGCAATTATTGAAAGCGCTGCAAATAATATTATTAAAAATAATTTCTTAAACATAATCAAAACCAATGAAATCCTCTGTTGATTCTTTATCCCTGTTAATATAAAGTATCCTGAATGTTTAATCAAATACAAAATTAGCCATGCAGGTCCTAATCCCCATTATCTATCCTATAATTGACAGTTCTTTAGTTACCCTTGATAATATCGGGAAAACTGCTGAGGCTATAATTGATGGCGGGGCAAAGATACTCCAGCTAAGGGCAAAAAGCCTTTCATCCAAAGAATTCCTTGAGACAGCCCTCATTATCAGGAAAATAACCAAAGACAAAGGGACTGTCTTTATTGTAAACGACAGGGTGGATATAGCTTTGCTGACTGACGCAGACGGCGTGCATCTTGGCCAGGGCGACCTGCCTGTAAAAGAGGCAAGAAGGCTTCTTGGCAATAATAAAATAATAGGCTATTCCACCCACAATCTAAGAGAGGCGCTGGAGGCTGTGAGGCTGCCTGTTGACTACATCTCCTTTGGCCCGATATTTCCCACCAAGACAAAGGAAGATACACAAACGCCCAAAGGTCTCAAGGGGCTTTCAGAAGTGAGGAAGGCCGTGGAAATACCTATAGTTGCCATAGGAGGAATAACCGAAACAAATATGGCTCATGTTCTTAAGGAAGGAGTTGAAAGCGTGGCAATGATTTCGGAGATATTGACCTCTCTTGATATTTCAAAGAAGCTCAACAGACTTATCGCCATTGCTAAAGACAGGCTGAAGACTGAGGGCTGCAGGAGATAGGCTTTCATTCTTCAGCCTTACGCCATAAGCCTTCAGCCTTTACTTCGGTTCCACAGGATACCTTGCATTAACCCATGCATCAAATCCGCCTAAAAGCGCCCTCACATTTTTGAAACCTTTATTTAACAATATCAACGCCACACGGGCGCTGGTTGCCTCATCGGGTCAGGTGCAGTATGTGATAATTTCCTTATCCAGCGGCAGTTCTTTATATCGCATATCAATTGCATCCGGAGGTATTCTCAGCGCACCTTTTATTTTGATGTCACTGCCTTTATAGGACATACCTGTCCTTACATCCAGGACAATGATATCCTCTCCCTTCTCCATCTTTGCCCTTAATTGTTCCTTGGTAATCCTCGACACGCCGTCATTCGCTGCCATTGCAATAGCCGATAGCGCAACCAGGACAAGGGTAATTACAATTGTGCAAGGTTTATGCATGTTGCCTCCTTGTTAAATTTGGTTTTAAGCACTATTTCATTATTTACAATATCTCTCTGAATAATCTGTAACCGGATTTTTCTGTAATTTTAAATGCCTTTTCTATTTCTTTGCCATCGAAACCGCCATTTTTACCCTTCAATAAATCCCTGTAAAATCTATTATAGAATTCATCCGGATAAACCCAGACTTCAAAGACAAGTTTGCCGCTATTATAGGATTTACTCACTGTATAGTCAAACTCAAAACTTTTCTCAGGAGGTATGCGGGTATCAAATATTTCTTTGCTTAAATCAAGGTTAACCTTACGGCCAATGAACGCCTCCTTCATAGAGCGCGCTATAACTTTATCGTTCTTGTCCAGCATGACCCCCTTTATAACAACCACTGGCGTTACATAGGTAGGGAAAAAATGGCCAACCCCTGTATTAGTGATTACAAGTCTTGCATTGCTCCCCTCACGCACAGCATTAATAGTAATTCCCCTCTTTACCATCTCAGGGTCATGGATACCCCTGAAGAGGTGCTGCCTGTCGGGCATATGGCAGTTCTGGCAAGTTATATTATTCTTACTGTAGATGCTTTTCTTCCATTCCCTGTAGGTGTTTGTAAGCACCTTGCCGTTTAGTTCATAACCTTCATCTAATTGATGGCACGCAGCGCAGAACTCAGCTTTTTCAAAGAAGTCCTTTTCTATAAAACCATCATGGGCATCTTTGATTTGAGATTTGAGATTTGAGATTTGAGATTTTTCTCCTGACCCCTTGCCCCTTGCCCCTTGCCCCTTGCCTTTCCTCAGGGGCGGCCCATATATCTTACCCTCTCTCAAATGACAAACAGCACAGCTAACACCAGAAAGTTTTAGTTTATTATCAAAATTAGGATTTTTGATGTAATTATCTTTTTCCGACTCCTGACCCCCGCTTAAAGCCTGCGGGGGCAGGCCCCTGACTCCTGATTTGTTTTCTATCATCTCCGCCTGTTCTTCCATCGGTGCATGGCAGAAGTAACATGATTGCGCAAACTGGGGGTCATTGGGGATAGATTTTAAATCTGTCCCCGTCAATTGTCCCAGAAGGCCGGGGCCAACTGCCTTGCTGTGGAGGGAGTCTTTCCAGTCACCATACTGGCTCTTATGACACTTACCGCATTCTTCCGGATAAAAAAAATTGCTATTTCGCTGTAAAGGTACAGGCCTTTTCCAGTATTCTGATACAGATAAAAAGTCCTCTCCTCCGATAGCAACAGAGGAGAGGACAATAAGGCTGCATAAAGCGCTGAAAACCAGTAATGTTACTTTCTTCCGCACGGATTCTTCATACCGCAGGGCTGTTTCATGCCGGTATGCTGTTTTAATATCGGCGATTTCTGGATCTTCTCATTCTTAGGGGCGAGTTTAGCAGCAGTCTTAAAATGTTCTGTGGCTTCTGCATGTTTGCCTTGTTTGTCCAGGCAGACTGCCAGATTATAATGTGCCTCTGCAAGACTTGCATCTGCCTTTACTGCCTCTGCAAAATGCTTTGCAGCCTCCTCCCAATGTCCTTCATGGCTGTGGTTAAAATGTTTTATACCCTCCATATTGTGAGTGCATGCCTCAGCCTTTGCGCCTTTTGGACATTCCAGCGGACTTGCAACAGAACATGGATTTTTTGCGCAGGGGTTTTTTGCCGCACACGGATTTTTAGCGCATGGGTTATGCTCCCCTGCAATCGAATCTCCTACAAAACCCGCAGACAAAACCAATGATGATACCAACAGAGCCGATAAAAGAATCTTCTTTAAGTTCATAGTTTCACCTCCTTTATTTCTTCCCGCATGGATTCTTCATACCACACGGGTGCTTCATACCGCAAGGGTGTTTCATAGCACAGGGATTTGCTGGCTCGCCCTCCTCCTTTGCATTGGCCTGGACATAGCTTGCAAGTGCGGTTATTTCTGGTGAATTCCACAGCAGGGGCTTACCCTTCATGGGATTTTTCATGCAGAAATTTATCATCTGGTCAAGGGTCAGAATATCATTAGGCATCTTCAGATATTTCGGGAATGGGGCCGTTTTCAGGCCTTTCCCGCCAGGATGACATGTGGCACAGGCCGTACCGGATGTTCCAAGCTTTGTGTCATTCCACAGTTTCTCACCCATCTGCAAGAGCTTTGCGCTGTCTGTAATGGGGGTTTTCCTTATTGGCTTTGGTTTCATAGCGCAGGGATTGGCAGCACATGGATTTTTCATGCCGCAGGGATTCTTTGCAGCGCATGGATTTTTGCCGCAAGGGTTTTTCTCTCCTGCCTCTCCCCCACCGCTTCCTACTACTATTAAGGAAAGTGCTAATAAAACTGTAATAAATATTTTTTTCCAGTTCTGATACATATCATCTCCTCCTTTTATAAGATTTACCCACACACCATCCTGAAAGGCAGTGTGTGGGAGTTTACTTAAAACTCTACCTAAGCCTTTTCTTTCTGGCTATCCGCAGAGGAACAGAATTTCTGTTTCCCGTCCTCCAAAGACATATCTATTTCAGGCTCACCGACAGTCTTTTTAAAGTTTCGTATAGCCTTTCCAAAACCGCTTCCTATATCAGGAAGTTTGCCAACGCCGAATATTATGAGGATGATGGCAAGTATTATGACAAGTTCTGTAGTGCCGATTCCAAACATTATATACCTCCTGCTTTATTTTTACCACTTTAGAAAGGCCCACCCTTTCTAACTGGGGTTTATATATGCCTTCTGTCTTCTCTTTTCTAAAGGCTGAGGATTAAAGATTTTTCCTTCAACCTTCGGCCATCAGACTAAAACCTATAGTATGTGTTTAGCTTGCAATGGCCAGATGTCTTTTATATCTTTCTGTATGCTGCTTAAAACTGACGACATCTCTGAACCTTTCTCCGCAGATGGGGCATCTGTAACCATTCCATACCCTGAACACATGAGGGTTCTTTAACTCCCCTATTTTCCCTTTCATGTATTCTTCTTTTGTTACAGGCCTTATATTCTTCACAGCCTCTATTGTATGCCTCTTCTTTATCCTCGGAAGGCCCCTTACTCTTGAAATGACCGAAAGCATATCCTTTCCATAAAAATACCTTTTCGCTTCATAGCTGTTGCCTGCCCCCATGTGCCCGTTCTCCAGAATAACCTCAAAGTACTGCATCTATCGCCTCCCTTCGCTTAAATTGTAAAATATAAATACCTTTTTGCTTTCAAATTTGCATTTTGATATTTGCATTTTGCAATTTTCTACTCCTCAATCCCCATCGCCTTTTTTGCGGAAGGGGGAAGGAGTTTATTAGTCGCCTCGTCCATAACCTTTTCTGTTATACTGTTCTCTCCTTTTTCCCTTGCATAATCTTCTATGGCCTTCTTTGCCATTCCCTTGGCAAAGGGTGGAACCTTCTCCAGCCTCTTTATTGCATCTTCTGTCCATTCTATGTTGGGAACAGCGTCTGTTCTGGTTTTTATAACCTCGTCAGGATTAAATCCCCTTGCGCCTATAAATATGCTGCACGGCGCAAGCCTTAAAAGGTTTTCTGCATTGCTCCCCATGTCTGATTCAGGCACATGGTGAAGGCCAAAATGACCAATTACAAGAAGGGCAGGCTTTTTCATCCGCACATGCTTCAGCACCTCATCACATGCCTTGCCTGCAAGAAGGGTTGTCTTTATTTCCACACCCCTTGCCTGTGCCACCCTCGCTGCCATATCAAGATAGGCTTCGTATAGTTTTGCCATGCCCTTGTCTATGATTTCATCATGGAGTTTTTCCTGCTCTTTGAATCTAAAAACCTTTGCCGCATCTTCTGACAGGGCATCGGCAATATTCCTGAATGCCACCTGGTGAAAGTATGGGTCAAATGCTGCTACAGCCTCTATTTGTGGGGACAGATTTGAAATCTGTCCCCAGGCCTTTTTCAGTCCAATAGCAACCATAAGGCCCCAATAGGAGTATGGGCTTCCGTCTATGGCAACAATGATGTTATTGAGTTCAGAGTTCGGAGTCCGGAGTTCGGAGTTAAAAAGAGGCTCTTTAACGATGAGTGTATCTTTTTTTATCTTTCTTGCCACTTTTTCGCAAACACCTCCTATAATGCTCGTCTCCACAACCCCCATACCAAGACTGCCCATTACTAAAAGGTCGTAGTTACCCTCTTCTGTCTCTTTTAATATCTCTACGAAGTTTTTGCCTTCTCTGTTTTTGCGGATGCAATTTACTTTTGCCTCCCGGCATCTCTTTTCAAATCTGTCCATGTAGGAGTCTGATATTATTCCAAGTCCTTTTGATATGAGGCTTTCGTGGATTTCTCTCTGCCTTTTTAGTATTGCCTCTGATTGGTATCTTTCAGGCAAGCCTGTCTCCATGTCCATAAATCTTGTCTCGTGGAGTCTTGCTGCATAGACATGGCAGCCTGTTACAGTTGCATGGTAGGCCTTGCCTATGCTTATGGCAGCATCCATGCCATAGTCTGAATATGGTGAGTTATCTAATGCTGCAAGGATTTTTTGAAACACATCAACTCCTCTAAAAGTCAAAAAGCAGACTCAAGACCCAAGACTTAAGTCTGTAGTCTGTTATTTACGTATTCCATTTCTGTTTTTCCTCACAAGCCAAAATTCAAAACCCCCGATGCCGATAATACCGATGAGGGTATACAGATAAACCATCATAGGAACAGAGCCCTCCATAATCACATAGCTCCATGTAGAAAGACTCATAAGCAGATTGTGCTCTCCATTTGAACCGTCCCATGCATTTAAGACAAATGGTATAAATTTCCCTTTTTCAAACTGAATGTCATTTTTATCCTCTGTTACAAGAAGCCTTTTTATAACAACCCGCCATACTCCGTCTTTCCATACTCCCTTGCCTTTAGCCTGCTGAGCATCCTGCGGCTGAACCTTTAAAGGTTGCTGGAAACCATTTGCATTCGTTTCTTCAACAGAAGGCTGTCCTGCCTCCTCTAAATCCGCCTTCCATACCCATAGATTCACAGGGCTGCCTGAATCGCCTCTGAAGAAATGCGGCTTTTTTGTGCCTTCGGGAAGCTTTGCGGGAAACTGCACAGCTACAGAATCACGGTAGGTTTCAAACTGTCTTGGAACCATCTTGAATGGATTTATGTATGTATTATAGCCGCCTGCCAGAGCTACCTGTTTTGCATCAAACTCCATATCCTTCTTATATGTTATATCCTTAAACGGGTCGTCCCATTCTATAAGAAAAGCTATCTCCTTATCATTGTAAATGGCCCTCACGGTAACCATATCAATAGCCGGATTCTGCCACCTTGGCGCTGCGATCACCTGCCCTGCCATTCGGACATCTATGGGCGAAGCGTTCTGCCACTCCGGACTTTCCGCGTCTATTGGGAGAGCATTCTTTATAAACATTGCCTTCATCACTTGATTTTCCGCCGGCTTTTTCTGAAGCGACTTGATAAAATTCGCCAGATGCCACCTATCTTCTTCTTTTAGGGAATCAATAAAGGATGGCATCGGCGTTCCGTTGATGCCTGTAGAAAATCTCATAAAAATGTCTTCCGGCTCAGTACCGGCCTTTATTTTCCATGGTTGTGTGACATTCCTTATGCGTATTGGAAATCCCCAGTCATCCTTTCTTTGTTCTTTTACCCCATCACCCTTGCCGCCTTTGCCATGACACTCCCAGCACTTTGTCCTTTCAAATACTGCCCTGCCCTTTTCAACGCTGTCCTTTGAATACGGCACCTTTGCAGACGATGATTTTATAACCTTTTTATACGGGTCTAATTCAGGATTAGAAAATTCCGGGGCAAAGGTCTGTATGTAATATATAACCTGCCAGCGCTCCTCTTCAGTTAACCCGTTTTTAATCCTCTCATTATCAAAGGCCTGCATGGCAGTAGCGGTAAGACCTCTGCTGACCGTTCTGAAAAGGTCCTCATCAGTCGGAAGCTCGCCGCTCTGGGTGGTTCTGAACTTATATGTGCCGGCAGTAAAATCCCTTGGCCGGGGGTCAAGAAAATCAGCCGCAGGCCCGTTTCCATCCCCCTCCAGTCCGTGGCAGAAGCTGCATCTTTTAAAATAGATGAGCCTCCCCTTTTCAACGGCCTCAGGGGTCTTTTGTATCTTTGTCTTTGAGGGCGTATCAGCTGCGTATGCAGAATTGAAGATTGCAAATTGAAGATTGCAAATTATAAAAGTTATCATTAAAAATATATTTTGCACTTTGCACTTTGCACTTTGCATTCTCATTTCCCTCCCTCGGTCTTTTCCGGCTGTCTCGGTGTCTTCTGTGCGAGGTCATACTCAGCCAATAGGATTCTCCACCTGTATTCCTCCGGCAGGTCTCCCTTCCACACCGGCATGGCTGAATCCCATGGAGTTGCCTCAGATGGAAGCCCCCTCCCTCCATTCGCAACCCTCCAGAAGGTATATCCCTCCACAATGGTTTCAATGGTTCCGTTGTCCGTAAAATTTATAGGTCTTAACTTAAATCCGTCTGCCATTGGACCGTCACCGCTCACGCTGTCCCCGTGGCAGGGTCTGCAGTTCATCGCATATAGTATCCTGCCTTCAAACAAATATTTTTCTACGAGCGCCTGTTTTGCATTTTCCTTGCTTATATTTCCTGCCTTTACTTCTTTTAAAAATGCCTGCATAGGCTCTGTTGGTATAAACCCGAGCGTATTTTCATATTTGTCCTTCACCTTATCTACCTCTTGCATTGCCTCAGGTATAAATTCCACCTTGTTTGTCTTTACATCTTCTATGAATTTTTCCACCTCGGTATCTTTAGGGTTTCTCAATGGATTTTCCAGTGTCTCCATGGTTTTTGGGAAGTTGCTGGACGGGTGCTGGATTCTTAGGGATGTTGGCGAGCTTACCTTTGGGACTGTGGTTGAATATACCTGCCATCCAACTACAAGCGGGACTATGGCCAAAACCACTGTCCTTGTGTTTACGCCGTATTCGCCGCTGAACAGTTTTTTTATAGGGGCTAAAAACCCCTGAAGCCTTTCCTCTGAAAAAGAGATGTAGATAAATAGCGCTGCAAGGGTGAGCGCCATATAGAAGATCATGAGCGTCCCTGGCACAGACAAAGGGAATGGCAGGCCTGTTATTTTTCTTGAGACAAGCGGCACAACCCATTTAACTATGCCATAGACTATGATAAGGGTGATGACTGTTGACCAGAACTGGCCTAGTTTGAATCTATCTTTCATTTGTAAACCTCCGGTAATTAAGGTTGAGGTTGAGGTTGAGGTTGAGGTTGAGGAAAATATAAAATATAAATTTGTCTATCATTTGTTTGTCTTAACCTTAACCTCAACCTTAACCTGTCTTTTTATTTCTTCTCTTTCTGCATTATCATAAACGCCAGCACATCCTGAAAATCCTTGACTGTGAGCATCTCTATCATGTCTTCAGGCATGAGGCTTTTATTTTTGTCAACTACGAGTTCTTTTATCTCTGATTTTAAAACCTTTATCCTTGTGTCAGAGTCAACGGCTATTTCTACTGATTCGCTGTCTTCACTTACCTTGATTCCGGCTACTTTTTTGCTCTCTCTTACCATCTCTTTTCCGTCCTTGCCTATGACAACATATGTTTCGTATCCCGGGGTAAAGGATGCCGCAGGCTGAAGGATTGATTCGGAGATGTTCTTTATGCCTTTTGCGCCTATGTTGCTTAAGTCAGGGCCTGCGGTTCCGCCTTCGCCCTTCAATATATGGCAGCTGCTACAAGTCGTCATATAGACCTCTTCTCCGTGTCCGGGGTCTCCGCCTCCTGCTGCTCCTGCCGCAGCAATCCTATCCCAGAATTTTTTGCTTATCTCGGTGGGGTTATTCAGCGCCTCTATATTTACATCTCCGCCTTGGCTTTGCATATAAGCTATGACTGCCTTTATTTCGTCTGCTGTCAGAGAAATAGGTGGCGCATATACAACTGCCATCTCGTTTTTAAAACTATCCACAACGTATGCCCCGGGGTCTGCCAGAGATTCAACCAGATAATCAGTCGCTGTGTATGGTTTTCCTGTTGCTTTTTCCCTTTCCTTTGCCCTTTCAACTGCCCTTGCGCCCATTGGCAGGGGGAATTTGTCTCCCCACTGGCCGTGATTTGGACATCGGACTGCACTTCCCCTGTCGCCTATGCTGTGGCAGGTATAGCATCTGCCTTTGCCCCAGTATATGGTCTCTCCTCCTTCAGGGGTGACTTCTACCTTACCACCTGCCTTCTTTTCCCCGCCGGTCATCTTTGTTATGGCGCTTCCTACCCACATGAACAAGGAGACCAGCACAATTAAGAATATAAAAACCTTTCCGACTACCTTTCCCATGAATAAACCTCCGAAAATAGTGTCAGAGTATCAGAGTGTCAAAGTATCAGAGTAAAAACTTTAACTCCTTAACTCCTTAACTTCTTATCTTCTTAACTTCTGTTCCTCAACCTCAACCTTAACCTTTTCCTTGCCTTTTGCTATTCCCCCCAACCAAAACATAAACGCAACACCAACAAGAAAGACTATTACCGCTAATCCCACCATCTGGGTCATGGTAAAGTTGCTCGGGGTGTATGCCCATTCTGATGTGTCTCTCATAACTCCGAATATATGCCAGTCGCTTCTGAGTCCACTCCTGATAAATCCCATAAGTCCCATGTTCATGGTGATGATGATGGTAAGAAGAAGAAGGGCGTATTGGCTCCTTATGCTCATCTTGCCCCATTTTAACGGGCCAATCTCTTTTGCTCCTTTGAAAAGAAATAAATCTATTGTTGTTACAAGTATGATGCAGGCAATGAGCTGCATGAACTGGCTGACGGCTACATTTCTTAAGAACGGGCTTGCCTTTTCCATGACAACAAAGCCGTAAATGCCGAGGAATACGGTAACGCTTGAGGCGGTTGTGCCGAGGAACAATCCCTGGGCAAATATGCCTTTATCCTTTAATGTTAGGATAACAGCGGCTACTGCAACACCGCATTGAATTGTCAGAAGCCAGCCCACTGTTCTAAAATAGATTGCCCTGTCAGGGGGCAAATCCAATACCTTTGGGTCTGCGGTCAGGAGGTAGATTGCATACTGGCCAATGATTGCTATTGCTGCCAAGCCTCCTACTATTATGGCTATTTTTGCCGTGTTGCCTTGTTTTGATATTGGGACCCTCTCTCCTTTGTTGCCTCTCCGGTAGAGGATGAAGCTGAAGAATGTGGAGAGTATGATTAGGTTTACCACTGCATTCTTTGCAGGCATTAAGCCAAAGAATTTTAATGTGGGGTGGTACTGGGTTCCTCCCATCTTTCCAATTTCATCTCCTGTTAACGGCAGGTTGTGGGGTGTAAGCCATATGGCAAATGATATGACTATCAGGGCAAGCATGAATTTTATATAGCCGTAGTAACGTTCTGCGCCAGGTATCCGGGTCATGCCGCTCCAGAGGTAATAATTGCTTATTAAAAAGAGGGAGCCG
>Ga0209519_10000523_pt1 | contig 16223 bp, 15 predicted proteins | sample Rifsed13ft1_FD_184005 | JGI IMG/M metagenome (GOLD analysis project Ga0209519, IMG submission 184005) | Soil microbial communities from Rifle, Colorado, USA - sediment 13ft 1 (version 2) | ecosystem: Environmental > Terrestrial > Deep subsurface > Rock core/Sediment | place: Rifle, Colorado...
GGAAAAAAATGTTGGTATGGGTTATTCTTCCCCCTAATTTTGATGCCACAAAAAAATACCCTACCCTTTTGTATTGTCAAGGTGGACCACAAGCCGCATTGACACAATTTTACTCTTTCCGTTGGAATTTCCAGTTAATGGCAGCAAACGGATACGTCGTCGTGGCACCAAACCGTCGTGGAATGCCAGGACATGGTGTGGAATGGAACGAACAAATAAGCAAAGATTGGGGAGGTCAAGTAATGGACGATTATGTATCGGCAATTGACGAGGTTGCCAAAGAAAGCTATGTGGACAAAGAACGTCTAGGCTGCGTTGGGGCAAGTTACGGCGGCTATTCAGTATTCTACTTGGCGGGAATACACAACAACCGATTCAAAACCTTTATTGCGCATGATGGCGTATTCAACACCCAAAGCATGTTTGGCACAACCGAAGAACTTTTCTTTGCCAACTGGGATTTTGGAGGCGCTTATTGGGAAAAAGACAATGCGATTGCCCAAAAAACCTACACTACATTTAACCCAGCAACTTTGGTTGATAAATGGAACACTCCGATATTAATTTTTCAAGGAGGTAAAGATTTCCGTGTCCCAATTGGGCAAGGACAAGAAGCGTTTCAAGCGGCACAATTGCTCGGAATAAAAAGCAGATTCATTTACTTTCCCGAAGAAAACCATTGGGTTCTTAAGCCTCAAAACGCACAAGTTTGGCAAAAAGAATTTTTCAAATGGTTGAAAGAAACGCTGTAGCGTGTTAAATTTGATTTCTTTCGTAACATTTATGGCTATTCAACAACAAATAACTAAACCTAAACAATAAAAAAATGTATAGATTTCCAATAAAAAATTTGTTTATTGCCTCCGCACTTGTAGTAGGGATGAGCTCTGTTTCTGCCCAAGATGGCCTGGTAAATTCATTAAAAATCAATGCAAGTGAAAACAGCGTTGAAAGTTTCAAATTTACGGACGTAATCAATCTTGCCAACACTTCGGTAAAAAACCAAGGTTCGTCAGGAACTTGCTGGAGCTATTCCACAAATTCCTATTTAGAATCAGAGATGATACGATTGGGCAAACAGCCCGTAGAGATCTCTCAGGTGTTCTCAGCCCGTAATGCTTATGTGGAAAAAGGTAAAAATTATGTTCGTATGCACGGGGCGGTTTCCCTTGGCGATGGTGGAGAATTACACGATGTAATTAACATGTACAAAAAATACGGAGCCGTTCCACAAGAAGTATATAGCGGATTGAATTACGGCACATCAAAAAATAAATTTGCTGAAATGGCAGCTATTTCTGAAGCATTACTGGCTGCAGTTGTGAAAAATCCAAATGGGGAGCTTACGCCAAATTGGGAAAAAGCCCATGCAGCGGTCATCGATTCTTATCTGGGTGAAGTCCCAAAAAACTTTGATTATAAAGGAAAAAATTATACCCCTCAAACTTTTGCCAAGGAAGTAGTGGGGATTAATCCTGATGAATATATTGAGTTTGCCTCCTATTCGAATGAACCTTATTATGCAAAAACAATGATGATGGTTCCGGACAATTGGTCTTTTGATTTGGTTTATAATGTAAAGATGAACGACATGACAAACATCATTGACAATGCGCTAAAAAACGGATATACGGTAGCCTGGGCAACTGATGTGAGCGAAAAAAGCTTTAGCTGGAAAAATGGAGTCGCTTACGTCCCAACAAAAAAGTTTGACGATATGACCAAAGAGGAAAAAGAAAACATGTTCAACGGTCCTAAAGAGGAACTGGAAATCAGTGAAGACATTCGTCAAAAAGCATTCGACAACTATCAAACCACCGATGATCATGCGATGCATATTGTTGGAATCGCAAAAGATCAACTGGGTAAAGAATATTATATAGTTAAAAATTCTTGGGGAATTACGAACGATTACAAAGGATATTTATATGTAAGTAAGAATTTTGTTAAATACAAAACGACTTCTTTCATGGTAAACAAAGCCGGAATCCCTGCTGAAATTTCAAAAAAAATCGGAGTGTAATCATACACAAAACAAAAATTCCGGAAATTACTTTCTGGAATTTTTAATTATGTTTCACAAAAAAACCTCACTGCAAAGTGAGGTTTTTTTTATTAATATCTCTTATTACTCAGGAGCAATCATTTTGAAAGTATCCATAAATGCGGTAGTATAATCTCCGGCTATATATCTTGGATCATCCATTAATTGTCTGTGAAAAGGTATTGTTGTTTTTATTCCTTCAATAACAAACTCATCTAATGCTCTTCTCATTTTACTGATTGCTTCCTCGCGAGATTGTGCAGTAGTAATCAGTTTAGCAATCATCGAATCGTAATTTGGCGGAATCGTATAACCTGAATACACGTGAGTATCTAAACGAACTCCGTGTCCACCCGGCATATGTAGTGTTGTAATTTTTCCCGGTGAAGGTCTAAAGTCATTATAAGGATCTTCAGCATTGATACGACATTCGATAGCGTGCAATTGTGGCAAGTAGTTTTTACCCGAAATAGGTATTCCCGCAGCCACCATAATTTGCTCACGAATTAGATCATAGTCAATAACTTGTTCCGTAATTGGATGCTCCACTTGAATACGGGTATTCATTTCCATAAAATAGAAATTACGGTGCTTGTCGACCAAAAATTCTACCGTACCTGCACCTTCATATTTAATGTACTCAGCCGCTTTTACCGCAGCTTCACCCATTTTAATACGCAATTCGTCAGTCATGAATGGAGAAGGTGTTTCTTCAGTCAATTTTTGATGACGTCTTTGTACAGAACAATCTCTTTCAGATAGGTGACAGGCTTTTCCATAAGAATCACCAACTATTTGAATTTCAATATGACGAGGCTCTTCAATCAGTTTTTCAAGATACATACCGTCATTTCCAAAAGCAGCCGCCGATTCTTGACGAGCGCCTTCCCAAGCTTTAAGTAAATCTTCTTCTTTCCAAACCGCACGCATACCTTTTCCACCACCACCAGCAGTTGCTTTAAGCATTACGGGGTAACCGAAAGATTTTGCTATTTCTTGAGTTTGTTCATAGGACTCCAATATTCCCACTGAACCTGGAACACACGGAACTCCCGCTTCAATCATAGTCGATTTAGCGGATGCCTTATCGCCCATTCGGTCAATCATTTCTGGAGAAGCTCCAATAAATTTGATACCGTGTTCCTGACATATTTTCGAAAACTTCGAATTTTCAGAAAGGAATCCGTATCCCGGATGTATGGCATCTGCATTTGTTATCTCTGCAGCGGCAATAATATTTGACATTTTCAAATAGGACAAGTTGCTTGGAGGCGGCCCTATGCAAACAGCTTCATCAGCAAACCTAACATGCAAACTTTCTGCATCAGCAGTGGAGTAAACAGCCACTGTTTTAATGCCCATTTCTTTGCAAGTTCGTATTATACGAAGTGCAATTTCTCCTCTATTTGCAATTAATATTTTTTTAAACATCTATTTTGAGTTATGAGTTATGAGTTATGAGTTTTTTTAAAATTATGATTGACAACAAGACCAATTCATAGTTTATAATTCATAATTTATAATTAATTAAGATGGGTCAACTAAGAATAAAGGTTGGTCAAATTCTACAGGAGACATATCGTCAACCAAGATTTTCACGATTTTACCGGAAACTTCAGACTCTATTTCGTTAAATAATTTCATTGCTTCAATAACGCAAAGAACATCACCTTTAGCAATAGTAGTTCCTACTTCTACGAACATTGGCTTATCGGGAGATGGTTTTCTATAAAATGTTCCAATAATTGGCGATTTTATAGTTATGTATTTTGAATCCTCCGCTACCGCAACTGGAACAGAAGCAACTGGTGCGACTGGCTGAGGAGCTAAAGCTTGTTGAAATGGAGTTTGAGAAGGCATCTGCTGAACATAAGTGGTCTCTGTCGAATTTCCTTCTAAAGTTGTTCTGATGGTGATTTTTACATCATCCATTTCCAATTTAACTTCTGCAACTCCCGAGTTTGCTACAAATTTGATTAGGTTCTGAATTTCTTTTAAATCCATAATTATCTGTGTTTAGTTTAAATTTATTTTTTGTCGTATGCCCATTTTAAATAAATGGAACCCCAAGTGAATCCCCCGCCAAATGCAGCGAGAATAATAGTATCTCCTTTTTTGAACAAATGTTCAAAGTCACTAAGTACTAAAGGCAAGGTTGCAGAAGTGGTATTTCCATACTTTTCTATATTCATCAAAACCTTGGATTCATCTAAATTCATTCTATTGGCCGTAGCGTCTATGATACGCTTGTTTGCCTGATGCGGAACTAACCAATCCACGTCTTCGTTCGTTAGGCTGTTCCTTTTCATAATAAGTTCACTAGAATCGGCCATATTAGTCACTGCATATTTAAATACAGTTTTACCGTCTTGAACAATATTGTGCTTGTTTTCTTTTACTGTTTCAAATGAGGTTGGATTAAGAGATCCTCCAGCATCGATTTTAAGAAAATCTCGGCCTATACCATCACTTCTTAAATACTCATCTTGTAGTCCCAGTCCTTCATAATTAGGTTCAAACAATACGGCTCCCGCCCCATCGCCAAAAATTATGCAGGTAGACCGGTCTGTATAATCTACAATAGAAGACATTTTATCTGCTCCGATCAGCAGTACTTTTTTATATCTACCGGATTCAATGTAGGCGGCAGCGGTTGACATTCCGAATAAAAAGCTGGAACATGCTGCTTGCAAATCATAGGCAAAAGCATTTGTCGCACCTATCTCGGTGGCAACATACACTCCTGTAGAAGCAACTGGCATGTCTGGTGTTGCCGTTGCCATAATTATCAAATCGATATCTAAGGGATCGATATTTGTTTTCGACAATAAATCTTGTGCCGCTTTTATAGCTAAAAAAGACGTCCCTTTATCATCATCCTTCAGAATTCTTCTTTCTTTAATTCCTGTTCTCGAAGTTATCCACTCATCATTTGTATCAACCATTGTTTCAAGCACTTTGTTTGAAAGAACAAAGTCAGGAACATATGCTCCAACAGCGGTTATTGCGGCTGTAATTGTATTCATTGTATTCGAATATTTTTTTTCAAATGTTACCATTTGGAAAAACGTTTAAAAGAGGTGAAAATTACAAAAAAAAATCCAAACCAATTGTTTTGCAACTTCTTATTTAGTCAAAATTATAAACAACAAAAAAACTCTCACGATGTGAGAGTTCCAATATCATTTACAAAAAAATGCATTAAGCAACAGTTACAGACTTATCTATAACAACTTGCCCTCTGTAATACATTTTCCCCTCATGCCAGTAGGCTCTGTGGTATAAATGTGCTTCACCCGTAATTGGGCAAGTAGCGATTTGTGCTACGGTAGCTTTGTAATGTGTTCTTCTCTTATCTCTTCTTGTTTTGGAGATTTTTCTCTTAGGATGCGCCATTTTACTATATTATTTATCCGTTAATAGTTGCTTTAATTTGTCCCAACGTGGGTCAATATTTTCTTCTGTTTTTTCTTTTGTTTTTTCTTCTACTTCTGCTTCTTCTTTCAATATCAGTTCATTCAGCTTTGCAAGCGCTTCAGTTTTCAAACTTCCGTCAATTACTCCTGGATGAACCCGTCTTAGAGGTACTGAAAGTACAATCATTTCATATATATACTGCGCAATGTCTATTTCAAACTCTCCGAACGGTAGAATCAGTAATTCTTCATTGTCATTATTATACTCGTCACCAAAACGAACTATCAATTTCATCTCACCTTCTATCGGCAAGTCAAAATCTTCGCTTGTAAGATCACATGGAACATTCACTGTTCCCTCATGCTTGAAAATCAACTCCAGCATCGTACTTTTTTTCTCTAAAACCACATTTACTTTGATGTCCGAATTTTCAAATTCGTCGTAATCAAAGATTTCAAAGAACGCATTACTTATTTGATATTCAAAATGATGTTTTCCTAGCTTTAACCCTACAAAAGGAATTAAATATTGTTTAGTCTTATTCATTTCAACACAATTTTGCCCCAAACTTCGGGAGTGCAAAGATATAAAATTATTATAAAACTAATAAGCTTATTTATCTTTTTTTATACACTACTGTTTTTCTTTAATTTTAAGCGGTTTTTGACTGATCTCCGCATAATGAATTCTGGAGCGATACACATCCAAGGCAAGGTACACTGCCTCTTTGAAGGAGTTATAATCCGCGATGCCCTTCCCTGCAATATCGTATGCGGTACCATGATCAGGAGAAGTTCTGATTTTATTTAAACCCGCCGTGAAATTGACGCCTTTACCAAAGGACAATGTTTTAAAGGGAATCAATCCTTGATCGTGATAAGCAGCAATTACGGCATCATAATTTTCATATTGTCCACTTCCAAAAAATCCGTCAGCTGCAAAAGGGCCAAAAACCAATGTCCCTTTTTCAAATAATTTTTTAAGAACAGGTTTTAGTATAGCATCGTCTTCCTTACCTATCACGCCACCGTCGCCACAATGCGGGTTTAACCCCAAGACAGCAATTTTTGGCTTATTGACACTAAAATCCTGAATTAGCGATTGTCTAACTGTTTCTATTTTCTGTTTAATAAGGTCCTCCGTGAGATGTGAAGCCACTTCACTCAAAGGAATATGATCCGTCAACAACCCTACCCTCAAATTATCCTGAACCATCAACATTAACGCATTGCCTTCCAGTTCTTGATTTAAATAATCCGTATGACCCGGAAACTTAAAAGAATCGGACTGAATGTTGTACTTATTTATTGGTGCCGTCACCAGCAAATCTATCAATCCCTCTTTCAGTGCCTTTGTAGCCGCGACAAATGACTTAACCGCATACTCACCAACTTTATCATCGTTGACGCCCAGGTTTAAATCCACGCCCTCTCTCCAAAGATTCAAAACATTAATCTTCCCTGGCAGAATTTGGTCTAGCTTGTCAATTCCATGCAAGGCAACCGCCGACTCTAGATTCTTTTTTATAAATGACATTATTTTCACATTGGCAAAAATGACAGGCGTACAAAGCTCCAACATCCGTGAATCCTCGAAAGTTTTCAACACCACTTCGCTTCCAATACCGTTTAAATCTCCTATTGAAATTCCGACGATAATATTTTCTGCTTTTTTCATCATGACCACAAGTTATTTATTGCTAATTTTGAAGTGCAAATTTAGTAAAATAAAACAAGAAATGTTTACAGGAATAATAGAAACCCTTGGTACCATCCAAGAAATACAAAAAGAGGAAGGCAACCTTCACATCACAGTAGTGTCTTCAATTACAGCCGAACTCCAAATCGACCAAAGTGTCGCCCACAATGGAATTTGCCTGACCGTGGTCGCACTGAAGGACACCTCCTATACGGTAACGGCTATTGACGAAACAATCAAAAAAACAAATCTGGGAAATTGGAAAGTTGGTGACAGCGTCAACCTTGAAAGAGCCATGAAACTGGGAGACCGACTGGACGGACATATAGTACAAGGACATGTTGACCAAACGGGAACCTGTATTGTCGCAAAAGAAACTGGCGGAAGCTGGCTATATACTTTTGAATATGACCAAACACTAAACAACCTAACTATCGAGAAAGGCTCGATTACCGTAAACGGTGTCAGCCTAACGGTAGTGGATTCGAAAAAAAATCAATTTAGCGTAGCCATTATACCATACACTCACGAACACACGAACTTCGGCACTTTTGAGGTGGGGACAGAAATAAATCTTGAATTTGACGTTATTGGCAAATATGTTTCCAAATTATACGCGAACAAATAAAGCGGCGATAGCCTACAAAAACAAAAAATACCCAATCTAGCTAGATTGGGTATTTTGTTTTTATGTCATTCTTATATATGATGTAAATTCCTAACAATATTGCAATACCAAACAGTACAAAAATATTCTCATCGATCGGCAAACCAGGCGGCGGCGGCACCCCTGCGACTTTACCCGTAGGACTCGGCGGTGGCGGATCAGTACCCGCAATAGAACACAAGGTCCCGAACAGGAAAAAAAATGAGAGATAAAATTTGTCTGACAAAGTCTTCATAATTTTCAAAAATAGAGAATCAATTGTTATAAAAAAATTAATCTTAACTTTTTATTAAGATTATTTCAGTTAAGAGCGAAAATTAACATAAACATGATATTTTGCAAAGAAAATACATTCTACTAAAGATATGAATTTTGGACGAATATTAACTTCATTGCAATCAAAAACAAAACCCCTCAATATCAACAGATATGAGGGGTTTTTTTTGTGGTCCCACCTGGGCTCGAACCAGGGACCACCTGATTATGAGTCAGGTGCTCTAACCAGCTGAGCTATAGGACCGGTTAAGAGTTTGCAATATTACTACTATTTTTCGTTTACTCCAAATATTTTTACCTTTGATTTTTAGTTAACGGCAATATTAAAATGCCCGAAATCGAAAACAACTGATTATTAGATTTCTAATTTTTTGCCGACAGCTAAAATTAATTTATTTCTTGGCATAATTCTATTAAAACCCCATTCGTACTTTTGGGGTGCAGAAAGGCGACCAGCTTGTTATCCGCTCCTTTTTTGGGAATTTCATTAAGGACGACAAAACCTTCCTTCTGCAAACGCGCAATCTCCGACACAATATCCTCTACCGCAAAGGCGATATGGTGAATCCCCTCCCCTTTTTTGTCTATAAACTTGGCAATGGGACTCTCAGGGTTTGTGGCGGCCAAAAGCTCTATTTTATTTGGCCCGTTTTTAAAAAACGAAGTCGACACCCCTTCGCTTTCAACATCCTCACATTTGTAGGCTGGTGCCCCAAAAAGTTTTTCGAAAATTAAATTTGACACCCCTAAGTCTTTAACGGCAATCCCTATATGTTCTATTTTTTTCATTAAAAATGTTTAATTAAATTTTGGTGTCAAATACCGCTCTTTTACGTTACGGTAAATTTACGTATTAAAATCTAAAAAAGTGAGCGGAGACACAAAATCGAGACTTATTTAATACCCGTAATAAATCCATAAAAAATTTCGATTCCATTAATTATAATTGTTATTTTGTAAGTTCTAATACTAATTTGATATGTTGAAAAACAATATAAGATACATTCTCTTGCTGACACTTTTGGTTATGATTGGCTGCGCCAAAAGAGGGACGATTACAGGGGGGCTAAAAGACACTATCGCGCCAGTGTTAAAAATGAGCTTCCCAAAAAATTTCAACACCAACTTCAAGGGAAATGAAATTAAATTGGTCTTCGATGAAAACATCAAGCTCAAAAACCTAAACAAGCAATTGGTCATTTCTCCACCTATGAAGAATGAGCCGATAATAACGCCGACATCTGCAAGTAAATTTATTACGATTAAAATAAAAGACACTTTGCAACCCAACACCACCTACAGCTTCAACTTTGGTCAAAGCATAGCCGATAACAATGAAGGGAATCCTTTTAATCAGTTCAAATATGTATTTTCAACCGGTGACTATATTGATTCGCTGTCTTTGGGAGGAAAAATAAAAGATGCATTCAGCAAAGAAGCGGACTCCTTCGTTTCTGTCATGCTTTATGAGGCCAATGATTCCTTCAATGATTCCATTGTTTATAAAGAAAATCCAAGGTATATTACAAATACACTTGACAGCCTGAAAACTTTCAAACTAGAGAACTTGAAAGCCGGAAAATACCTTCTGGTCGCATTAAAAGACTACAATAACAATAATAAATTTGACCCAAACAAGGACAAAATCGGATTCATAAAACACTTTATTACGGTCCCTACCGACACCATATATGAACTGAACCTATTCAAGGAAACACTGCCTTTTAAAGCGCACAAGCCTATCCAGGCATCCGGGAATCGTCTTCTGATGGGATATGAAGGGAACATGAAATCGCCCGATTCGAGACCGAAAATAATCTTGAAAAACAATGCGGAAACCCTCGCTACACTCGTAACCCAGTTTCCCAAAAAAGATTCGCTCCAAATATGGTACAAACCTTTGAAGGCAGATTCTCTCGCCTTGGAAGTACGTAAAGATAAATATGCCGCCAATTTCATCGTCAAAGTAAAAGACCAGAAAAAAGACAGCCTAAACATAACTGCCTTGCAAACCGGCATTTTAAATTTCAGGGATCGATTTGCTTTAGAATCGTCGACTCCCCTAATTAATTTTGATAATTCAAAAATAAAACTGACGGTAAACGATTCCGTTCTTGTAGCTTTTACTACTGAATATGATGATTTCAACCAAAAATTGTTTTTTGATTTCAAGAAAGAACCTGCCGCGAAATATACGTTCACCGCTCTGCCAGGCGCATTAACCGATTTTTATGAGAAATCAAACGACACTTTGATCTATAAAACGAATACAAAAAACACAGCAGAATACGGGAACCTGCGAGTGATATTGCAAAACGTGAAAAATTTCCCTGTCATTGTCGAATTGACCAACGCAAAAGGAGACTTGATTGCCAGCGAATATTCCGAAAGCAACACCACGGTGGACTTTAATTTACTGGAACCTGCACTATTTACATTGCGCCTTATCAATGACGAAAACAAAAACAAAGTTTATGATATGGGCAATTATTTAGAAAAAAGGCATTCCGAAGAGGTGATTTATTTCTCAAAGGAAATAGACGTACGGGCAAACTGGGATGTGGAACAAGTTTTTGATGTTAGTATTCCCTATACTCCGGAACCAAAAAAGAAAGCAGAAAAAGAGAAAAAGGCGGGATTTTAAAACGCTGATTAGCGTTTTTTGATTCCGGACAGATGCAATATCTGAAATAAAAAATGTTTTATTCTTTTATTTCAAAATCATCTCGATCGCTCAGAAAGTCCAATTTTAGTCGAGTTTCCATCATTTTTTCTTTGCTTAATTCAGCGAAAAAAACGCCCTCCAATTCTTGTGGTTCAAGAATGTATTCTCCCAGAAAATCGGCCACTTGCGAATGCCCCACATAAGCATAGCCGTTGTGGTCCTCGCCAATCCTATTGACACCAACAACATAACTCATGTTTTCGATGGCTCGAGCTGATAATATCGTATCCCAAGCTTTGATTCTTGTTTTGGGCCAGCTTGCCACATAAATCAACAAGTCGTAATTCTCGACATTGCGAGAGAAAACCGGGAACCGCAGGTCATAACAAACAAGGGGACAGATCCTCCAACCTAGGTACTCCACAATCATTTTTTGAGCTCCTCTGGAATACACCTTGTCTTCACCGGCAAGCGTAAACAAATGCCTTTTGTCGTAATGCTGTATTTCCCCTGACGGAAAAACAAATAACATCCGGTTATAAAAATTCGAGTTTTCCTCAATCACCACACTTCCCGTTATAGCCGCGTTTCTGGCTTTCGCCAAAGATTGCATCCACAATACCGTTTTGCCCTCCATGGCCTCAGCAACCTTGGCTGGATTCATCGTGAATCCGGTCGTGAACATTTCAGGGAGCACAATCACATCAACTTCCTCCCCGATTGTATTGATTTTATCTTCGAAATAAGCCCTGTTTGCTTCTGGATCCTCCCAGACTAATGCCGATTGAATAAGCGCTATTTTCATTTGGGGTATTTTATAAACATTTAAACATGCAGTTTGATTAATCAATTTACCATTTCATATCGCCAGGCTGAACTTTTATGTTTATTTGTAAGAACAGGAACCAAAATAAGGGGTAGTCCAAGTGGAATTAATGGAGCGGCAAGAACTCCGTAACCGCCGGCGATCAATCCTGCGGTTCCCGCCAACACAAATACGGTCCCTATCACAACAAAGACTGGCGAGGCGACAGATGAAAATTTTGAATGCTTGCTGATGGAAACAATTGAGTCAAGGGCAACCGTCTGATTCTTTATCATGATGTTTTTATCGTCGACTATCGTATAATTGCCAATGATCTTTTCCCCTGAGACAGTCATGACTTTAATCCTTCTATTTTCTGCAAGGAACACCGACTTTTTGCTGTTTTCCTTTTTTAAGGAAATCCCATTTTCTTGGGCCATCAACAGCAAGCCGTTAAGCAAAAAGACAACCACTAACACCCAATTTTTCATAGCAAAATTGTTTCCTCCAGTTGGTAATGCATCCATTGTTTTATTTTTTTTCTAAAGTACGAAATTTATCAACAAAAAAAACGCATCCAAATGAATGAATGCGTTTCTATATTTTATTCGAAATATATTATCCTTTTAGGCTTGCTGACATATATTCTCTATTCATACGAGCGATGTTTTCTAAAGAAATTCCTTTAGGACATTCCACTTCACATGCTCCAGTGTTACTACAATTACCAAAACCTTCGGCATCCATCTGATGCACCATGTTTAATACACGGTCAGTTGCTTCGATTCTACCTTGTGGTAACAATGCATATTGCGAAACTTTGGCCGCTACGAATAACATAGCAGACGAGTTTTTACAACTTGCTACACAAGCACCACAACCAATACATGTTGCGGCATCAAACGCTTCGTCAGCGTCTTTCTTGTTGATTGGAATTGTATTTGCATCGATAGTGTTTCCTGAAGTATTCACTGATATAAATCCGCCTGCATGTTGGATTCTGTCAAAAGAACTGCGGTCAACTACCAAATCTTTTACTACCGGGAAAGCCGCCGCACGGAAAGGCTCAATAGTGATCGTATCACCGTCCTTGAACATACGCATGTGCAATTGACAAGTGGTTACGCCTCTATCTGGCCCGTGTGCTTCACCGTTGATGTATAAAGAACACATTCCGCAAATTCCTTCGCGACAATCGTGATCAAATGCAACAGGTTCTCCGCCCTTGCTCATTAAATCTTCATTGAAAACGTCAAGCATTTCAAGGAATGACATATCCGGCTCAATTCCGTCGATTTGATAATCGACCATTGCTCCTTTATCTTGGGCGTTTTTCTGACGCCATATTTTTAATGTAAGTTTCATACTATTTTAGTTTGAAAGTCATAAAGTCGAAAGTCGAAAGTCGCTTGACATGGAGCCATTTGACTTTAAGACTTTTGCCTTTCGACTAATTGCTATTTGTAATTTCTTTGAACTAGTTTAACGGTGTCAAATACCAAGTCTTCTTTATGTAAAACAGCGTCACTTGGTTTTCCTTTGTATTCCCAAGCAGCAACGTATGCGAAGTTCTCGTCATCACGTTTGGCTTCACCATCTTCAGTTTGATATTCTTCTCGGAAGTGACCTCCACAAGATTCGTTACGGTGCAAAGCATCTTTAGCAAACAATTCTCCTAGTTCAAGGAAATCGGCAACACGAGTCGCTTTTTCCAGTTCTTGATTGAATCCTTTATCCGTTCCCGGTACTTTTACATCTTTGTAAAACTCTTCACGTAAAGCAGCTATTTCTGTAATTGCCTCATTCAGTCCTTGAGCATTACGAGCCATACCTACTTTGTCCCACATTATTTTTCCTAATTTCCTGTGGAAATAGTCAACAGAATGTGTTCCGTTATTGTTCATGAATTTCTCAATTTGATCTTTCACTCCTTTTTCTGCAGCTTCAAATTCTGGAGTATCCGTAGAGATAGTCCCCATTTTAATATCCGGGGATAAATAATCGCCAATTGTGTAAGGCAATACGAAGTATCCGTCAGCTAAACCTTGCATCAAAGCCGAAGCCCCTAATCTATTTGCTCCGTGATCTGAGAAGTTTGATTCTCCAATAGAGAAACATCCCGGAATTGTAGTCATCAAGTTATAATCAACCCATGTTCCACCCATTGTGTAATGCACCGCCGGGTAAATCATCATTGGAGAAGTATAAGGATCCTCGTCTACAATTTTATAATACATTTGGAACAAGTTTCCGTATTTATTTTTTACGACTTCAGTACCTAATTTTGTTACCGCTTGTTTGTCATTAGCATCTATACCCTTTAAGAAGGCTTGCTCTTTTCCGTAACGTTGTATTGCTGCAGCAAAATCCAAATAAACCGCTTCACCTGTTTTGTTTACTCCAAAACCAGCGTCACATCTTTCTTTAGCAGCGCGAGAAGCTACATCTCTAGGAACCAAGTTACCAAACGCAGGATATCTTCTTTCTAAGTAATAATCTCTTTCAGCCTCAGATAAATCTATTGCTTTTTTCTTTCCTTCACGAATCGCTATAGCATCTTCGATTTTTGCAGGAACCCAGATACGTCCGTCATTTCTTAAAGATTCCGACATCAAAGTTAATTTTGATTGGTGATCTCCAGAAACTGGAATACAAGTTGGGTGAATTTGCGTATAACAAGGATTTGCGAAATACGCTCCTTTTTTATGTATTTTCCAAGCTGCGGTAGCATTAGAACCCATTGCATTTGTTGACAGGAAGAACACGTTTCCGTATCCTCCAGAAGCAATAACTACTGCATGAGCTGAATGTCTTTCGATTTCACCTGTAATCAAGTTACGAGCGATAATCCCTCTTGCTTTTCCGTTTACGATTACTATATCTAGCATCTCGTGACGGTTGTGCATTTTTATTTTTCCACGACCGATTTGACGGTTCATAGCAGAGTAAGCACCCAATAGTAACTGTTGTCCTGTTTGCCCTCTAGCATAAAAAGTTCTAGAAACTAATGCCCCTCCAAAAGAACGGTTGTCTAACAAACCTCCATATTCACGTGCCAATGGAACTCCTTGAGCCACACACTGGTCAATAATATTTGTAGATACTTCAGCCAAACGGTGTACGTTTGCCTCACGAGCGCGATAATCTCCTCCTTTTACGGTGTCGTAAAATAATCTGAAAACAGAATCTCCATCTCCTTGATAATTTTTTGCTGCATTGATTCCTCCTTGTGCCGCAATAGAGTGCGCACGACGCGGTGAATCTTGAAAACAAAATGCTTTTACGTTATATCCTAATTCTGCCAATGTTGCAGCAGCAGAACCTCCAGCTAATCCTGTTCCAACAACGATAACATCCAGGTTACGCTTATTTGCAGGGTTCACTAAATTAATATGATCTTTATAATTTGTCCATTTGTCCGAAATTGGACCACTTGGAATTTTTGAATCTAATGCCATTATAATTGAATATTAATGATTGAAATGATGAAAAAGTGCAATGAAAATAAACCCGAAAGGGATTACGATTGCAAATGCATATCCAAAACCTTTTAAGGATCTTGAATATTTATTATTAAACCCCACTGACTGGAATGAAGAGCTGAACCCGTGCCATAAGTGCAGCGAAAGCAAAAGGAAAGACAGAGAATAAAGCGCCGTACGAACCGGGCTTTCAAACTTTTCAGCTAATTCATGGAAATACCTCGTCTCATCCAATGGATTCACCTCAACATATTTATACACCATCTCCGGAACCCAGAAATCGTAAAAGTGCAATCCTAAAAATGCTAAAACTACCATTCCCGTGATAATCATGTTTCTCGATGCCCATGAAGAATTTGCCGCACCGTTGTTTTTTGCATATGAAATAGGTCTAGCCTTTCTATTTTGAAAATCCAAAACAAAACCCATAGTAAAGTGAAAAACAACACCAACAATTAAGATTGGTTGGATGACAAACTGAACCAAGCCATTGTTCCCCATAAAATGAGATAAGGAATTAAAGGTGTCGGGACTAAATACCGAAGTCATATTGATGAAGAAATGCTGTGCTAGGAACAGCATTAAAAAAATTCCTGAAAGCGCCATAGCAACTTTTTTAGCTATCGACGATTTCAATAATGCAGATTTTGCCATAAGATTTATATAATTTGTTTTAAGAATGTCACAAAAATAAAGTAAATAGAGCTGAACTACAACCTTATCGTTGTTATTTATAATGATTTTAAAGTGCTTTAAGCCCACCGAATAACACCCATGAAGACCCCCTTTTTACTGACTGATTGTCAATTAATTATTACAGCCGACGTCTTTTTTGACTGATAGCGATTGCCCCATAATTTTTAAAAAAAACTTTAAAACCATTTGCCTATTGAATTCTAACCAATTTTCGTCAAAAAATCGAAGCATTTTAGCCTTAAAACTTTCTGTTTTTGAACGTAAAGACAAAGAAATAATTGAAACAAAGGAATTACTTTCAGCTGTACTTGGCCATGTATTTTTGAACAATTAAATCTGTATTTTCATTTCGGATTTTAAGTTCTAGTTGAATTGGAGGCGAGGCTCTTTCTTCGCAATTTTTCACGGCACAAGTTTCGCAAGTCACCCCCACAATTTGTTTTTTTATCGATTTATTGTCGATGAATTTAAAT
>Ga0209519_10000526_pt1 | contig 16139 bp, 11 predicted proteins | sample Rifsed13ft1_FD_184005 | JGI IMG/M metagenome (GOLD analysis project Ga0209519, IMG submission 184005) | Soil microbial communities from Rifle, Colorado, USA - sediment 13ft 1 (version 2) | ecosystem: Environmental > Terrestrial > Deep subsurface > Rock core/Sediment | place: Rifle, Colorado...
GCGAGGTAGCCGACTTCGGTGAGGGAGAAATACGCGACGAGCCCGAGGCCGAAAAGGCCGAGGGTGATGGGCACCCAATACGTCGAGAGGAAGTCGCCGGGGGGCGCCCCGGGCAGCGGTGCGGGGCGGATGACCTCGAAGGGCGCGGAGAGGGTCGCGGAGATCTCGGGGTGGGAGGCGGAGGTCACCGTGACCGACCACTCGTAGTCGCCGGAGGGGGCGGTTGAGGGCACGCGGAGCTCGAGGCTCACGTTTTCCCTCGAGCCGGGTGCGATGACCTGGACGGGCGGCGGCACGGTCCGGGCGGTCCATCCCGCGGGGGTGGTGAAGGCTGCGTCGAAGTCGAGGTCGAAGGTGGCGAGGTTGCGGAGCGTAAGGACCCAGGTGGCGGCCTCGCCGGGGTGCGGCAGCGGCGAGGCGAGCGCCGCCTCGATGGCAAGGGGCCCGCGGAAGACCGACACGGTAAAGGCCGCGTGGGCGTCGATGGGGAAGGGCTCGCCGTCCGTCGCGCGGACGCGGAGCGGGTAGGAGCCTTCGGCGGCCTGGCGGGGGACGTCGACCCAGGCGGTGAAGCGCACGTCCGTGTCGCTCGCGCGCGAGATCGTCGAGGGGGAGATGTCGCGGGCCCAGGAGGTGCCCTCGACCGTGAGCGCGAGGTTCACCATGTGGCGGCCGTCCGTGTTGATCCGGACGGTCCCCGCAAGCGAGACGCGCAAGTCGCTCTGCGCGTTGTACAGCGTCGCGGTGAGGGCGGACTGGTCGATCTCGATTGTGGCGCCGATGGCCGCGTCCTCGGCCGAGGCCGGCAGCGCAAGGAGGGTCAGCACAAGGGCCGAGGCCAGCAGGGGGGCAAGACCGCGGAGCGCCAAGCGCGAAGCGCGCATCAACGTCTAACGCTTGATGCGGGTTATTATATGAAATTGGTGGGGACGTTGGACGTTGGAAGGGGCGCGGGGCCCCTCACGCGTCCTTGAGAATCGCGGGGAGGCGCTTCACGAATGCCGAACGGGCAAGCACGAGGTTGCAGCCGGCGCCCTCCGCTTCGGCCTTCAACGCAACCATGACGTGCGAAAAGTAGCCGACGACGAAGGCGCCGCGGGTTCGGGGGTCGGCCTTGAGCGCCTTCAGTGCCTCCACGCGCGAGTAGCCCTCGCCGTTGAGGTCGAGGATCACGAGGCGCGCGCCTACTCGGGCCGCGGATTCGACGGTCTCCCCAATCGAGCGCGTGAAGAGGAGTTCGACGCCGACACCGTGCGCGGCCTCCTTGAGCTTCGACGCGAAGAATACGTCGTCCACGGCGGCAACGGCAGCGGGCATCGCGGGGCGGCCTCCTTAGAGCGTGCCGTCGACAGCAAGGCCGGCCGAGCCCCTCACGAAGAGCACCGGCACGCCGCGGCGGCGCAGGCGGCGCCGGAGGTCCCGGTCGTTTGTGAGCACGGCCCGCCGCGGGCCCGCAGAGGCCGCCTCGATGATCGCGTCGTCGCCCAGGCCCTCGGCCTCGAACGCGGGAAAGCCCTTCGCCAGCGCGCGGGCCTCCCGGGCGTGCCGGCGCGCCCCGAGGCTCTCGAGTTCGCGCCCCACGCACGAGGGCACGACGGCGGTCCAGCCGGGTGCCGCCGCCGAAAGCCCGCGCGCAAGGTCGATGCGCAGGCGCGCTGCAGTCATGAGCGCGTTCGCGTCGAGCAGAACGAGCCGCTCGCGCGGCGCCGCCGCCTTAGGGGAGGCCACGGCCGCCCCCCTCCTTACTTCAGGATCACGCCGTGGCCGATTAGCCGCCAGCGCGCGCCGAAACGCCGCGAGATCGCCACGCGGTCGCCAAGCTCGGCGCAAACGGGCATCTTGAGGTCGAGGTCGACCTTGGCGGCCGACATCCCCTTCACGGTCCCCACGTTCGTGGCCGCCCCGATCGAGAGCATGAGCAGCTCGGTCGTGCGGATCTTCTCGACCTTGATGTCTTCGCCCGCGCCCACAACATAGTCGAGCAGGTGCGTCTCGACCGTCACGCGCTGGATCTGGCGGGGCAGCGTGCCCGGCGCCCCCAGCATGCGGCCCACGAGCGAGTCGGCTTTCGTGAACGAGGGGTCGATCCCCGTGCCTACGGCGATGAGTCCGCCGGAGTGGGTCTCCTCGACCGCCTGCCCGCCGACCATGAGCGAGACGATGCGCGTGTGGAGGTTCTCCCAGCGCGTGCGCCCCTCTTCCTCGAGCTTGCGCCCGGGCACGATCTCGACCTCGTCGCCGACCTTGAGCGACCCTTGGAGGAGCGAGCCGCCGAAGACGCCGCCGCGCAGGTCCTGGGGCCGCGTGCCGGGCTTGTTGATGTCGAAGGAGCGCGACACGTACATGCGGGGGGGCGCCTTGGCGTCGATCGCGCGCGTCGGGATCGTCTTGTCGATCGCCTCGAGGAGCGCGTCGATATTCACGTCGTGGTGGGCCGACACGGGGATGATCGGCGCCTTCTCGGCGATCGTCCCCTTGAGGAACTCCTTGATCTCGCGGTAGGACTCCTTCGCGCGCTCGACCGTGACGAGGTCGACCTTGTTCTGCACGACGACGACCTTGTCGATGCCGGCGATCTGGAGCGCAACGAGGTGCTCCTTGGTCTGAGGCTGCGGGCAGCGCTCGTTGGCGGCCATGAGGAGGAGCGCGCCGTCCATGAGCGAGGCGCCCGTGAGCATGGTCGCCATGAGGGTCTCGTGGCCGGGGGCGTCGACGAAGGAGACCGTGCGCAGGAGCCTCGTGGGCTTGCCGCAGTGCGGGCACGCGGGCTTCACGGTGTAGGCCTTCGTCCCCTCCTCGGAGTCGCACTTGTAGAAGGCGGCGTCGGCATAGCCGAGCTTGATCGAGATCCCCCGCTTGACTTCCTCCGAGTGGCGGTCGGTCCACTCGCCCGTGAGCGCTTCGGTGAGCGTCGTCTTGCCGTGGTCGACGTGGCCGACGACGCCGATGTTGAGTTCCGGGGGCTGGGGGACTTTGGCCATTGTAGGGGCACCGGGGATGGCGAGGATACGGAAGGGGGTATTTCCCGGTTTGCGTGGGGCGTCCCGCCCGCTGGCTTCCCTTTCTTCGGGGGCCTTGGGGCACCCGGCTTGCGGGCAAAACGGTAAACCCGCGGGCGGCGGATCGGAAGGCGAGGCGCGGGGAGAATGGGCCCGGAGGCGACCACCGACGTCGACGAGGTCGAAGGCGCCCCCCGGCCGCTGCGGGCGCCCGCGCAAGTGCGGGGCCAGCTCCTCCTGCTCTCCGCCGCGACTTCCGCGCTTGCCGTGGGGCTCTTCGTCTCGTGGGCCGCACTCCACGGCACGGCCGCGTTCTTGAGCCCGCTCCTCTGGGCGGCGATGGCCGCGTTCTGGGCCTCCGTCTTCCACCTCCTCTATTTCTTCACCGTCGAGGCGGTCGCGCGCACGATGAAGGCGCAGGGCGCGGCCGAGGTCGTGGGCGCCCGCGTCCTCTGGCTGCCGCAGGGGACCGCGCGCACCGTGGGCGCCACGATGGAGTTCAAGGCGAGGTCGGACGGCGAGCGCCTTCCCTCCGAGTTCACGCTCTACCTTGGCGTCAACCTGTTATGGGCGGTCCATGTGATCGGGCTGAGGGCCGTGTGGCAGTGCCACGAGAGCGGCGTCCTCCTGCTCACGCCGAGGGCGCCGCGCTTCCTCGGCGGCGCGACGGCCGAGAGCCTCGAGCTCCCGTCGCCCGAAGTCGCCGCGATCAAGGGCTTGCTTGCAAGGCCCGGCGAGCCGAAGGGGATGCCGGACTGGGGGACTCCCGTGGGCCCGCTTGCGCGCAGGGCGCTTGAGGACGTCAAGGCGACCGATTGGCTCCTCGGCCCCGAGCAGCCCTTCGTGGCGCTCGAGGCCTTCGGCGGGCGCCTCGAGAAGTTCTGGCCGCCGATCGCCCAGCAGATCGCGGACCTCGACGTGGAAGGCGCACTCGACTTGCTCAAGGTCGTCCGCGCCTTCGACCGCGACGCGATGAACGCGCGGGCCGGAAGGCTCACTTCTTCTCCTTCTTCTCCTCGGCCTTGAGGAGGTCTTCGACGGGCTTCGCGCCGCGCGTCGTGATCTTGAGGTTGAGTTGCGAGGTCTCCGGCGAGATTGTGTTGCCGCGCACGGGCTTCTTCTTGCGCAGGCCCGACTCGTGCGTCGGCTTTTCCCGCTTCTTCTTGTGGCGCGTGCGCGCGTGGTAGCCCGTGCCTTCGCTTGCAAGGATCCGGCGGTAGCGGGTCCCCGGCAGGTCGCCGACCATCGGGAACCCCGAGCGGTCGGAGCCGCCGGTGATCTTGAGCTTGTACCCGGGCAGCGCGACGAAGATCCCGTCGATTTCGTCGCCGATCTTCTTGCCGACGAGCGTGTTGGCGTGCTGGCCGGTCACCTTGGTTTGGAAGGACTTGCCGCCCTTGGGGTCGTTCACAACTGCGAGGAATTCAACCATCGAAGGGACACCTTGCCCGGCCGGCGAGGAAGCCGCCTAACGCGCCTTTCGATATAAGCGTTGGGGGCGCGGGGCGACGGCCCCGGGACGCCTGGCTCCTCAAGTCGAGCCCGCGTCGCTCCGGCGCAACGAGCGGTAGAGCGCAACCCCCGCGACGGCCGCGACGGCGATGAGCCCCGCGCCCACGAGCGCAAGGAGCGCAGACGTCCCTGCCTGTGCGCCGTTGAGTTCGGTTCGAAGCCGCACGCTTTCGTTCTGCTCGGCAGCCAAGTCTGTCTGCGTTAGGTTGAGCGCCGCCCGCGCGCCGTCAAGTTCCCCGCGCAGTGCCTGAATCTCGAGGCCGAGGCCGCCTACCTGGTCCGAGATCCGCGAGAGGTTCGCGTTCGTTTGGGTCTCGATTGCGGAGGCCTGGAGGTCGAGGGTCGTGAGTTCAGCCAGGGCTTGGGCCAAGTCGGACTGCGCCTGCGCGAGGCCGGCGGCGGTCGAGTTGAGCCTCGCGTCAAGCGCGGAGCCTTGACGCGCGAGGTCGTCGGAGGTCGACTCGAGCGCGGTGCGGAGGGCGGCAAGGTCCTGCTGGAGGAGCGAGATGTTCGACTCGGCCCCGGCAAGCGAGGCGGCGGTGCGGTTCAGTCTCGCCTCAAGGTCGTCAGCCCGCGCCCGGAGGTCGGCCGCCTCGCCTTGCAAGTCCGAGATGTTGGCGTCGGTTAGGTCAAGCCGTGCGCGCGTGAGATTCAAGAGGCCGAACACGGCCGAAAGGCGCGACGCCGTTCCGATGAGTTCGTTCCGCAGCCCTTCAAGGTCTGCGCGCAAGGCGGGATAGGGGTCGTTGAAAGTCACATTGACAACCCGAGATGCGACGTTGCCCGCGAGGTCTGTGGCCTGCACAGGAATTCCGTTGGGGCCCGGTGCAAGCGCGACTACAACGCTAAACGAGCCATTCGGGGACGGATGGAGCGCCAGGCCACCCACCGAGACGGCCGCGCCGGGCTCGGCCTGGCCCGACACGCGGACGGCGGGAACCGCGAAGGACGTGTTATTCGCCGGTTCAGCGAGGGTAAGCGCGGGCGCAGCGTGGTCGTACTCGACGTACCGGTTGGCGAAGATGTTCTGGAGCCCTGCCGGCGAGCCTCCCCAGGCCACAATGAACTGCCCCGACCCGGCCACGGCCGCATCCGAGCCAAAGGCCGACAAGTTGCCTGCGCCCGGAACGCGCCATTCCGTCGCGCGCCATCCGCCGGATGGCGTGTACCGGTTCGCGACAAGCACGCCGTCGCCAAAGTACGTGGTTGCGACCGCCTCGCCGCTCGGCGCCACGTCAAGGGCAGGGGTTTGGGCGGCTGCGAGGCCGTACGATTCGACGGGGGCGTCCGTCCCCCAACCCGTGCCGGGGACAAATCGGTTGGCGAGCATGCCCTCCGTCGTCCCATCATGCTGCCGCCAGAGGGCCACGGCTGCCCCAAAGGCGTCCATTCCCACGGATGGGAACCACACATCGGCCGCGCCGCTCTCGACAAGGACGCGCGCGGTCCACGCGGCGCCGGGCGCGAAATGGCTGGCGTACAGGTTGAGGCTGCCGCCGCCCTGCTGGGTCCATAGCACCGTCGCGTTTCCGGCCCGATCCATCGCCACGGCTGTCTGGACGCATGCGTTTGCCGCGTCGTTTTCGAGGAGCGTGGCGGCGCCCCAGCCTCCGGCGGCCGCGAAGCGGCGGGCGTAGGCGCTCTCGGCCCCGCCGAACGACTGCACCCATGCGACCGTCGCGTTGCCGCCCTCGTTCATCGCCACACTCGGTTTCGAGGCGCTCGGGCTGCCTACGTCCAAGGCTGCGGCGGGCCCCCAACCGCCAGATGGCGTCCACACCCGCCCGACGAGATTCCAGCTTGCCCCGTCGTACTGTAGCCAGACGGCCGTCGCGTTGCCCCCGGGCGAGACGGCAAGGTCGGGCTCCGTGAGGGAGTTCGCCTGCGTAGTGAGCGTGACGGTGGGCTCCCACCCCCAGCCGCCCACGAAATGCGCCGCGAAGATCGCGCTTGCCGAGCCCGCAGCGTTGAAGTGGTTCCAGAGGAAGAAGGCGCCTCCCGAGGCATCGGCCGCGACGCGGGGGTCGACGGCGTTGCCCGTCGTGTTGTTCCCGCCAAAGGACGAATTCGAAAGCACTCGTGCCTCGCCCCACCCGACGCCGGGGGCCATGCGGTTTGCCCACACTTCGATTCGGGTGCCATTGTACTGCTGCCAGATGGCGAAGACATTGCCGTTCTCGTCGGCGTCCACCCGGGGCTCCTCCCCAAAGGTGGCGGTGCCAGCCTGGAGGAGCGCGGAGACGCCCCAACCCTCCGGCGGCGCCCCGCCGGAGGCCGAGCCGGAGAGCCCGACCAATAGGGCGTTTGTAAGCAAGCCTACAACCAAGAGGATTCCAAGCTTCATGGTAGCCACACTCCAGCCGCGGCGGCGCGCAAGGCCCGCAGCGACATGGCCAATTCGCCGAGCCCCTATTTACGCCCGGCGGTGGACTGGGGCTGCCGATCCTTGACGGACACCTTGCGGGCGGCCGCGCGCGGCCCCTTCGCCTCGTTCCCGAGGCTCAGAGTTCTCCGCCGCCCACGCCCGACGAGCCCATGCCTGTGCCGCCGCCGCCCCCGCTGCCGGTCTCTTCCATCCCGCCTTCACCCGTGGCGCCCGGGCGCACCTTGCGCGGCGAGAGCCGCCGCTCCACGACGGCGATGAGGTCGCGCTTGAAGTCCTTCGAGATGTTCGTGGCCACCTGGAGGTCCGAGAGCTTCATCCCCTCGAGGCGGCCGAAGAGCTCCTCCGAGAGGTTCCAAACGGACGCGACGACCTCAAGGTCCCTGCGCGTGACGACGGCGTTCGGGTTCACCGTGAGCACGGGGGGCGGCGGCGCGGGCGGGGGCTTCGGGACGAGCGGCGGCGCCGCGAGGTTCGGGAGAATCCGGGGCCTTGCGGGGGCGCCCCCCGCGCGCTTGGCGCGCCGGAGGACCTCGTCTCCGACCGTTGCCGAACCCCCCCTTGCCAGGTAAGGAACCCCCGCTTGAAAAGGCGCGGCGTCCCGAATGGGGTATATGCGTCCAGTTAGATAAAACCCTTCAAGTCGAGGGGTAAAGAGCCGATGAAATTCGTGTACGACGCCCGGTGCGAAGACCACGTCCAGTGGCCCGGCCACCCGGAGCGGCCCGAGCGCGTGAAGGCGATTGTCGAACGGCTCGCGGCCGAGGCGCCGCGCCGCAAGTTCCTTGCGGCAACCGCAGCAACCAAGCGCGACCTCATGCGCGTGCACGACGAGGCCTTCGTCGAGAGGTTGCGGCAGGCGAAGGAAGGCCCGCTCGACGCGGACACCTTCATCCACAAGGGCACCTACGCGCTCGCGCTCCTCGCGGCGGGGGCCGCGCTTACCGGCGCGCGCGAGGTCGTGAAGGGCCCCGAGGAAGTTTTCGCCCTCACGCGGCCGCCCGGCCACCACGCGGGCGCGGACTTCGCCGGGGGATTTTGCTACTTCAACAACGCCGCGGTGGCGGCGGACTTCCTGTCGCGCGAAGAAGGGCTTGCCCCCGTCGCGGTCGTCGACTTCGATGTCCACCACGGCAACGGGACGCAGGCCATTTTCCAGAAGCGCCGCGACATCGTCTACCTCTCGACGCACCAGTGGGGGATCTTCCCCGGCACGGGGGCGGCCGACGAGGTCGGAAAGGGCCCCGGGCGCGGACGCACCGTGAATGTGCCGCTGCCCGCCGGGTCTGGGGACCGGACCTTCGAGGTCGCGTGGGAGCGGATCTTCCTGCCCGTGCTCGAGGAGGCCCGCCCGCAGGCCGTGGTCGTCTCCCTCGGGCTCGACGCCCACTACGAAGATCCTCTGGCGGGGCTCTCGTTGAGCTCGCCAGCCTACATCGAGATGTGCCGCAAGGTCGCGGAGTTTGCAAGGAAGCGCGCGCGCGCGAAGGCGCTTTTCGTGCTCGAGGGCGGCTACAACCTCACGGCGCTTGGCGAGACCGTCGCGGGGCTTGCCGCGACGCTCGAGGGCCGCCCTGCGAAGACCGGGCTCAACACCGTGGCGGACGCCTCCGGGGTCGGGGCGAAGGCCGTCGAGGAAGCGGCCGCCGTCCAGCGCGCGCACTGGGCGCTGAATGCCTGACTCGGCCCCTCACGTGAGCTTGGCCGGGCCCCGGCGGGGCTCGCCCGAGCGCGCCTTCCGGGGGCTCGGCCGCCTCCGGTCCTTGTCGCGCAGGACCTGCTTCTCGAGCCTCTCGAGGACGCCCGCGACCGCGCGCATGAGGTCGTCGTCCTCTGCCGTGGCCGTGAAGAGCCCGACATCCGTCTGGAGGCGCGCGCGCACTTCGGCGCGGTGCCCGTAGGTCCGGTGGTGCTCCATCACGTGCGCGTTGAACGTCCGGGGGCGCACGTGGGATGCGAGCTTGAGGACCGCGGGCTCGACGGCCGCGAAGACGTCCTCGAGGACGAAGGGGTCGTGGCCCTCGAGCCCCGTGACCTGGAGGAACACGCCTTCCCGGGGCGCCAGCGAGGCGATCATGTCGATGAGGTCGGCTTTCGTCACGATCCCGTCGGGCGCGTCCTTCTCCGCGATGACGACGGAGGAAGCCTTCGTCTCGATCATCCGGTCGATGAGGTCGCCGACGAGCGCCGTTCGCGGCGCGTCGACGACGGGCGAGGTCATGACGCCTTCGACCGTCATGGCGCCTTTCTTCTCCCGGGTCGGCGAGCCCTTGGGCACGCGCCGCTGCGCCGTCCACCCCGCGTAGAGCCGCAAGATGTCGCGGCCGCTCACGACGCCCGCAAGGCGCCCGCCGTCGTCGACGACGGGGATCGTCGGCTCGTCGAGCTTTCGAAGCTGGTCGAGGGCGAAGTCGAGGGTGTCGCTCGTGCGCACGACCACGGGGTCGGGCGTCATGACCGCGTGGGCAGGCAGCGCGCAGATCTCGCGGTCGCCCTTGAGGATCTCGAGGAGGCGCCAGCGCGTGAGGTGCCCCGCGAGCGTGCGCCCGTCCGCCTCGAGCACGGGGACCTGCCTGAACCCGCTCGACAGGAGCGCCTCCGCCCCCTTGGAGAGGGGGTCCTCGACGGTGAGGCGCGGGGGGACGACGAGGAGGCTCGATACGAGCGTGTCGAGCGAGAGGCGGCGCCTCTTGAGGAGCGTGTCATCCGAGAGGACGCCGAGGAGGTCGCCACGGGGCCCCACGACGGCGACCTCGTGGAGGCCGGCCTTCTTCATCGTGCCAAGCGCCTTGCCGAGGTGCGCGTCGGGCGGCAGGGTGGCTGGCAGCGGCTCGACCGCATCGGCAAGAGTCATCTCTTCGAGTCGCAAGGTTTTGGCCATGGAACCGTGACGTGCATGGCCTCTGGCGAAAGTTAAAACCTTGGACAGGGGTGCTACGGCGCGGTGAGGTTGGCACTTACCGGCACGCCGGGCACGGGCAAGACGCAGGTCGGCCGGGCGCTCGAGCGCTCCGGGTTCCGCGTCGTATGGCTGAATGAGGAAGCGGCGCGCGCGGGGGCGGTCGTGGGCAGGGACGCAAGGCGCGGCGCGCTTGAGGTCGACGTGCGGAGGCTCGACCGGTGGGTGTCCAAGAACCTCGCGGGCGTCGAAAGCCCCGTGATCCTCGAAGGCCACCTCTCGCACCACCTCAGCGTCGACCGCGCCGTGGTGCTTCGCTGCGCGCCCCGCGTCCTTGCCAGGCGGTTGAGGCGCCGGGGGTGGAGCGAGCGCAAGGTGAGGGAGAACACGTGCGCGGAGGCGCTCGGCGTGATCGTCACCGAGGCCGTGGGACGGCTCGGCCGGGCCCGCGTGTTTGAGCTCGACACGTGCGGCGCTTCCGCCCGCGAGCGCGCGGGGCGCGTCGCCCGCATTGCGGCGGGCGGGGGCGAGGGCGACCTTGCAGGCCGGGTCGACTTCCTCGAGGAGGCGCCGCGTTGGTGCTAGATGAGTACCGGGGTGTGGGCGAGCGGTGGCTCGCACCCCTTGCAGACCGCCTGGCAAGAGGCGGCGCCGACCGCCTCACGTGGGCCTCCCTCGTATGCGCCGGCGCCGCGGGGGTCTGCTACACGCAGGCCTCGCCGGAGGCGCCGCTCTTCCTCGTCCTCGGGGCCCTCTTTGTCGTTGGAAACGCCGTCCTTGACGCGCTCGACGGGATCGTGGCCCGCAAGACCGGCACGGCCTCGAAGGCCGGCGACTTCCTCGACCACGCGCTCGACCGCTACGCCGACCTCTTCATCATCGGCGGGCTTGCCGCCTCGGGGTTCGGGGGGTTTGCATGGGGGTTCTACGCCGTCACGGGTGTGTTCCTCACAAGCTACATGGGGACGCAGGCGGCGGCCGTCGGCCTCAAGCGCGACTACAAGGGAGTCCTGGGGCGAGCGGACCGCCTGATCCTCCTCACGTTCGTACCGCTCCTTGCGGCCGTGCTTGTCCTTGGGGGCCTGCCCTCGACCTTCCTCCTCCCCGGCGGACTCGACGCCTACGGGCTGCCCCCTTCGGTCACGCTGATCCAAGGGCTGCTGGGGACTTTTGCGGTTCTTGGCCACGCGACGGCCGTGCAGCGGTTCCGGCGCGCCCGCGCGGCGCTTGTCGCGGGGTAAGACCCCCGGCGGCGCGCCCACGCCCGCGCCCGTTTCCATCCTTGTGAACACGTTGTTGGCAGGTCGGTGGCGCCGCTCGAAGCCTTCATATATGGACGCCTTGATCCTGGCGCACTCCGCCCGAATGCTGGCGGTGTATCTATCGGAAGTTGAAAGGCTCCGAAACTTCCAAAGCGAATCGAGGGACGATCCGTGGCTACTCCTGCCGCAAATGCGGGCCCGACCGCGGCCAAGGCGCCCGCTAAGGCCGACGCGCCTGGCGTCATGTCCAGGCTCAACATCGAGATCGTGCTCATCGCCGTGCTTGCGGCCGTCTCGATCGCCGCGATCCTCGCCTCGGCGTTCCTCTCCTCCCAGGCCCCCTACGGCTACACGCCCGTCGCGCAGGAGCCAATCTCGAAGCTCCCGCCCACGATCAAGATTGAAGGCGTTGACACGGACAACGACGGCCTCTTCGACATCGACGAGAACTACATCTACGGAACCGACACGACCAAGGTCGACACGGACGGGGACGGCATGCCCGACCCCTGGGAGGTCCAGTACAAGGACACGCGCAACCTCGAGACGCGCGAGCTCGTGATCGACCCCGTCGACCCCACGGACGCCTACGAGGACCCTGACAGCGACGGCTACGACTTCAACAACAACGCGAAGGTCGACATCTTCCAGGACTCGGTCGTGCGCGCGAACCTCTCGATCCCCGCGAAGTCCCAGTACACGCTGCTCGGCGTGTGCCCGATCTACCAGAACCAGCTGGCCTACGACGGCGAGCTCCTGCACTTCGACCGCGTCGCGGTGATGGACAACGGCACCTACGGCGACCCCTCGACGAACCCGACTTCGGCGATCGAGGTCCGGATCACGGAGGTCAACTCGCGCGAGGAGGACCAGGGGGTCATCTACACGCCGAAGGACGACCCGAACTGCTTCCTCAAGGTCGAGCTCAACCCCGGGTCGAGCCGCCCCGCGGAGCTTGCGGCTTGGAAGCAGCGGCCCTCCGGCGGGTGGATCGAGGGCGAGCTCGTGAACATCGAGGGCCTCTTCCACGTGGACCCCGCCGACGTCACGAACTGGTGGCTCGAGGTGCGCGGCGGGGAGACCTTCCCGAACATCCAGGAGTACCAGACGTGGCACGACTACGAGGGGACAGGCAGGCTCACGGGCGCAAACCCCCTCGACCGCGACACGGACGGCGACGGGATGTCCGACGGCTTCGAGGCCCACTACGGCCGCGGGCACGCGCTCTCGGGCAACGGCACGCTCTCGTGGGTCTGGGAGTTCTTCCTCTCGCCCGTGAACGTCTCGGACGCCACGGAGGACCCCGACGGCGACGGAATCCGGATCACCTGGGCCGACTACGTGATCGCAAGGCTCCTCCGCGACGCAAACGGCTCCGTCGTGAACGAGGTCCCCTCGGACGTCGCGCCGGGCGACTTCGTCCTTGCCGGCACGAACCTCAACGAGTTCTTCCTCGGCACGAGGCCCGACCTCCCTGACAGCGACAACGACACGTACCCGACGCCGCTGCCCGGCTCGCTCATCGCCGACTGGAACACGGCCGACATGCAGGAGGTCCTCGTCCTCAAGACCGACCCCCTCAAGTTCGACACGGACGGCGACGTCATGGACGACGGGTGGGAAGTCTACAACAACCTTCTCCCCCTCGACTCGGCGGACAAGTTCCAGGACATCGAGCCGGACAACCTCACGAATTACTTCGAGTACATCAACCCGGGCTGCCGGCTTGACCCGCGCGCGCCCGACACGGACAACGACCTCCTGCCCGACGGCTGGGAGGTCGCCTACACGCTCGACGCCTGCCGCAACGACGCGTCGGAGGACGTCGACCTCACGCGCGGCGTCGTGACGCCGGACGGCCTCACGAACCTGCAGGAGTTCATTTACGGCACAAACCCGCGCAAGGTCGACACGGACGGTGACTTCCTCAACGACTTCGACGAGGTCCACAAGGTGTGGAACGTCTCCGTCGAAGGCAAGATCTACCTCTACCGCACGGACCCCACGGCGCCTGACACGGACCTTGACGACAACCTCGACGACGAGGACGGCGACGGGAGCGACTTCCCCTGCGAGGAAGTCCTCGACGGCTCGGACAACGACGGTGACGCGCGCTTCCTCCAGAACGACAACTCGGACAACGACGGGGACGGCGTGATCGACGACGGGCCCTTCGGCAAGGTGCCGACGGCCGGGCTCCCGGGCACGGACCCATCGACCTGGCTCCCCGAGGGTGTGGACGAGGAGCATGACCTCTGCGACTACAATGAGGTCGTGATCTACCACACGAACGCCTCGAACGCGGACACGGACCTCGAAGGGCTCTCGGACTGGATCGAGCTCAACACGGACCGCAACGCGACGAAGCAGGGCATCCAGACGACGAACCCGAACCTCAAGGACAGCGACGGGGACAAGCTCGACGACTTCGCGGAAGTCCCGCACCTCGTGGACGGCCTCTACCAGTGCCTCCTGCTCCAGCTGCCGGGCTTCACAGACAAAGTCGAGCGCTGTACGGATCCGTTGAACCCCGACACCGACGGCGACGGCCTCGAGGACGGCCTCGAAGTCCTCACGGATTTCCAGCTGTTCGACCCCGACACGGGCGAGCGCGACACGGTCATCCACTCCTCGGACCCCACGGATCCCGACACGGACCGCGACGGCCTCAACGACGGCTTCGAGTTCGACAACAGCGACCTCGACGGCGACGGCCTGCCGACCTCCTGGGAGCTTGACAACCTCGCGATCTACCCGCTCGCCTACACGGAGGTCGACGCCGACGACAACGGGGTCGACGACACGCAGGACGACTGGGACGGGGACGGCCTTTCGAACCTCGACGAGTACGTGCGCCGGCTCCAGCCCTTCGACCCGGACACGGACGACGACGGGGTCCTCGACTCGAACGAGGAGCCGGGGCGCTTCGCGATCCTTCGCCTGCCGGTCTACTCGGACAGCGACGGGGACTTCATGCCCGACTGGTGGGAGAAGAAGCACGGGATGAACGCGAACCAGCGCGTGGACGGCTGCGCCGTGGACTCCGACAGCGACGGGTTCGCCGACCTCGACGAGTACCTCTACAACACGGACCCGCGGGGCTCTCTCGACAGCCAGACGCCGGACAAGTGGAACCACGTGTTCATCGCAATCCCGAACTCCTGCGACCGCGACGGCGACGGGATGGCGAACTGGTGGGAGGAGAGGTACGGCCTTGCCCCCGACGACGCGACGGACAAGGACCGCAACCTCGACAGGGAGCTCAACCTCACGGGCGCCTACGACACCGCGACGGGCCTCATCATCCTGCCGGACAACTGGACGAACTATGAGGAGTACATCTATTCTCGCAACCCCTTCGGCCACATCTCGACGAACCCCGCGATGGGGGACTCGGACTACGACGCCTACAACATCCGCGTACGCCCGCTCGACGGCACGTTCAACAACACGGGGCTGAAGACCGACTGGAACAAGTTCTACACGGACGACCGGGACGAGGACCCCGTGATCCTGTGGCACGCGAAGAACCCGACGAACCCGTCGGCAAACGCTACGGCTCTCTCGCCGATCCGGAGGGGCGACGCGATCGGCGACATCGACCGCGACGGGATCAACAACACGGTCGAGGCGCAGAAGAAGACCTCGGCCTTTGACCCCGACTCGGACGGCGACGGGATGCCGGACGGCTGGGAGGTCCAGTACGGGGTCGGCAACCAGACGACGGGCAAGCCGATCCTCAGCCCGCTCTTCCCCGGCGACGCGAACGAGGACCCGGACAACGACGGCTGGAACTACAGCCGGGTGATGGACACGACAATCCTCCCGGACCCGTGCTCGGGCCTGCCGCCGCCGATCATCACGAGGCGCGACTTCAACGGGGACGGCCAGGTCGACGACTACATGGACAACGAGCAGTTCACGAACATCGAGGAGTACTACTTCGGCGACGACACGAACGGGGACGGGATCCACGACGTGACGACGCACCCGGGCAAGCGGATCTCCGCGGCCGACTCGAACTGCCGCGGGCCCGTCGACGGCTTCCTGATGTACTTCAAGGACCGCGACTTCGACCAGATGGCGCGCTGGTATGAGGTCATGTTCCAGTTCGACGACGGCGACTCGACCGGCATAAACGGCCGGGAGGCCGACCCCGACCTCGACGGGTGGAAGAACATTATCGAAGCGCGCTCCATCCCCTGGTTCATCCCGCGGGACCCTGCAAACCACCCCGAGTGGTGCAACGTGCCGCGCGAGTTCCTGCCCGACCCCGAGCGGCCGCCGCCGCCCTGCTGATGCGGGCCCTTGCCCTCGCGCCACGCATCGGGGTGGGTCGGCCCTTCAGCCCTTCGACCCCCGTATGGGAACCCATAAGTAGCGCGCGCGGGGCTTTTCGAGCGGGAAACGCGGTGGGCGCGCGCGTTCTGGCCGGCTCCTCGAAGGCGCGCCCGGGTCTCGCCCTCGGCCTTGCGCTCGCGGTGCTCGGGTCGCTCGCCGTCCCGTCCTTCGGGGCGCCGAGCGCGTACATCCTCGACGTGGAGGTCCTTCCAGTCGACCTCAACGCCAACGACCTCTTCGATTACCTGAATATATCGGCAATCCTCGACGTGCCCCAGGCCGGCAGCTACCTCGTGGGCGTGACGCTGCGCTGGCCTGTCACCGGGACGGAGGTGGCTGCAAACTCGTCGCTCGCGTCTTTCGCGGCGGGCGCCGCGCGTTACACGCTGAGGATCGACGGCGCCTCGATTGCCGAGAAGCAGCTCGACGGCCCCTTCAACCTCACGGTCGACCTCCTGTCCTCTCCGTCCGGCCCCGTGCGGGACTCCGCCTCGTTTCCGACGCCGCTCCTTCGTGCCAAGGACTTCGAGAGGCCCCCCCAGGCCGGCAGGCCCGAGCTCGAGGTGGGCCCTTCGGCCGTCCAGCTCGCCTCGCCCTCGATCAACGCGAGCGTGAACCTCTCGCGACCATCGGTCGCCTGGGGGCCGCGCGCTGCGGGAGGGGCGGCGCCGGCGTTTGAGGCGACGTTCCCGAGCGTAGTCGCCTTTTCCGATGACGGCGACCACGCCTATGAGCCCAGCGAA
>Ga0209519_10000528_pt1 | contig 16124 bp, 12 predicted proteins | sample Rifsed13ft1_FD_184005 | JGI IMG/M metagenome (GOLD analysis project Ga0209519, IMG submission 184005) | Soil microbial communities from Rifle, Colorado, USA - sediment 13ft 1 (version 2) | ecosystem: Environmental > Terrestrial > Deep subsurface > Rock core/Sediment | place: Rifle, Colorado...
CGAGTGCGGCGACCTCGTCCGCCATCTCGGCGAGGATCGCGTTCCGCTGCTCCCCGGTCAGCTTGCCCTCGGCGACGACGGTGTCGAGCAGGATCTTGATGTTGACCTCGTGGTCGGAGCAGTCGACGCCCGCCGAGTTGTCGATGGCGTCGGTATTGATGCGGCCGCCGGCGAGCGCGTATTCGACCCGCCCGAGCTGCGTGAAGCCGAGGTTGCCTCCTTCGCCGACCACCTTGCAGCGCAGCTCCGCGCCGTTGACGCGCACCGCGTCGTTCGTGCGGTCGCCGACTTCCGCGTGCGACTGGCGGGTCGCCTTCACGTAGGTGCCGATGCCGCCGTTGTAGAGCAGATCGACCGGGGCCTTGAGGATGGCGCTGATGAGCTCGTTGGGTGCAAGCGCCGTGGCCTTTACGTCGAGAAGCTCTTGAACTTCAGGCGAGAGCGGAATCGACTTGGCGCTGCGCGGGAAGATGCCGCCTCCCTTGGAGACGAGATTGGCGTCGTAGTCGGCCCACGACGAGCGCGGCAGGCGAAACAGCCTTTGCCTTTCCTGCCAGCTTTTCTCGGGATCGGGCGACGGATCGAGGAAGACATGGCGGTGGTCGAAAGCGGCCACGAGGCGGATATGGCGGGAGAGCAGCATGCCGTTGCCGAACACGTCGCCCGACATGTCGCCGATGCCGGCGACGGTGAAGTCCTGCGTCTGCGTGTCGAGGCCGAGCTCGCGGAAATGGCGCTTCACCGACTCCCAGGCGCCGCGCGCGGTGATCGCCATCTTCTTGTGGTCGTAGCCCGCCGAGCCGCCCGAGGCGAACGCGTCGCCGAGCCAGAAGCCGTACTCGGCGGCGACCGCGTTGGCGATGTCGGAGAAGCTCGCCGTGCCCTTGTCGGCGGCCACCACCAGATAGGGATCGTCGCCGTCGTGGCGCACCACGTTCTGCGGCGGCACCACTTTCCCGTCGACCAGGTTGTCGGTGATGTCGAGCAGCCCGCGCAGGAAGGTCTGGTAGCAGGCGATCCCTTCCTGCATCAGCGCCTCGCGCTCGCCGGAGGGCGGCCGCTTGAGAACGAAGCCGCCCTTCGCGCCGACCGGCACGATGACCACGTTCTTCACCATCTGCGCCTTCATCAGCCCCAGCACCTCGGTGCGGAAGTCTTCCATGCGGTCCGACCAGCGGATGCCGCCGCGCGCGACGCGTCCTCCGCGCAGGTGCACGGCCTCGACGCGCGGCGAATGCACCCATATCTCGAAGAGCGGGCGGGGCTCGGGCAGGCCGGGGACCCGCTTCGAGTCCAGCTTGAACGACACGTACGGCTTGCCCTGGAAGAAGTTCGTGCGCACGGTCGCCTGGATCACCGCGAGGAAGCTGCGCAGGATCCGGTCCTCGTCGAGGTTCTGCACCTCGTCGAGCGCCGCGCCGACATCGGCGGCAAGCGCCGCTTCCTTCTCCGCTTCATTCCTGAATCGCGCAAAAAACAGCCGCACCAGGAGCGCTGCGATGCGCGCGTTGGCGACGAGCGCATGCTCGGCGTAAGCGCGGCTGAAGGTCGAGCCCGCCTGCGTCAGATAGCGCGTATACGCCCGCAGCACGCCGATTTCGCGCGCTTCCAGCCCTGCCGCCAGCACCAGCCGGTTGAGGTCATCGGCCTCGACGCTCCCCGACCACATGCCGAGGAACGCCTCGTGGAACTTTTCGCGCACCTTGTCGAGCGCAAACCCGCCGCCGGGCGCGGCGGACAGGCCGAAATCGACGATCCACACCGGATCGCGCCCCGCCCGCTCGATCTTGTGTGGATGCTCGTCCAGCACGCGCACGCCGAGGCGCTCGAGCATCGGCAGGCTGTCGGAGAGCGCAACGCGCTCGCCGCGGCGGTAGATCTTGAAGCGCAGCACGCCCGGCTCGGCGCCGAGCGGCGCGTACAGGTTGAGGCCCGGCGCGTCGGCCGCGAGCGCTTCCATCATGTCGATGTCGACGAGCGCGCTACGCACCGCGTATTCGTCGCGGTAGCCGGCCGGAAAAGCGCGCTCGTAGGAACGCCATAGCTCGTTGGCGCGCTCCTCGCCGTGGCGCCCGAGCAGCGCGGCGTACAGGTCGTCCTCCCAGCGGCGCATCGCCTCCACCAGGCGGCGCTCGAGCGCCTTCAAATCCGGCTGCGGCGTCGGCTCGCCGGGGCGGGTGCGAATGCGCATCAGGATGCGCCCGAGCGTCGAGCCCGACAGGTTCACCTCGAACTCCGAGTGCTGCCCGTTGAAGGCCTCCGTCAGGATGCGCTGGAAGCGCTGGCGCAGCTCGGTGTTGTAGCGCTCGCGCGGCACGAAGATCAGGCAGGAAACGAAGCGCGCATACGGGTCCTGGCGCACCAGCAGGCGCGTCCTCTGGCGCTCGCCGAGCTGGAGGATCGCCGTCGCATGGCGGTAGAGGTCCTCGGCGCCGATCTGCAGCAGCTCGTCGCGCGGGTAGGTCTCGAGGATCGAGGCGAGCGCCTTGCCGCTGTAGCCCGCGGGTAGCAGCGCCGCGCGCTCGATGACCTCGGAGAGCTTTCTGCGCAGCAGCGGCACCTGCATCGGGTTCTCGCTGTACGCGGTGTGCGTGTACAGGCCGAGGAAGCGCGTCTCGCCGCGTACCTCGCCGGCGGCGTCGAAATGCTTGACGCCCACGTAGTCGAGGTAGCCCGGCCGGTGCACCGTGGAGCGCGAGCTCGCCTTGGTGAGCAGCAGCAGCTCCTTCACGCGCGCCCGCTTGCGCGCTTCGGGCGGCAGGGTGGCGAAGCTCACCGAGGTCTTCTCGCCGGCGCGCTCGCGCAGGATGCCGAGGCCCGAGCCTGCGACGATGCGCAGCTCGTCTTCGCCGCCGGAGGCCGCGAGCTCGTAGCCGCGGCAGCCGAGAAAGGTGAAGTGGTGATCGAGCAGCCAGGCGAGAAAAGCGCGCCCTTCCTCGAGCTCCGCCCGCGGCAGTCCCGGCGGCGCGGACTCCAGGCGCGCGATGATCTCCAGCATGCGCGCCTGCATCGGCCGCCAGTCTTCCACCGCGGCGCGCACCTCGGCCAGCACCTTCGCGATCCCGGCTTCCAGCGCGGCGAGCTTGGCCGCGTCGGTCTGGCGGTCCACTTCCAGGTGCATGAAGGATTCCAGCCGGCCTTCAGTTGAAGTACTTGGTTGTGATACGGAAATCAGCTCGCCCTCGGCGCCGCGCCGCACGCGCGGCACGGGATGCACCAGCAGATGGAGTGTGAGCCCCTGGCGGTTCACTTCCATCGTCACCGAGTCGACCAGGAACGGCATGTCGTCGTTGACGATATCGATCGCGGTGTGCGTGCTCTGCCACCCATGCTGCTCGAACACCGGGTTGTACGCGCGCACTTTTGGACTGCCGCCGGCGAAGTGCCGGGCGAAAGCTAGATGAGCGGCCGCCGCGCCCTTGAGATCGAGCGCCTCGCGCGCCGCGAGGTCCTCGGGGTCGACCTCCGCGTAATAGAGCCGTGTGAATTCCTCGATGAGGGCGGCTTCCTGCGCGTGGTTCTGCGCTCCCATGTCCCCATTGTAGGTGACATAGTTGCTTGCGCCATCGGCAGCGCTTTGATTTGCTAACGGCAATCAAAGGGAGGGCGCGATGGACCCGATCAGGCTGGTCGCTTCTTGGCACGATTTGGTTTCGAGAGCGTTTACCGACCATACGCTCGCCTCCGCGGTGATCACCATCGCCGCGATCGGCATCTTCGTGGTGCTGCAGCAGGAATTGCGGCCCTACCGCCTGGCGACGAACGCGGCGTACGTCGCGGCTGGCTGGCTGGTTGCGATATCGGTCCTCGTCTTCGTCATGGCGGGGCTGCGCCAGGCCTGGGCGCTGCTCGAGAACGCACTGCCGCTCGCGGCCAGGATCTCGGCCTATCTCTACGGAATTTGCGAGCGCTACCCGCTCCTTGCGCTGGTCATCGTCGGCGCGGGCACGACGGCGTACTTTCTCGAGCGGCTGTGGCCGCATGCCATCTCCTGGGGCCCGGTACGCGCGGCGTGCGCGATAGTCGGCATCGCACTCGCGATTCACATTGCGGGTCCGATCGCCGATCTGATCGCCGCCGAGCCGAGCCCTGCAGCCAAGACCCCGGCAAAGCCGGCGGCGAATCTCACGGCGCTTGCGCCGGCGGACGCGGTGGCACGCGCCATCAAGGCGGGCGACACCCGTTATCTATCCGTGCCGAAGTGCGTGGACGATGTCGCGGGCTACCCCGCTCCCGAGACTGCCGAGGGAAAAATTGCCTCCCCCTGGGCCGTTGGCGTAAGAGGCCTGGGACCGAGCTGCCGAGACAGCCTGGGCCATGAAGCCGCCGTTCGCATGCATCTGCATCAAGCGTATGCGGCGGAGTACAAGATCGTGATGTACAAGCACAACTCCACGATGGCGTCGCTCAAGGCCGAGTCAGCAGCTCGGTGACGCCGCCCACCGCGGCGGTGTTGACCGTCAGCGTTCTTTCCGTGGCAAAGCGCAGGAGGTAATGCGGGCCGCCGGCCTTGGGGCCGGTGCCCGACAGGCCCTCGCCCCCGAAGGGCTGCACGCCGACGACCGCGCCGATCATGCTGCGGTTCACGTAGAGATTGCCGACGCGCGCCTCGCGCACCACCTCGTCGACGAAGCTCTCGATGCGGCTGTGCACGCCGAGCGTCAGGCCGTAACCGGTGCCGCGTATCCAGGCGAGCACCTTCTGCAAGTCCTGCCGCCGATACCTGCAGACGTGCAGGATCGGCCCGAACACTTCCGCCTTGGGCAGCGCCTGCATGTCGAGCTCGAAGGCGATCGGCGCGACATAGTTGCCGCCTGACGGGGCGCTCGCTTCGCCGATCAGCCTGGCAGTTGCCTTCAATTTATGGATATGACGCAACAGCGCGTCGTGGGCTGCTGCGTCGATGACCGGGCCGATGTCGGTGTCCGGCTCCACCGGATCGCCGACCTTCAGCTCGGCGAGCGCGCCGGCGAGCAGACGCGTCACGCGCGGCGCGCAGCCTTCATCGACGAACAGCATGCGCTGGGCGGAGCAGCGCTGGCCCGCGCTCTGGAAAGCCGATACCACGACGTCATCGACGACCTGCTCCGGAAGGGCGGACGCGTCCACGATCATCGCGTTCACGCCGCCCGTCTCTGCGATCAGCGTGGCGATCGGGCCGCTGCGCGCCGCAAGCGCGGCATTGATGCGCCGCGCGGTCTCGTCCGAGCCGGTGAACGCCACGCCGGCGATACGCGGATCGGCGACGAGCGGCGCACCGACCGTCTCGCCGTCGCCCACGACGCACTGGAGCGCATCGGGCGGCACGCCCGCTGCGCGGAGCAAGGCGATTGCTTCCAGGCCGATGCGCGGCGTCTGCTCGGCAGGCTTGGCGACGACCGTATTGCCCGCTACGAGCGCCGCCGCGACCTGGCCGGTAAAGATGGCAAGCGGGAAGTTCCATGGCGCGATGCAGGCGAACACGCCGCGTCCGTGCAGGCGCAGCTCGTTGCGCTCCCCCGCGGGGCCGGGGAGGATCTGCGGTTTTCCGAATTTCGACCTTCCCTGGCAGGCATAGTAACGGCAAAAATCAGCCGCTTCGCGCACCTCGGACACCGCGTCCGCGTAGGTGCGACCGCCTTCGCGCACGATGAGCGACACGAAGTCCGTCATGCGCGCTTCGAGCGCATCGGCTGCGCGCTCGAGCATCGCAGCGCGCTCCGCCGCCGGCACGCGCGACCATCCATCGAAGGCCCCTGCGGCACACGCTATCGCCGAATCCAGGGATTGGGAGACAACGGTACCGAGCCCGGTCTGCCGATCAGAAGAAACCTTCTGCTGGAGGGCATCGAGCACATCGCGGCGGGCAAGGTCCAGGCCGAGCGAGTTGCGGCGGTCGGGATAGATGTCGCGCGGCAGCGGGATGCGGGGCTCGGGCGTATACGGTTCGGGTAGCGCGGCGACCGGGTCGGCCACCAGAGTCTCGAGCGGCACCGCCGGGTCGGCGATCTGGTGGACGAAGGAGGTATTGGCGCCGTTCTCGAGCATTCGCCGCACCAGATACGGAAGCAGATCGGTGAAGCTTCCGACCGGCGCGTAGATCCGGCAGGCGATGTGGCGCTCGGCGAGCAGTGCGTCGTAGAGCGCGTCGCCCATGCCGTAGAGTTTCTGGAACTCGAACGGCCGGTGCTCGCCCGCAAGCTCGAGGATCGTGGCGACGCTGCGGCAATTGTGCGTGGCGAAGGCGGGATAGAGCGTCTCCGGCGCCGAAAGCAGCTTGCGGGCGCACGCCACGTAGGAGACATCGGTCGCCGCCTTGCGCGTGAACACCGGGTAGTCCGGCATGCCGAGCTGCTGCGCGCGCTTGATCTCGCTGTCCCAGTAGGCGCCTTTTACCAGGCGCACCGAGATGCGCCGGCGCAGGCCGGCGAGCCAATCGCACACCGCGACGGCGCGCTTCTGATACGCCTGCACTGCGAGCCCGATCTGGAATACGGCGCTCAGCTTGTCGAAAAGGTCGAGCGTGAGCTCCAGCCGCTCGGACTCCTCGGCGTCGATCGTGAGGGCCACGTCGTGCTGCGCGGCGGTGCGCGCGAGCCCCGCAAGCTTGGGCGCGAGCTCGGCGAAGATGCGTTCGCGCTTCGCCTCCTCGAAGCGAGGATGCAGCGCCGAGAGCTTTACCGAGACACCGTCGCCGGCAGGGGTGCGGCGAATCGCGTGCGCATAGGACTGGAAATAGCGGCCGGCATCCTCCGCGGTACGCGCGGCCTCGCCCAGCATGTCGTAGGAGAAGCGGTACGCGTCGTACGCCTTGCTGCGCGTCACCGCCTCCTCGATGCTCTCGCCGATCACGAACTGCGCGGCGAGGATGCGCATCGCCTGGCGCACCGCGGTGCGCACTACCGGCTCGCCGAGGCGCGCCACCAGCTGCTTGAGCTGCGCGGCGAGGTTGTCGCCGGGCGCCTCGTGCCAGCGGGCGAGCGTGCCGGTGAGCATCAGCGCCCAGTCGGCCGCGCTGGCGGAATTCCATTGTCCCGAGGACAGCTTGTCCCGGATCAGCGCGTCGGCCGTCTCCGGGTCCGGTATGCGCAGCAGCGCTTCCGCGACGCACATGAGCGCGACGCCTTCGCGCGTGGAGAGACCGTAATGCCGCAGGAACGACTCGGCGCTCAGCGCGGCGGGCGGCGTGTTGCGCACGCGTTGCGCAAGGGCGAGCGCCGCCGCGGCAATGCGCTCCGAGGCCGCCGCATCGGGCTGAAGCGCCAGGATGGGCGCGAGCGCGCCGGCTTCCGCCATGCGGTGCGCGCGCCTGAGCTCTTGGTGCATGGGCCCTATAATGCTGCGCGAAAACGCGAGGAGAAACCACCATGAGCCCTGAAAAGCTCTGGCAGCCGAGCGAGCGTGCCGTCGAGGAGGCCCAGCTCACCGAATTTGCTCGGCAGGTAGTGCGCAAGCGCCGCCTGGAGCTGAACAGCTATCCCGAGTTCTACCGCTGGTCGGTCGAGCAACCCGAGGAGTTCTGGTCGGACGTCTGGGACTACTGCGGCGTGATCGCCTCGCGCAAGGGTTCCACGGTCCTGGTCGACGGCGACAAAATGCCGGGCGCGCGCTGGTTTCCCGAGGCGCGGCTCAACTTCGCGGAGAACCTGATGCGCCGCGGCGACCGCGGCGACGCCTTCGTGTTCTGGGACGAGAGCGGCTTCCGGCGCCGCGTGTCCTACGCCGAGCTCTACAGCGACGTGTCGCGCGCCGCGCAGGCGCTCGTCGCGCTCGGGCTGCGCGCGGGCGATCGCGTCGCTGCCTTCATTCCCAACATTCCCGAAGCGGGCATGCTCGCGCTCGCCGCGCTCTCGCAAGGCATGGTCTGGGCGTCGTGCTCGCCCGACTTCGGCGTCGACGGCGTGCTCGACCGCTTCGGCCAGATCGAGCCGAAGGTGCTGTTCTGCGCCGACGGCTATCGCTACAACGGCGAAGAGCACGGCTCGCTCGAGCGGGTGCGTGAGATCGCGGAAAAGCTGCCGAGCGTGCGCAAGGTGGTGGTGGTGCCGCATCTGGATCCGAGGGTCGACGTGTCCGACGTGCCGAAGGCGGTGGTGCTCGGCGAATGGCTGCGGCGCTATACGCCCGGAGACATCGCCTTTGCGCAGCTTCCTTTCGACCACCCGGTGTACATCCTGTTCACCTCGGGCACCACCGGCAAGCCGAAGTGCATCGTGCACGGCGCCGGCGGCACGCTGCTGCAGGCGCTGAAGATGTACAAGCTGCAGTTCGATCTGCGGCCCGGCGACCGGTTTTTCTATTTCTGCACCACCAACTGGGTGGTGTGGAACCTGCTTTTCGCCGGCATCGCCGCCGAGGCGAGCGTCATGCTGTACGACGGCTCGCCGTTCGCGAAGAACGGGCGTATTCTTTTCGACTACGCCGAGAAGGAGCGCATCACGCATTTCGGCACCTCCGCCAAGTTCATCGACGCGATCGCCAAGCGCAGCCTGCGCCCGCGCGACACGCACGACCTCTCGGCGCTGCGCATGATGTTGTCGACCGGGTCGCCGCTCGCCCCGGAAAGCTTCGACTACGTGTACCGCTCGATCAAGGACGACGTATGCCTCTCGTCCATTTCCGGCGGCACCGACATCATGGGCGCGTTCGCCGACGCCAACGCCGTGCTGCCGGTGTACCGCGGCGAGCTGCAGTGCAGATCGCTCGGCATGGCGGTGGAGGTGTTCGACGAAGCGGGAAATTCCACTGTCGGAAAGAAGGGCGAGCTCGTGTGCACCAAGCCCTTCCCCTCGATGCCGCGCGGGTTCTGGAACGATCCGGGCGACGAGCGCTACCGCGCCGCCTACTTCGCCAAGTACCCGAACGTGTGGTGCCACGGCGATTGGTCGGAGCTCACCGAGCGCGGCACCATGCTGGTGTACGGGCGCTCGGACGCGACGCTCAACCCGGGCGGCGTGCGTATCGGTACCGCGGAGATCTACCGCGTGGTCGAGCGCATCGACGAGGTCGAGGAGGCGGTGGCGATCGGCCAGTTGTGGCCGCCGGAGCAGCCCACCGACACGCGCGTCGTGCTGTTCGTGAAGCTGAGAGGATCGTACAAGCTCGAGGACCATCTCGAAGAGCGTATCCGCCACGAGATCCGCCGGCACGCTTCGCCGCGGCATGTGCCCGCTCGCATCGTCCAGGTCGCCGATATTCCGCGCACCAAGAACGGCAAGGTGGTCGAGCTGGCCGTGAAGGCGGTGGTGCACGGCATGCCGGTCGCGAGCACCGACGCCCTTGCGAATCCGGAGGCGCTCGAGCTTTTCAAGGATTTGCCGGAACTCGCGACCTAGCCATGAGGCTGCTGCTACTACTCATCTGCCTCCCCGCCTTCGCCGCGGAGCCCTTGCCTGCGCTCGACGCGGACAAGGTGGTCACCGTCTCCGGCGCATCGTCGGGCGCGTACATGGCGGTGCAGTTCCACTTCGCTCACTCGGCGAGCGTGAACGGCGTCGGCGCCATCGCCGGCGGGCCGTATTACTGCGCGCAGGGCAGCTTCTGGACCGCGTATTTCAACTGCATGGACCCGGGGTTCTTCTTCCCGCTGCCGACCCCGGCGTTTCTGAAAACCGAGGCCGAAGCGCTTGCGAAGGCGGGTCACATCGACCCCACCGCGGGTCTCGCGGGGAGCCGCGCCTGGCTTTTCACCGGCAAGAGCGACCGAACGGTGTTACCCGAGGTCGTAGAAGGCCTGCGCGCCTTCTATTCGCTCTACACCGCGAATGTCGCGATCGTGCGCGACAAGCCGGCCGGGCACGCCATGGTGACGGAGAGCGCCGGCAATCCGGACTGCGGCGCGACCGCGCCGCCGTTCATCAACGACTGCGATTACGACGCGGCCGGGGCGCTGCTCGAGCATCTGCTCGGCAAGCCGCCTTCGCCGGCACCGAAGGAAAGCGGCCGGCTGCTGCGCTTCGAGCAGAAACCGCCGTACGGATCGCCCGACATCAGCATGGACGACGCGGGATACGTGTACATCCCGAAGGCCTGCGAGAGCGAGCGTTGCCGCGTGCATGTGGCGTTTCACGGCTGCCGGCAGGGGATCTCCTTCGTGCAGGAGCAGTTCGTGCGCGACGCGGGCTACAACCGCTGGGCTGACGCCTACCGGCTGATCGTGCTCTATCCGCAGGCGATTGCGCGCTGGTGGCCCTACAACCCGCGCGGCTGCTGGGACTGGTGGGGCTACACCGGCGGCGATTACCACACCAGGCAAGGCGCGCAGATCGGCGCGGTGAAGGCGATGCTCGATCGGCTCAGCGCGCCGCGGCAATAGCGCCGGCGATCGCCGCGACCACTGCGGGCTGCTCGCCGATGGGTTTTTCCAGGGTAACCATCACCCCCGCGTGACCCGAAGACGCGCTCTTTACGAGCCGCGGCAAGTCATCCTTCACATGGCCGCCCTGGCCAAGAAACAGCGGCACCACGCGGATCGAGCCGCTGCCTTTCGCGACGAGCGCAGCGAGCACCTCGTCGAGCGACGGGCCGTATTCGAGAAAGGCGAGGCCGACGCAAACGGCCGGCAGCTTTTCGGCGAGGGTGGCAGCGATGCGCTCGAAGGGCCGCGACCACCCGGGGTCGCGCGACCCGTGCGCGAAGAGAACGATGCCTTCCTTCAATTGATTTGCGGGGACGCTTCTCCCCCGCCCATTCAATGCACCGTCGCGCGGCGGCCTTCGTAGATGCCCTGCAGCAGGCGCAGCGAGCCCAGGCTGATCGCGCGGTGCGACAGCGCATGCCCGAGGTCCTCGACGATGTCGAGGGTCACCGGAACATGAAGTCCTGCAAGAACCCTGGCCGCTCGCTCCGCGTAGACGCGCGACACCACCGAGTCGAAGGCGCCGTGCACGAGATGGATGCGCGAGGAGATACGGCTGCCGCGGCAGGGGGTCTGCGCGAAGCGCGATGAAAAGGCCACGACCGCGCCCGCGATGCCGGGCGTCTTCACCGCCTCGAGCGCCACGGTGCCGCCCTGCGAGAAGCCGATCAGCACGGTGCGGCTTGCGGCTACGCTGAAGTTGGTCTGCTCGCGGCGCACGAGGTCCTCGACGTCGGGCAGGACCGACGCTACGCGCTCGCGGTGGTTGTCGGGGTTGAGGCCGCGCGTCGGGTACCAGTCCTGCGCGGCGCCGCCACGCGCGTCCGGATTGAAGCCGCTCGGCACGACCAGCGCGGCGCTCGGAAAGCGCGCCTGGAACTTGAACGCGATCGGGATCATGGACTGCGCCGTGGCGCCGCAGCCGTGCAGAAAAACGAACAGGTGTCGCGCCGGGTGCTCTGGAGTCGGTGTGAAGCGAAAAACCCGGCCGGAAGACATGCCCCCTGATTGTTAACCCGCCGCGACGGTTCTGTAAACTGATTTGCATCCCATCTCAGGTGCTCCATGCGAACCACTGGATTTCTAAAGGCTTTCTGGGCGTTGACCAAACCCTATTGGGTCTCGGAGCAGCGCGGCAAGGCGCTTACCCTGCTCTTTACCGTCGTGGGCCTCGCCCTGGCCCTCGTCTGGATGGAGGTCCAGTTCAACTACTGGAACCGCGACTTCTACAACACCTTCGAGAACCGCGACGAGGCCGAGTTCTTCCGCCAGCTCGGCATGTTCACGCTGCTCGCCGTGACCTGGATCATCATGGCGGTGTACCGGCTATGGTTTCTGCAGATGCTGCAGATCGAGTGGCGCACGTGGCTGACCGACCATTTCCTGCAGGAGTGGATGCAAGACCAGGCGCACTACCGCATGCAGCTGCTCGACCGCGGCACGGACAACCCCGACCAGCGCATTGCCGAGGACCTGCGCATCTTCGTGGAGTACACGAGCGACCTCGCGCTCGGCCTGCTCTCCGCCGTCGTCACGCTGATCTCGTTCGTCGTCATCCTGTGGAGCCTGTCCGGGCCCGCGGAATTCTGGGGCCTCAAGATTCCGGGCTATCTCGTATGGACGGCGCTGGTCTACGCGATCGTGGGCACGGCGCTGACCCACTTCATCGGCCGAAAGCTGATCGGCCTCGACTTCAACCGGCAGCGCGTCGAAGCGGACTTCCGCTTTTCGCTCGTGCGCCTGCGCGAGAACACCGAGGGAATCGCGCTCTACCGCGGGGAGCCCGAGGAGCTCGGCGGCCTGCGCCAGCGCTTTGGCGCGGTCATTGCGAACTGGTGGTCGCTGATGCGCAAGCGCAAGCAGCTCAACTGGTTCACCTCCTTCTACGCGCAGCTCGCAATCATCTTCCCGTATGTCGTCGTCGCGCCGCGCTTTTTCGCTGGAACCATTCCGCTCGGCGCGATTTTTCAGACTGCCTCGGCGTTCAACCAGGTTCAGAGCTCGCTTTCCTGGTTCATCAATGCGTACGTTTACTTTGCCACGTGGAAGGCGACGGTCGACCGCCTGATCGGCTTCCATGCTTCAATCGTTCGAGTGCGCGAGGAGGCGGATCGGCTCGACGGCGAGCGCCTGGAAGGTGGAGACGCGGGCATCACGCTCGAGAACCTCGAGATCGCGCTGCCGCAGGGAATGCCGCTGCTCGCGCGCACTTCGGTCGAGTTGAAGCCGCGCGAGCACGTCCTCGTGACGGGGCCCTCGGGTGCGGGCAAGTCCACCTTCTTCCGCGCGCTCGCCGGCATCTGGCCTTACTGGAAAGGGCGCATCCGGCTTCCAGGCGGGAAGCGGCTGCTCTTCCTGCCGCAGAAGCCCTATCTGCCGCTCGGTTCGCTCAAGCACGTAGTTTGCTATCCGGACGATCCGGCTCAGCACTCCGATGAATCGGTGAGGGATGCGCTGACGGCGGTCGGGCTCGCGCAGCTCGCAGCCGACCTCGAGCGAAGCGAGAACTGGGCGCAGGTGCTCTCGGGCGGCGAGCAGCAGCGGCTCCCGTTCGCGCGCGCGCTGCTCTACCGCCCCGATTGGCTGTTCCTCGACGAGGCCACGGCGTCGCTGCCCGAGGACGCGCAGGAAGCGCTTTACCGGCTGCTGCGCGAACGGCTCACGAATACGACGCTCGTGTCGATCGGCCATCGCGCGAGCCTCGCCGCTTACCACGATAGACGGCTCGCCTGGCAAGGGAAGGAGTTAGCGCTCGCTTAGCACCATGCAGGTGGTGCTGGCATGCGCGTACAGCTTGCCTGCCGCGTCGACCAGCCGGCCTTCCGCCGTGGCGACCCGGCTGCCCACATGGAGAGCCTTTCCGATCGCGCGCAGCATGCCGGTGCGCGAGGTAATCGGCCTGGTCAGGTTCGTTTTTGCTTCCAGCGTGGTGTAGCCGCCGCCCGCAGGCATGTGGGTTTGCACCGCGCAGCCCATCGCCGAGTCGAGCAGCGTCATGGCAAGCCCGCCGTGCACGACGCCGATCGGGTTGTAATGCTGCTCGGCGGGAAGCACCTCGAACACCGCGTGCCCGGGCTCGACTTCGACGAGCCGAAAGCCGAGCAGCCGCGCGATCGGCGGCGCCGAAAGGCGGCCGTCGCGGATTGCGCGCAGGAACTCTATGCCGCTCATTGCCACCCCGGCCGCCGCCAGCTCGGCGGGATCGCTCCACGTCACTGCCAGCTCTCTCTTCATTTCACGAAATCCGCGGCTGCCTGCGTCACGGCTTCGTCTGCCAGGATGCGCCGGTGGCCCAGGCCCTCGGTGGTGATCAGCTTTGCCCCCGGCCACTGGTTCGCCAGCGCGGCGCCGTGCTGCCAGGGTACGACACGGTCATCGCGGTCGTGGATGACGAGCGCGGCCGCGTCCAGCCGCGACGCGACGCGCGCGAGCTCAAGCTCCTCCCAGCGGCGGCCGTAGCGCTCCTCGATCGCTGCCTGCATCGCGCGCCGCGCCGCCTCGGGTATCCAGTGCCAGCGCGCGAAGCGGCGCGAATAGCCGTCCATGTCCGACGGCGGACTGACGAGCACGATCTTTTTCAGCTCCACTTTGTGCCACGCGAGCGCCAGCGCTGCGGCGGTCGCGCCAAGCGAATGCCCGATCAGCGCGCGCACTTCACCGTGATGGCACGCTACCTCGGCGAGCACGTCGGCGAAATCCGGCAGGCCCGTGAGGCGCCCTTCCGACAGGCCGTGTGCCGGCTGGTCGTAGGCGATGACGCGGAACCCCGAGCGCAGCAGCGGGAACACGAAGGCGCGCATCTGCGCGGCGTGCCCGCCCCAGCCGTGCGCGAGCACTACCGCCGGCGCATCGCGCGCGCCCCAGCGCCACATCGAGATATGCCTGCCCTTGTGCTCCAGGACGCTCGAGCGCGCATCGATGAGGTCGAGCGCGCTCGCCGCCGCGTCGCGCGGCCGCGGCGGCGTGAGAAACAGGCGCTCGGCCACGCCGCCGGCAAAATCGGGGAAAAGCAGCGCTGAAGCGGCGAAGCGAACGTTCGTGCTAATTTTGGGCAAGCGCAGGGCAGCGGGCATGGCGGTCCTCTCTAGGGGGCGTAACGCTGGAACAATGAATCGAGCGCGGCGAGCGCGCGTTCTCGGGCTTTACGGTAGCCGAGCAGGCGGCGGTGATGATGCACGACGAGCGCGATGCCGAACATCTCGAAGGCGATCTGCTCCGGGTCGGTTTCCCGGGCGAGCTGGCCTTCCTCGACCGCCTGGCGCACCGCGCGCTTCAGGGTCTCGATCCAGCTGCGCTGGCCGCCGGCGAGCATTTCGCGCACCGGTCCGGGCTTGTCGTCGAATTCCGTGGCGCCGCCGATCATCGGGCAGCCCCCGGGCAGCTCGGCCGATTCGGTCCAGTCGAGCCAGTGGACGAACATGGCGCGCAGGCGCGGCAGCCCGCGCGGCTTGGCCAGCGCCGGCTGGAATACGACCTCGACGAACTGCGCCTGGCCGTGCGCCAGCACCGCAAGCAGCAGCTCCTCGCGCGAGCCGAAATGTGCGAACAGGCCCGACTTCGACATCCCGGTCGCCTCGGCGAGGGTGCCGATGGTCAGGCCATCCAGGCCGGCCTTGCTGACGAGCCGCAAAGCCTCATCGAGAATCGCTGCGCGCGTGCGCTCGCCTTTGGTCGTCGGCGCATTCATCGGCGGCATAAATAGCACGAACGTTCGTATTCGTCAACCGCGCGGTCGTTTCCGGCGGGTCATCGAGCGCCTGCGCGGTCGAAGCGAGCCATACGCAAAACACGAAGGTCAGCCGCAGCATGTTCTTCCTTGGGCGGTCGGCAGGGCACCGAGGGCCAGGGGCTGACGGACCGGCGCCGCGCAAGCGAGCCTTGCGTGGACGCCGCGTCGCGGACGGGGAGGGAGATCCGCGCTGAGCCGGCAGCCACCAGCCCTCGGCGCCCTCAGGCGTTGAGCACTGTGATCAGCCAGACGAGAGAGAAAGCAGTGCCGCCCACGGCGATGCCGATGGCGAGGGCAGCCGCGGCGGCGAACGAGAAATCGGCCAAGATTTTCATGAGGCGGCTCCTTTTGTTTGGAATACGCCGCCATTGCAGCAGCCGAAAATGCGCCGGACGCAACGCGAATATGGCTCTTCGCCGGTCAATTGTGGCGAACTGCTGGCAGTGCGTTTCGCGCGCTTCGCGCTCCGGTATAGTCCCCCGCCATGGCAAGAACCGTAGCCATCGTCGAAGACGACCCCGCGATCCGCGCGAACTACGCCGACCTGTTGAAGAAGCACGGCTACCAGGTAAGCGCGTTTGCAGACCGCGGCTCCGCGCTCGCGGCATTCCGCAGCAGGCTGCCGGATCTCGCGATCCTCGACATCGGCCTCGCCGGCGACCCCGACGGCGGCTTCTCGCTGTGCCGCGATCTGCGCGCGCTCTCTGCTGCGCTGCCGATCATCTTCCTCACGGCGCGCGACAGCGACTTCGACGTCATCTCGGGGTTGCGCATCGGCGCGGACGATTACCTCACGAAGGATGCGGGGCTGCCGCATCTTCTTGCGCGCATCAGCGCGCTGTTCCGGCGCGCGGACCTGCTGCACGACGCGCCCGCCGAGGAAGAGGTGCTGGAGCGCGGCGCACTGCGCCTGGACATGAAGCGTTTCATCGCGGCGTGGAAGGCAAGCCCGGTCGATCTCACGCTGACCGAATTCTGGCTGGTGCACGCGGTAGCGCGTTTTCCCGGCCACGTGAAGAACCGCGAGCAGCTCATGAAGGAGGCGCACATCGTGGTCGA
>Ga0209519_10000532_pt1 | contig 16078 bp, 14 predicted proteins | sample Rifsed13ft1_FD_184005 | JGI IMG/M metagenome (GOLD analysis project Ga0209519, IMG submission 184005) | Soil microbial communities from Rifle, Colorado, USA - sediment 13ft 1 (version 2) | ecosystem: Environmental > Terrestrial > Deep subsurface > Rock core/Sediment | place: Rifle, Colorado...
TAACCTAAACAAGAAAATTGAAATTCCGGAATTTGAAGTTGAAATTAAAAAAGAAGAGCCAGTTGAATTAATTGAAAAAGAGATTTTAACTCCGGAACAGATAAGTGAAAAAAGAGCTGAAAAGTTTTTCGCAGGATTTATTGAAAAACATACAAGAGAAACAATTGATGCTTTAGAAACAAAACTTCCTTTATTCAATGAAATAAAATCGTATATAGATAAATCAAATACTATTAATTCAACAGATAAATCTATTTTAACAAAAAGAGTAAATAAACATATTTATAATTCAGCTGAAAAAAAAGAATTGGTTCAAGAAAATAAATATACAATAACTAAAAAAGAGCCTGCAATTGAAAATAATGTAATAAGAACAGAAGAATATATCTGGAATGAAGTAACTACTCAAAATCCACCTGAAATAATCTCTTCTTTATCTTTTGTAGAAAGGAATATTCTTTTCAATAAAATAATATTTGATATAGAAACAAAAGAAACAAGATTAAATACAAATGAAAGGCAAACTATTATTGCTGATATAAAAGTATACTTTAATCTTAATTCAACAGAAGGAGAAGTAATCTTAATTCAATAAAAAAGTAAATCTAATATTTGAATAAGAACTCGGCTTTTTCTCCGAAAAGCCGGTTCCATTAAAATTGTAGCAAAAAAAACAAAAGAACGGCATTAATTCAAAATTATTAGTGCCGTTCCTATTTTAAAACAAAACAAATTTCTTCCTTAACTTCAATAAGAAAAAAGGATTTTCCACCAGACACACAAGAACTATAAAAACAAATCTAACCTTCAATGGAATAATCCTATATCATTTGTTAGATAATCTCTTAAAACGCATAAAACCAACTAAACTTATATTTTCCTTTTTACTTCAATAAAAAATAAGTTTTTTTTTAACTTCAATGAAGAAAATCTTTTTCCCTTTTTTATTAACTGTCCTATAATTCTATTTAAATACAGTATTTCCGATTTTGTTAATAACCAACGACTTTGTTAATAGAATTGGATTTTACTTTTTCCTGTACTATTTAAGTAAAATGAAATACACTAAAGAACAACTTAAAGAATTAAACGAAGAAAATGTGAGCCTTGTAATAAAAAAGGATTTCGAAAAACTATTGTCTAAAAATAAGTGGTTCATATATAAAATAGCTAATGCACTTCATAATCCAGAATACCTTGATGACTTAATTCAAATGGGAAATATTGGACTTTACAATGCAATGCAAGATTTTTGTCCAGAAAAAGGAGTATATTTCATCACATACGCAAAAATACACGTAAGAGGAGAGATGTTAACTTGGTTAATGCAAAACAAAAGAACTATAAGAATTCCGCAAAACATATTATCAGATTATTTTAAAAAGAATAAAGAGTACTGTGCACCTAATCCAGAATCAGAAACTGAAGAAGAAGAACTTCCTATTTGTACTTCCGGACAAGAAATAATAGATGACATTACACAAGCTGAAGAAGAAGATACTTCAAGGGATTTTGATGTGTTATACCGAGCTATAAATAAACTTATAAAAAAAGAAGACTGGAAAATAATTTTATACTATAGATTTGGATTGTTTGGTTTTGAAAAATTAAAATCAACAAATGAAATAAGTAAAAAAATAGGAATATCAGATTCTCTTTGTAAATGGCGACTTAAAACTATGCTTGAATTATTAAAAAAGAACTCAAAATTAGCTAAACAATTTAAATAAACCAGCTTTTACTTTTTTATTTACTATTTACATAAAAAACAAAAACAATATGATAGATTTTTTTGATGAATCAGAATTAATTGGACAAAGTTTATTTGATAAATTAAAATTTATAAAGCCAGAAATAACCAAATCTGTGTACGAACAGAAAGGAAGTTGTAATGACGTAAAGCTCAGGAGTGGAAATACGTATTGCATGGCAGAAATAAAAGTCAGGATGGATTGTGATTTACACACTTCCGTTAAATATGGACCTTATTGTGAATTCATAAAGTTCGCAGCTATAAAACGCAAAGCGGAATCAATTATGCGTGCTAAAGATATTAAAATAAGGTTGCTTTATATTAATTTTACTAAAGATGGTGTGGCTATTTATGAATTAAAAGATATAAAAAAATATGTATTTGAATGGAAACTTTTACCCGAGTCTTCAGTCGATAAAACTTTAATCGATAAATATGTAGCAAAACTTAAAAATCCAATTGAAATAATAAAGTATTCGGATTACGAAATAGGAAGTCACGGTTCATTTAAAATATCAGAAAAGTAATTATGACAAATAAACAAATAAGAACTCTTCATAAAGCATATGATGCATATCTCGAAGAAAATAATGATGATAATGCTGGATGGATAGCGGAATTGCTTTTCCTTGAAAAATCCAAAGAATTTCTCGTTGAAGACTATATTACCCAACTGAAAAATCATTTTATTCATCTCCAGAATAGCGAACTAGACGAATGTTATGAGTTAAGTGCAAAAATATTTAAAGTAATTAATCAAAATGAAGCTGAATTTATAAAAATGTGCTATAAAACAAATTGGTTTTTACCGGTTATGGAAAAAGATATTTTAGATATAAAAACAGGACTTAACACAATGTATTTAAATAAATGAAAATAACTATAACAGCAAGCACTATTAATACTTTAACTGCAGATACTTTAACTAAAATGTTTTATTTAATATCAAATGATTCTTTTTATGAGGAAATACTTCATAAGTTTCTTCCTAAAAAAGATGAAAGAAATGAATTTAGACAAATGCTTCACTTATCTATATGTGAAATGCCAAAAGTATTAACTTATTGGAATAATGGTTTCTTTAAATGGATTTACATAAAAATGATTAAAAATAATGTATGCAGCTCAACAAGTCGTTGGCATTATCAAATGAGAAAAAAAGATGGTTTTGGTTTATACGAAGATATTGAAAACTTCCAAATAGAGGAAATAACTGAGGAAACTGAATTTGAAATTGAATTGCAGGATAAAATTCAAAATAAAATAAACCTAATTGACTCAATTGTTGAACAAAAAACAAAAGAAATTCCTATTCTTATACGAGACTTTAAGTTATTTAGAATGTATTATAACGAAAACTTAACATATAGAAAAATTGCTAAAAAAACAGGAATAAGTTTAATGGCCGTACATTCTTATGTAAAAAATGCCAGAGAAATAATACAAAAAGAAATACAAAAACAAACTTAATTAATTTATATTTATTTAAATACAATGACACAAACTATTCCGTTTTTCCTGGATTTTACTTTTATTCTAAAAGGATTTTTAATTGCTTGGTTTATTACTTCATTTGAGCCATTACAAAGTTTTTTAACTAAATACATTAAACCTTTTATTTTCTCAGATTATATAGCTAATGGCATTTCTTGTATAAAATGTGTTACATTCTGGCTTTTATTATTCTGGGGGGCATTTAAATTCGATGATATAATGATATTTGATGCAATAACCGGTGCAATAATTGCCATGTCTTTTGATAAAATTATTAATTCATTTAAAACTTATTTATAAATTATGAGCAATCCGGAAGAAGTAACACAAGAAGAATTTGACAAAATGAAATTGCATCATCGAAAATATGATTATACAAATGTTGAGGCAATCGAAGTAGTTAATTTGGTTAGAAAATATATAAACCCTCGTTGCCCAACTTGCGTTACGTGTACCTCTAACTTAAGGGACGTTAAGAAAGAATTAAATACATTTTATCTTTTTCATAAAGAAAGTATAGAAAAACGTTTAGCTAATCCTTCTCCATTAGTAAAAATTGACAATCAAGTTAAATTGGATGTTGAGGATTTTCCTGTGTTAGAGGTAGATAATGATGGTACAGTCATACAGACTCTTCCACCACCAGTTAAAAAGAACTTTGGAAGTGCAATTGATAAAATAAAGGCGAGAAATGATAAAAAAACAAATAGTTAATAATAATTATGAAGTATCAAATAATATATGCTGACCCTGCTTGGAGTTTTGGAGATAAATTACGAAGTTCAAAAAAACTTGACAATGGTAAAATGCACTTTAGGAAATTAGACTTGCATTACAAAACAATGAAAACTCCTGAAATTTGTGCTTTACCTGTGAAAGACATAACGGCTGATGATGCAGTATTATTTATATGGACTACTGATGCACATTTACCAGATGCTTTGAAAGTAATTGACGCTTGGGGTTTTAAATATAAAACTATTGGCTTTATATGGAATAAGAAAGAGAAAAGCGGAAAGCAAGTTTGTTTTATGGGCAAATGGACTTTGAAAGGAAGCGAGATATGCTTACTGGCAACAAAAGGCAAAGCACACAAATTGATTAAGAGCCACAAAGTAAGACAACTTGTAGAAGCGGAAAGAAACATACATAGCAGAAAACCAAATGAGGTGCGAAACAGGATAGTTGAATTGCTCGGAGAACTACCAAGAGTTGAATTGTTTTGTAGAGTAAAAACAGATGGATGGGATATGTGGGGAAATGAACTTGAAAACTCTTTAATTTTATAAGATAAACAAATAACAAATATTTGAAAATTAAGCACTTAATAACAGGATTTTACACAACATTAACATAAAATGGAAGTAATTAACATAAAACAACAAGCATTCATTGATGAGTATATTAAAACAGGAGTTGCTGTTCATTCTTATATGTCTGCATATGAAGGAGTTAGTTATGATAGTGCAAGATCTTTATCTTCTGATTTACTTGCAAAAGATAGCATTCAACAAGAAATAACTCGCCAAAAGGCTCAGCTGGCTCTAAAATCCCAGATTACCCGAGAATCTATACTTCAAGACCTTTTAGATATCAAAAACGCTCAGAAGAACCAAAACTCCATGGCCAGTTTAAAAGCCTTAGAGATAATAAATAGAATGCTGGGCTTCAACGAAGCAAGTAAAATCCAGGTTCAATCTCTAAATTTAGAATTAAAGTTTCCAGACCTTGATGTTCCAAAACTTTTAACTGATAAAGAAATTGAAAATTATTTTAAAGATGAAATATCCGATTCGGAAGAATAATATGAATTAAAACAATAAATTAATAAATTTAAAAAACTATGAAAAGTAAAGAAATTAAATTAGACCTAACACTTGAACAAGTTAACATCATTTTAGCTGGAATTGCTGAATTGCCAGCAAAAATAAGTTTCGAACTAATTCAAAACATTCAAACACAAACAAATAACTTTATTGAAAAATCCAAAACTGAGTGAGAAATATTATAGTATTCTGGATGTTGGAGCCATCAACAGGATTTTACGATTAGAGACTGGTGCCAAAGGCCGAAGTAAAATCCTATTTAGATGTAGTAACTCATTAAGTAAGTATTTAACTCTAAGTTTATGATGAGGCAATAACTATGCCAGCCAATAATCGTGCCACAAATTATTTACAAACATTCGTAAATGCACTGGTTATACGCAAGTATAAATAAAGTTATCAACAATCGATATTCCAGTATGTGTGGGTTATAAATAGTAAAAGGATTTTACGTAAAATCCTACTTAGAGTAGTTACTCATTAAGTGAACCTTAACTTAAAGTGTATGATGAGGTATGATGAGGTATGATGAGTTTTAAAAGTTATAAAAAGTTATTAACATTATTGGATTAGGCAAGTAAAACTATAGGATTGTGCTGAAGAGCTGTAGGATTTTACTGAAGAGCCCTTGGTATATTCTGGATATTGGAGCCATCAACAGGATTTTACGTTCTGGTTTTGAATTTATATAAGCTCATCAGGATTTTACTGAGTGAAGCTGGGTTTACGTAAATCTTTTTTTGGAGCCTCGCCCAGTCAAGCTCTGAAGAGAACCTAAAAATTGAGTCATATATTAACATTAATATGTAAAATCCTATTAATCAGCAACATATATTATTTTTTTTTAATCTATTTAATAATATATGCTCACACACGAGCCACATACATTTATGGAACCAAATCAAAAAACAACATTAAAACTTTTCACGCCTTATGAGGCTCAAAAAGAGATAGTAAAAACTTGTATAGACCTGACTACCAAATATATAGTCTATAATGCAAGTAGACAATCAGGAAAGACATTTCTGATGCAAAATATGGCAGTATATTATGCCTTAAATCTAAACGACCAACATATAATGGTTGTTTCTCCGGTAGATTCTCAATCAAAAAAGATATATAAGCAGATTTTAAATTCAATTATACATTTACCATATGTTAAATCCTATAAAATACAGGCTGGCGATAGTGAAATAGCATTTACTAATGGTTCGGTTATACTTTTTAGGTCAGCGGCAAGCACAAATTCTCTTCGAGGCTACAGTAATACACATTTATTAATGGATGAGTGTGCATTTGTTTATGAGGAGACTTGGACAACTATATTGGCACCCACACTATTAGTTCGCGGAAAAAAAGTAATCTTTGGTTCAACTCCTCGTGGAAAGAATTTTTTCTATAAACTTTTTTTACAAGGAAAAGACCCTGAGAATAAATCTTTTAAAAGTTTTAAAACTACATATATTGATAATCCGTATGCAAATATCGAGTTTATTGAGCAACAAAGAAAAATCCTACCTAATGATATTTATGAACAAGAATACATGGCAGAGTTTGTCGATGGTGGTAGTTTATTTAAAAACATAAAGGATTTTACGAAGTTAAATAAGTTATCCGGACCACGTGATTCAGAAACTTACTTCGCGGGAATCGATGTAGGATTTAAGAATGACTTTACTGTTATATCTATATTTAATCAAAGAGCAGAGCTTGTATATATAGATAGATTTAATCAAACAAGTAATGATGAGATATTACGTAGAATAGTCTCGTCACTTAACCTATTTCGGGTTTGTAAGTGCTATATAGAATCGAACTCATTTGGTTTACCAATAATAGAGCAATTAATTTCACGTGGAGCATATCAAGTTGAAGGATTCGCTACAACTTCTACTTCTAAACCATTAATAATAAATGATTTGATTTATGATTTCAATGGAGGAAAAATTCAATTGTTAAATGACCCAAATATTATTTCAGAAATGGAAGCATTTGGTTATTCAATATCAAAAAAAGGAAATGTAACATACCAAGCCAATTACGGGCACGATGATATAATTATGTCATTAGCAATTGGTTATTATTGTATGAAACAAAATCAATATTCCGGCTCATTTATATTTCAATAAACTAAATTTCATTAATTATATTTATTATCAACGAAAGTATGATTTTACTTTTTTACACACTATTTACAAATAAAAAAACAATATGCTAAACTTAAAAATAGAAAATAAAGAATTTTTATTTCCTTCCGGATGGGATGAAGTTACTTTAAAAAATTACATTGATATCTTAAATTCTGCAGAGGATAAAAACTCTTCTTCTATTGAAGTATTTATAAAAACATTATCACTTTTATGTAATAATCCTGAATTTTCTAAAATAGCAATTAATATAAACGTGGATGATTTCAAAAAGATACAGGATTCATTCAAATGGATGAATGTTGAGCCTAAAACTTCGAAAGTTCCTGTAACTTCTTTTAAAATAGATGATGAAGAATGGACAATAAAAAAGGATTTCACAAAATTAACTGTTGGTGAAAGCATTTCAATTGAAACTATGTTAAAAGATAAACAAGCTTTTGATTTAACGCCAACAGAAATAGCATTTGGAGTTTTATTTAGAAGAATACTTCCAGATGGAAATATAGAACCTTTTAATCCGGATAACATTAATTTAATCATCAATGAAAAATCCAAATTTATTATGATAACTGATGTTTATGATATAATTAGTTTTTTTTTGCTTGGAGAGAAAAAACCCTCAAACAATTCAGTGGAATTTTCAACATCCAAAATAAAAATGAAGAACAAGAAGAGTTTTCAACAAAAGATGGAGACCAAATAGATACAAGTTTTAATCGTTGGAGTTGGTTTTCGATAATAGAAAAGCTTGCACAGGGAGATATAACAAAGTTTGAAGAAATATATAAAGTAAATTGGATTTCTGCTTTAAATCTTTTAAGCTTTTGGAAGGAAAAGGAACAATTTTTCGAATCAAAACAAAAACAAGCACAAAAAAATAATATTTATAATTAAATAAATGAGTACAATTCTAACATATAATCAAATTATTTCTGAACTTCGTTCAATTGCGTCTAATCACCGCCAAATAAATTCATTTGATATAGGAAAAGATGAAGATTTCGCCGGTTCAACTAAGTATATATATCCAATACTATTTATAACGCCAATATCTGGTACGTTTTATAAATCAGAAGCAAATGATTCATACAATAGTAAGGATTTTACTGTTGAACTTAAGGTTTTAGATTTAGTTAATAAAGGACTTAATAATATTAGTGATGTTTATTCAGATTGTGAGCAAATAATAAGTGATATTGTAACTGAAATAAATGAAAACGAGAATTATATTGAAAATTCTGTTTCTATCAATTCAGATATTAATTTCGAAGCATTAGAACAATTCAGTGATGAAGAACTTTCAGGATTTAAAACACAAATAACATTTAGGTTAAAAAATAAAAATTCATTCTGCGGGTTACCATTTAGTTCAAGCACTCCAATTCCTGCTATACCTGATGGGAAAATCCTTACTTATAATCAAGTACTTTTAGTTTTAAAAGATATTCAAGAAAGACATTTTCAATTAAATACATTCGGCCATGGCAAAGATTATAATTTTGCAACTTCATTAAAGCCAGTATATCCAGCAATGTATGTTCAATTATCAAATGGAACGTATCCTAAAAGTGAAATTTCTGGCTCATATCCATCAAAATCATTTTTTATTAACTTAAAAGTATTAGACCTTGTAAATAAATCAACTGATAATCAAGATGATGCTCATAGCGACACATTTCAAATGATTAGTGATATAATAACAGAAATAAATGAGCATTCTTTTTATCAATTAGGATTTTTAACATTGGTTGGAGATATAAATTTAGATCCATTAGAAGAATGGAGTGATGAAGAAGTTTCCGGCTGGGCTTGCACATTGGAATTTAAATTAAAAAAGCCGACAAATTATTGCTCATTACCTATATCTTAATTTTTTATGAAAAACGAATTTAAAATAGATTGGAATCCAACTGCTAAATTAATTGAAAAATTAATTAAAGAAAAAATAATTGAAAAAGATTTAGTTAAATCCGGCAAGCTTTTAAATTCAATAGAAGTTATAGCAAATAATGATGGTTCTTTTAATGTTTTAGGAGAAGATTATTTTAAATTTTTGGATGAAAAGCATAAAATATCATCAGAAGTATTAAGTTCAAATGAATTCATAGAATTTGTAGAATCAGAATTAGTAAGGCAGATAGAAAAATCATTTTAAACTAATAAATTAAATTTATATTTATAATAAACAATAAATGGCAAATATTTCAATTTTAAATCCAACACTTTTAGATAACGGTACAGGAAGCCCATTTACAAATTGGGGTATAGGAGCAAACGCCGCATGGACACCTTCTGATACTTATCCATTAAGTAATGGAGCAGATGGAAATTATGTTTCACCAGGAGATAATACTTTATTTCAAACAAATGTTTTTACTGATTTTGGCACATCAACTTCTCATATAATAGAAGTTAATATTTTAGGAGCATCTTCTCCATTTGCTATTGATGTTATGTTTGGAACAGCTACTGCAACAACAATTACAACTACTGGTATTTCTTTAGCTATTGGAGCAGCGGTTGGAAATGCAACTTTAACTTTTAATATTCGTCAAGGTTCCGCAAACATAGATTTTGTAAAAGATTGTTCAAGTATTATTATTTCATCTTTTACTGGAGCAAGTCAAGGATTTATTGCTCCGGTTTATAATCCTATTTATTTTAATGTATTATCGATTTTTTATAGCTTTCCTAATTACAAATATGTATTTGATATTTTTACTGGAAACACAGGTGGAGGCAATGCTCAAGCAAGAGTAAAGCTTTTACCAAGACCAGGTTCAACAGGAAATTGTATATTTTCTCCTGCTCGTATATTAGAATCTTATTTAGGATGCGATGCAAGAATTCAAAACATTGTAGAGCCAACAAATTCAAATAAACATATGATTCCTTATATTTTAAAAATAGGTGAGGAATATGGAACATTAAATACAGGAGTGACAATTTATTCAGCACTTACTTTTTTCTCAGGCTATACTTTTAATGGTGTAAATCAATATGAGCAAATACCTTCTTGGAATTATTCAGATTATTTAATGGGAGGGTCAACAAAGAAATTTTTAACAAATCAGCCAGCGGAAGTTTATATAAAAAATTCTACTGATAGAGGAACTTTATCATTTATGCAAATTTATAGCGCTGCAACAAGAATGAAACTTATAACTTACCAAAATTCAGGTGGAACTAAGACTTATTATTTAGCAAATACAGGTATAACTTCAGATTCTGTTGTACATATTCCATCAGGAATTTGGAATTTAAATAATCTTCCAAATTCCGGAGCTACAATAAATCTTTCAACTGATTATAAATATTCACTAAATGCAGATAATGGAAGCACTATTTCAGAAGTAAAAACCTATTTAATTGATACAAAATGCGGAAAATATTCTACTGTTAGATTACAATTTTTAAACAGACTTGGAGGCTTTGATTATTTTAATTTCAATTTAGTTTCTAAAAAAACGATAAGCGTTACTCGTAATACTTATCGTAAAGTCCTTGATTATAATTATCAATTGGGAGACCGTGGAAGCACTGTTTTAGATGTTGATGGCCAATATTCTTATAAAGTAACATCTGATTGGATTTCAGATGTGGAAAGTGTTTGGTTAGAAGAATTAATTACTTCTCCGGAAGTATTTGTAATTAATAGTGATGGAACAGCGACACCAATAATATTAGATGAATCAAATTTTGAAGTAAAAAATTCTCTAAATGATAAATTATTTAATTATAGTTTTTCTTATAAACTTGCTTCAAAATTTAATGGACAAAGAAATTAAAAAATGGAAAATAAATTAGAACTTGGATTAATTAGCACTGCTTCAACAAATTCTGTTGGATTTTTAGATACTTATGGAGACGAACCGGTAAATATTAAAATGTCTATTTCGGACATAAAAGATATTTCAAAACGAAGTGCACCATATACACAAAGTTTTACTATACAAGGTTCTGAAAAAAATAATAGATTACTTACTCAAATATTTAATATTGGTTCTGATAGCACTTTTGATGCAAGGAAAAAAACACCAGCATACTTAGCAGTTGATTCAATACCTGTAATGCAAAATGGTGTTTTTCAATTGGTAGGAATTGCTGTTAATGAAAATAAAAAAATAGATTATCAAGTTACTATTTTTTCTGAAAGTCAGGATTTATTTAAAAATATTGGAGATGCCTATATTGAAGATTTAGATTTCTCTGATTTAAATCACGTTTGGGATTATTCAGGAATAACATTATCTTGGACAGGCTCAAATCAATCATATTTTTATCCACTTATTGATTATGGTTATGATTTAAATATAACTGATATGAATATCGGGATGGGAGTTAAAGCGGAAGAAATGTTTCCTGCTTTACAAGTAAAAACCATAGTTGATAGAATATTTTCTGCTGCCGGTTATAGTTATGATTCAACTTTTTTATCCGGAACTTATTTTACAAATTTATATATTCCATTTAACGGAACAACTGAATTAAATCAAGATAATTCTTTTGCAACAGGAAGAAGTTTTGATGTTGGCATAAGTACTGATTATACTTTAACAAAAACTTTAACTGCAGGTATTTTACAGGATTTCACAGATCAAATTACAATACCATTAAATAAAGAAACTCCGGCTCCTTATTTTGATAATGGAAATTTATATGATACAACAATTTATAAATATTCAGCAGACACATCTTCTGTTCAACAGTTTTCAATAACTTTAGATGAGGAATTTACAAGAAGTAATACAAATGTTGCTCCTGTAATATCAAATGTTATTATTAAATTTTACCGTTCAACTTATTCAGGTGGATTTGAGGGAAGTTTTTATTCACAATCAGATGTTTTAAATACATTTAATGGAGATATAATATTAAACAATAGAAAACTAAAAACTTATTTAACACCACCTTTAGATGGAAATGTTGGAACTCAATTTGGAGTAGTTCAACCAGGAGAACTTTTTTATGTTACAATTAGACTTGACACAAAAATAAACGTAGTAGGAGCAGGAGGTGATTTAAATTATAACTTATATTCTGTCGGAACTAATTTTTATAATAAAGTTTCTACAAAAGCTTTACCCGGACAAACATTAATATTTAATGGTATTGTTCCAAAAAAGATTAAGCAAAAAGATTTTTTAAACTCATTAATTTACATGCATAATCTTTATCTTGATCCTGTTAAAGATAATACAAAAAAAATAATAGTAGAACCTCGTGATACTTATTTTTCAAGAGGATTAAGAACAAAAGATTGGACAAAAAAATTGGATTTAAAATTTCCAATAAGTCAAAAATTAATATCAGAACAACAAAATAAAAAAATAATTTTTACTTATAAAGAAGATAAAGATTATTACAATGAAGACTATAAAACAACAACCACCAGAATATTTGGAGATGAATATTTTATAATTGATAATGAATTTATTGATGGTGAGAAAAAAATAGAAGTTATTTTTTCTCCAACACCTTCTGCATCAGTTCACGAATCGTCATTATCTAGTTCTTCTACTGTAAATGAATTTGTTATTCCTAAAATAGGAAAGAAAGATTCAAATAAAAATTTTGGGAGAACTGATTTTAATATTAGGATTTTACAAAAAAATACTGCAAATATATTACCTTTACCTTCTGCTGATTCTTGGTTATTAAGTGGTCAAACTCAAACTTATTTTCCTTATTTAGGAATGTTAAATCATCCTTCAACAGGGACTACTGATATCGCATTTGGAAAAGTTGATTATGAATATTATAATTTAGATTCAATTACTGATAATAATTTAATAAATGCACATTGGAAAACTTATCTCGATGGTATTGCTGATAAAGATTCAAGAATAATTTCTTGTAATATTTATTTAACTCCACAAGATATCAATGATTTTAAATTCAGCGATTCTATTTTTATTGATGGAATAAGTGAAGATGGAGCGGGACATTATTTTATAGTAAATTCAATTAATTATTCTCCAACATCAAATGAAAGTTCAAAAGTTGAATTAATTAAATTAAAAGAAAAATTTGTAAGTACAACTACAAGTACTTCTATTTATCACCCATGGAATAATCCAGGTGACCCTGTGCAAGTTGTTGCTGTTGGTGGACCAAAAATTTTATCAACAGGAGGAATTGGAAGTGGACAAGGAGTGTTTATTGATTATGGTTCACAAAATTCAATAGCAGTTGGTAGAGATTTAATAATAGGAGCAGGCTCTCCTCGTTCGATGATTGTTGGTTCTGGTTCTACAATTGATTCTGGTTTAAAATCAACATTTATTTTTGGAGATAATATTTCAGCGAATATAGCAAATACTGTTTATGTTCCAAATTTAATTTCATTAAGTGGAATATCAACAAATGGTATTTCTGCAACAACATTTTTTTCAGGCTCAACAAATTTAGAAACAATTATTTCAAATTTAGCTTCTGGAATTGAAGATATAACAAGAGTTCAACCTGGAAGTAATATCACTACCGGTGGAACTGCAAATCTTCCAATTATTAATGTAGTTGATTCTCCGAGTTTTAACTCAATATCATCATCAGGAGCAAGTTCGTTTACAACATTATCTGCAAGTACATTAATTTCAGGCTCAACAAATATTGAAAATATATTTATTCAAGGTTCTGGTTCAACAAATACTATTCCGCTTTGGAATGGAAATAAAGTTTTGGGAAATTCTATTTTAACTCAAGGCACAACAGGATTAACAGTTAATGGTTCGATTCAAATTTATGGAAATGTAGATGTTCTTGGAACAGCAACAACTTTCAATACAGCAACGGTTCAAACTTCTGATAATAATATTGTAATGAATCTTTCAGGTTCACATTTAAGTGCGTTAAATGGTGGAATTTCAGTTTTATCAGGATTAACAAACGGTGTCGCGTCAACTTGGACAATTGATTCAAAAGGTGCTTGGTCTGCAAATACAGAAATATTGACCTCAGCTATAACTGTTAATGGTGGAAACATTTCAGTAACAAATGGTTCTTTTATTTCAGGCTCAACAGATGTGTCAACCCTGTTTGCAACACCTGCTAATATTACTTTAATTAATTCTCAACTTGCAACCAAAGCAAACCTAAGTGGAGCTACATTTACAGGACAAGTTAACGCTCCTTCTTTAAGTGCAACTACAATTAGTGGAGGAACAATTAATGGAGGGATTTTACTTTCTGGAAATACAAATCTATATAATATTTTTTTAACCACTAATGATGGAAATGATATAACCAGAGTTCAACCTGGAACTAATATTACAACAGGTGGAACTGCAAATAATCCTACTATTAATTTAGTAAATTCGCCATCTATAGCTTCAATTACAGCTTCAGGAGCAAGTTCTTTTACGACTTTAACTGCTACAACATTAATTTCAGGCTCAACAGATGTATCAACTTTATTTGCAACTCCAGCAAACATAACTTCAATCAATTCGCAACTTGCAACTAAGGCAAATCTAAGTGGAGCTACATTCACAGGTACTGTCAATGGTGGAACCATTGTTGGTACAACGATTTTTGGAACTGTGCTTTCTGGCAATACACTTTATTCGGGTGCTTCAGATGTGAGTTTATTATTCGGCTCAGCAGCACTTGCCGGTACTCATTCAGCTCAGCTTTTAACAAAGGCAAATCGTTCTGGTGATACATTTACAGGACAAGTCAACGCTCCTTCTTTTAGTGCTACAACTGTTTCAGGAGCTACAATTTTTTCAGCAAGTACAGACGTAAGTTTATTATTCGGCTCAGCAGCACTTGCCGGTACTCATTCAGCTCAGCTTTTAACCAAGGCAAACCTAAGCGGAGCAACATTTACAGGCACCGTTACTGGTGGAAATATAGCAGGTACAACGATTTTTGGAACCACTATTTCTGGAAATACTCTATATTCGGGTGCTTCAGATGTATCAACCTTATTTGCAACACCAGCGAACATAACTTTAATTAATTCACAACTTGCGACAAAGGCAAATCTTAGCGGAGCCACCTTTACCGGTACTGTTAACGGTGGAAATATAGCCGGCTCAACAGTATTTGGTACTATCCTTTCCGGAAATACACTTTACTCTGGAGCTTCTGATGTATCAACCTTATTCGCAACACCAGCAAACATAACTTCAATTAATTCACAACTTGCAACAAAAGCCAACCTTTCAGGTGCTACCTTCACAGGTACTGTTACTGGTGGAAACATAGCTGGAAGTACAGTTTTCGGAACTACTCTTTCTGGCAATACTTTATATTCGGGTGCTTCAGACGTAAGTTTATTATTCGGTTCAGCAGCACTTGCCGGAACACATTCAGCTCAGCTTCTAACTAAAGCAAATCGTTCTGGTGATACATTTACAGGTCAGGTTAACGCTCCTTCATTTAGTTCTACAACTATTAGCGGTGGAACTATATTTGGTATTGATTTAAAAATTTTAAATAGTAACAATGTTAAATCGTCCATATTTCAGTCTACAACTGATACCACAACTGCACCAACAGTAATTAGCGCTTCAACATATTTACATTTAGGCAGTAATGAATATAATTTAAATTCTTACAGATTAATAGGATTTGGTTATAATTCCGGATTAGCTAATATTGCGCCAGCATATATAGGATTTCAAGAGAAAAGTATTGTGGGTCACACACTTGGAGATTTAATTTTTGGAACAAGAAATTCAACACTTAGTAATGCTACACCAACAGAAAGAATGAGAATTACCGCTGGAGGAAATGTCAATGCATATTCACTAAGTGGAGGCACGTTTTCAGGCGGAACTATTCATTCAGGTTCAACTGATGTATCAACTTTATTTGCAACGCCAGCAAATATAACTTCAATCAATTCA
>Ga0209519_10000536_pt1 | contig 16025 bp, 12 predicted proteins | sample Rifsed13ft1_FD_184005 | JGI IMG/M metagenome (GOLD analysis project Ga0209519, IMG submission 184005) | Soil microbial communities from Rifle, Colorado, USA - sediment 13ft 1 (version 2) | ecosystem: Environmental > Terrestrial > Deep subsurface > Rock core/Sediment | place: Rifle, Colorado...
TTGCCAAGTATGGATGATATTTTCAATCGCAGCAACTGGCATTTCCGGTAAAGTAAGATTGTGCTTTGGGGAAAAACAAACTACACGGGAAATACCTCTTTCTGGCTGTGCCTTGAAAAAAGTTTCGGTTGCATTCTCTTCAAATGCTATTTCTTCTTGTTTTAAAGCAGCAAAATCATTTTCAAAGACAAAAGCATTTTCATAAGCTGGATTCACTTCCCCATTTGCTCGAATATTGCCTGGACATAAGTAACATGTTGGATCATATTCTGGTAAAGAATTTGATGTAACTGTTTCGTTTTGCCCCTGCCAAGGTCTTTTTGAACGATGAGGAGAAACCAAAACCCATTCGTTTATTAACGGATTATAGCGTCTGTGCGGATCTTCGTTGATATCAAATTTTTTCATCCTAGTTATTGTTATAAAGTGATGTACCATTTCCGATTTTAACATCATAAATTTTTAATTCTATTCCGAAAGCATCAAAATAAAGCACCGAAAGTTTCTGTTTGATTCTTTCTTCATGCCCTTTTTTTATCAGGTTAATGGTGCAACCTCCAAAACCACCACCCATTAATCGGGAACCAACTACTGCTTCTTCCTTTTTAAGGGTATCAACAATCATGTCCAATTCAGCACAGCTTACTTCATAATCTTTAGACAATCCTTCGTGAGTTTCAAACATCAATTTTCCTAAAACTTCAATTTTTCCTTTATCTAATGCTTCACAAGCTAGTTTTACCCGGTTGATTTCTTTTACAACAAAAAGACATCTTTTAAAAACATTCTCGCTCATTACATTTTGCAATCCTAAAACATGCTCTTCGTTACAATCTCTAAAACTAGTGATCCCCGGAAAATTGTTTTTTATAATGGCGAGACCTTCCTCACACTGCTCTCTTCTCTCATTATAAGCCGAGGTCATCAATGAATGCTTCACATTCGAATCGAATAAAATCAGAGAATAATCATTAAAATCCGCAGTATGATATTCAAATTCCAGTGTTTTACAATCAATTTTTATGACTTTGTTTTCTTTTCCCATAACACTCGAAAACTGATCCATAATTCCACAATTAATACCTACCCAATGTTCGGCACTTTGACCCATTAAGGCAATATCCACGGGTTTTATTTTCAATTCAAAAAGCTCATTGATTCCAAATAAAAACCCACATTCTAATGCAGCCGAAGAAGATAAACCAGAACCCACCGGTATATTACTGCTGAAAACACAGTTAAATCCTTCAAAATCAAAACCTTTTATTTTCAATTGATTGATAATTCCACGAATGTAATTAGTCCAAATATTATCTGTCAATTCCATTGAACTGGTAACATCAATTTCGAATTCATCATCAAGATCTATCGCAATTATTCTGGACTTATTCGAATTGTTTTTTTCGAAAGCAAAACAGATAATTTTATCAATAGCTGCAGGCAAAACATAGCCATCGTTATAATCAACATGTTCTCCTATTATATTAATTCTTCCCGGAGAAAGCACTATTTTCTCTGGATAAGAACCAAAGTTATTCTGAAAATAGGTTAACGTTTTATTAATCAAAATGTCATTCATATTTTTAAATCTATCGGATTTTATTAAAAAATGGGTTTTATTTCACAGCAGTTAACAGCCATTATTCTATTGTAATTGTCTTATTATCTAATCCAATACCAATAATCTTAAGAGATTTCCATTGTTTTGGCAAAAGTCCTTTATTGTAGTTTAAACCTGAATCCGTTTGTTCCACTCCTCCAAAACCATAAATGATTGCTTGAAGCATAGCACCGGCTCCAGTCGCAAAATAAGGATTATTACTATTTGCTGATTCTGAAAAGACTCCAAAAGGTGGGCGGCTGTTAGGTAAATAGGATTTTACAAAATAGTTATATGCTTTTTCTTTATCACCCAATCGGGCATATAAAACAGATAAAACTCCGGAAGCCATCGCTGGGCCGTCCTTTTTATCAATTTTCTCTGCATAATATTCTAAATCTCTCTTTATCTGCTCTCTGTCAGTAATTACATGTAAAGGATACGCTAATAAATTGACATCGGCTTGTTTGATCATCTGCCCTTGATATCCTTTGTAATTTTGCGTAATACCCTTTTCTGAATGTATCGCTAATTTTTCTGAAACTGATACCCATTGCGGATTAACCGGTTCGTTCAAAATAGCAGCTGCCTTTATTGTATTTTTTAAAGACTCAATGGCCGACGCATTCGTGAAAGCATTATCATCCACATGTTGGGCATATTCATCGGCACCTACAACATTCAAAATTGAATAACTGCCGTCCTGATTTTTGACTACACGGCTTACCCAGAAATCAGCCGTTTCTTTTAGAACAGCCCATTCTTTTTTCAACCAAGATTTGTCTTGTGTATAACTGTAATAATTCCAAAACGCGATAGAAACATCTGCCGTAATATGTTGTTCAAAAATCCCGGTTAATGCCCAAGTTGGCGTAGCTTCTTCACCTGTATCATCAGATTCCCAAGGATACATAGCTCCTTTATAACCATAAATAAATGCTTTTTGTTTTGCTTTTTGCAAACGATCTGAACGATAATCCAAACATGATTTAGCCATATCAGGTTGCAATGCCAAAAGTGTTGGATACATCCAAAGTTCTGTATCCCAAAAAATATGTCCATTATATCCTTGCGATGACAGTCCCATCGGTGCAATACTTTGTCTGGTATCAGGTCGGATGTATGAATATAAATTATACAATGCAAAACGAACGCGCTGTTGTGCATCTAAATCCCCTACAATCTGAATATCACCTGTCTTCCATAATTCAGCCCAAGCTTGTTTATGACGATTCAGTAATTTATCAATTCCTTCTTGCAAGGCATAAATAGGCTGTCTTTCAGACTCATTCAAAGGATCTGTAACATCTTTTGAGGTACAAATTCCTCCTGCTACTGCAAAACGGTATTTTCTACCTTTTAAAAGTTTTTTAGAAAAGCCAACTTCATTACCAGTTTGTTTTAAGGTTTCGCCTTGCCCGTCAAAAAGAAAAGTTGTTGAAGCCGCAACTGTATATTTCCCAGTTAGCGTTTTAGCGGTTGTTCCAAAAACGGGCATCATATATTGATTGTCTTTCAACACTCTAAATTGACTTTTTGCCCCTTTCAATTCATCAGGAACAATCATATAATTATTCACATTTATTTCGATATCCTTATTAGGAATAATTTCGACAATTGCCATCGCCGAAAAAGGAATTGCCCTATTGGCTAAAATCGTATAATTAATACTTGCAAAATCTTTGAACGAAAACGAAGTGGTACTTGTTCCTTCTTTCATAGAAACAACTTGGCTCCAATTATCTATATTGTCGGATTTTATTTCCTGATTATTTATTGACAAATGCAGATTAAGAAACTCAATCCCTCTCACAATTCTGCTGATGCCGTTTTCCGGACTACCGTCATAAACACCATTGAGAATAATTTCCTTTGTTTTTAGGGGCGTATCATCTGTAACAATCCCTATTTGACCATTGGCCATAGCAACACCGTAATAATTTTCTCTTGAGTTCGCATACAAATGCCATTCGTCTGATTTTGTTTGAGCAAAAACAATTGGACTCACCATAACAAGCAAGAACAAACCTTTAAAATTTGAAATCATAAGTTGAATTTTGAATAAGTGATTCGAAATTAAATTATTTATTTCTTAAAAATTTAAATATTCATCTAAGATCATTGATTTTAAGACCGATAACGTTTTCGACATTTCGACAACGTTATCGATTAATAAAAAAAATCAAAATATTAAAAAAAATATGCAATTTGCTTATTCAAATTAAATCAATCAAATTGTTTTAACCTTTAGTAATTAATTTTTATACATTCAATTTTAACTAATTAACCAAAAAATTATTTTTTGTCATACTAATAATTTTCAATTGCTTAATCCAATTTTTTAAATTTTATTAAATGAAAAATAACATCCTAAAAATGGCATTTATTCTATTCGCAACAAATTTAGTGAGTTCACAAAAAGCGGAATCGCCAGATGCACAACAGAAAAAATGGTGGAAAGAAGCCGTCGTTTATCAAGTTTATCCTCGTAGTTTCAAAGACAGTGACGGCGATGGTGTTGGGGATATAAAAGGAATTATTTCTAAACTTGATTATATTAAAAGTTTGGGTGTAGATGCCATATGGCTTAATCCAATTTATTCTTCGCCTAATGATGACAATGGGTATGATATAAGCAACTATCGTGAAATCATGAAGGATTTTGGAACTATGCAAGACTTTGATCTCTTGCTAAAAGGAATGCACAAACGAGGTATCAAGCTTATAATGGATTTAGTTGTAAATCACAGCAGTGACGAGCACGAATGGTTTAAACAATCGCGAAGTTCCAGAGACAATCCATATAGAAACTATTACCATTGGTGGCCAGCCGAAAAAGGAAAACCACCTTACAGATGGAGTTTTTTTGATGTTAATAGTGATGCTTGGAAATATGATGCGCAAACCAATTCCTATTACCTTCATTATTTCTCACAAAAACAACCCGACTTAAATTGGGAAAACCCAAAAGTGAGACAAGAAGTCTATGACATCATGCGTTTTTGGCTCGACAAAGGTATTGACGGCTTTAGAATGGATGCTTTTCAGTTTGCATCTAAAGATACTACATGGCCAGAATTGCCAAAAGGTTATGAAAAAAACATCATAAAATACTATGGCGTAGGACCTCATTTACATGAATATTTGCAAGAAATGAACAAGGAAGTATTTAGTAAATATGATATAATGACGGTAGCGGAAGGTGCGGGAAGTTCTCCTGAAGACGCCATGCTATTTGTAGATCCTGACAGAAAAGAATTAAACATGGCATACCATTTTGAAAGTGTCGATATTGGTAGCCATTTAAAAGATTTTGGTCTTGTAAAATACAAAGCTATTTTTTCTCGTTATGACCAGGCATTTAAAGATAAAGGATGGCTTGCTATATTTTTGGCGAATCATGATCAACCTAGGATGGTTAGTAAATTTGGAAATGACAGTCCTAAATTCAGAGCAATATCTTCAAAAATGCTTTCAACTTTTATATTCACAATGCGAGGAACACCCTATTATTATTATGGGGATGAATTAGGAATGGACAACATTCGATTTAATTCAATCGAAGATTACAAAGATTTGGACACTCGTAACAAATACATTAGTTTAAAAAACAAGGGAGGCGATTTACAAGCTTTTTTAGAACAACAAAAACAAACTTCCCGAGAAAATGGGAGAACACCCTTTCAATGGGATAACACAAAAAATGCAGGATTCACGACAGGAACGCCATGGTTGAAGGTAAATCCTAATTACAAAACTGTAAATGCTGAGGCACAAGAAAAAGACCCAAATTCTACATTAAACTATTTTAGAAAATTAGTAAAATTACGCAAGCAGGAACCTGCTTTTGTTTATGGAAAATATACATTATTAGACAAAGAAAATCCTAATGTTTTTGCATACACAAGAGAGTTAAATGGTAAAAAATTCATTGTTTTACTGAATTTTTCTGATAAAGATGCAACTTATAATCTTGGATTTCCTAAAGTTAAATCAAAACTAATTTTAGGAAATTACAAAGACACTAAAGACACCAAAACAAATATATTGCAACCTTATGAAGCGCAAATAATAGAACTTAAATAACATCTTAACTGTGTTTTAAATCTGAAAAAAGGAGTCTAACTATCAAGAAATAAAACATTTAAATCTAAACTGTTTTCTGAAAATTGATTTACAAAAATTAAAATTGTAAGTTTGTTTTCAGGAAACAGTTTTTTTATTATTTTAATTTTGGCATTCATGAAAGACACAACTCTTAAGCAAATTGCCATTGAACTTGGAATTTCTATAACAACAGTTTCAAAGGCATTAAAAAATTATCCTGACGTAAGTGAATCTACTAAAAAAGCTGTTAAAGATTTAGCAACAGCCTTGCACTATACTCCTAATAGTTTTGCCGTAAATTTAAGGACCAAAGAATCTAAAACTATAGGTTTGATAATCCCTACAGTTATGCATGATTTTTTTTCAAATGTAATTGATGGTATTCTTGAAGAAGCCGAAAAAAGAAATTATCTGGTTATTATTTTACAATCTAATGAGAAATATGAACTCGAAAAAAAACAAATTGACTTATTGTTAAGCAAAAGAGTCGATGGAATACTAATGTCTTTATCTAATGAAACGGGAGAATTTAATCACTTGAAAACTATTTTTGAGCACAATACTCCCTTAGTACTTTTTGACAAAATCGCAAAGATCGTTAACTGTTCAAAAGTTAGCATAAATGATAAAAAAGCGGCTTATAATGCTGTAACATATCTTATAAAAAAGGGATATAAAAAAATTGCCCATTTTAGGGGTTCTTATATGCCTCAAAACTCCATTGATCGTTTTTTAGGTTATAAAAAAGCGCTGGAAGACAATAATATCACCTATGATTCATCATTAGTTTTTGTATGTGATAATAATACGGATTTTGAAGATGGTTATGAAAATGCAAAAAAAGCAATGGCTGAGCACCCGAAAATTGATGCTATTTTTGCAGTCACCGACTTAGTCGCAATTGGAATCATTAAATATTTCAATGAAGTGGGTATTATAATTCCAAAACAGATTGCAGTTTTTGGTTTTAGTAACTGGTTCATGTCCTCCATTATCACTCCAAAACTAAGCACCATTGATCAGCCAGGATTTGAAATTGGAACAAAATCAGCCTCTATTTTATTTGATGAAATATATTCTAAAAAAAATAATCTACCCATTGTTTTTCAATCAGTTGAACTGGAAACAAATATAATCGAAAGACAATCAACATAAGCAGTAGCTCATCCAATGCACCTATTTTTAACTAATTGCGATTAAATTGTTTATTTTGATAAAAACATTAGAAATAAGATTAAAATTAATACCTTGGTAGAGAATATTTTTAAGATATAATCGTTTTTACCACTATAACATAAAGAAAATATTGAGTTTTAAAGAATAACTTCCTTTCTAAAAAATATTTTTTTTAAATCAAATAAGTACAAAATACATTCATGAAAGATATTACCCTTAAAGAAATTGCAACTAAACTAGGGATTTCAATTACTACTGTTTCAAAAGCTTTGAAAAACTATCCGGATGTTAGTGCAAAAACAAAAAAAGCAGTAATTGATCTGGCACAAACGCTCCACTATACTCCTAATAGCTTTGCCGTAAATTTAAGAACCAAGGAATCCAAAACAATTGGCTTAATAATTCCTGAAGTAGTTCATCATTTTTTTTCGAATGTAGTTAATGCAATTATTGATGAAGCTGAAAAAAACGGTTATTTAGTCATTATTTTGCAATCTAATGAATCATTAGAATTAGAAAAAAAACAAGTTGAATTGCTTATTAACAAAAGAGTTGACGGCATTATCATGTCGCTTTCAAACGAATCAAATAATGATGATCATATTAAGGAAATAATTAATAGAAATATACCTTTTGTGATGTTTGATAAAATCAACAAATTAATCTCTTGCTCAAAAGTAATAATAGATGATCAAAAGGCAGCATTTAATGCAGTTCAGCATTTAATAGATACGGGTTGTAAAAAAATCGTTCATATTCGAGGTCCTTTAAATCCTCAAAATTCTATTGACCGTTATATTGGATATAAAAAAGCTTTAGAAAAAAACAATATTCCTTTCGATTCAAAATTGGTTTACACTTGCGAAAAAGTAACTTTTGAAGAAGGAATGAATTTTGCGAAACAAATAATAAAAGACCATGCGGATGTCGATGGGATTTTTGCGATTACAGATTTAGTTGCCGTTGGTGTATTAACTTATTTTAACGATAACGGAATTAAAATCCCAGAGCAGGTAGCTGTAATAGGTTTCAGCAACTGGTTTATGTCGCAAGTACTTACACCAAAATTGAGTAGTGTAGAACAGCCCAGTCACGAAATGGGAGTCGAATCATTCAACTTGTTAATGGAAGAAATGATTTGCCACAAAGAAGGTAGTTCATTTACACCTAGAACAGTTGAACTGCAGACTTCCACAATTATTAGAGAATCTACTGTTAAATAAACATCGTTTAATCTGTTTTAAAAGACCGAATATTCTAAGATAAGTAATTACTATTGCAAAAAATCAATGTTTCTTTTCAGTCCTTGAAATTTAGCTCTTTTTAAAGGTGAATCTTTAAAAACCACTCTAAAAGTTTCTTCCGTGATTTCTTTCCAATCTTTTTTGGTCATTGAAAGCAGTTCTGGATTTGGATTAAATAAAGGCTCTTTATTCGCTTTTGAAAATTTATTCCAAGGACAAACATCCTGACAGACATCACAACCAAAAGCCCAATCATCGAACTTACCTTTCATCTCCTGAGGAATATTTTCTTTAAGTTCGATTGTAAAATAGGAGATACACTTACTTCCGTCAACGATGTATGGAGCGACTATGGCTTCTGTGGGACAAGCATCTATACATGCGGTACAAGTTCCACAATGATCTGTTGTGGCATTATCATATTCTAAATCTAAGTCAACAATCAGTTCCGCAATAAAGTAAAAGGAACCTACTTTTTGAGTCAATAAATTACTGTTTTTACCAATCCATCCTAAACCGCTTTTGGCAGCCCAAGCTTTATCGAGTACTGGTGCCGAATCTACAAATGCACGACCAGAAACTTCACCGATACTGGACTGAATAGAAAAAAGAAATTCTTTCAACTTTTCTTTAATTACAAAATGGTAATCCTGTCCATAAGCATATTTTGAGATCTTATAAGAATCTTCATTTTGAAAATGCTCTGGATAATAGTTTAATAAAAGAGAAATCACACTTTTTGCATCATCAACAAGCAATGTAGGATCTAACCGTTTGTCAAAATGATTTTCCATGTACGACATTTCACCATACCTGTTTTTATTCAGCCAATTTTCTAACCTCGGGGCTTCTTGTTCTAAAAAACCGGCTTTGGAGATACCACAAGATAAAAAACCGAGCCGTTTAGCCTCGGATTTAATGAATTCCGTATATTTGGATTGGTTAATTATGACTAAAAAATTTAAATTAAAAAAAATATTTTGGCCCTTATTACTTCGCTTATCTTCAGATTTTATAGGCTCGAACAACTAAAACAAACCACCTTGGATATTGGTGTTTACTTTTCCTAAATGCCTATAAGCTTTATCTGTGACTTCACGACCTCTGGGTGTTCTCATGATGAAACCTTCTTGGATCAAGAAAGGTTCGTAGACTTCTTCGATGGTTTCGCTACTTTCTGATACTGCTGTTGCCAAGGTTGATAAACCAACTGGACCACCTTTAAATTTATCGATGATTGTTGTCAATATTTTATTGTCCATTTCATCTAATCCATGAGCATCAACATTAAGTGCTTTTAACGCGTAGCGGGCAATTTCAATGTCAATTGTTCCGTTCCCCTTGATTTGAGCAAAATCGCGTACTCTTCGCAACAATGCATTGGCTATACGCGGAGTTCCTCTACTTCTTCCTGCAATTTCAATAGCAGCCTCTATGGATATAGGCATTTTAAATATACTGGCACTTCTTTCAACAATCGTAGTCAGTAATTCAGTTGTATAATATTGCAAACGTGAAGCGATTCCAAAACGAGCTCTCATTGGAGCTGTTAACAAACCAGATCGAGTTGTTGCACCAATTAAAGTAAAAGGATTTAGATTAATTTGAACTGTTCTTGCATTAGGCCCAGATTCAATCATTATGTCAATTTTGAAATCTTCCATTGCCGAATATAAATATTCTTCAACGATAGGACTTAAACGATGGATTTCGTCAATAAACAACACATCTCTCTCTTCAAGATTAGTAAGCAAACCCGCTAAGTCTCCAGGTTTGTCTAAAACAGGTCCGGAAGTAATTTTAATTCCAACGTTTAATTCATTGGCAAGAATATTAGCCAATGTAGTTTTCCCTAAACCAGGAGGGCCATGAAAAAGTGTATGATCCAGTGCTTCATTCCTTTGATTGGCTGCCTGAACAAAAACCTTCAAGTTTTCTAATATTTGATCTTGACCTGCAAAATCATCAAAAGAAAGAGGTCTTAATCTTTTTTCAAGATCAAGCTCATCAGAATTGTAACCATTCGTAGTCGGGTCTAAATTTTCATTCATTTAACAAAGATAGCAAAGCAATATTGAATTCTAAATTATAAATTCTAAATGCTTTAAGATTTCAAAAAAGTGGTTTGAAGAGAGTATAAATGGACAATAAAAAAATAGAAAAATACCACAAAAAAAGCCTCTACTTTCGCAGAGGCTGATTATATAATTTCTAGTGATGTAAAACTTCTTCACCTTCTTTCATTGGTACATTTTGAGGAACAAAATCCACATCATGTGCAGGATTACTGTAGTCATAAGGCCAACGGTGCACTTCAGGAATTGCTCCAGGCCAGTTACCATGAATGTGTTCTACTGGTGCAGTCCATTCAAGAGTATTAGATTTCCAAGGATTCTGAACAGATTTTTTACCGTAGAAAATACTACTGAAAAAATTATATAAGAAAACCAATTGGAAAACACCACCAATTAAAGCAAATGTAGTTATAAGAACGTTTACGTTTTGTAAATCATCAAATAGAGGAAAGTTCGTATTTGTATAATAACGTCTTGGCAATCCAGCTAAACCAATGAAGTGCATTGGGAAAAATACCCCGTAAGCACATATTGCTGAAACCCAAAAGTGAACATATCCTAAGTTTTTATTAAGCATTCTTCCATACAATCTAGGGAACCAGTGGTAAACCCCAGCAAACATACCGTAAAGTGCAGAAATACCCATTACTAAGTGAAAGTGAGCTACAACAAAATAAGTATCATGAACGTTAATATCTAAAGTACTATCTCCAAGGATTATTCCAGTTAAACCACCAGTAATAAAAGTAGAAACCATACCAATTGAAAACAACATAGCAGGATTCAATTGCAAGTTACCTTTCCATAAAGTTGTAATCCAGTTAAATGCTTTTACAGCAGAAGGAATCGCAATCAACAAAGTGGTAAACGTAAATACAGAACCTAAAAATGGATTCATTCCTGAAATAAACATATGGTGACCCCAAACAATTGTCGATAAAAATGCAATAGCCAATACAGACATAATCATTGCTCTGTAACCAAAGATTGGTTTACGTGAATTAGTAGCCATAACCTCTGATACAATTCCCATTGCAGGTAAAATTACAATATAAACCTCTGGGTGACCTAAGAACCAAAATAAGTGTTCAAACAATACTGGCGAACCACCTTGATAATGCAATACTTCCCCAGCAATATAGATATCAGATAAGAAGAAAGAAGTACCAAAACTTCTATCAAAAATCAATAACAATGCAGCTGATAGTAATACAGGAAAGGAAATAACTCCAATGATAGCAGTTACAAAGAAAGTCCAGATTGTTAATGGCAATCTAGTCATTGTCATCCCTTTAGTTCTAAGATTAATAACTGTAACGATATAATTTAATGACCCCATCAAAGAAGATGCAATAAATATCGCCATAGAAACCAACCAAAGTGTCATTCCCATACCAGAACCTGGAATAGCTTGCGGTAAAGCACTTAAAGGTGGATAGATTGTCCATCCAGCTGATGCAGGACCTGCCTCAACAAATAAAGAACAAAGCATAATAACAGCTGACAAAAAGAACAACCAGTAGGATATCATATTCATGAATCCAGAAGCCATATCTCTTGCCCCAATTTGAAGCGGAATTAATAAATTACTGAAAGTTCCACTTAAACCTGCGGTCAACACAAAGAACACCATAATGGTTCCGTGAATGGTTACCAATGCTAAATAAATATCATTTGCCATTACTCCATCAGGAGCAAATTTATCACCTAATAATACATTGAATATTTTAAAAGATTCTTCAGGCCAAGCTAATTGCATTCTAAAAAGCATTGACATACCCACACCAATAACACCCATAATAATACCAGTGATCAGGTATTGTTTGGAAATCATTTTATGATCGATACTAAAAATATATTTAGTAATAAAAGTCTCTTTATGATGGTGTTCGTGTTCTAGATCGTGTCCGTGATCGTGAGCTTCTGCTGACATATACGTTTACTTTAAATTTTCTTAATAAATTATTTCATTGCTATTTTAACAACAGCTTCCGCAGTATCCTTACCTTTAGTAGAATCTGATCCTTTAGCACCATCAACAGGAGCCTCAGGAGTTTTCGCTGTTTTAACTTCTTGTACTATAGTAGCTTTATCTTCTAACCATTTTTTATAATCTTCAGGAGTGTCAACGATTACTTTCATTTGCATGTTGTAATGAGAAGAACCACATATTTTATTACATAGCAATAAATAATCAAAAGTATAAGGGTCTAATGCTGTTTCACCTTTTGCTACAAGACCAATGCTTTTCTTGGTTCTTAAAGCATTAATGTTCGCAACCTTTTCTACCATATAAGGCAATTCTCTATATTCTGAGGTAGTATAAATAGGCGTAAATGCAAATTCAGTAACCATACCTGGAACACAGTTCATTTGCGCTCTAAAATAAGGCATATAAGCAGAATGCAAAACATCTTGCGAACGCATTTTAAAATGAATTTTTTTACCTTTAGGTATGTGCAACTCACTAACTACAATATCATCCTGAGCATATGGATCCGATAAATCAACACCAAGGGTATTAACACCTTCTATTAACCGAACATTAGCTTTACCTAAAACATTGTCAGGGCCAGCATATCTCGCAGTCCACTTAAATTGTTGTGCATACAATTCAACAACAACCGTATCCTCTTCCTCATCGATAAACATAATATTAGTCCAAGCATAAAGACCGTAAAGAATTAAACCTGCAAGAACAACTGCTGGTATTACACTCCAAAGAGCTTCTAATCTATTGTTATCTGCAAAATATAATGCCTTTTGCTCCTTTTTTCCTCTGTATTTAAAAGAAAAATAATGTAATAAAACCTGAGTTATAGCCTGAACTACAAATAAAAGTACCCATGAAATATTCATCAAACTATCCACTAAAGAACCATGTTCAGAAGCAGGTGAATGAAGAACTAATGGACCCCATTTAAACAAACCATATATTGTAAATATATATAGGAATGCTAAGAAACCAAACATTAAATAACCCTGTACATTATTATCATTATCAGAAGCTACTTGCGAACTGTCCGAATTTGAGCCTACTTGAGTAAGATCAAATATTTTCGTCAATTGCCATAAAGCAACGGCTAATAAAACTAAAACTATAATTACCAACAAACTTGTCATCTGTTTACTTATTTTAAATATTAATAATGAAAATGTTTACTCTCTTCTATAAATGGATTTCTTTTTGGTAACAAAGGAGATTTAGTTAAAGCTGTGAAAACAACATAAATAAACAATCCAAGGAAGAAAAGAACGGATGCAATTTCTGAGATACCAATGAACCATCTGTCTCCAACTGTTCCAGGCATAATCATATTAAAGAAATCTATATAATGTCCTAATAAAATTACAATACCAGCCATTACTAAAATCCATGTAATTCTTTTGAAATCAGTATTAATTAATATCAAAATTGGAAAAAGGAAATTCATAACTACTGCGCCAAAAAATGGAAGATTGTATAATTGAATCCTAGTTACGAAATAAGTAATCTCTTCAGGAATATTTGCGTACCATATCAACATGAATTGTGAAAACCATAAGTAAGTCCAGAATACGCTGATTCCAAACATAAATTTAGCTAAATCATGAATATGACTTGTATTAACATGTTCTAAATATCCTCTTGATTTCAAATATAAAGATACCATTGTAATCATTGTAATTCCACTTACAAAGAAACTGGCAAAAACATACCATCCAAATAAAGTACTAGACCAATGTGGATCGATTGACATAATCCAGTCCCAAGACATAATAGATTCAGTAACAATAAAGAAAACTAAGAATCCCGCTGACATTTTAAAATTCTTTTTATAATTTAAATCATCAGAAGCTTGATCTTGCGCCAAACAATTCTTAGCTGAATAGTAACGGTATAAGTTCCATCCAATCAAGAAAATTGCTGCTCTAATTATCCAAAAAGGAAAATTTAAATACCCTGACTTGTTAGCAATGATTTTATCATGCGCAACAACTTCCGGATCTAACCAGATGAATAAATTGTTAGAGTGGAAAATTTGCAATCCACAAACAACAAGTATTATAAAGAATATAACAGAACCAATAGGTAAATATGCTGTTATTCCTTGCATAACTCTGAATAATACAGGAGACCAACCAGCTTGCGCTACTTGCTGTATAGCATAAAAAGCCAAAACTCCCATTGAAAGCAACATAAAGAAAATACAAGCTACATATAAAGAAGCCCAAGGTTTATTTTGCAATTGGTGTAAAACATGTTCCGCATGCTCTTTATGTTCAGCAGCTTCTGAAGCAACATGTTCTTCCTTACTAGCAACTTTTTCAACGTGAACTGGTTCAGCATGTGCTGCTTCAGTAACTTTAGTAGTATCATCCATAGAAGCACCTGCTTCATGAGATTCTTCCATTTTTTTCTCTACGGTAGCTTCACTATCATTAGCAGCAGCTTCATGTGAGGGTTCAGCAGAAGTAGTCGCTTCATGCTTAGCTCCACCATGACCACCATGACTTTCGGCAGCAAGAATTTTTTCAACTTCTTCAATATCTTTTGGTGCAGTTAAAAAACCATATCCAATACCTAATAGACCAACAGCCATTAAGACAAAAGAAAATGTTTTTAATTTACTTGAAAATGTATACATATCTATTACGATCAGTTTGTTCAACAATTATAATTTAGCTTTCAGATTAATAACATAAGATGCTACTAACCAACGTTCATGAGAATTCAATTGGTTCGCATAAGATCCCATTGAATTTAAACCGTAAGTTTGAACATGAAAAACACTTCCTTCAGTTATCACTCTATCTTTATAGCTAGGAACTCCAAGATATTTACCTTGTGTTACCAATTTTCCTTTACCATTACCTTCGGTTCCATGACAAATAGCACAATAAATATCATACAACTCCTTTGACTTTTCGACATCTTTTTCAGATATAGTATCTAGAGGCGACTTTAAATTTAATTTCGCTAAATCATACCCTGCAGTAGAATTTTCATAATCATAAGGTTCAAAACCTCTATTAATTGTTCCTGCCGGAGGAAGTTGACCTTCCTTACCGTTCTTAAATGCACTAGATTCCTCATAAGTTTCATAACTTACTGGCTCATACATATTAGGCATGTATTGGTAATTAGGTCTCGAATTATTATGACAAGACGAAACTAAAATAGTAATACAAATTAAAAATGTTATTTTATATAGACTTTTCATATCGACAATTAATTCTTTACAATTACTTTAACTTCTACCGCTCCTGTGTTCTCAAAAAAGGAGATTAATTCTTCCTCATTATCATTTACAGCAACTTCCATTAAAAAATGGTCATCAGTAGTTCTAACGTCAGGATTTTCAGCAACTTTGAAAGGCCATAATTTACTTCTCATATAAAAAGTTATAACCATTAAGTGAGCAGCAAAAAATACAGTTTCTTCAAACATAATTGGCACGAAAGCCGGCATGTTATCAATATAACTAAAACTTGGTTTACCACCAATATCTTGAGGCCAATCTTGAATCATTATATAGTTCATCATCCAAGTTCCAAATGACAACCCTATCAATCCATAGATAAAAGCGCAAATCGCTAATCTTGTAGGAGCAAGTCCCATTGCTTTATCCAAACCGTGAACAGGAAATGGAGTAAAAACTTCCTCAATATGATGATGAGCTGCTCTGGTTTTTTTAACCGCATCCATCAAAATATCATCGTCATTATAAATGGCGTATATTACTTTATTACTCATGATGTAAATCTTTATTAGCTTCTCTTTCTCTTTTGTAATTATCTCCGGTTCCTTTTAATATTGTTTTAACTTCCGCTTGCGCTATT
>Ga0209519_10000539_pt1 | contig 16010 bp, 16 predicted proteins | sample Rifsed13ft1_FD_184005 | JGI IMG/M metagenome (GOLD analysis project Ga0209519, IMG submission 184005) | Soil microbial communities from Rifle, Colorado, USA - sediment 13ft 1 (version 2) | ecosystem: Environmental > Terrestrial > Deep subsurface > Rock core/Sediment | place: Rifle, Colorado...
GCATTCAAGCCTTGAGATGCAAATTTTTGCAATTGGATTACATCGCCGTAACTTTCGAATAATACCGTTTCTGAAGGTAATCCATCCCGTCCGGCCCGACCAATTTCCTGATAATATCCTTCTATGTTTTTGGGTAAATTGTAATGAATAACCCATCGCACATTTGATTTATCGATTCCCATCCCAAAAGCAATGGTTGCACAAACCACCTGACAATCATCGTTGATAAATTCATCTTGGGTTTTGGAACGGATTTTATTATCCAAACCAGCATGATATGCTTTTGCATTGATGCCAATTTTCTGCAATTTCTCAGCGAGTTCTTCGGTTGTTTTGCGGCTTAAGCAATAGACAATACCTGACTCGTTTGGTTTTTCTTTTATGAAATCTATAATTTGTTTTACTCTATCTAAAGCGGGACGAACTTCTAAACTTAAATTTTTTCTATCAAAAGAAGCTACGAAAGTTTTAGGATTTACTAAATTTAATTGGTCACTTATGTCCTTACGTGTAGCTTTATCCGCCGTAGCAGTTAAAGCTAAGATTGGAGTAGAAGGGAAGCGTTTTTTTAGATACCCTAAATTAGTATAGGCAGGTCGGAAATCATGTCCCCAAGCAGATATGCAATGGGCTTCGTCTATTGCAATGAGGCTTATGGTTAAACTATTAAAAACATTATCCAGATAAGATAAACTTTCGGGAGCAATGTAAACTAATTTTATTAGGTTTGATTTTAAGCTTTCAATGTAAAATTGGCGTTCGTCTTCCGTTTGACTGCTGTTAATAAAACAGGCTTGAATACCATTTGCTTTTAAACTATCGACCTGATCTTTCATCAGAGCAATTAAGGGAGAAATTACGATTGTAATTCCCGGTAAAATCAATGCGGGTAACTGAAAACAGATTGATTTTCCGCCACCAGTTGGCATAATTGCCAATGTATCATGACCAGTAAGAATACAATTTATAATGTCTTCCTGATTGGGTCTGAATTTTTCAAAACCAAAGTTTTCTTTAAGCGTAGTATGTAAAATAGACGTTGTCATTCTGGCTTTGTATTTTGAATTCTTAATTTTAAAAAAAAAGGAACTCATTGCGAGTTCCTTTTATGTTTTTTGCAAAGGATTTTTTAATCCTCGTCTTCATCTTCATCATCGAAGTCGTCTGATAGTACTTTTTCATCATCATCATCGTCTCCATCTTCTAAATCCGTATCTGGTTTGTCTAGATTATCATCTTCATCCTCATCATCAATTGCATCCTCGTCATCAAGTTCAATTCCGCTTATTGGCTCAACAACACTATCAATTTCATCATCTTCATCATAATTTTCAATTCTGTCAGCAAGTTTAGTACTAACTTTTACTAAATAAATAGTATCTTCAGTTTTCACTTCTACAGCTTCAATTAATTCGTTTTTGGCATTTCTAAAACGTACAATGTTCGAATCATCATAACCATCAGGAAATTTTTCAACCAAAAGGTTCAAAATTTCATTGGTAAGTTTTGCGTAATCAACAATTACTCTTTTCATAAATATTCTATAAATCTAATAAATAAGCAAAAATTAAAGGTGCTACAATTGTAGCATCGGACTCAATAATAAACTTTGGAGTTTTAATATCTAATTTACCCCAAGTAATTTTTTCATTCGGTACCGCTCCAGAATACGAACCATAACTGGTTGTTGAATCTGAAATCTGACAAAAATAACTCCAAAACGGAATATCATGCATTTCCATATCTTGGTATAACATCGGAACAACACATATTGGGAAATCTCCGGCAATTCCTCCTCCAATTTGGAAGAAACCTACACCATTAGTACTGTTTTTTGGATACCAGTCTGATAAGAAAACCATGTATTCAATACCAGATTTCATTGTAGAAGCTTTCAAATCTCCTTTGATAACGTACGATGCAAAAATATTTCCCATTGTACTATCTTCCCATCCTGGAACAATAATAGGTAAGTTTTTCTCAGCGGCTGCGTACATCCAACTGTCTTTTAAGTCAATTTCGTAATATTCTTCAAGAACGCCTGAAAGTAACATTTTGTACATAAATTCATGAGGAAAATATCGTTCGCCCTTATCATCTGCATCTTTCCATATTTTGTAAATATGCTTTTGCAAACGACGGAACGCTTCGTGCTCTGGAATACAAGTATCAGTAACTCTGTTTAATCCTCTTTCTAATAAATCCCACTCATCTTGTGGAGTCAAATCTCTGTAGTTCGGTACTCTTTCGTAATGTGAATGAGCTACTAAATTCATGATATCTTCTTCAAGATTTGCACCTGTACAAGAAATAATATGAACTTTATCCTGACGAATTATTTCAGAAAATATCTTTCCAATTTCGGCTGTACTCATTGCGCCAGCCATGCTCACCATCATTTTGGCACCATTTGCTAATTGTTGTTCGTATGCTTTAGCAGCATCAACTAAAGATGCAGAATTGAAATGCAGATAATGCTTTTCAATAAACTGACTGATAGGTCCTTTACTCATTTTATTGGATTTAAATATTTAAAAGTTCAATATATTTGAATCTATGTGTATACTCAAATATAATGAATTTTTAAATTGACTAATTGTGTATTTAATTATTTATTTTTTATCGTAACCTAAAATTTTTAATACGTCTTCTGATGTTTGTTGTTCTGAAAATACTTCGGTTGCCAGAATCCCATTTTCATCACGATCAATTAAAATATGTTTGGGCTGTGGAATCAAACAGTGATGTAAACCGCCGTATCCGCCTATAGTTTCCTGATAGGCACCAGTATTGAAAAAACCAATATACAACGGTTTCTCCTTATTGTATTTTGGCAAATATATGGCATTCATATTTTGCTCGGAATTGTAATAATCGTCGCTGTCACAAGTCATTCCACCCAATAATACTCTTTCGTAAGTATCATTCCAACGGTTGACTGCTAACATAATAAAGCGCTTATTAATAGCCCAAGTATCTGGTAAAGTTGTGATAAAAGAGGAATCAATCATATTCCATTTCTCTCTGTCATTTTGTTGTTTTTGATACAATATCTGATAGATAGCACCGCCACTTTCTCCTACTGTAAAAGAACCAAATTCAGTAAAAATATTTGGAACATCAACTTCGGCTTCATCACAAGCAATTTTTATCTGATTGATAATTTCATCAATCATATATTGATAATCGTACTCAAATGCCAATGAATTTTTGATTGGAAAACCACCACCAATATTTAATCCGTCAAGTGAAGGACATTCCTTTTTTAGTGCAATATAAACCTTGATACATTTTACTAATTCATTCCAGTAGTATGCATTGTCATTTATACCTGTGTTGATAAAAAAGTGTAACATTTTAAGTTCCAATTTTTTATTTTCCTGAATTTGTTTTTTGTAAAAATTTACAATGTTTTTGTATCCAATTCCTAATCTCGAAGTGTAAAACTCAAATTTAGGTTCTTCCTCGGCAGCAATTCGAATTCCAATTTTGAATTTTCCTTTTATTTGCTCTTGCAGAAGATCTAACTCTTCATAATTATCAATAATTGGAATTGCATTTTTGTGACCATTATTGATTATTCGAGCTATATTTTCAATGTATTGATCTCTTTTGAAACCATTACAAATTACATAAGTACTTTTGTTAATCTTTCCGTTTGCCAATAAATTTTCAACAATGTTAATGTCAAAAGCGGAAGAGGTCTCAATATGGATGTTATTTTTGAAAGCTTCATTCATTATATATTCAAAATGAGAGCTTTTCGTGCAATAGCAATAATAGTATTTTGCCTCATATTTATTTTTTTCCATTGACTTACGAAACCAGCTTTTGGCTTTGTTGATGTTATTGGAAATTTGAGGCAGGTAAGTGAATTTTAATGGCGTACCATATTTTTCAACAAGTTTCATCAAATCGATATTGTGAAACTGAAGATTATCTTTGTTTAATGTAAACTCTTCTTGAGGGAAATAATATGTTTGATTTATTAAATCAGAATATTTTGTATTCATTTGATATTTAGTATTTTAGATTGAAGGTAATGTAAAAATAAACTAATCTAAAATTCAAACCCTAATATTTGCATAAATAATTTGAAGCTTTTCGTTATCTATTTTCAAATATTGAAAAATATCAAAACTAAAGTTTCCTTTGATAGAATAAAAACGCTTCAACATTTTTAGAAAAGACATGTTGTTTCGGTTTTTATTAGAACTATAATTTCTTTTGTTTTGACTTTTTTTCATCGTGGCAAATGTAAAAAATATTATATACGCAATGCAATCCTTTTTATTAAAAATATAATTATGATTTATAATTTTGGAAGGCTTGAAGAATTAATTCATTTTCAACAGATTGATTAATTTTGATTTTTCCTATTCCTTCAATTAATGCAAACTGAATGTTACCATATTCATTTTTTTTGTCATGAATCAGTAATTCCAAAATAGGTTCGATGTCATTTTCATCAAATTGGATGTCATCATAAATACCTTTAATGGCTACTTTTATTTGAATATATTCCTCTTGATTAATTAGTTTTTTCCCTAATGAAATATAACTTTCCAATATCATTCCAACAGCTATCGCTTCGCCGTGTAACAAAGTTGTCTTGTTTTCATTCTCCAGAAAATAGCTTTCAATAGCATGTCCTAAAGTATGCCCAAAATTTAATGACTTACGAATATTTTTTTCAGTAGGATCCTGCTTTACAATTTCATTCTTTATTTCAACTGAACGATAAATCAATTCGTCAAAATCAGCAAAATCAATGGCTTTCAAATCTAAAAATTGCTCCCAATATGCTTTATCGTATATCAACCCGTGTTTTAGCATTTCTGCTAGTCCGGAACGCATTTCGTTTTGTGGTAAAGTTTCTAAATATTGCGTATCGATAAGCACCATTTTAGGTACATTGATAACTCCAATTTGATTTTTTAAATTTCCTAAATCGACTCCATTTTTTCCACCAACAGAAGCATCAACCATAGAAAGCAGAGTGGTAGGGATGTGAATAAAATCAACGCCTCTCTTGAATGTTGAAGCTACAAAACCTCCTAAATCAGTTACAACTCCACCACCTAAATTAATCACAAGGCTTTTTCTGTCTGCACCAAGTTCCGTGAGTACATTCCAAATTTGGACACAAGTTTCAATGTTTTTATTTTGTTCTCCTGCTTCAAATTCAATGATTTCAATTGTTAGTTCCGTTTCTAAAAAGGGTAAAAAATTTGGCAAACAAAATTCATTGGTATTACTATCCACAATAATAAATAGATTCGAATACTTATTTTCTTTTAGATGAAGGTTAAGAGCTTCATATCCTTTTTCATTGAAATAGATTGGGTAATTGTTGGCTTGAATTGTTTGCATCTTTCTTGATTAATTGGAATGGCAAAATAAGGCATTTTTTGCTAAATAATATTCAAAACTCTGTCTATATTTGTACAAAAATTTAACAAATAATGGAAAAAATATTTGATAATACACAGGTTGCCTTTGCATTGAAAAGCGATACCGAACTTGATAGAGCTTATTTTCTTTTTAAAATGATTGATAATCAGCCTCTAGTTCGAATTGGAACTGCTGTTACTAATTTTGCTTTAAAAGCAAATCTTCCTGTTGAAGGTTTGATTCGCGCTACTGTTTTTGATCATTTTTGTGGAGGAGTGAATGAAGTGGACTGTCTTTCTGTAGTGGATAAAATGTATACTAAAGGTGTTTCTTCAGTGTTGGATTATTCAGTGGAAGGAAAAGAGGAAGAAGAACAGTTTGATGCTGCGCTTGAAATGACTTTGAAAACCATAGAATTTGCCAAAGAACGCCAAGCGATTCCTTTTGCAGTTTTTAAACCAACTGGTTTGGGGCGTTTTGCTTTATATGAGAAATTAGGAGAAAAACAAACCTTAACTGCTGACGAACAAGTTGAGTGGAATAAGGTATTGGCACGTTTTGATTTAGTTTGCAGTGAAGCGCATAAAAAAAATGTTGCCTTACTTATTGATGGTGAGGAGAGTTGGATGCAAGATGCAGCTGATGATTTAGTGACTGATATGATGCGTAAATACAATAAAGAAAAACCTATTATTTTCAATACGCTGCAAATGTACCGTTGGGATCGTTTGGATTATTTAAAAAAATTGCATGAACAGGCAAAAAAAGAAGGATTCTTTATAGGAATGAAATTGGTTCGTGGCGCCTATATGGAAAAAGAAATTGCAAGAGCGGAAGAGAAAGGATATCCATCTCCAATTTGTGCTTCAAAAGAAGCTACAGATGAAAATTATGATGCCGCTGTTCTCTATATGGTTGAACATTTAGATACCATGGCTATTTTTGCCGGAACACATAATGAATTAAGTACATACAAATTGATGGAATTGATGCAAGAAAAAGGTATCAAAACTAATGATGATAGAATTTGGTTTGGTCAATTGTACGGCATGAGTGACAATATTAGTTATAATTTAGCTGCTCACGGTTATAATGTGGCCAAATATTTGCCTTTTGGTCCTGTAAAAGATGTGATGCCGTACTTGATTCGTCGTGCTGAAGAAAATACTTCTGTAGCGGGACAAACTAGTCGTGAGTTGTCAATGATTAAAGCGGAAAGAAATAGAAGAAAAGGGAAGTAGAAATCAGATTTCAACATAAAAAAACTTCAATAAAAAAAACGTCTTGATTTCTCAAGACGTTTTTTGTTTCTGCAATCTAAACTGTAATCTGATTATTTTTGTTGTTTTTTCATTTCTTTTTCAATCATTTCATAGAATTGATCAATTTTTGGTAAAACAACAATACGAGTTCTTCTGTTACGAGCTCTATTTTCAGCTGAATCATTAGCAACTAAAGGAACGTAAGAACTTCTTCCCGCAGCAATTAATTGTTCAGGTTTAACACCTAATTGATTCGTTAACACACGAATTATTGAAGTAGAACGTTTCACACTTAAATCCCAGTTGTCCAATAATATACCTGAACCGTTGTAAGGAACGCTATCTGTGTGTCCTTCAACCATACATTCAAAATCAGGTTTGTCATTCACAACTTTAGCCACTTTTGCCAAAACACCTTTTGCTCTGTCCGTTACATCATAACTTCCAGTTTTAAACAATAATTTGTCAGCAATAGAGATAAACACAACTCCTTTTTCAACATTTATTTCGATATCCGGATCAGAAATCCCAACTGCACTTTTTAAACTGGTAACTACAGCAAGTGTTACACTGTCTTTTTTAGTTAATGCGTCTTGCATTCTGCTAATTTTTAAATCTTTCTCTTTGATAGATTCTAAAGCTTTTTCAATATTTTCAGCTCCTTTTGTAGACAGGATAGTCATGTCTTTTGAAGTGCTTATCAATCCTTGGTTTTGCTCTTTTAAAAGAGTCGCAGTAGCAGATAGTGCCGCTTTTTCTTCTAAGCAAGAATTTAATTTTACGGTGCAGCTATTTAATAAATCTTGAGTTTCTTTGTTTCTGGCTTCTAAATCAGTGTATTTCTTTTTAGAAACACAAGAAGTTAAAAGTGCTAATACGGATAATGCGATTACGATTTTTCTCATAAAATGTTTAATTTAATTAGACGTTAATTTCAAATTTAGTTTTTAATATTTATTCCTTTGTCAAATATATCACTAAATACCTTGACTTTTTTGATGAAGTATAAATAAACGATGCTTTTTTGGTTATAGTATTTCTCCGATTGAAATTTATCTCTTTTATTATAATGAATGGAAAAAAGGCTATAAAACGAACCATGGGCTTTTAAAATCGCAATAAAATGATTAAATTTTCCCTGCAGAAGAAATTGCATGCCGGCAATTCCGTCTAAAATCATTCTGCAAAACAGAATCCAGTATAATTTATCTTTTGGCAAATTTTTGGTCAGCATTAACAGTGAATTTCTAAAATTCAAATACGTTTTTCTTGGATTCCCCTGCTGTAAAGTCGCTCCGCCAACATGAAAAACCACTGATTCCGAAATGTATTTTATTTTATAACCCTTGTTGAAAGCGCGCCAACATAAATCAATTTCTTCCTGATGCGCAAAAAAGTCGGCATCAAAACCTTTTAATTCATTATAAACAGAACTTCGTATAAAAAAACAAGCTCCCGAAGCCCAAAATATTTCACAGTTATCATTATACTGTCCGTTATCCTTTTCCAAAGTATCGAAAATGCGGCCTCGACAATATGGATAACCATATTCATCAATGAATCCGCCCGCAGCACCTGCATATTCAAAATATTCTTTACGTTTAAAATCTAATATTTTAGGCTGTATAATAGCCGTTTGAGATTCGTTTTTGAAAGTTTCAAGAATTGGTTGCAACCAATTTTCGGTAACTTCAATATCTGAGTTCACCAAAGCAAAAATTTCGGCATCTATATGTTTTAACGCTTCATTATATCCGCCTGCGAAACCTAAATTACAATCATTTTTTATTATTTTAACCGAAGGAAAATTGGCCATTACAAATGAAATAGAATCATCTGTTGAAGCATTATCGGCAAGATAAACAGTAGCTTCGGGAGAGAATTTTACTACCGATGGCAAAAATTGTTCTAATAATTGTACTCCGTTCCAATTGAGTATGACAACAGCTATTTTCATTTAGATCTTTAGATTTTTAGATTTTTAGACTTTTTAGATTCTAATAATCTAAGAGGTCTAATTATCTAACTATTATAATTTGGGAGATTTTCTAGAAACTGATATTTTTCATTCTCAAAATCCATTTGGCAAAAGTAATGATTCAAACCATTGGTCACCATCAAAAATTGGGACTTCATCGTCATATTATATCGTGCAATTTGGTCGAAAGTGGCTTGGGCTATTTTTATTGCGGGTGCTTTGCATTCGATTAAAACAAAAATAGAGCCATCAGAATTAAACACAACAACATCATATCGTTTTCGTAATCCGTTGACCATTAAAACTTTTTCGACATTTATTAATGATTTAGGATATTTTTTTTCTTCCAATAAAAATTGAACAACATGCTGACGAACCCATTCTTCGGGTGTGAGAATGATAAATTTTTTCCTGATTTCATCAAAAATGGAGACTTTATTTTCGCTATTTTTGAAACGGAAAGTATAAGAAGGAAAATTCAATTGCTGCATAAAGCAAAAATAGTTATTTAGTTTAAAGTTTAAGGTTTAAAGTTTCATGTGATTCAATAAATTTTAAGCTTTAGACTTGAAGCAAAAAAGAAAATGGACGAAGTATTAAAAATTGTAAATGATATAAAAGCAGGCAACATCAAGCCCATCTACTTTTTGATGGGTGAAGAGCCGTATTATATTGACAAATTATCCGATTACATTGAAGAAAAAGTGCTAAACGAAGAGGAAAAAGGGTTTAACCAAACTGTTTTATATGGCCGTGACGTTTCAATAGAAGATATTATATCGACAGCCAAACGTTATCCTATGATGGCTGAACGTCAGGTAGTAATTGTAAAAGAAGCGCAGGATTTAATCCGGACGATTGACAAACTGGAAAGTTATGCTGAAAATCCAATGGCTACGACGGTTTTAGTTTTTTGTTACAAATACAAAACTTTGGATAAACGAAAAAAATTACCCAAACTTTTGGCTAAATCGGGTTTAGTTTTCGAAAGTAAAAAACTTTATGAAAACCAAGTTGGAGATTGGATCAAACGTGTTTTGGCGGGTAAAAAATATGCAATTGAGCCTAAAGCAACGGCAATGTTAGTGGAATTTCTGGGAACGGATTTGAGTAAAATAAACAATGAACTCGAAAAATTACAAATTATCCTGCCCGCCGGAAGTACAATAACTCCAAAACATATCGAGGAAAATATAGGTTTTAGTAAAGATTTTAATGTCTTTGAATTACGAAAAGCATTAGGAGAGCGCAACCAACTAAAAGCCTATACGATTGCCGAAAATTTTGCGCAAAATCCAAAAGATAATCCAATGGTCGTGACTACGAGTTTAGTCTTTGGTTTTTTTATCCAGCTGTTGAAATACCATGGATTGAAAGATAAAAACCCAAAAAATGTCGCTGCAGTTTTAGGAGTTAATCCTTTTTTTCTGAAAGAATATGATGTGGCACTGAAGAATTATCCAATGAAAAAAGTAAGCCAAATTGTGGGAGCTTTAAGAGATATTGACGTTAAAAGTAAAGGTGTTGGAGCCAATGCCTTATCTCAATCTGATTTATTAAGAGAAATGCTTTATAAAATATTTAATTAAGCGTAAAAAATCCCGATATTTGCAGTCTAAAAAAAACAAAATACCTCAATTATGGGAATGAATAAAAACACCATTTTAGGATGGGCAACTTTAATAATGATTCTGATGGGATTACTCTTAATAGGATTAGGCGCTTTCCGATACAGCGATGTTTCAGGATGGGGGTTTGCTGCCGTTGGTGTTGGATTTTTGGCTAATGCTTGGGTATTTAGTTCCCTTAAAGGAAGACTTTAGTAGTTACTTTAAATAAATTTTAAATTAAAAAAAGAAAATGGCAGACGATAAGAAAGTGATATTCTCAATGTCGAAATTGAGTAAAACCTATCAAGGTGCAGATAAACCAGTATTAAAAAATATTTATTTGAGTTTCTTCTATGGAGCAAAAATTGGTATTTTGGGTTTAAACGGTTCAGGAAAATCTTCTTTATTAAAGATTATCGCCGGAGTTGATAAAAATTATCAAGGTGATGTTGTTTTTGCACCAGGTTACACTGTTGGTTATTTAGAACAAGAACCTATTCTGGATGATAGCAAAACGGTTATCGAAATTGTAAGAGAAGGTGTTGCGGAAACTATGGCAGTTTTAGATGAATTCAATAAAATCAACGATAGTTTTGGTTTGCCTGAAGTCTATGAAAACGCTGATAAAATGGAGCAGTTGATGGATCGTCAAGCTCTTTTGCAAGATAAAATTGATGCATTGGGTGCTTGGGAAATCGATACCAAACTGGAAATTGCAATGGATGCTTTGCGTACTCCTGAAGGTGATACGCCAATCAAGAATTTATCTGGTGGGGAGCGTCGTCGTGTAGCTTTATGTCGTTTGTTATTGCAACAACCTGACGTTTTGCTTTTGGATGAGCCTACGAATCACTTGGATGCTGAAAGTGTACTTTGGTTAGAACAACATTTAGCACAATATTCTGGAACTGTTATTGCGGTAACGCACGATAGATACTTCTTGGATAATGTTGCAGGTTGGATTCTAGAACTGGATAGAGGAGAAGGAATTCCTTGGAAAGGGAATTATTCTTCTTGGTTGGAACAAAAATCAGGTCGTATGGCCTTAGAAGAGAAAACCGCTTCTAAGCGTAGAAAAAACTTAGAACGTGAGTTGGACTGGGTACGTCAAGGAGCAAAAGGTCGACAAACCAAACAAAAGGCGCGTTTACAGAATTACGACAAACTATTAAATGAAGACCAAAAACAGTTGGACGAAAATCTGGAAATTTATATTCCAAATGGTCCGCGTTTAGGAACTAATGTTATTGAAGCCAAAAATGTATCAAAAGCTTTTGGGGATAAACTGTTATACGATAATTTAAATTTTACTTTACCACAAGCAGGAATTGTAGGTATTATTGGTCCCAATGGTGCTGGTAAGTCCACAATTTTCAAAATGATTATGGGTGAAGAAAAGCCAGATTCTGGCGAGTTCTTAATTGGAGATACTGTAAAAATCGCTTATGTAGATCAAGCACACTCTAATATAAATCCTGAAAAATCGATTTGGGAAAACTTCGCTGATGGTCAGGAATTGATCATGATGGGCGGGAAGCAAGTGAATTCAAGAGCTTATTTGTCACGTTTTAATTTTGGTGGTGGAGAGCAAAACAAGAAAGTTTCGATGCTATCCGGTGGTGAAAGAAACCGTTTGCACCTTGCAATGACCTTGAAAGAGGAAGGAAATGTACTTTTACTGGATGAGCCTACGAATGATTTGGATATCAATACACTTCGTGCTTTGGAAGAAGGTTTGGAGAATTTTGCAGGTTGTGCGGTAGTAATTTCTCACGACAGATGGTTCTTAGACAGAATTTGTACGCATATTCTAGCTTTCGAAGGAAATTCTGAAGTATATTATTTTGAAGGTGGTTTCACTGACTATGAGGAAAACAAGAAAAAACGTTTGGGTGGTGATTTGACTCCAAAACGATTGAAATACAGAAAATTAATCAGAAGCTAATAAACACTCCTGAATTCATTATCAAGAGGATGTCTGGAATGGCATCCTCTTTTTTTTTGTGATATTATTTCTTTTTGTCAGAATTCATCATAATTAAAACAGCCGCAACTAATCCAATGATTACCAAACCGAAAACGACTATCATTATAAATGAACCGTTATCCCAAGAAAAAAGTGTTGTGTCTTTCATGATCTAAATTTTAAGTTTGGTCAAATATATAATTACTGTTAAAAGTAATGCATGATAATTGTCATAATTAATAATTTTATTCTAAAAATTTAGCTTTTAGCTCTTTTGTGGGAATCATACAACTTTCCTTTTTTCCATACCATTTGTAGCGATTTTTAGCAATATAATCGTAAATACGATTAATAAATGAAGTAGGAAAAATGGAAAATATAGTTGCTAAATAAAAAATTCCGCCTAAGCTTTTTGCAATTTCCAACACCGCTTCCGACTTGTAATAATAAGCGATTCCGGGTTGGTATAAAATTATACTGTCTATGTTTTTGGTGTCAATTCCGATATGTTTGACTATTTCCTGACCCAAATCAGATTGAAGTGCAACAAACCTAAAAATATCTTTTTTATCATGTTTAATGATGAATTGAACCGCTGAATCACAGAGATTACAAACGCCATCGAAGAGGATTATTTTTTTGTTTTTAGGAATATCAAACATGATTCAAAAATTAAAATTATTCATTCAAACTGCGATTTCTCCTTCCTGGTAATTACTTACTGAAAGGGAATACTGCTTATCTTTTCCCGGCTTCAACGAATTCCAATGCTTCAAGGCTTACTTTAGAAGTAAATACGCCGTAATTCACTAATGCTTTGTTTTTTTCAATCTTATCGATACTTCCCACTGCTTTTCCATCAAACATTCGGACGCGATCGCCTACTTTTAAAACCGGTTTAGGTTTCTCAACCACTACTTTTAGTTTCTTCTCTTTCTTTTCTTTTCTGATTTCCTCGACTTGAACTGTAACTTCTTCAATCACAACTTTTTTCAGTTCTATTGCTGCTTTAGTTTCTTTGGGTGTCGCTTTTTTACGTTTTGAATTTTCAATTTCAATAATTTTCAAAAACTCGCCAATCAGTTCTTTTTTACTTTTGTTATTAAAATATTTCTCCGCTATATCTTCAATTTTTTGACCAATGTAAATTGTTTTCTGATTGCTGTCATATAATTCCTGATAGCTTTCCAGTTTTTGCTTGATTTTCACATTTATGGTTTCCATTTTCTTTCCTTCTTCACGTGCTTTGGTTTCTTCTTCTTTTAGCGTTTGCGAAGTTTTTTCCATCTTAGAACGTTCTTTCTGAAGGGTGGCAATTGTTTTATCGAAACGTACTTTTCCCACTTCAATTTTCTTTTTGGCACGATTGATCAAACTGAATGGGATTCCGTTTTTTAAGGCAACTTCAAATGTAAAAGAACTTCCCGCTTGTCCTAAAACCAGTTTGTACAAAGGCTCTAATGTTTTTTCATCGAATAACATATTCGCATTAGTAGCACAAGGCAATTCATTAGCCAGAATTTTTAGGTTCGAATAATGCGTTGTTATAATCCCGAAAGCTTCCCGATGATAGAACTCTTCTAAGAAAATCTCGGCTAATGCACCACCCAATTCAGGATCAGAACCAGTACCAAATTCATCAATTAAGAACATGGTTTTCTTATTACATTTCTTTAGAAAGTAGTTCATGTTCTTTAATCGGTAACTATAGGTACTTAGATGATTTTCAATAGACTGATTGTCTCCAATATCTGTTAAAATACGATCAAACAAAAACGTTTCGCTACGCTCGTGAACTGGAATCAACATTCCGGATTGCAGCATTAGTTGGAGTAATCCAACTGTTTTTAACGAGATGGTTTTTCCTCCGGCATTAGGTCCTGAAATTACAATAATCCTGCTTTCTTGACTTAATTCAATAGTTTGCGGATGCGTAACTTCATTTTTTTGTTTGTTATTTAAGTACAAAATAGGATGGAAGGCATCTCTAAAATAAAGTCGACGTTCCTCTGTAATGGTTGGTAAAATTCCATTAATTTTATTGGCATATTTTGCCTTGGCGGCTATCACATCAATATCACTCAAGAAATCCTGATATTCAATAAGCAAAGGTAAAAATGGCCGAATTTTATTCGATAGTTGTTTTAAAATCCTTGTGATTTCCTCTTTTTCCTCATATTCTAAATTACTCAATTCTCTGGAATAATTCAGGGTAGCTTCAGGCTCGATATAAGCAATGCTTCCCGTTTTTGAACTCCCTAGAATCGATCCTTTTACTTTTCGTCTGTACATAGCCAAAACTGCCAAAACTCTGCGGTTTTGAACAAAACTCTCTTTGATATCATCCAGATAACCTAGAGCGTTGTATTGTGTTAAAGCAGTACCAAAACTCTGGTTGACTTTTCCGCGTACTGAATTCATACTTCTGCGGATGTTCAATAAATCTGGAGAGGCATTGTCTTTGATTTCGCCATATTTGTCGACCACTTCATCAACCATAATGATAATGTCTTTGGTCAGTTCAACTTGGTTTGCTCTTGCATTTAAATTGGGATAATAGTCTTCGAATTTTTTCAGGAAATTCAAAAGAAAATTAGAAGTTGCTGAAATAGTGGCAATTTTTCTAAAACTTCCAACTTCCAGAAAACTGTCTTCTATGGCAAGAAATCTAATTTCATGAGTGATAGCGTCAAAACCATGATTAGGAATGGCATTATTATTTTGGAAAGACGAAACATATTCAGATGTTTGCATTAATGCCTGCATCAAAGATTCTTTGTCCTTAAATGGTGTAATTTCTAATGCTTTTTGTTTTCCAATATCGGTATTACAAATCGTCGAAATGGTTTCGAGAACGGTTGGAAATTGTAAATCTTGTAATGTTTTTTCGGTGATGGATATCATTTTATAATCTAAGTTGTAAATGTCAAAGTTACAAAGATTCAAAGTGAAATGTGTTAATTTTTTTAGCGGACTTTGTGAAAAACTTTGCGAACTTTGTGGCAAACTATATTACATGCAAATCAATCTCAATCCGGAATGGCAATCCATTTTATCAGACGAAATTCAGAAACCCTATTTTCAGGATTTAATGGAATTTATTGATGATGAATACAAGAATCATACATGTTATCCGCCCAAAGAATTGATTTTTGCTGCGTTTAACTATTGCAGTTTCAAAGACGTAAAAGTGGTTATTATAGGCCAAGACCCATATCATGGAAAAGGGGAAGCGAATGGTTTGTGCTTCTCCGTTAATGATGGTGTCCGAATTCCGCCTTCTTTACGGAATATTTTCCGCGAAATGAGTGATGATTTAGGTACTATTTTTATGCCTACTTCTGGTAATTTGGAATCTTGGGCGAAACAGGGCGTTTTACTTCTGAACGCTTCTTTAACGGTTAGAGAAGATAATCCGAATAGCCACAAACATTTGAAATGGAATCTTTTTACTGATGCTGTAATTCAGAAAATTTCTGAAGAAAAAGAACATGTCGTTTTCTTGCTTTGGGGGAATTTTGCGCATAAAAAAGGACTCAAAATTGACCGAAATAAACATTTGGTTTTAGAATCAGGACATCCATCGCCCATGAGCGCCAATCAGGGAAAATGGTTTGGGAATAAACATTTTAGTAAAACGAATGAGTATTTGAAACAAAACGGACTAAAAACAATCGACTGGATTTCAGTAGATTAAAATTGTTTTTAAAGATATAAATAATTGATATTAAGATTTTTTTGCGTGAGTGATGGCAGTAGAGCTCTTTTTTTGAAAGGCGTTTCAGCCTTTTGAAAAAAAG
>Ga0209519_10000543_pt1 | contig 15951 bp, 16 predicted proteins | sample Rifsed13ft1_FD_184005 | JGI IMG/M metagenome (GOLD analysis project Ga0209519, IMG submission 184005) | Soil microbial communities from Rifle, Colorado, USA - sediment 13ft 1 (version 2) | ecosystem: Environmental > Terrestrial > Deep subsurface > Rock core/Sediment | place: Rifle, Colorado...
CCCTTGAAGAAGGTCTTGCCCGAGACCTTTTTTCATGATAGAATACTAACGAACGTTCGTTTTTATGCTCAAGGCCAAACAGCTCCCCAAGGGGAAGGCAACCAGCGATCGGGTGACCGCGGCGGCCTTCAAGCTTTTCGTTAGCCAGGGCTACCACGGCACCTCGATGCGCCAGATCGCCGACGCAGCCAGGCTGACGCCGGCCAGCATCTACAACCATTTCGAAAACAAGGAAAGGATCTTCCGCGAAGTGCTGCTGCGCCACCACCCCTATCACCAGATCCTCCCTATCTTAGAAACCGCCGAAGGCGGTGACGCGGAAGCCATACTGCGCGGAGTCGCCCAGCGCGTGTACAAGGTGATCCGCAAACAAAAAGGGCTTTTGCACATCATGTTCATCGAGATGGTGGAATTCGAGGGCAAACATTTCGGGGAGATCTTTCGCACGATGTCGCCCCACATCTTCGCCTTCCTGGGGAAGATCAAAAGAACCAAAGGCAAACTGCGCAAAATCCCCGAAACCAATATTTTGCTGACCATGATCGGCTTGGTGATGTCCCAATGGCTTATCGAAGCCATGTTCTTGAAAAATATCAAGCTGCCGTTTGGAGAGAAGCATTTCGAGTCGGCGCTGGATATTTACATGCATGGCATCCTGGCGGAATAGGAACCCGATGGACAACTCACGCCTCTTTGCCCTGATGCGCAAAGAATTCACGCAGATCCTGCGCGACCCGCGCACACTTGCGCTCGCCATCTTAATGCCCATTCTGCAACTTTTCCTGCTGGGCTACGCTGCCACCAGCGAGGTTCGTAATTTGCCACTCGCCGTGCTGGATCGCGATCGCAGCCCAGCTTCACGGGCGCTATTGGATGCTTATCGAGCCGCGGATTATTTCAACCTGGCTTTCGATGTGGATTCTGAAGACGCGTTACGCGATCTAGTGGATCGCGGCCGCGTTGGCGTCGGCCTCATCATCCCGCCGGATTATGGATCACAATTGGCAACCGGCGGACACGCTACGATCGCCTTCGTGATTGATGGCTCTGATCCATCAGTGGCGTCTACGGCGCTATCGGCGGGGCAGCTGATCGCCCAGAATTTTTCCACTGAGATCCAGATCGAACGCTTTGAACGCGCTGGCTTGAGCCTGCCGGCCAGCCAGCCTATCGAGGTACGCACGCAGGTTTGGTACAACCCCGACATGGAGGACGCGTATTTCATGGTGCCAGGCGTGGCAGGCATGGTTTTGTATTTCATCACCTCTGTGCTTACCGCTAGTGCCATTGTTCGCGAACGGGAGCGGGGGACCATCGAGCAGCTCATTGTTACGCCGATCCGCCCCTGGGAGCTAATGGTTGGCAAGTTAGTGCCATACAGCATTCTCGCCCTGTTGAACACCGTGGAGGTTTTGATCGTAGGCGCGTTGTGGTTTGGGGTGCCAATCCGCGGATCGCTAGCGCTGATCTTCGCTCTTTCCGCACTTTTCCTCGTGACCAGCCTGGCGATCGGGCTTTTGGCATCCACCGTGGCTAAAACGCAGCAGGAAGCCATGCTTACGGTGATCATCACTATGTTGCCTTCAATCTTCTTATCGGGCTTCTTTTTCCCCATTTCGGCCATGCCTAAGATCCTGCAATGGATCTCTTACGCAGTGCCGCTGCGCTATTACCTGACGATCATTCGAGCCCTGCTACTAAAAGGCGTGGGAATCATTGAACTTCAAAACGAAATCATCGCATTGGTGATATTCGGAATCATCCTCATGGGGCTTGCGACGCTGCGGTTCCGCAAGCGCCTGGACTAATCGAAGGACGGAGGTGCTTATGCGTGCCCGAGTTGAACAAATCCGAAAATATATTCTAAAGCGATTCGGTAGCCACTCGAGGGGCACCGGCCAAAGCCGCGCCCGCCAGATCATCCCATTCCTAGTGGTCGCGGGACTTGTCATCGTTGCGGTGCTATATCTGGTCGGGCAGGCGAATGCTAATAGCTCCCTATCTTCTTCAGGCACCGTGGAAGCGGTCGAGATTCGCATGGCCCCCGAGATCGGCGGTCGGGTGGTCGAAGTGCTGGTCGATGAAGGCGACCAGGTGGAGGAAGGGCAACCTTTGCTCCGCCTGGACGACACCTTGTTGCAAAACCAGCGTGACCAGGCAGTAGCAGGCCTGGCGCAGGCAGAGGCCGCTGTCCAAGCTGCCGAATTGGAGTTGGAATCCGCGAAGCAGGGCTACGATGAACTCTTTGATGGCCTCGATCTGGCTACCGCCATGGCTCTGCAGGAGTTGGCCCTGGCTCGCGATGAGCTGCGCGACGCGGAAAACCGGGTCGACAATCTCATCTACCCCGGAACCCAAACAGACATTGATACAGCGCAGGCCAATGTGGTTTTGAAGCGTGATGCGCTGGATAAGATCAAGGACAAGTACGAGGATTACGCCAACAAGCCGGAAGACAACTTGGTGCGTGCTCGACTGCAGCTGCAGCTTTCGGCAGCCCAGGCGGCCTACGACAATGCGGTGCGAGATCTCAATTACCTGTTGGAAGGCTCGAATGACATCGATCTCACCATTGCCCACGCCCAACTGGAGGTCGCCAAGGCGCAACTGGCGCAGGCTGAGGAGGATTACGCCGCCATGGAAAGCGGACCGCACCCGGACCAGTTGGCCTTGGCCGAACACCGCCTGCAGGCCGCGCAGGCGCAGGTGGACGCCAGCCAGGCCAATCTGGCCGCCGCGGAGGCTGCGCTTGAATCAGCAGATCTGCAAATTGCAAAAGCGGAGCTTAATGCTCCGGTTGCAGCTACCGTGCTTTATCGAAACATTCAACCTGGGGAAATTGCCACTCCCAACGCGACGCTGATCATTCTGGCTCAACTGGATAACCTGAGCATCACCGTTTTCCTGCCCGAAGATCGCTACGGGCAGGTGAATCTGGGCGACACGGCCGAGGTAAGGGTTGATTCCTTTCCGGGTGAAACATTCACAGCCACGGTGACGCACATCGCCGACGAAGCGGAGTTCACGCCGCGCAACGTGCAGACCGGTGAAGGCCGCCGCACCACGGTCTTCGCCATCAAGCTGCACTTGGATGATCCGCATGGCAGGTTGAAGCCCGGCATGCCTGCGGATGTGCACTTTGCGCGCTGAACAACGTGACTGAGAAACTGATCGAAGCCCAGGGATTGCAGAAACGCTTCGGCGAAACCGAAGCCGTTTCGGGTATCGATCTCACGCTGCAAAGTGGAGAGCTGTTTGGATTAGTCGGGCCAGATGGCGCGGGCAAGACGACAACAATACGCTTGCTGTGTGGTGCGCTAAGTCCGGATTCGGGTTCGGTAACCATTTGTGGGGTGCCCATGCAGCGGCAGCCGGACCGGGCGCGCGAAAATATCGGCTACCTTTCGCAGCGGTTCTCGTTATACGAAGACCTCAACGTCCTTGAAAATATACGCTTCTTTTCCGAAGTGCGCGGGCTTTCGGCCGCCAACTGGAAGCCGCGTGCCTTGGAAATTCTGGATTTCGTTGGCCTGGCGGATTTTGCCGCCAGGCCGGCGGGCCAGCTGTCTGGCGGGATGAAGCAAAAGCTGGGCCTGGCCTCGGCGCTGGTGCACAAGCCGCGCGTGTTGCTGCTGGATGAGCCGACCGGAGGTGTGGACCCGGTGACGCGCCAGGATTTCTGGCAGCTCATCATCCGCCTGGTGGCCCAGGAAGGCGTAGGTGTGCTGGTTAGCACGCCCTACATGGATGAAGCCACGCGCTGCCGCCGCGTCGCAATTCTTTCTGGCGGCCGAGTGCTGATGCAGGGCGCGCCGGCCGAGCTGAGCGCTCAACTTACCGATCGCGTCCTGGAAGCGCGCGGCAGGCCGCTGCCAAAGATCCGCCAGCTGGCATCGTCCATACCACAGATTGAAGATGTGCAGGCGTTTGGGGACCGCCTTCACATGCGCGTTCGGGCGGGAAGCGCCAAGGAAGCGCAAACTGCGCTTAAGAAAGCGGTGCAAGATAAAGGCTGGCAGCTGGATCACATCGGTCCTATTCCCCCTCAACTCGAAGACGTTTTCATTGCCGCATCTGCGGGAGTTCTGGATGGCTAACACCGTCATTGATGTCGATAAGCTCACCAAAAATTTTGGGGATTTCGTTGCGGTAAACCAGGTTTCCTTCGAAGTCAATGAGAAGGAAGTGGTTGGCTACCTGGGGCCCAACGGGTCAGGCAAGACGACTACCATCCGTATGTTATTGGGGCTATTGCTTCCCACAGCCGGCAAGGCGCACGTGCTGAGTTGGGACATCCAGCGGGAGCCGGAAAAGGTGAGGCGCCAGGTTGGTTACATGTCGCAGAAATTTGCGCTGTATGACGAGCTTACTGCCTGGGAAAACCTGGCGTTCTACGCAGGCGTCTATGGGGTCAGCGAAGAAAAATATCTGCACCAGGTGCTCGACCGCTTAGGGCTCAACGGCCAAGAGCAGGAACCCGCTGCAGCGCTGCCGGTTGGGTACCGGCAGCGGCTGGCGCTGGCAACTGCCATCGTCCATGAGCCGCGGCTGCTGTTCCTGGATGAGCCAACCAGCGGGGTAGACCCCAACGCAAGGCGGACGTTCTGGGACCTGATCTACGAATTGGCCGCTGAAGGAATTACAATTTTCGCCACCACTCACTACATGGATGAGGCCGAGTATTGCCAACGCGTAGGCATCATGCGCGCCGGAAACCTGCTGGCCTTTGACACACCTACGCAGCTCAAGCAAGCGGCCCTCGACGGCAGCGCCTGGCAGGTACAGGTGCCCGATCTCCTGCAAGGGTTGAGCCAGATCGAGGGACAAGCCGGAGTAAAGCGCGTGGGACTTGCCGCCGATAGTTTGCGCGTGATCACTGCCAAAGATGTAACCCGTGAAAAAATGGTCACACTACTTTCGAAAGCCGGCTTGAAAAATGCCGTGGTGGAGTCCGCCGAACCCAGTTTGGAGGATGTTTTTCTTTCGCTGGCGGGGAGGTAAGACGGTTTCAAAAGTTTGCCGCTGCTTGCGATCGGCAGATTACAGCAGCGTACGATTTTTCGTAGGGACAGGTTTTCGAAGTAATCCGTCACGTCTGGCCATCCATGCTGATTAGAAAACCGCGATAACAGCGAAGGATACTGAAACCCGTCCTCACGGGTTGCGGTTGGCGGCTGGCTTGGAACAGGTTGAGGCTGCTTACCGGCGATCTTAACTTCACCATAGGCTTCTTTGCCCGCCATAATGATTTGACATCGAAACCTGACCTACGATTTGGGTTGGCGATTGCCTTATTACAGGGTGGTATTGGATAGGAATAACCTGTGCTGCGACAATGCTCGCTGCGACACCACCGCTATAATCGCCCCGTGCCTCCCGATTGTCTTTTGCTCGGCCGCTTGCAGCGCGAAACCATCATCACCGCGGACAACAAAGTGCGCATTGACCAATCCGGTGGATCTTTGTTATACGCCGCGGCGGCCTGCCGCTTATGGGGAGCGAACCCCGGTTTGATCGCCAGGGTGGGCAGCGATTACCCGAAAGAATGGATCGAAGAGTTAGCGGCCCGGGGACTGGATGTTCGCGGCCTGCGAGTGCTCGACGAGCCACAGGATCTGCGGCGCTTTATTGCCTACAAAGAAATTGATCAACCTCGGTCCGATAATCCCGTAAGGTATTTCGCCAACCTGGGTCTTCCCTTTCCAAAATCCTTGCTCGACTACGAGCCGCGGAAGCCGAACCTCGATTCAAAACGCGAGCGTTCCCGTCTCACCTTGCGACAGGAAGACATCCCTGAAGCGTATCGTGGCGCGGGTGGCGCGCACCTTTGCCCGCTTGATTTTTTCAGCCACAGCCTGATGCCTACGGCTTTGCGTGAATTTGGGATCAACCTGATCGTATTGGAAGCCGGCGAGAATTACATGCACCCCACGTTCTGGGACGAGATCCCTGAGCTGGTGAACGGGCTGGCGCTATTTGTCGTCCGCGACGATCAATTGCGCGCCCTGTTTGCCGAACGCAGCGAAGATTTGTGGGAAATGGCCGAGATGCTTACCAGCTTCAACTGCGGGGCAGTGCTTATCAGAACTGCCGCGCGCGGGCTTTGGCTTTACGACTCGGCCAGCCAACTGAAAATCCATCTGCCCCCATTCCCCGCTCGTCGTTACGATATTACGGAAAATGGAAGCAGCCTGTGTGGAGGTCTGTTAGCAGGTTTGATCCAAAGTCAAGATTTTCCGTACGCAGTTCTGGTGGGCACGGCGATCGCTTCGCTTGCCATTGAAGGCAGTGGGCCTTTTTATATCGAAGAAACCCTTCCGCGCTTAGTCGAGTCGCGTATCCAATCGCTAAAAGCCGCGATGAAGATTGCCTAGGCTGTTAGAGAAAATGAGACCACGGAATCACGGCAACACGGAGTTAATATCAAAAATCCCGTGTTGGAGCCTGTCCCGAGGAGTTGCTTCAGCAACGACGAGGGATGGCTCCATGGCTTTACATCATTCCTTGTGATACTTGAATGAAACCTTGACCTTGGCGCGGTAAGCCAGGACTTTTCCATCTTCGATCTGTAAATCCAATGTCTCCACTTCGGCAATGCGCAAATCTTCAAGGGATTTGGCTGCAAGTTGAACCGCGGCTTCCGCAGCCTTTTCCCACGATTCTGAACTGGTGCCTACTAATTCAATAATCTTGTATACCGAGTTGTCTGCCATGGTGAAACTCCTTTCATCAACAAAAACGAATCATCAACCGAATTTCTCACGCAAGAAATCCAGCGCCATGCGATCGATCTGATCGCCTTCCCCATTCCAGCGTTCCTCGAGATTCTCCGCGCCCACCAAGGCGCGTAATGCCTTGCGCGTCTCTTCGTCAAATACACCGGATTGCTGACCCTTGTACTGACCGGTGCGCGCTAACAACGCTTGCAGTTCCGCGGCGACGTCCGCAAGGGGAACCAGGTCGTCCTTGTTGACCTCGCCGAAATACAGATGATGGATTTTCAGAAGGTGAGCTAATTCTCTGATCGGTTCAGGGTGGTCATCGACGCGCAGGTCAAGGTAGTGGTCATTATTGCCGCCATAACCGCCACCCGCGCGGACCACTAAGACCGCTGCCGATTGCCGTCCTCGGCTGTCGCCGCCAGCTTGCTGACCCGCGTCCAGCGCGGCCACCAGCCAATCGGCCAACTCGCCCTCCCCGCCGCGAACTTCTTCAAAGCGTTTAGCCATGGCTTCAATGGTTCCAGGGATCAGGATATTGCCCTGGCAGCTGAAACCTGCGCCGACAAGATGCCCGGCCCAGGCAAAACATTCTTTGCCGGTAAAGGCGGCCGCCTGGCCTTTCGCGTCCACCATGCCCACCTGGCGCTGATCGCGGCCTTCATCGGATTCGACTAAAGATTGGATCGCCTTCTCCGCGCTCCGGCCTTTTTCCATCAGGTCTAACCCTTTTGGACCATACAAGACGTTCGCATAGGACTGGGTGGCAACCGCGCCGGCGCCTGCCCGCGCCCAACCCACCACCGCGCCGACCGCCAGGAATTTTGACTGGACGGCAACGCCCCATTCTTCCGGACCGGAGTCATAGGCAACGATGGAAAAGGTGGCGATCGGCTTCATGGGGTGATCCCAGTATAAGGCAAGAGTCGTTAGACCTGAGCGGACGGCTAAGGAACCTATCCGCCAAGAAAAAGGCCCAATGGGCATTTTTTGTTGCCTTGGCTTGGCATAAACGAAGGTTGCTTCGTCGGCCTCATTGAGGACTCCTCACAACCGTGGAAGGCTGAGCCTCCCTTGCCTTACAACTTTGCAAAGGGTACCCCCGTCCCATTTATTTATCACGGAAAACTTACTATTATCTAACCGTAAATCGAGTTCTCCTCAACTCGGAAGGGACCAAAAAATGAAAACGCTCAGCAAGACCCTCCTCCTCGGTGTCGTAGCAATTGCAGTTGTGCTAGGCGGCCTGGGCGCCGTCTCCCCCGTACTGGCAGAAAAATCAAACCAGGAAGTTCCCGCTGATTTCGGCTCGCCGCTAACCGGCGAAACAGAGGTGGAAGTCGAAGCGGCTGTAGTCGCCCCCGCAGCCGAATCAGTCGATGAAGAAGCCAGCGAAGCCTTCAGCAGCTTCACGGTCTCCTTCACCAAGGACTATGCCGCGGCTGAAGTCCAGGCTCGTCTGGACAGTTTTGCAGCCTCGGTCAGCAACGGTAACGCCAATCAGATCACCGGAATTTATGTAGATGGCGTTTTGGCCAACAAGGTGACCCGCCAGCCGGAAGGAAATGCCGGATACGTCACTACTAATGAAAACGAGGTTTCCCAGTTCCGCATGGCTGCTCAATATGGCAGCAACGCTTTCCTGGGCCACAATTATCTGGCCGGCGCAGTATTCTTCGAGCTTTCCGAAGGCCAAGTTATTACCGTGGTATATGGCGACGGCCGCATGGCGGATTACCAGATCCAGAGCATCCGCCACTTCCAGGCGCTTTCCCCCAATTCCCCCTATTCCAAATTCGTGGACCTGGATGGCAGCGGCGAAACACTGACCGCCGCGGAACTCTTCTACCAGATGTACAACAGCGACAACCCCGTGGTGCTGCAGACCTGCATCGCGAATGAAGGCATCAGCACCTGGGGCCGACTGTTTGTCATTGCAGTCCCGCTGAGCTGAGCTACTTCGACAAACAGAAGCTAAAGCTCCTGTTTGATCGAAGTTTAACGAGGACGGGACTGTATTTGGAAAATCCCCGCTTGAGGAGGCGGGGATTTTTCTTTTTTTGACTCTTCGATCTTCGTCAGGGAAGGTTAGCCGCCACCCGGATCGGTACAGCCACCACAATGACACGATGGGTGTTGCTTTCATACGGCCAACAAGTAATCAAGGTGAGGCGCTCGTCTTCAGTGGAACGGATCCACTCCGCGTTCGCCAGCCGCACCTCTAAAGGTTGGTTGCGCTCGGGCAGAATAGCAGTGTAGACGACGACGTAGCGAAATTCCTGGTCGCGCGAAACCAGATCGATCTCATCGCCGGTTTGCAGCTTAACCAGATCGCGGAACACTTCGCCATAGATATTGTGATGACCGTTGAGCACAGTGTTCCCCGCAACACCCAGGCCTACAGAAGTGTTGTGCCAACCAGCGGCACGATAACTCGGGGCAAGCCATTGTTGAAAAAGTTCCCCTTCAAACTTCACCGTTTGCGCCCCGATCGGATCTACCGGAGCGTCAAGATCGATAATAGGGATCAAAATGCGATCGGGCGCCAATCCGGGCTCAGCGGTAGGCTGAACTTCTTGAAGTTGCGGCGTGGGAAAAGGTTGCGCAAGCTGATTCGAAACCGCCACTAAATCAGGATCTGCGGTTGCGTCCTCCTCAGAATACACCGGCAGGAACCCTGCCTGCAATTGATCGTCAGCCGTCAGATCCAGCGTCTTTGGCAAGACGATCAGATCCACTACGCTCTTGCCAAGGGCAAATATCAGCAGCCAGAGCCCAAAAGCTGCCAGCCAAAAGACAAAGCGATTGGATTTACGTTTATCAGGGCTGCTTGTAATCACATCGATCTCGAAATAAAACGGAGCATCTGGATCGAAGATGCCCCGTCGCTTTGGCTGGTCGTTATCACGCTTTCAGCCTTCTGATTCCTCTTCGCCTGGCCTGCGGCGACGCATGATGCCTATGCCAAACAGGATCATTACAAAGCCAATCACGCCCAATCCCATGTTCAAGATCATATTGTCTCGCAATAAGGTGGGCAGATTGGCCCCGGTAACAGGGATCAAGGCGCCAGGCGTCGAAGTCGCCGTCGGGGTTGGGCTGGAATCTTGTCCTGTGCACGGCCGGCCAAAATTGGCGGCGCTGATCGACTTGGTCTGGCCGTCGGCAGGATCGATCCACATAATAGCCAGTGTATTGGGCAATGGGCCGTCGATGGGCGAATCGAAACTAATGGTGCTGTTGGCGGGCACAACCAGCGGGCCACTGGTCGCAGTCCCACCCAGGACCCACCAGACAATGTTCACCGAATAGGCGTTGTTATTGCGCACTTGCCAAGCCAGAGTTACGCCAGGATTGGTAGTGCACGGATCCAGCAAGGTCAACCCGCCAGTCACGGGGATGATGACTGTAGGTGTATTGGACGGCGTGAAGGTCCTGGTCGGGGTGCGGGTTGGCGTCCGCGTCGCGGTGAGCGTGCCCGTGGGTGTCGCGGTCGGCGTTTCGCTTGAGGGCGTCGAGGTCTGCGACGGAGTGGGTGTCTCGCTCGGCGTCTGAGTTTCTGTAGGAGTTGCTGTTTCGGTTGAAGTCTCGCTGGGCGTCAGCGTGTCTGTGGGGGTGCTGGTGTTGGTCGGGGTATCACTCGGCGTTGGGGTATCTGTCGGGGTGGATGTATCGGTCGGGGTTTCACTCGGCGTCGGCGTGTCTGTCGCGGTTGAAGAGCTGGTAGGCGTGTCGCTGGGCGTCGCCGTGTCTGTCGGGGTTAAAGTATTTGTCGGGGTGTTGCTCGGCGTAAATGTATTGGTTGGCGTCGACGTATTGGTCGGCGTATGGCTCGGAGTCGGTGTGTCCGTCGGGGTAGACGTAGTGGTGGGGGTGTTACTCGGCGTAGGAGTATTGCTTGGTGTCGAAGTATTGCTGGGCGTATTGCTTGGCGTAAATGTATTAGTTGGCGTCGACGTATTGGTCGGCGTGTTGCTTGGCGTCGGGGTGTTAGTGGGAGTATTGCTCGGAGTAGGTGTTTTGCTCGGCGTTGGGGTATCTGTTGGCGTAGCAGTATTGGTTGGAGTCAACGTGCTGGTTGGTGTATTGCTCGGTGTTAGCGTCTGGGTGGGAGTGTTGGTATTGGTTGCAGTGTCACTCGGTGTAGGAGTGTCGCTAGGAGTTGGCGTGTTCGTTGGCGTGTCGCTGGGCGTTGGGGTTTCCGTGGGCGTTGGTGTGTTGGTTGGCGTTTCGCTCGGCGTGGGCGTGTTTGAAGGCGTAAACGTGTACGTCGCAGTGTTGGTCGGCGTGTTGCTAGGGGTTGGAGTGGCCTGCGCCCACTTGGCTTCGATGTGTGAAATTTGCTGACAGGTGGGGTTTTCTACTATGTTCTCAGCAGATACTGTTGAGGTTCCGATTCCGTCTACGGAGTAACAGTCCTGATCGCCGACTTCAATAATGCCATTCTCGTCGGTCAGAAAGTACGCAGGTTCAGATCCTCCCTGGCCAGTTTTAATGCATAGAGATACGATTACGTAACCCGCGGGAGCGGTAATGCTCCACCCATCGCTGCCATTTTCGTCCTTGGCATCGGCCTTTTCTTCACCGAATTGTCCATAGCAGTCCCCCGGTTTCGCCGTCGGCGCAAGCAATAAGTTCTGCTGGGGCGATCCGCTGCGCGCCACGGCGATGGTGAAAGCCGCGAGGGCCAGCAACCCCATGATTGTCCCGGCGAATGTGATTTTGCGAAGAACGGACAATGTTACTCCACGGCCAGGTGGTATCCGTATCTCGTCTTGTTTAAAATGAGTTTTGGATTGCTGGGGTCTTTTTCAATCTTTTGGCGCAGCAAATACACAATCCACTTGATGCGCTCGCGAATCTTTTCATTGTCCTGCCCCCAAACTTCCGTGGCCAGCGTTTCATAAGAAACCGGCTTGGGGTGATGCTTGGCTAAAATTTCGAGCACTGAGAATTCGCGCGGGGTTAGATCGATCGTATTGCCGCGGTAGCTGGCCTGGTGGGTTTCCAGGTCCATGGACAGCCCGTTTTCCGGGAAGGCGATCTTGGAAACCGGTGTCTTGGGACCCGAGCGCCGCAGAGCGGCCTCCACGCGGGCGATAACTTCATCGCCCGCGAAAGGCTTGCCCACGTAATCGTCGGCGCCCTGCCGCAGGCCGCGCACGACGTTATCCTTCTGCGTCAGCGCCGAAAGAATGATGATGGGCGCATCGGTGATGGCGCGCAGCTGGCTGAGTGTCTCCCACCCGTCCATCTCCGGCATCATGATGTCCAGCAGCACGATGTTCGGGTTGGACTCCATCCACTTGCGGATGGCCTGCTTGCCATCCAGAGCGCCGACCACGTTCATGCCTGCGCGGCGCAGAGTTAGCTTGAGGAGGTTCAACGTATCGATGTCATCTTCGACCACCAGCACGACACGTTGATCGCCCATAGCCTGAACGGCGTCCAGGTCCAAGCCCGGTGATTGGAGAGCTAACTCTTCACTTTCGATTGTTGTTCTAGGCATTCATCCATCCGTTATTTATTAGCGAAATGCCCCCATATATGGGAGCATGGCTGGAAACTACCTCAAACGCATCGGTAATTCCACTCGGAATCAACTATTTTTCTACTATTCCTAACCGACATAATACCATGAACTTGCAATAATGCAAGGAGAAGAGCATATTTGTTTACATTTATGTCAGCGATGATAGATACAACCAAAAAGTGCCGGATATGCGGGGTGCTTCAGGGCTTGGTTTTATTCTATTAGGCTAAGAGTTGTTGGCGAAATTACATTGAGCCCAGGATCATAATTTACGACCACATTGCTGTCCCCGCCCAGCCTGAGGACATTCGCCACCACCATGGAACTCAGGCTGGTAACGGCCGTATTGCCGGATAGATCCAGGGGTGATCCCGCCGCGTAAATGGTTCCAGTGGCATCCCACTGGGCATTGCCGATCATGCTGACTGATCGCGCGTAACTGCGATCGGCATAAAACATCATCCCCGAATAGAGCAGATTTGAACCGACGCACCAGGCGCCCACATCGGTGGATTTACACGCGGAAATACCCACATTGGCATTGCCATACATATAGACTCTTCCAGCATTTGGGCTCATATAGATCATGATGCCCGATCCGGTAATCGAGCTGTTGCCTTTTACTTCGATGCCGTAGCCGCCTGAGTTATATCCATCGATGTAATAGATACCGGGATTAAGGACATACCTAACGCCGGAGTCTCCTCTGATGGAGCAATACATTCCCGGATTCAAAGTAATCGTTTTTGTTCCGCTGAAATTAGGAGCAAGTCCGGGATGACCTCCGACAGTGGTACAGGTACTGGAGACGTCGGGCGTCGACTGGGCCGGCTTAAGTTGGACGGGCGGGGGCGGGATAGCCGCCAAGGGATCAGCTACATATGGCATTCCGGCTTCCGGCGGCGGATTACAAATTCCTGCGCAGGAAACGCCCCCCTGGGTATGGATGACTTCGGCCGTAACGGTGGCATGTGAGTCCTGCACAAACACGGCCTGGGTAGGGTGAGTTGAATTGGACATGATGCCGCCATCATTCACCATTAAGTTTCCACTGCCAACCACTTCAAGCCCACGGACATCATTTCGGGGGGTTAGCGCCAGCACGGCATAGTCATAGCTTTCTCGGCAGCGCGCCACCGCGCGCGAGGTCACTTCGAATTCCCCGGCGTAAACCAACTGAGCAAAGAACGGTTCACGAACACTCTCGATCATCACTTCGATGTATTCGTCATCGCCGGCGTTGGGCCCGCTGGCCAGCGGGTGGTTGATAGTTACAGTATTTCTGATGCCGTCGTTATCGAATCCGTTTGAAAGAGCGGAAGCTAATGCAGCCGAATCGTGATCCGTCCCCCGGCAGATTGCCTGGGCGCCTGCCATGGCCGCATTGTCCGCCGCGTTTTGAACAGTACGTTTTTCGGCAAATAACTGTCCGCCGTCGACCGCCAGGGCAACCAGGCCCATCATCCCCACCAGCATGAGCACCAGTAAAATAACTATTTGACCGGATTCGGGTTTTTTCTTCATGGAACGATCACCTCCAACTTAGGCAATCGAATCATCCACACCCCTGCAGCTTGGGTGTAAAAAACCCCAGAGTACCAGGGGGTCTTTGCAGTCGAACTTCTTTTGTTTGCTGGATCATTTTTATTTGCCTTTGTCTTCCCCTTGGTCATTTTTGAGTCCCTCCCACTACCACCCCCATATGGGGGTAAAACCCGGACGGCCGGCAATATATGTACTGATTTTCAACTTATTTTCAACTCTTTTTCGAAAGTTGTATGGACATACTAGCACTAACTTGCAAAAACGCAAGCCCCACGGATTACCCCTTACATTGATGTTAGCGCCACAGCTAGGGCTAATAAAAGCAAACTTGCCTCAATCGAAATCGATTGAGGCAAGTTAGTTTTTTCCTGTGGATCGCCGAATTTACTCTACTAAACTTACGGTGGTGGGCGGCGTTACATTAAGGCCAGGATCGTAATTCACTACCGTATTGCTGCTTCCTCCAAGCCTAATTGTGTTGGCCACGATCATGGAACTGAGGTTGTTGTCGACGCCGTTGCCGGAAAGGTCGAGGGCCGAACCAGCGGCATAAATCGTGCCGATTGCATCCCAATGGGCATTACCGATCATGCTAATAGTCCTGGTGTAACTGCGATCAGCGTAGAACAACATGCCGGAATACACCGCGAGCGAACCGACACACCACGCGCCTGGATCGGTTGATCTGCACGCCGAAATATCAATGTCAGCATTCCCATACATATATACTCGGCCGGCGTTTGTACTCAAGTAAATCATCACTCCGGTTCCAGGAACGGTGCTAAGAGTGCTGTCGCCTGTGAGCTGGATGCCATAGGCCCCCGAGTTCTGGCCGTCTATATAATAAATGCCCGGATTAAGCACGTAATCTATGGAGTTACCCCCTTGTATGTAACAATACATTCCGGGGTTCAATGTCACTGTTCTGTTGCCCTGTTGATTAACCGCCAACCCAGGGTGCCCGCCAGCCGTCGTGCAAGGGTTGGATGAAGTGGGTGAGGATTGCAGCGGTTGCGGCTGCACAGCCGGAGGGGGTATGCTGGCCAACGGATCAGGAACGTACGGCTGTCCTCCTTCCGGCGGCGGATCACAGGTTCCACTGCAAGAGACTCCGCCTGTAGCGTGGATCACCTCGGCCGTAACGACGGCTCCTGCGTCCTGCACATATAGCGACTGGGTAGGGTGAGTCGAGTTAGACATGATGCCGCCATCGATCACGCTCAAATCCCCGGCTCCGGTAATTTCTAGCCCACGGACGTCATTTCTGGAGGTCAGCGCGAGCACTGCATAGTCGAAACTTAGACGGCAGCGCGCAACGGCGCGGGTCGTTACTTCAAAATCCCCCTGGTAAACCAGTTGGGCGAAGAAAGTCTCCTTCTTGCTGTTAATCAGCACCTCGATATATTCATCGTCGCCGACATATGGACCGGAGGCCGGCGGGTGATGAATGGTTACCGTATTCGTTGTACCGTTATTATCGAATCCATTTGAAAGTGCGGTGGCCAAGGCAGCCGCACTCACGCTTTCTTCGCGACACAGCGCCTGGGCGCCGGCCATGGCGGCGTTGTCCGCGCCGTTCTGCGCCGTTCGCTGCTCTGAAAATAATTGGCCTCCATCTACGGCCAGTGCCACAAACCCAATCATGGCCACCAGCCCGAAGACCAAAATGATGACTATTTGCCCTGATTCCGTTTTCTTTTTCATGGAATGGTTACCTCTTTTAGTAAAGTACGTCGATTGGTAGCGACAATGTTGAAGGTGGGAAATTCAAACAGGGGCACAAAACCGGCTGGAGTAAAGTGTCCTGTGACCTGTACAATGATGCGATCGCCAGTATGGATCGAACCGGCAGAAACCGGGCATGAACCGATCGTGGCTGTCTCGGGGCCGCTGTCATAGGTGATCAAAACATCCGCGTCTACAACGGCGCCCGGCCACCCATGGTTTTTGGCCTCCTGGCGGATGCCGGCGCAGTCCAGGTAAGGCGGGGTTCCAGTGGTAATAGGCAACGCGTAACGAGTCGCTTCTCGCGCCGCAGTGTAGACGGAAGCCAGGACGAACACCATCCGGCTAAATTCAAAGATCCCAATGACCATGGAGAGAAAGACCGGTGCGGCGATAGCAAATTCCACAATGTTCTGGGCCCGCTCGCGT
>Ga0209519_10000547_pt1 | contig 15850 bp, 14 predicted proteins | sample Rifsed13ft1_FD_184005 | JGI IMG/M metagenome (GOLD analysis project Ga0209519, IMG submission 184005) | Soil microbial communities from Rifle, Colorado, USA - sediment 13ft 1 (version 2) | ecosystem: Environmental > Terrestrial > Deep subsurface > Rock core/Sediment | place: Rifle, Colorado...
TTATAACAATACAATCGTTCATATTTCTAGTGATTTCCCCGCAAAAGTAACCTTTTTATGGCATTTGATTCATAATAAAATTATAATAAAAAGATTGATATAAAAAATTAGTAATTTTGCCCATTATGATTGAACATGTACTTCATCCGAGAATCACCGACACTAAAGACTGGGCAACGATTTTATTTGTATTGTCCTTCGCGATAATTGCCATAACCAAATCCGTTTACGAGAATCGATTTAGCGATTTTATGAATTTAATATTTTCAAATAAATACACAAAGGTGTATCGCGATGGCAGTCACTTGAAAAGCGGCTTTACCATTTCTCTTTTTTTTGCGCAAGTTATCTCACTGGCCTTTTTCATTCAAATTTCATTAAACCTTTTTGGATATGCATCCAAAACCGATTTGATACTTTACATTCAAATTATCACTTTTCTTGTTTTCTTTATATTATCTAAATATTTGGTGGAAAAAATTATCGCCACGGCATTTAATATTGAAGAATTTGTCGAACAATTTAACATGCAAAAGATTACTTATAGAACGTATATCGGGCTCATTATTCTGCCAATCAACATTATTCTATTTTATTACGACACAATCTCCAGAATTATTCCTATAATAATTATATCTACAGTCCTGATATTGAATGTCATAACTTATTTGATTTCAATAAAAAAATATCAAAATTTAATATTCGGCAAGTTGTTTTATTTTATTTTATATCTTTGCACTCTCGAAATAGCCCCCTATTTTTTCATGTATTATCTGATTACAAAAGGAGGCGCTTAGAAAACGTTAAAATATGAAAGTGAAAACAATTTTGGTGTCACAACCCGAACCTAAAGTAGAGAATTCTCCCTACTTTGAGCTTCAGCAAAAACATAAAGTAAAAATTGATTTCAGACCCTTTATTCATATTGAAGGAGTTAGTGCAAAAGAGATAAGATTACAAAAAATCGACCTTAACCATTATACTGCAATTATTTTAACCAGTAGAAACGCTGTCGATCATTTTTTTAGAGTTGCAGAAGAAATGCGCTTTAAAGTGCCTGAAGGATTGAAATATTTTTGTCAATCAGAGGCTGTTGCATTTTACTTGCAAAAGTATGTGGTATACAGAAAACGAAAAATCTACGTTGGCCCTAAGGACTTCGCTGATTTATCTCCATTGATAAAAAAATACAAAGACGAAAAATTCCTCTTGCCCGCTTCGGATCAGTTAAATGTTGATGCACCTATCACTCTTAACGGATTAAAAGTAGACTGGACGCAAGCCATTTTTTACAAAACGGTAATGAGCGACCTATCTGACTTGGCCGATGTCTATTATGACGTCTTGGCCTTTTTTAGCCCTACAGGAATAAAATCGCTGTTCAAGAATTTTCCGGATTTCGAACAAAACAATACTCGAATAGCAGTATTTGGTAGTTCCACACAAAAAGAGGCACTGGACAATGGCTTAAGAATAGACATTCTTGCTCCCACTCCAGGCACACCATCAATGACGATGGCACTGGAAAAATATATTATTGAAGCCAATAAAGGAAAATAAATTACCCCCATACTTTACACAAAAAACCGCGTTTATCGCGGTTTTTTTATTGCATAAATTTAAATAAAATAGGCAAAACCAATCCTTTTGATCTAATTTTGATTAATTTTGATTTAATATGACAACTAAATTTAAGGTTTAGGTTCCAAAAATTAACTTATGAAAATCAACTCTCTGGTAGTGGAAATAGACGGTATCGATAAAGAAATTTTGAGATCCCTGATGGAAGACGCCCGCAAACCAATTCTACAGATAGCCAATAAAATAGGCATCTCTGGAGCGGCCATTCACCAACGGCTGAGAAAACTGGAACAATCAGGCGTTATTTCGGGTTCGAAGTTTGTGGTGAACCATAAAGTCTTGGGCTATAACACCATGGCCTTTGTTGGAGTTTATCTGGACAAGGCCGCTAAAAACCCGGAAGCCGTGAAAGAACTGAAGAAAATACCCGAAGTCCTGGAATGCCACTACACTACGGGAAACTGGTCGATATTGATAAAAATAATCTGTCGCGACAATCAACATTTAATGCAATTACTTAACACCAAAATTCAAGCTATAGAAGGAGTCTCAAGAACCGAGACTTTTATTTCGCTGGACCAACAAATTGACAGACAAATACAATTATAAAGGCAAAAAAAATCCCGAATTCCAATCTTCATAAATTGGAATTTGGGATTTTATCTTTTGGTTGTTTTTAATCCCTTCTGCTTCCGCCCAAATAAATCGAAATATAATACAGCAATGTCGCAATTGACCCAAGTGCAGCCACAACATAGGTTCTGGCAGCCCATTTTAAAGCGTCTTTTGCCCCCGCCTGTTCTTGCCGCGTAAGCATCCTTTTGTTCTCCAGCCAAGCCAAAGCGCGGTGGCTTGCGTCATACTCCACCGGCAAAGTGATTATTGAAAATAAAGTGGTGGCCGCGAACAGCACTATTCCAAAAAGCAATAATTGAGGAAAAGTCCTCATCATCAATATCCCTCCTAACAAAATCCATTGCATGTATGTGGATGCCACATTCACAAAAGGAACCAGTTTAGACCGCATCGTCAACCACTGGTATCCCACGGCATGTTGCACCGCATGACCGCATTCGTGCGCTGCAACTGCGGCCGCAGCGGCATTGCGTTGGTTATATACCGCTTCACTCAGATTTACGGTTTTTTTGATGGGGTTATAATGATCCGTCAATTGTCCTGATACTGAAATCACACGCACATCGCGAATCCCGTTATCGGCCAGCATCTTCTCGGCAATCTCGGCGCCACTCATTCCGTTTTGCAAGTGCATCTTAGAATAGTGCTCAAATTTGCTCTTTAGCCTTGAACTTATCAGCCAGCTTGCCAGCATTATCGCAGCCGCCAATATCAAATAACTCATTCCCATATCTTTTGTGTTTTTTGTTTCTATATAAAGTTAAAAAGGAAATATCAAATTACGAACCAATTTTTTAGAATGTCAATTTGGCATTCGTTAAATGAATTAAAAAAAATCCAAACCCTTTATATCGGATTTGGATTTTTAAAATATCGTCACAGTAGAGTCGCACTGTAGTGCACCTCTAGCCAACCAAATTAATGATTTTTCCAGGAACTATAATCACCTTGTTTGGCGTTCTCCCTTCCAATTGTTTGATGGTTCTTTCATCTTTCATCACGATTTCCTCGATTTGTTCCTTGGTTAAATCCAAGGGTAAAACCATCGTGAAACGCATTTTTCCGTTGAAAGAAACCGGATATTCTTTTTCAGATTCCACTAAATATTTCGGGTCAAAAACCGGAAACGACACCGTTGCAATAGAACCTGTATTGCCTAGCAATGACCATAACTCTTCAGCAATGTGCGGCGCATAAGGAGAAATCACAATCGCTAATGGCTCCAGAATAGCACGAGAACGACAACCTTGAGTCGACAATTCATTGACGCAAATCATAAACTGAGAAACCGAAGTGTTGAATGAGAAACCTTCAATGTCTTCCGCCACTTTCTTGATGGTTTTGTGCAATGTTTTCAAATTATCTTTGGTTGGCACATCATCCGTGACAATCATTGCGTGCTCATCAAAATACAAACGGCATAGTTTTTTCAAGAAACCAAAAACTCCAGAAATACCTGCCGTGTTCCATGGTTTTGCCTGCTCTAATGGCCCCAAGAACATTTCGTACAAACGCAAGGTATCAGCACCGTATTCATTGCAAATGTCATCCGGGGTAACCACATTGTATTTGGATTTAGACATTTTTTCGACTTCGCGACCTACAATGTATTTTCCGTTGTCATCACAAATGAACTCGGCATCTTTATAATCTTCTCTCCAATTTTTGAAAGCTTCAATATCTAATTCATCTGAAGAGTTTACGAAAGAAACATCTACGTGAGTTTTAATTATTTGATCATAAATTCCATCAAACAATCCACTCATTTCTGGAAATAAATCATTTAAAGCTTTTCCTAATTTAGGGAAATGTGAAGAAATTATTAATTCACCTGAACCAAAATTAGAGTTTGGCCACATTTGATTTTCTAGATATCCTTTAGATACATATATTTTATTATCATACTTTTTAATAAAGTTTTCAATCTTATTTATTTCTTCCTTACTAAATGTTTTTCCAACTAATTGATTTCCGAAGTCATCGATTGAATTAGTTAATTTCAATCTATAAACAAAAGCACTAGTCCCCAAAATCATCCCCTGATTAATCAGTTTCTTGAACGGCTCCTCAGTTGGTGCGAAACCTTTGTCTTTTAAAAATTTGTTCCAAAAACGGGAATACAATAAATGCCCAGTTGCGTGTTCGCTTCCGCCAATATATAAATCCACGCTTTCCCAGTAAGCCAAAGCCTCTTTGCTTGCAAATTCGTTCTCGTTATGCGGATCCATATAACGCATCCAATACCAAGAACTTCCAGCCCAACCCGGCATGGTGTTCAATTCTAAAGGGAAAATGGTTTTATGGTCGACCAAACTGGTTTCAACCACTTTATTGTTTACGCTGTCCCAAGCCCAAACCAAAGCGTTTCCTAAAGGCGGCAAACCTTCTTCGGTTGGTAAATATTTCTCCACTTCCGGCAAGATGATCGGCAAATGTTGCGCATCAATCATTTGCGGCAAGCCATTTACATAAAATACCGGGAATGGTTCGCCCCAATAACGCTGACGGGAAAAAACCGCATCACGCAAACGGTAATTGATTTTTCCGTATCCCTGGTCTAATTTTTCTAATTCCTCGATTGCTTTCTTGGCCGCTTCTTTGTAAGTCAATCCGTTCAAGAAATCCGAATTGGCAATAATTACATTGTCTTTCGAACCGTATGCTTCTTTGGAAATATCAACATTCGCAAAAATGTTTTTAATATCCATCATCCCGCTTTGCCCTTTGAAAAAATTGGCAAAAGCATAATCTCTTTCGTCCCCGCAAGGAACCGCCATAACGGCGCCTGTTCCGTAACCCGCCAAAACATAGTCCCCGATCCAAACTGGAACTGGTTCTTTAGTAAAAGGATGTTCGGCATATGCTCCGGTAAACACCCCTGAAATTGTTTTTACGTCTGCCATACGTTCTCTTTCGGAACGTTTTGACGAGGCTAGAATATAATTGTTCACCTTATCCAGATATTCCGGTGTCGTGATTTCCTGAACCAACGGATGCTCCGGCGCCAAAGTCATAAAAGTAACTCCAAAAATAGTATCAGGACGCGTTGTAAAAACCTCAATCCCTCTTTCTTCATGGTTCTTGTCTGCTGCTATCACTTTGAAAATAACCATTGCACCAACTGATTTTCCAATCCAGTTGCGCTGACTTTCTTTGATGCTTTCACTCCAATCGATATCGTTCAATCCTTGCAACAAACGTTCCGCATAAGCAGAGATCCGCATGCTCCATTGGGTCATTTTTTTACGGACCACGGTGAAACCGCCACGTTCCGAAACACCATTTACGATTTCATCATTGGCCAAAACTGTTCCCAATCCCGGACACCAGTTCACTTCGGTCTCCGCCAAATAGGTCAATCTGTATTGCAGTAAAATTTTCTCCTGGGTCTCTTTTGCGAAAGCGTTCCACTCGGTTGCAGAAAAAGATATAATGTTGTCGTCACAAACCGCATTGACATTTGTATTTCCGTCTTTTTCGAAAGTCAAAATTAATGTCGAAATATCTTCTGATTTATCGCTGTCTTTATTGTACCAAGAATTGAATAATTGGATAAAAATCCATTGCGTGTGTTTGTAATAATCAGGATTTGAAGTTCTCACTTCTCTACTCCAATCAAATGAAAACCCTATTTTGTCCAATTGCTTTCTGTATCCGGCAATCTTGTTCCCTTCTTTATCGAAACCTCCGTCAATATTTACGCGAGTAGTATCTTCCGGTCGTTGTCCGGTTTGAATGGCATATTGTTCAGCCGGCAATCCAAAACTGTCATAACCCATTGGGTGTAAAACGTTAAATCCTTGATGTCTTTTGTACCTGGAATATACATCCGAAGCAATATAACCTAGTGGATGTCCCACATGAAGACCGGCTCCCGATGGATAGGGAAACATGTCAAGCACATAATATTTAGGCTTTTCGGATTTGTTTTCTGCAGCAAAAGTTTGATTTTCTGCCCAATATTTTTGCCATTTGGCCTCAATTTCGTTCGGATTGTATTTCATTCCCTTTTTTATTGTTTTTTTAATGGAATCACGCTTTCATAACTCATGTCATTCTTGGTCATCATTTTTTTTGAAATCATGCTGTCGCATACTCCAATCATTCGGCCAGTTTCAAAGTTGCAAATGCTTTCCCACAATGAATTATAAAGCGGCAAATTTACGTTTATTGTACGAAAGTTGAAACTTTGGACGTTATTAACTTCAAATAAAGAAATTCTTTATTATTTTTACCCCATAATTAAAGTAAACTATGAGTTCTTCATTTGATAGGTTTCAAAAACGCAGATTAATTTCCTCTTATTTTTCAGTAGTGCTAAGTGTTTTCTTAGTTTTATTCCTATTGGGCATTTTAGGATTTTTCATTATAAATTCCCAAAAACTGGCCAACGATTTCAAAGAAAAAATCGCCATGACGGTCTTTTTCAAGAACGAGGCTAACGACAGTATATTAAAGGGTTTTGGTAAAGAATTGAAAGTGGCTCCGTACGCAAAATCGAGTGTTTTTGTGTCCAAAGAAGCTGCAGCCAAGCAACATACCGATATCATTGGCGAAGATTTCATGACTTTCCTCGGGGAAAATCCATTACAAAATTCGTATGACATCCATTTAAAGGCGGCTTACGTGGAGAAAGACAGCATTGCGAAAATTGAAAAACAACTGCGTGCGAACCCAATGGTGTCAGACATTGTTTACGACAAGCAATTAGTGAACATGGTGAACGACAACATCAAAAAAGTAAGCATGTGGATTTTAATAATAAGCGGCTTTTTGACATTTATCGCCGTTTTATTAATCAATAGTTCATTACGTCTTTCGATACATTCGAACCGATTTATCATTAAAACCATGCAAATGGTGGGCGCAACAAAATCATTTATACGAAAACCATTTGTGATGCGTAGTATAAGATTAGGAATGCTTGGAGCCGCATTGGCGATTCTCGCATTGCTAGGTGTTTTGGCTTATGTTGAAACCAGTTTTCCCGATCTTGGCATCCTGAATGACAAAATACTGATTGCAGTAGTGCTATTAGCCGTATTAGGGTTTGGCATATTGATCACCTGGTTGAGCACTTATTTTGCGACTCAACGTTTCTTGAACTTGAGAACAGACGACCTTTATTAATTTACGATTTAAAAAAGATTGCATAATTCAGCATCTTTTTGATGTTGAAATAAATTCAGCATAGATGAAAAATAATGAACACAAACCGGAATTTCTTTTCGGCAAAATAAACTACAAAATTCTACTGATTGGCATTGGAGTGATCACTCTTGGCTTTATACTGATGTCTGGTGGCGGAAGTGACGATCCAAACGTGTACAGCGATGCAATATTCAGTTTCAGAAGAATTCGTCTGGCTCCTACGGCCGTTTTGATTGGATTTGGAATTACTGTTTATGCCATCTTAAAGAATCCAAACAAAGCTTAAATGAATACACTGCAGGCATTTCTAATTGCCGTTATGGAAGGGATCACTGAATACCTCCCTATTTCCTCGACGGCCCACATGGTTTTTCTCAGCTCGTATTTTGGTATCCAAGAAGATGATTTTGTCAAACTTTTTCAAGTTTCCATTCAATTCGGGGCTATTTTGGCTGTTGTCGCTTTATATTGGAGAAAATTTTTCGACTTCTCTTCCCGAAATGTTGCGATTCGTTTTTACCTCAAACTTATTTATGCCGTAATTCCGGCTTTGGTTTTAGGAAAACTATTCGACGACAAAATCGAAGCCGTTCTGGGAGACCCAATACCAATCGCAATTGTATTGATAATAGGCGGAGTGATTTTGCTTTTTATCGACAGTCGTTTTCAAAGCCCAACTGTTATCAAAGAAGAAGACATCACGGTAAAAAAGGCCATAATAATCGGTTTTTGGCAATGTTTGGCCATGATGCCCGGGACAAGCCGTTCAGCCGCTTCAATAATTGGCGGGATGCAACAGGGATTAACGCGCCATGCGGCGGCAGAATTCTCTTTCTTTCTGGCCGTTCCAACAATGATGGCGGTTACCTGTTATTCTCTTTTCTTGAAAACCTATGAGACTACACAACTCAAAGGATACGAACTCATCTTAAAGTCCAACGAGAACATCCAATTGTTTCTTATAGGAAATCTGGTTGCCTTCGTGGTTGCCATTATAGCCATTAAATTCTTTATTGAGATCATCAAAAAATACGGTTTCAAGCCTTGGGGCTGGTACCGAATTATCGTTGGTGCTTTTTTATTGATTTACTTCACATACCTAAAATAATTCCCTTGAAGACAGCCGAAGATTTCCAAAATGGACAAATTTTATTGATTGACAAACCCCTAAAGTGGAGCTCGTTTCAAGCTGTAAATAAATTAAAATACGCTCTGATAAACAAGCTGGGGCTTCCAAAAAAATTCAAAATTGGCCATGCCGGAACCTTAGACCCTTTAGCCACGGGCTTGTTGTTAGTCTGTACCGGAAAATTCACCAAGAGGATTACAGAACTACAGGGCCAAGCCAAAGAATATACAGGCACTTTTTTTATTGGCGCCACCACACCTTCTTATGATTTAGAAACCGAAGTTGACCAGATTTTTGCAACTAATCATATAGACGAGGCACTAATTCGTCAAACCGTGAAACAATTTTTGGGCGAAATTGACCAAAAACCACCCATTTTTTCTGCCATCAAAAAAAACGGAGTTCGTTTGTACGAACATGCCCGCGCCGGAGAAACCGTCGAAATAGCGACTCGGAAAACCACCATTCACGAATTTGAAATCACGCGAATTGCATTGCCTGAAATCGACTTTAGGGTTGTTTGCAGTAAGGGGACTTACATTCGCTCTTTAGCTTTTGATTTTGGACGCGCCATGCAAGCGGGATCTCACCTGACGGTATTAAGACGAACAAAAATTGGAGATTATGATGTAGCCGACGCTATAGATGTGGAGTTATTCGAACAAAGTCTTAACCCTCAATTGTAAACAAAAAGCAAAAACACATGACAAATACCTAGAAGAACTTGCGATGTGTTTTTTTTCTGAATTTAAAGTATTTTTATACCATACCCTTTTGTCTATGTGGTAATGTGCCACTGTTTAATAATTACTTATGTTTTCACCTCCAAACAGGAAATTTGATAAATAATCATAAAACTTTTCAAATAGCTTTTTCATAGTGATGTTTTTTAATTGTGAGACAATATATTGACACCGATAAAAAAGTAAATCAAATAGAATATAGTAGATATGGTTGGCGGACACTAAATTACGATTTTATTTTAAAAAAACAAAAACAGTACCTCATTTTTTTTTGCATCACCCAATTTTCATCACTGCAACAATCTCGGCTCCAAATTCAAAATAAACTGTTAAAGCGCCACAATTCGAGACCCTTAAAATTTAACTTGATTATTATTCCGGAGTCAGTGATTTAAAATCAGATGGACTCGAAGTTGCGATTATATTTTTATCAGCTTGAAATGATTTGATCCAAATCAAGCATCATCCCAATAATTTCATTCTGAGCAGATTCGCCTTTGTCATGCAAATACCACATTTGCAATTTGGTTTTTGCAGTTTCGTCAATTGTACCGTATTTCTTTTTATAATCATCAATCAATTCAGAAGCCCCTTTGGGTCTTGGCCCCCAGTGAGCAAGAACACTCCCCGTTTCCCTATTTATAACAATCAGTTTAGGGATAGCTCTTTTTTTATTTGTCAAAAACAAGTTCATCAATTCCTCGTTCTCATCTCTCAGGACAATTTTTAATTCAACTTTCCCGTCGGATGCCTCAGCCATCGCATTAAAAACGGGCAGCGACTGTGCGGCATCACCGCACCATCCTTCGGAGATGACCAACCATATGTATTCGTTTTTCAAAGATTTTAATTGGTGAACGATCTCTTCCGAGATTTTCATTGTTTTCTCCAAACGATTCATTCGGGTTTCATTCAAACCGCTGTAAAGTGTCAACTCTGAGGATTGCTCTTTACCCGTAGATTTTTCATTTCGCAACAAATCAGACACCACTTTCCTGTATTCCGCATACGAATGACTCTTAAATAATGCTTTAGCGACTGGGATTTTCATATTTTCTTTTTATACAAGTAAAGTTAAAACAAATTAGTTGTTTAAAATATCATAAAATTCATTTCCGACTGAACAAAAAGTGTAATTTTATGAAAAACAAATAAAGGAAGATGGATTTAACTTCAAAATCGATTGGTCTTGCGCTCTCCGGCGGTGGATCAAAAGGTTTGGCTCACGCTGGAGCCTTAAAATTCTTGGAAGAAAAAAACATTCGCCCCACTCGCATAGCCGGAACCAGCGCCGGGTCGATTGTAGGCGCAATGTACGCTTGGGGAAAAACCCCAGATGAAATTTTGGATTTCTTCAAGTCGATATACTTTTTTCACTGGAGACACTTTACTTTCAGAAAAGCAGGTTTTATCGATTCTGGATCATTTAGAGATTATTTTTATGCTATTTTTAAGGATGCAGTTATCGGGGAATTAAACATTACCACACAAATTACTGCAACTGATATGGTCAGGGGAAGACTGAAAATTTTTGACTCGGATACAAAAATTATTGATGCCCTTTTAGCCTCTTCGGCATTTCCTGGAGTACTATCTCCATTCGAAATAAGGGGAGAACATTATAGTGACGGCGGTATTTTAAATCATTTTCCAACAGATATTTTACAAGGGCAATGCGAGACCATCATCGGCGTTTACGTTAGCCCCATTCAAAAAATAGAAGCCAAGGACTTAAATTCCATCAGAGCGGTTACCGCCCGGGCTTTTGACATCCTTTCAGCAAATACGAATCTTCAGAAATTCAACATCTGTGATTGGGTAATTGAACCTAAGGAACTGAGTCTTTACAGCACATTTGAAATGAACAAACTTAAAATGGAGGCCATTTTCAACATTGGATATGAGGCAGCGAAAAGCTCCTATGAAAAACTTAATCTATAAAAATTAAGCGACACTATTTCAAAAAAAAAGAATATGACTATATTTGCACGAAACAACTCAACATACACATGAAATATAAAAGAATTCTTCTGAAATTAAGTGGCGAAGCTTTGATGGGCGATAGACAATACGGCATTGACCCAGTAAGATTAGCCGAATATGCCGAAGAAATCAAAAAGATTCACGACAAAGGGGTAGAAATAGCCATTGTGATAGGTGGCGGAAATATTTTCAGGGGAGTCGCCGGGGCCAGCAACGGAATGGATAGAGTACAAGGAGACTATATGGGAATGCTCGCCACCGTTATAAACGGAATGGCTTTACAAGGCGCATTAGAAGACAAAGGGATGCTAACTCGCCTGCAAACTGCATTGAAAATTGAAGCTATTGCTGAACCATACATAAAAAGAAGAGCAGTTCGTCACCTTGAGAAAGGCAGGATTGTAATTTTTGGAGCAGGAACCGGAAATCCATATTTCACTACGGATACAGCAGCCGTTTTGCGGGGCGTTGAAATTCACGCCGATGTAATCCTGAAAGGAACGCGTGTGGATGGCGTTTACGATTCAGACCCAGAGAAAAATGCCTCTGCAATAAAATTTGATACCATTTCATTTGAGGACGTAATCAAAAAGGGATTAAATGTAATGGACTCGACAGCATTCACATTAAGCCAAGAAAACAAATTGCCTATTGTAATTTTCGATATGAACCAACAAGGAAATCTCGAGAAAATCTGCGAAGGAGAAAACATAGGAACCGTAGTAAATATATAGTTAGCTGTATTCTATGTTCAGTTTGAATTAAAAACTGATCACTAAGAATTGATCACTGACCACTAAATGAAAAGTTATGACAGAAGAAATTGAATTTATATTAGATAGCACCAAAGAGTCTATGGCTGGTTCTATTGCTCACTTAGAAAAAGAATTTTTAAATATTCGTGCCGGAAAAGCATCCCCAGCAATGCTAGGAAGTGTTTTTGTTGATTATTACGGTTCTGCCACGCCGCTTTCGCAAGTGTCAAAAATCAGTGTTCCAGATGCAAGAACCATCACCTTGCAGCCTTTTGAAAAAAACATGCTTCATCCCATCGAAAAAGCGATCATGATAGCAAACATAGGCTTTAATCCAATGAACAATGGAGACGTAATTATTATCAGTGTTCCGCCATTGACCGAGGAAAGAAGACGCGATCTTGCCAAACAAGCAAAAGTAGAGGCTGAAGACGCGAAAATAGGTATTAGAAACGCACGTAAAGATGCCAATACTGAAATAAAGAAATTAGAAAAAGAAGGCACATCCGAAGACATTTGTAAAAGCGCAGAGGAAGAAGTGCAAAATCTTACCAATAGTTACATCAGAAAAGTAGATGAACTTCTTGTTCTGAAAGAAGCAGATATCATGAAGGTCTAACCTTCTCGATTCAAAATTAAGATCCGTCTCGTTTAAATAACGGGACGGATTTTTTATTATTTACCTAGTGTTTAATAATCAGGACCGATGGCGTGCTATCCAACCAAGTAGCGTCTGAATCCATCAGGATTTTCCAACCCTCAAGGCTGACCAACAACAGATCTTGGTTTTCCAAAAATTCCGTGTTAATACTGTTTTCGGACACAACTTCCATATTGTTAGGATATTTTTGTTCCAATGAATTTACGGCACTTTGAATGACAAAATTGGTGCGGGCGTGACCGTTCACATCAACAACGACAATTTTAGAATTGTTGTTGTTAATCAGTTTTTGAGCATAATCGATCAACAAGGAATCCTCCGATTTAAAAACGGGGATAAAAACCCGGTCTATTTTTTGAAATTCATTGTCTATCAAAATTCCCAAAGGCAACTTCGTTTTGGCCACAATCTGCCTGGTTCTTTCGTCAAATGGAGAATTTTCGAACAAGCCTTCCTTGCCCGTGAATTTGTCAATCAAGCGGTCCGGATTGATGATCCTCGTTGTGAATCCCACTACTCTGCCCAGCAATGTACCTTCAAAAATGGATTTCCTTAAAAAGGGTGGTGATTTCCATCTTCAATTGCTCCGATTCTTCAAAAATAGGCTCAAAACTATTTTTTTCTTTGTCTTCCATGTTGAAAGAATGCAATTCGTCACTCAATGACAAATGCATAGCGGTGACGTTAGAGCTGTTTTTTTGCTTTTTTGTCAAGCTATTCGCCAATCGCAATAACGACTTTCCCTTCTCATTATTACCAAATGAAATCAGTATGCGGTATTTATTATGATCCGCAATTTCCTCATTATCAGAGACCTCTTTACTTTTAAAAATAAAATTAATGAAGTCCAATGCGGGACCGGTCATAAAAGTCGTAACCAATGCCATTATTACCATCATCGCAAACACTTCTGGGGTAAGCACTTTTAGTTCCAGTCCTATATTCAACACGATCAGTTCCATCAATCCCCTGGTATTCATCAAAGCGCCGATGGTCAAACTATTTTTCCAGCTTTGTCCCACAAATCTCGCGGCCAAAGCACTTCCAAGAAACTTACCGATAACGGCAACGGCAATAATCGCGGCAGTTACCTTCCATAAATAGGGGTCGTTGAGGAGCCCAATTTCTGTCTGCAAGCCAGTGTAAACAAAAAACAGAGGCAGCAAAAGAATAACGGAGACATCTTCCACTTTTTCAATGAAAATCATCCTGAATTTAGAAACATCGGGCATAATAGAACCCATCATAAAAGCTCCAAAAAGTGCGTGAATTCCAATTACCTCAGTGGCGTAAGAGGAAAGGATCAGAAAAAGAAAGAAAATGGCCATCACCGGTTTTCCAATACTGTCTTTTGAACCGTATAAATCCCCAATTCTTTTCAGAAAGGGTTTCACGATAAAAACCATGACGAGCACATAGGCTACCGCAAGTGAAATCACATATAACGAGCCCACAAAATTTCCCGCTTTCACTATCGCGATAACCACCGCCAGAAGGCACCAGGCGGTAATGTCATCAGCTGCGGCACAAGTAATCACGATGGCCCCCAGTCTCGTTTTATGAATTCCCCTTTCCTGAACGATTCTTGCCAAAACCGGAAAAGCCGTTATGCTCATGGCGATTCCCATAAACAAACTAAACGAAAGAAACTCAACCCCCGCAGGAGCAAATTGATTATACACAAAATAAGACAAACCAATACCAAGTGCGAAAGGAATAACGATGCTGGCATGGCTGATCACAATTGCTTCACTGGCCTTGTTTTTGAGCACCTTTATATCAAGCTCCATCCCTATGACAAACATGAAAAGGATCAGTCCTATTTGACTTAGGAATTTTAAATTCCCCAACGATTCCACCGGGAATAAAGCGGCCGAAAAGCCCGGAAAATAAAACCCCACTAGAGAGGGTCCCAGAACGATTCCAGCTATAATTTCGCCAATAACGGTGGGCTGCCCTATTTTCTTGAAAATCCAGCCAAAAAGGCGTGCCACTAAAATTATCATCACGATCTGTGCCAGAAGTATGGCCAAAGGATCTTGAAAGTTGTCCTGCAATGATGTCAAAAATTCATTCCAGCTGCTACTCCCTATTTCCGAAACACCCCCTATCTTTCCTCTTTCAAGCAGTTTCCCCCTTGTGAGAATCCAATAAATCAAGACAGTGAAACCGCCGGTAACACTAAGATAAAATAAGCTGTTTTTATATTTTTTCATATTCCTTTTATGATAGCTAAGTCATTTTAAAACAAACACAAAGATGTGAAATTCTAACCTATGTTTTACATCAGCCAAATTAACTTTTTTCTGAAATTCAAAAACCGACGTTTCGCTTTGAAACGCCATAAAAAACTTTGGACAAATTTCAAGTTTAGCGGTGGTTTTCACTACATTTGCACCCATTTTGATACATTTATGAAAAAGAAATTAAAAGTAGGTTTTTGGGAACTCATCGCCAGAATCGTGCTTAAAAACAGAATCGTTATACTTGGTGTTATTGTTTTAATAACCGTCTTTTTGGCCCTGCAATGGAAAAACATTCGGTTTTCTTTTACAGAAGCTAATTTACTGCCTGACAATCACATCGTAAACAAGGAGTACAATGCTTTCCTGGACATGTTTGGCGAAGAGGGTAATTTAATTGTCGTTGGGGTTAAAGACGACACTTTCTTTACTCCGAAAGCATTTGCGGCATGGAATAAATTAATGAATGACGTCAAATCCAAAAAAGAAGTCGATTTGATCGTTTCCATCAATGACTTGAAAAAACTTCAGAAAAACGATAGCCTTCAATCTTTTGAATTAGTTCCTTTTGTGGACCAAAGTAAAACTATAGATCAAGATTATCTTGCATCGATAAAAAAAGAGCTGTTCGAAAAAATGCCTTTTTATGAAGGATTGCTTTTCAATAAAAAAAACGGAACCATCCGCTCGGCAATTTATTTGGATAAGAAAATTGTTAATACGCCACAACGAAAGGATTACATTATAAATGATTTTATCCCAAAAATCGAAGCTTTCGAAAAAGAAACAGGCATCGATCTGAAGGTTTCGGGAATGCCCTACATCAGAACGCTGAACGCAAAAAGCATCACTGACGAAATCAGCCTGTTTATTGGCGCCTCTCTATTAGTGACTTCGCTAATTTTCTTTTTCTTTTTTCGCTCGTTTCGAGCTACGTTAATATCTTTAGTTATTGTCATAATTGGCGT
>Ga0209519_10000548_pt1 | contig 15845 bp, 11 predicted proteins | sample Rifsed13ft1_FD_184005 | JGI IMG/M metagenome (GOLD analysis project Ga0209519, IMG submission 184005) | Soil microbial communities from Rifle, Colorado, USA - sediment 13ft 1 (version 2) | ecosystem: Environmental > Terrestrial > Deep subsurface > Rock core/Sediment | place: Rifle, Colorado...
CGACCGTTAGCGGCCGATTTTCGCCGGCGTCCTGTCGGCGATTATTTTCATCGCCGGTGCGCTGTCGCTTCGGTTGTTACCGATCAGCGAGTATCCGGAGGTCGTGCCGCCAACGGTCGTCGTGCGCGCGAGCTATCCGGGCGCGAATCCGCAGGTGATCGCCGAGACGGTCGCCGCGCCGCTCGAGCAGGCGATCAATGGCGTCGAAGACATGCTATATACGTCGTCGACGTCGACCGCCGACGGCCTGATGACGCTCACGGTGACGTTCGCGCTCGGCACCGATCTCGATAAGTCGCAGGTGCTCGTGCAGAACCGCGTCGCGCAGACGTTGCCGAAGCTGCCCGAGGTCACCCAGCGGTTCGGCGTCGTGACCGAGAAAGCGACGCCCGACCTCACGATGGTCGTGCATATCGTCTCGCCCGAACACCGCTACGACATGCTGTATCTCGCGAATTACGCGAACTTGCGTATCCGCGACGAGCTCGCGCGAATCGAAGGTGTCGGCGAAGCGCGGGTTTTCGGCGCGGGCGATTACGCCATGCGCATCTGGCTCGATCCCGAGAAAGTTGCGGCGCTCAATCTCACCGCGACCGACGTCGTGCGCTCGATCCGCGAGCAGAACGTCCAAGTCGCCGCCGGTCAGCTCGGCGCGCCGCCGGCGCCGAACGCGGCCGAATTTCAGCTTTTGATCGACACGCAAGGCCGCCTCGTCACCGAGGAAGAGTTCGAAAACATCATCGTCAAGACCGGCGAGCGCGGGCAAATTACGCGGCTCCGCGACGTCGCGCGCGTCGAGCTCGGTGCGAGCACTTACGCGTTGCGATCTTTGCTCGACAAGGAGCCCGCAGCCGCAATCCCGATTTATCAACGGCCGGGGAGCAACGCCATCCAGATTTCCGACACCGTGCGGTTCAAGATGGCCGAGCTCGCGAAGGACTTCCCCGAGGGCGTCGACTACGAAATCGTTTACGACCCGACGATGTTCGTCCGCCAGTCGATCGAGGCCGTCGTCGAGACGCTGTTCGAAGCCTTGCTGCTCGTAGTGCTGGTCGTCGTGCTGTTTTTGCAGACATGGCGTGCATCGATCATTCCGCTCGCGGCTGTGCCGGTGTCGCTGGTCGGCACGCTCGCGGTCATGCACCTATTCGGTTTCTCGTTGAATGCGTTGTCGCTGTTCGGTCTCGTGCTCGCGATCGGCATCGTCGTCGACGATGCGATCGTCGTCGTCGAAAACGTCGAGCGCAACATCGCGCGCGGTCTGACGCCGGTCGCGGCCGCTCAAGCTGCGATGCGCGAGGTCACGAGCCCGATCATTGCGACCGCGCTCGTGTTGATCGCGGTGTTCGTGCCGACTGCTTTCATCAGCGGCTTGACCGGCCAGTTCTACAGCCAATTCGCACTCACGATCGCGATCAGCACGGCGATCTCTGCCTTCAATTCCCTGACGCTCTCTCCGGCATTGTCCGCAGTATTGCTGAAGCCGCACGGCGCGCCGCCCGATCGGTTGCAGCGCGGCATCGATTTCGCCTTTGGTTGGCTCTTGCGGCCGTTCAACCGCCTGTTCCAGTGGTCGTCGCAGCGCTACGTCGGGCTCACGGGCCGTGTGCTGCGCCGCTCTGCGATTGCGCTCGCCGTTTACGCGGGCCTGATCGGGCTCACATGGCTCGGATTCGCGAGCGTGCCTCAGGGGTTCATCCCGCAGCAGGACAAGCAGTACCTGATCGCTTACGCGCAACTGCCGGAGGCCGCGACCCTCGACCGCACGGAAGAGGTCATCCGGCGCATGGACGAGATCCTGCTCGCGGAGCACGGAGTCGAGCACGCCGTCTCGTTTCCGGGTTTCTCGATCAATGGGTTCGTCAACAGCCCGAACTCGGGGATAGCATTCGCGGGCCAATCGGACTTCTCGAAGGACGGCGAAGAAGTCGTGACGTCCGGGCGCTCCGCGTGGGACATCGCGGCGGCACTGAATCAGAAGCTCGGCGCGATCCAGGACGCCTACATCGCCGTGTTCCCGCCGCCCGCGGTGCAGGGGCTCGGCACGATCGGCGGCTTCAAGCTGCAGATCGAGGACCGCAGCGGCTTGGGCTTCGAGACGCTCTATCAAGAGACGCAAAAGATCGTCGAGATCGCGAGGGCTACGCCCGGTCTCGCGGGGATCTTCTCGGGCTTTCAGATCAATGCGCCGCAAGTGCGCGCGAACGTCGACCGCGACAAGGCCAAGGCCCAAGGCGTTGCGCTCGACGATCTGTTCGAGACGATGCAGGTCTACTTAGGCTCGCTGTACGTGAACGACTTCAATCGCTTCGGCCGCACCTATCAAGTCAATGCGCAAGCCGACATGCGTTTCCGGCTGGAGCCCGACGACATTCTGCGCCTCAAAGTCCGCAACGCCGCCGGCGAAATGATACCGCTCGGCTCGTTCGTGACGCTGGAGCAGAGCGCGGGCCCGAGTCTCGTGATGCGCTACAACGGCTATCCGACGGCCGAGATCACCGGCGCGCCGGCGCCCGGCTACTCGTCGGGCCAGGCGCAAGCGCTGATCGAGGAGATCGCCGACCGCGAGCTGCCGAACGGCTTGAGCTACGAGTGGACCGAGCTCGCTTACCAACAGCAGATCGCGGGCAACACCGGGATCTGGGTGTTTCCGCTCTGCGTGCTGCTCGCGTTCCTCGTGCTCGCGGCGCAGTACGAGAGCTGGACGTTGCCGCTCGTCGTGATCTTGATCGTGCCGATGACGTTGCTGTCCGCGATCGCGGGCGTGTGGCTCTCCGGCGGCGACAACAACATCTTCACGCAGATCGGCTTGATTGTGCTCGTCGGGCTCGCGTGCAAGAACGCGATCCTGATCGTCGAGTTTGCGCGCACGCGCGAAGAGGAAGGCGCAAGCACGTGGGATGCCGTCATCGAAGCTTGCAAGCTCCGCTTGAGGCCTATCTTGATGACGTCGATCGCGTTCATCGCCGGCGTCGTGCCGCTCGTACTCTCGACGGGCGCGGGCTCGGAGATGCGCAACGCAATGGGGATAGCGGTGTTCGCGGGCATGATCGGCGTGACCGTGTTCGGTCTCATGCTGACGCCGGTGTTCTATTGGGTCGTGCGGCGTGCGGCGGCCACGGCGCGCGCTGCCCTCGGCCGGCGCGTAACGGTGGCGGCGGCGGCGTTCCTTTCGGCGTGCGCGGTGGGGCCGGATTATCGTCCACCCGAGACGCCGCCCGCGGAGTTCGTGCGCGCCGGCGCCGCCGAGCTTGCGGCAGAGCCATTCGAGGCGGCGTGGTGGGAGCAATTTCGCGATCCCGTGCTCAGCGATCTCGTCGCACGCGCGCTTTCCGCCGATCTCGATTTGCGCGTCGCCGCCGCGCGCGTGACCGAGGCTCGAGCGCTGCTCGGTGGAGCAGAGCGCGCGCGCTGGCCGCTCGCCGCCGCCGAGGTCGTCCGGGACGAGCGCAAAGCTCAGCAGCCCGGCTTCACGGACCAACGCATCGACGCGGAGAGCTATCAGGCCGGCATCGCGACGCTCTGGGAGCTCGATTTGTTCGGCCGCGTGCGCCGCGGTGTCGAAGCGGCCGCGGCCGAGGCCGATGCAGCCGAGGCGGATCTGCACGACGCGCAAGTGCTCGTGGCCGCCGAAGTCGCGAGCACGTATCTCGAGCTTCGCGGCGCGCAAAAAAGACTCGATGTGGCGCGCGCCAATCTCGGCTCCCAGCGCGAGACGCTCGAGCTGACGAGCGTGCGACTCGATCTCGGGCGCGGCAGCGAGCTCGACGTCGCGAGCGCGGCCGCCCGATTCGCCGCCATCGAGGCGAGCATCCCGCCGTTGGTCGCACTCGAAGCCATCACCGCACACCGGCTCGCCGTGTTGATCGGCGAGCGTCCCGGCGCTCTCGAGACGGAGCTCGTGAGGCGCGAGCTGCCCTCGCAATTGACGACGATAGCGGTGGGCTCGCCCGAAGCGCTGCTCAAGCGAAGGCCCGACATCCGCGCGGCCGAGCGCGAGCTTGCGGCAGCGACCGCGCGCATCGGCGTCGCGAAGGCGGATCTCTTCCCGCAGCTCACGGCCGGCGGGTTCATCGGTTTCATCGCCGGCGACGCCGACGAGCTCGGCGAATCGACGAGCCGGGCTTGGAGCATCACGCCGGTGCTCTCGTGGGCGGGGCTCGATGGCGGGCGCGCACGGCTCGCTGCGGCCGAGGCGCGCGTCGACGGAGCGCTTGCGGTCTACGAACGCACCGTGCTGCTCGCGCTCGAGGAGACCGAGAACGCGTTCGTAACCTACAGCCAAAATCGGCGCCGCCTCGTCGCGGTCGTCGAGCAAGCGACGGCCTCGCAACGGGCCGCCGAGCTCGCCCGCGTTCAGTACCGCGAGGGTGCTCTCGACTTTCTGCGGTTGCTCGATGCCGAGCGCACCGTGCTCGAGGCCGAAGACGCCGTGGCCGTGGCCGAAACCGATCTAAACACGTCCGTGGTTTTCATTTATAAGGCGCTCGGCGGCGGCTGGGAGGCCGCACCGTTGCCCGCAATTTAGGAAGGTAATCGCCCGCAAAGGCAATATTGCTGGCTGTTCGTGACGTTGAAGTTCGGCAGAAACAGCACGCGCAGGACGTCGCGAGTCTCTCGGTCGCGGTTGACGACGGCGGCTACCGAGTTGATGAGCTTGCGAAGATGAACGTGCGCGGCACGAGGCCGGTCGCTCCGCTCTTGGCGCGCAAGTAGAGCGCGATGACGTGCAGGATGCTCAAGTGCTGGCGTTTGTACTCGTGGATGCGCTTCACCTGGACGTCGAACAACGAGCCCGCGTCGACGGACGTCTCGGTGTGCGCGGCGATCCGCCGTGGCAGATCCTCCTTGTTTGCAAGCTTGATCGCGCGCCACCGTTCGCGAAAGCTCGCATCGCCGGCCAGCGGCTCGATGGCGTCGAGCTCGCTCAAGTCACGAATCCACCGATCGCCGATAGCCTCCGCAAAAAATCGGAAACTTACCCTGGACGTGGAAGAGCTTTTCGAGAAACGCGCGCGTGATCGCGTCCCGATCGATGACGTCCACGGCGACGCTCGGCTGGCGCGCCGTCGCTGCCACTGACTGATTCAAAATCGCCCACCCCGCTCATGGCCGGGTCTCGCGCGCGCGGTGCTCGAGCTACGTATCCTCCACGGCCCTAACCCTCTTGCGGATCCCCGGCTTCTTGGTTTTGGCGTTAGCGGCGACCATGCCGACCTCCTGCTCGGCAGCCAGCCAGTCATCGAGCTCGTAGCCCGGCACGAAGCCGCGCTGCTCCGCCTTGTGGTAAGCACGTTCGGCTATCAACGTCCTGATGTCGGGGCTCTGCGCCGCAAGCCCCACTGGCCTGGTTGCCATGGCTTTGTCTCCTTCAAGTGCCGCCGTGACTTTGGAGCAAGAAGCATGCCAGCAAAACGTCTCGCCGCGGCGCCGCCACGATGGGTGCCGGCTGCTCACCGTTGGTGCGGTCCCGCTCGCCGGCGCCCTAAGATCGAGCAGCGCGAGCGGCTTGACGCACCCGGTCGGCCGGGCCAAGAATCAATGTCGACGGCGACCAGCCCAATAACACCAAACCGTTCGGATCCAGGGAGAAACGATGAACAAGCTCATTTCGTCAGTAAGTCTGACGCTTCTCGCGCTCGTTCCTTACGCGGCACAGGCCGACGTAAGCGGCACTTGGACGTCGAGCTTCGAGACCCAGGTCGGCACGCAGAACTACACCTACGAATTCCAGGTCGACGGCACGACGCTCACGGGCAAGGCGATGTCTGCGAACGGTGAATCCGCGCTCGAGAGCGGCAAAGTCGAAGGCAACACGATATCGTTCGTCGAGAAGCTCAATTTCCAAGGCATGGAGCTCGTCATCACGTACACGGGCGAAGTCGTATCCGACAACGAGATTCGTTTCACCCGCGATGTCGCCGGATTCGCGAAGGAAGAGCTCGTCGCCATGCGGAAGCAATGACTTGAAGGTGGCGGGCGGGTGATCGGTTGAACGCCGAGCACGCGCACCGTTGGATTTTCGCAAACCCCGCAGCCGAGATCCCGATCGCGGGGGACCCGTTCACGCGCTATTACCTCGCGGACGAAGCCGAGGCCGTTAGGGATCTGACCGCGCACGCGCGCCTGCCGGCGCAGGCGACGGAGCGCATTCTCGAGACTGCACGACGTCTCGTCGAGAGCGTGCGCGCCAAGCGCCGCGCGCAGGGCGGGCTCGACGCGTTCATGCAGGAATACGATTTGTCTTCACGGGAAGGCATCGTGCTCATGTGTCTCGCCGAGGCGCTCCTGCGCATCCCCGACGCCGAGACGGCCGATCGACTCATCGCGGACAAGCTCGGCGAAGCGGATTTTCACGGGCATGTCGGCACGAGCGAGTCCCTGCTCGTCAACGCCGCGACGTGGGGCTTGATGCTGACGGGCCGGCTCGTCAAGGACGATGAGCTCGATGAGCGCAGTTTTGCGCGGGCCTTCGAGCACGCTGTGGTTCGGCTCGGGGAACCCGTGATTCGCGCCGCGCTCAAGCAGGCGATGCGCATCCTCGGTCAGCAATTCGTCATGGGCCGGACCATCGAGGAGGCGCTGCGCCGAGCGGGGCGTGACGAAGGGCGCGCTTATCGATACTCGTTCGACATGCTCGGCGAAGCGGCGCTGACCGCCGCGGACGCAAGGCGTTATCTCGATGCTTATGCCGAGGCCATCCGCGCCATCGGGCGCGAATCGGCCTTAAGCGACGACGTGCTCGGTGCGCCGAGCGTCTCGGTCAAGCTCTCGGCGCTCTGCCCCCGCTTCGAGCTCGCGCAAAGCGCGCGCGCTATGCCCGAGCTCGGCGAGCGGTTGCTCACGCTCGCGCACCTCGCCCGAGACGCTCGAATCGCGCTGACCGTCGATGCCGAGGAGGCCGATCGGCTCGATCTCACGCTTGCCGTGTTCCGCAGGGTGCTCGGAGCGCCGGGCTTGGCGGACTGGCCGGGCTTCGGGATTGCCGTGCAGGCGTACCAGAAGCGCGCGATTCACGTCATTGCGTGGCTCGAGCAGTTGGCGGCAGCAGCGGGGCGCGTCATACCCGTGCGGTTGGTCAAGGGCGCTTACTGGGATACGGAGATCAAGCGGGCGCAAGAGCAGGGTTTGTCCGGCTACCCCGTATTCACGCGCAAAACCTCGACGGACGTCTCCTATCTTGCATGCGCGCGCACGCTGCTCGGCGCGACGCCGCATCTTTATCCGCAGTTTGCGACGCACAATGCGCACACGGTCGCATGGGTGCTGCAGGTCGGCGCGCACGCGACGTTCGAGTTCCAGCGCTTGCACGGCATGGGCGAGGCGTTGTATGCGGAAGTCATCGGCGGCGAGCTCGATCGACCGTGTCGCATCTATGCGCCGGTCGGGTCGCATGAGGACTTGCTGCCGTATCTGGTGCGCCGCTTGCTCGAGAACGGCGCGAACACGTCGTTCGTGAACCGTATCGTCGACGAGGATGCCGCCCTCGAAGACATCGTGCGCGATCCCGTTGCCGTCGTCGACGCGCTCGAGGACCGCACTCCTCATGCGCGCATCCCGTTGCCGCGCGACTTGTTCGGCGCGGAGCGCCGGAACTCCGCGGGGCTCAACCTCGCCGATCCCGCCGAGCTCACGCCTCTCGCTGCGGCGTTGCAGATTGAAGCGGCCGTGCCGCGCCGCGCCGCGCCGCTCGTCGACGGCCGGAGCGCCGCGGGCGCGCACTCCGAAGTGCACGACCCCGCCGACCGACGGCACGTCGTCGGCGAGGTTGCGTTTGCCGATGCCGCAACGGCTAAGGATGCGCTGCGCACGGCTGCCGCCTTCTTCGCCGAATGGAATGCGTGGCCCGCGGCCGAGCGCGCCGCATGTTTGCGCGCGGCGGCGAATCGTCTCGAGGACGATCGTGCGTCGCTCGTGGCCTTATGCGTAGCCGAGGCCGGCCGCAGCATTCCCGACAGCCTCGGCGAGGTTCGCGAAGCCGTCGACTTGCTGCGCTATTACGCGCGCGAGTGCGAGCGCCTGTTCGTGCCGGTCCCGTTACGGGGACCGACGGGCGAGCGCAACACGTTGCGGCTCACGGGCCGCGGCGTTTTCCTGTGCGTGAGCCCGTGGAATTTCCCCGTCGCGATTTTCGCGGGCCAGATTGCGGCCGCGCTCGCGGCCGGCAACACGGTGCTCGCGAAGCCCGCCGAGCAGACTTGCCTCGTCGCCGCGCGCGTCATCGAGCTCTTGGTCGACGCCGGCGTGCCGAGCGGCGCTCTGCAATTCCTGCCGGGCGAGGGACCGGCGCTCGGCGCGGCGCTCTTGCCCGATCCGCGTCTTGCCGGCGTGGTGTTCACGGGCTCGATCGAGACCGCGCAAGCGATCGGCCGCGCGCTCGCGACGCGGGCCGGCCCCTTGGCCGCTTTCATCGCGGAGACGGGCGGAGTCAACGCGATGATCGTCGATAGCTCGGCGCTCCCCGAGCAGGTCGTCAAGGACGCCGCGCAGTCGGCGTTCAATAGCGCGGGCCAACGCTGCTCGGCGCTGCGGCTTCTGTGCCTGCAAGAGGACACGGCCGACGCGATTCTCGCGATGCTGGTCGGGCATATGGCCGAGCTCGTGATCGGGCCGCCGAGGCTCTTGCGAACGGATGTCGGACCCGTCATCGATAGTCAGTCGCAGCAAAAGCTCCTCGAATACATCGATCGCAACGCGTCCAAGATCAAGTATCGATGCGCGCTGCCGCGCGAGCTCGAGTCGGGATTATTCGTGCCGCCGACTCTCATCGAGGTCGAGCGCGTCGCCGACCTCGAGAGCGAGGTCTTCGGGCCCGTCTTGCACGTCCTGCGCTACGCGGCCGGCGCCGTGGATGCGCTCGTCGACGATCTCAATGCGTCGGGCCACGGGCTCACGCTCGGCGTACACAGCCGCATAGACAGCTTCGCCGATCGCATCGCGGACCGCGCGCGCGTCGGCAACGTCTACGTCAACCGCAACATGATCGGCGCCGTCGTCGGCGTGCAGCCTTTCGGCGGCATGGGCTTGTCGGGCACGGGACCGAAAGCGGGCGGACCGCACTACCTGAGCCGCTTTGCGACCGAGCAGACAATCACGATCAACACGGCCGCGGTCGGCGGCAACGCGACCTTGCTGTCGCTCGGCGAGGAGGCCTGAGGTCAGAGTCGCGGCAAACCGAGCGCGGTCAGCGCGGCGCCGATCTCGTCGAGCGCGGCCGGATCGTCGATCGTCGCCGGCATCGTCCACGGCTCGCCGTTCGCCATGCGCCGTATCGTGCCGCGCAGCACTTTGCCGGATCGAGTTTTCGGTAATCGTTTGACGACGGCGGCGTTCTTGAACGCGGCGACGGGCCCGATGTGCTCCCGAATGCGGTCGACGCACTCGCCGACAATCGCCTGCGCCGGCCGCGCGCAGCCCGCGTTGAGCACGAGGAAGCCGAGGGGAATCTCGCCTTTGAGCTCGTCGTTGATGCCGCATACGGCGCACTCGGCGACGTCCGGGTGACCGGCGAGCACTTCCTCCATCGCGCCCGTCGACAGGCGGTGGCCGGCGACGTTGATGACGTCGTCGGTGCGGGACATCACGAACACGTAGCCGTCGTCGTCGATGTAGCCTGCGTCGGCGGTGCTGTACGAGCCTGGAAACGGATCGTAGTACGCGGCGCGACATTGCGGCTCGGCGTTCCAGAGACCGAGAAACGTGCCGGGCGGCAGCGGCAGCTTGAGCGCGAGCGCGCCGATCTGGCCTCGCGGCAACTCGCGCCCCTCTGCGTCGAGCGCGCGCACGTCCATGCCGGGCATGGGCTTGCTCGCAGAGCCCGGCTTGATCGGCAACGGCTCGATGCCGCGGCAACTTCCGCAGATCGCCCAGCCCGTCTCGGTTTGCCACCAATGATCGATGACGGGCACCTTGAGCCGCGAGGACGCCCACTGGAGCGTCGCGGGATCGGTGCGTTCTCCGGCAAGATAGAGCGCCTCGAAGCCGCGGAGATCGTGCTCGCCGATGAGCGAGCCTTGCGGATCCTCGCGCTTGATGGCGCGCAGCGCCGTCGGTGCCGTGAACAGCGTTTTCACGCGGTGCTCGGCGACCACGCGCCAGAACGCGCCGGCATCCGGTGTGCCGACGGGCTTGCCTTCGTAGAGCACCGTCGTGTTGCCGTTCAAGAGCGGGCCGTAAACGATGTACGAATGTCCGACGACCCAACCGATGTCCGAAGCCGCCCAGTAAGTTTCGCCGGGTTGCGTCGCATAGAGGTTCTGCATGCTCCAATGCAACGCTACGGCATGACCGCCATTGTCGCGCACGACACCCTTCGGCCGGCCCGTCGTACCCGACGTGTAAAGAATATAGAGCGGATCGGTCGCCGCGACGGCAACGCAGTCGTGCGGCTCGGCGCGCGCGAGCCAGTCGTCCCAGTCGAGGTCACGCCGCGCATCGAGCGCCGCACGATGCTCGGGACGTTGCAGAATCACGCACTTCTGCGGTGTATGCTTGGCTAGACCAAGCGCTTTGTCGAGCAGCGGCTTGTATTCGACTATGCGCTGCGCTTCGAGACCGCAAGACGCGGACAGCACGACCTTAGGTCTACAGTCGTCGATGCGCGCCGCGAGCTCGGGTGATGCGAATCCGCCGAACACGACCGAGTGAATCGCGCCGAGCCGCGCGCACGCGAGCATCGCGAACACGGCCTGCGGGACCATCGGCATGTAAATCACGACCGCATCGCCCTGCCGCACGCCGAGACCATGCAGCGCGCCCGCGAGCTCGGCGACGGCAGCTTTGAGCTCCGCATAGCGATACCGCCGCTTGGTACCCGTCACGGGGCTGTCGTAGACGAGCGCCACCTGATCGCCGCGGCCGGCTGCGACGTGACGATCGACGGCGTTGTAGCAAGTGTTGAGCTTGGCGCCCTTGAACCAGCGGTGAAACGGCGCCGCCGACGAATCGAGCACTCGGTCCCAACGCTTGAACCAAGTGATGTCCTCCGCCGCCTCAGCCCAGAACGCCTCGGGCTGCCGCAGCGAAGCCGCGTACAGTCGATCAAACGCGCCGGCCATGATTAGCGCGCCTTGCTCGAGCGCCGGCCGTCAGGCGCCGCGCTCCGCGAGCGGCACGTAGGCGCGCGCGGGCGGACCGTCGTAGTCTGCGGTGGGGCGGATGAGCCGGTTGTCGGCGCGTTGCTCGATGACGTGCGCCGTCCATCCCGCACAGCGCGCGCACACGAACAGCGGCGTGAAGAACGGCGTCGGCACACCTAAGCAGTGATAGGCGCAGGCGCTGTAGAAATCGAGATTCGGAAAGAGCTTTTTCTTCGCCCACACGGTCTTCTCGATCGCCTCGGAGACGGCATACAGAAGGTCGTCCCCGGTGATCGCCGCGAGCTTCTTCGCCCACTTTTGGATCACCGCGCTGCGCGGGTCCGACGTCCGGTACACGGCGTGACCGAAACCCATGATCTTCTCGCGGCGCTCGAGCATCTGCTCGACGCCCGCCACCGCCGCGGACGGCGAGTCGAAGCGCTCGATGAGCGCCATGGCCGCTTCGTTGGCGCCGCCGTGCAGGGGTCCGCGCAGCGTGCCGATGGCGCCCGTTACGGCCGAATACATGTCGGACAGCGTCGCGGCGCAGACGCGCGCCGCGAACGTCGACGCGTTGAACTCGTGCTCGGCATACAGGATCAGCGACGCGTCCATAGCGCGTCGCTCGAGCTCGCTCGGTGCACGGCCGTGCAGCAGGTGTAGGAAGTGTCCGCCGACACCGGGCTCGTCCGATTGCGTGTCGATGCGTTTGCCCGTCGTCGCATAGTGATGCCAATAAAGCAGCGCGCCCGGGAAGATCGCCAGCAGGCGGTTCGCGACGTCGAGCTGCTCTTTGAAATCCCGCTCGGGTTCGAGGGTGCCGAGCATCGAGCAGGCCGTGCGCAGCACGTCCATCGGATGAGCGTGCGAAGGAACGAGCTCGAGCGCGGCACGAAGCTCGCTGGGCAAGCCGCGGAGCTTGCCGAGCGCGCCGCGGTAAGTGTCGAGCGCCGCGCGTGTCGGCAGCTCGCCGTACAGAAGCAAATACGCGACTTCCTCGAACGTCGCGTTCTCGGCGAGTGCCGCGATGTCGTAGCCGCGATACGTGAGACCGAGGCCTTCCTTGCCGACCGTCGAGATGGCCGTTCTTCCGGCCGAGACGCCGCGTAGTCCTGTGCTTCCTGATAGCTTACTCATCTTTGTCGAACAGCTCGTCGAGCTTACGTTCGTACGCATGATAGCCCAGCACGTCGTAGAGCTCGTCGCGCGTCTGCATGTCGTCGAGCATGGGGCGCTGCGTGCCGTGCTCGAGCAGCGTATGGTAAACGTCGAGCGCGGCTTGGCTCATCGCACGGAACGCGGAGAGCGGATAGAGAATCATCTTGACGCCGGCGGAGCCGAGCTCGCGCACCGTGAAGTACGGTGTCATGCCGAACTCCGTGAGGTTCGCGAGCACGGGTACGGCGACGGCGCCCACGAATGCGCGATAATCGTCGAGCGTGTAGAGAGCTTCGGCGAAGATCATGTCGGCGCCGGCCTCGACGTAGCGCGCGACACGCTCGATCGTCGCTTCTCGGCCTTCGCGCGCGAACGCATCGGTGCGCGCCATGACGACAAACTCGGAATCCGTGCGCGCGTCGACAGCGGCCTTGATGCGGTCGCACATCTCCGGAACGGACACGGTCGCTTTGTTCGGGCGGTGACCGCAACGCTTCGCGAGCTCTTGATCCTCGATGTGCATCGCCGCGGCGCCGGCGCGGATCATCTCGTGCGTCGTGCGCGCGATGTTGAAAGCGCCCCCGAAGCCCGTGTCGACGTCGACGAGCAGCGGCAGCGGCGTCACGGCTGTGATGCGGCGCACGTCCTCGAGCACGTCGCCCAAGGTCGTCATGCCGAGATCGGGCAGCCCGAAGGATGCGTTCGCCACACCCGCGCCCGATACGTAGATCGCCTTGAAGCCCGCGCGCTCGGCGAGCAGCGCGCAATAGGCGTTGATCGTGCCCGGTATTTGCAGCGGCGCGTGCTCGGCGACGGCGCTTCTGAACGCCTGTCCCGGGCTCGCGCTCGGGCGGCTCATTCAGGGCACCCAAAGATCGACGAACGCGTCGACCGGCATGGCTTCGAGCGGAGCTTGAGCGCTGCAGGCCGCTTCGATGCGGCGCGCGTGTGCGGCGTCAAAGCGCGTCGCGAGATGGCGGCGAAACTTCTCGAGCAGCAACGGCATCCCCTCGGCGCGCCGCCGGCGGTGCCCGACGGGGTAGTCCACAGCAACCCGCGGCGTACTCGAGCCGTCGCGAAACTTGACTTGTACGGCATTGCCGATCGCACGCTTGTCGGGATCCATGTAGTCCTTGCTGTACGCGGGATTCTCGGCCACGCGCATTCGCTCGCGCAAGCGGTCGATACGGGGATCGGCCGCGACCTCGTCCTCGTAATCGGCCGCGGTCAAACGCCCGAAGATGAGCGGCACGGCGACCATGTACTGAAGGCAATGATCGCGATCGGCGGGATTCGCGAGCGGCCCGCGCTTGTCGATGATGCGCAAGCCCGCTTCCTGCGTCTCGATGAGGATCTCGGCGACGTCGTCGAGGCGTGGTGCGACTTCGGCGTGCAGGCGAATGGCCGCTTCAACGGCCGTTTGCGCGTGGAACTCGGCCGGAAACGAGATCTTGAACAGCACGTTTTCCATGACGTAAGAGCCGAGCTCGCGCTCGAGCGCGATCGTCCGTCCTTTGAATAGGACGTCCTGAAAGCCCCAGGTCGCAGCCGTCAGCGCCGAGGGGTAACCCATCTCGCCCGCAACCGCCATGAGCGCCAAGCGCACGGCGCGGCTCGTCGCGTCGCCGGCCGCCCAGCTTTTGCGCGAGCCTGTGTTCGGCGCGTGACGGTAAGCTCGCAACGCGCCGCCGTCGAGCCAGGCGTTCGAGAGCGCGTTGACGATTTGCGCGCGGTTGCCGCCCAAGAGCTGCGTCGCGACGGCCGTGCTCGCGACGCGCACGAGCAACACGTGATCGAGGCCCACGCGGTTGAAGCTGTGGTTGAGCGCGAGCACGCCTTGAATCTCGTGCGCCTTGATCATCGCCGTCAGCACGTCGGCCATGGTCAGTTGCCGCCGGCCTTCGCTCGAGTGGCGGCGGCTCACGTAGTCGGCGACGCTCAAGATGGCCCCCAAGTTGTCGGAGGGATGACCCCATTCCGCGGCGAGCCACGTGTCGTTGAAATCGAGCCAGCGGATCATCGTGCCGAGGTCGAATGCCGCGGCGACGGGATCGAGCTCGTAACGCGTGCCCGGCACGCGCGCGCCGCCCGGAAGCGTCGCCCCGGGAACGGCCGGGCCGAGGAGCTTCGTACATGCCGGAAACTCGAGCGCGAGCATGCCGCAGCCGAGCGTATCCATGAGGCAGTAACGCGCGATCGTGCGCGCTTCCGCGCTGTCGGCAGGGAAGTCGAGCACGTAGTCGGCGATCTGCGTGAGCAAAAGGTCGGGCGCGGGACGGCGCGCGTCGCGGGTCCCCGTGGACGCCGATGTGCTCACGGCGCCGCGCGTCGGCCTGGGGCGAGAACGAGACTGGCGAACGTGCGGCGCATGGGTTTCCCTCGTTGCTTGGTGCTCAGGTGCGGCGGGCTTGCGACCTTCGAATGATAACGTCCGGCCGGTCGCTTGCGGGCTATGTTATAACATGATAGAACATCGGCCGTGAAGCTCGTCGTTCGCCGAATCGGCAACTCCTTCGGGGTCATCATTCCGAAATCCTCGCTCGACGCGTGGGGCGTCGGCGAGGGCGACGATCTCGAGCTCACGGAGCGCGGCATTCGGCCCGCGGCGCGCGGGGGGCTATCGCAAAAGGCATTGGATGAGCTCAAGAGATCCATTGCGCTCGCGGTCATCCGGCGTTTCACGTCCCGCGAAATCCGGGCGCAGATCCTCGCGAATCTGCATCGCTGGAAGAGCCGCGGCGTGTGGGTCCCGGACTACGACGAGTGGCAACGCCTCGCGGAGCGTGAGGACGAGCCCGCGTTGCTCGCCGCGATGCTCGGACGGGACGAGCGCGCCGTGAGGCTGCGCCAGTCGATGCCCTTCGTCGGGCTGCTATCGCAGGAAGAAGTGAGAAAACTGCATGAAGAAGCAGCAGGTTGATCACGTCTTGCGCGCGGCGGGGCGGATCACCGGCCGCAAGCAGTTCGTGATCATCGGCAGTCAGGCTCTGCACGGCCAGTACCCGGACCTTGCCGACGACATCGTTCGATCGGCCGAAGTGGATCTCATCGCGGCCGACAGCCCCGCGCCCACGGAATGGTTGAATGCGATCGGCGTTCACTCACCTTTTCACGAGACCTTCGGTTACTACGCCGACCCGGTCGACGAGTCCTCCGCGGTGCTGCCGAGGGGCTGGAAGTCCCGGCTCGTCGATCTGCCTTCAGGCGACACGGAAGGCGTGCGGGGTCTTTGTCTCGATTCTCATGATCTCGCGATCGCCAAGTACGCCGCCGGCCGCGAAAAGGATCGCGAGTTCACGCGCGCGCTGGCGCGCCGCGGAATCGTTGCGCGCCACCGGCTTCTCGGTCTCCTCGAGAAGACGCCCGTGAGCGAGGACGTGCGCGAGCGGATCAGGCGGGACATCGCGCGGGACTTCGATGAAACGCACTAGCGTCGTCTACTGGACGGCCGATCAGACGGGATCGACGCCGGCGCGCAGGCAAAAGTGCTCCCACGCGCGATCGAGCGCAAGCGGCGAGAACTGAGTTTCTGCCGCGCGCCTGATTTCCTCGTCGCTCAAGCCTTCGGGCTCACCGAGAGTCCGCGCTTGCAGAAGCACGCCCGCGTTG
>Ga0209519_10000553_pt1 | contig 15802 bp, 13 predicted proteins | sample Rifsed13ft1_FD_184005 | JGI IMG/M metagenome (GOLD analysis project Ga0209519, IMG submission 184005) | Soil microbial communities from Rifle, Colorado, USA - sediment 13ft 1 (version 2) | ecosystem: Environmental > Terrestrial > Deep subsurface > Rock core/Sediment | place: Rifle, Colorado...
ATTTTTGGTGGTAAAAAGACCTCCGCTTTGTTTTGCTTTTTCAATCACGTCACGAATGTCCTTCACCCCGGAGTTGATGGCGCTCAAGATGTAAAACGGCCTTTTTGATTCTTGGGCGATAATTTGTGCCAAAGTCGTCTTTCCCGTTCCCGGCGGTCCCCACAATATCAGCGAAGGGATAATTCCTTTGGCGATCTGTTGGGTCAATGAGCCGTTAGGCCCTACAAGATGGGCTTGACTTATGTAGTCTTCTAGTTTTTGCGGGCGTATGCGTTCTGCTAAAGGTGCTTCCATTTGTTTTATTGGATCCGAATTTCAGATTCGTTATTCTCTTGCTAATTCTGTTTAGAAGATGTAAAATTACTCTATTTTTGGGGTTCTGGTTTTGAAACCAGAATTTTTTTTGGAGCCATTTCCAGCTATCCGCTACAATCTTTTTAATTGATTTGGAAAAAATCAATTAAAAAGGATTTCCACTTCTATCTGGGCTATTGTTTATTTTACGCTAACTATTTATTAGTACTGACAAAATAGCATTAAATTGCATCTGGACAAATTTTTGCGATAGCTTCTTTATAATCAGATGGGGAAACCAAAATTCAAAACCAAAAAATAATGGACAAACATTTCAAATTCACCAATTCCGTCGTCGGCCTGCCACTATTTTTTGTGTTGTTCTTGTGGTTTGTCTATTGGTTAGAAATCCGATACGGTTTTGATTTTGATACCAATGGGATTTTGCCCAGAACCGCCTCCGGATTGCAAGGAATCATCTTTAGCCCATTTATACATTCAGATATTAATCACCTTTATAACAACTCGATTCCATTGATGGCATTGCTGGCGGCATTGCGTTTTTTTTATGCGAAACAATCCTTTTATGTCATAACCTTTGGTATTTTGTTTTCTGGTATATTAACCTGGATCATCGGAAGGGAAAGCTACCATATTGGGGCCAGTGGTTTAATTTATGTTCTTGTAAGTTTTATTTTTTTTAAAGGATTGCTGACCAAATATTACCGTTTGATCGCGCTGTCTTTAACGGTGATTGTATTGTATGGTGGAATGTTATGGTACGTTTTCCCGGAGGTGGACAATACCATTTCTTGGGAAGGACATTTGGCCGGATTGGTAACTGGATTTCTTCTTTCTTTAATTTACAAGGCACCAGAGTATAAGAAGGTCATCAAGTACGACTGGGAACAACCAGATTTCGATCCTTTGGAAGATAAATTTATGCAGCGCTTTGATGAAAACGGCAATTTTGTGAATCTGCCCATAGCCGAGGAAGCGGAAGATCCGGAGTCCCGATCAAGCTATTATACTACTAGTTTCCCGGTGAATTATGAAATTTCAGTAAACGAAAAAAATGAATCAAAACCGGAGTCTTGATTCATTTTTTTTGTTTCATGTCGTCTCCCTTTTGAGGAAGTGAAAAGAAGGACTAATTTCTTTGTCGCACCGCCTCATATAAAAAAGCGCCACAGGCAACTGATACGTTCAATGACCCTATTGACCCAAACATAGGTAGTTTTGCTTTTTCATCAACGATTTTCAAAACCGATGGGTTGACCCCACGATCTTCCGATCCCATGATGATGGCTACCCCTTCGTTTAAATCTATATCATAAATGTTTTTATCTGTTTTTTCAGTAGCAGCAACGGTTTTGATTCCGCTTGCTTGCAAAAGAAAAATGGCGTCCTTTATGTGCTCCACTTTGCAAATTGGAATATTAAAAACTGCACCGGCAGATGTTTTAACGGTGTCGCCGTTTACTGGAGCAGAACCTGCCTTTTGAACGATGATTCCGTTTACTCCGGTACATTCTGCAGTTCGTATTATTGCTCCAAAATTACGGGCATCAGAAATTTGATCCAAAACCAAAAACAATGGTTTTTTACCATTCTCGATTACTGATTCTATCAAAGTTTCCAAATCAAAAAAAGAGATAGGGGAGATCGTCGCTACCGCACCTTGATGATTGTTTGGTGTTAATCTGTTTAATTTTTCAACAGGAACATAGGAGAAGTTAATGTTACCACGCTTCATCACTTTCATCAAGTCCTTCATCAGTTCGCTGCTTGCTTCCTTTTGAATATAAACTTTATCTACTGTTGCACCCGCTTGTATGGCTTCGATAACTGCTCTAATCCCAAATATTTGATGTTCTTTTTCCATGGCGCAAAGATATGAAAAAAACCATCATTAATTAAAAGGATGGTTTTAATAATATTTTATTGAGAATTCGATTTTTTTGATCATGTTATTCAATTAAAAAGGCTGCCAAAATTGGCAGCCTTGATAATTTGTAATATATAAAATGTTTATTCTAGTTTGCGTCCCAGAAAACTTTTGTTGTTTGTTGATCGCCACCTATTGCAGATGCTGCTGCTGTATAGTTAGCTTTGTTCAAGTTTTGTTCGCTAATAGGATACGTATATCTTGTTGGAACTGGAAGTTCAGAGATAGCCGGTAAGTTAAAACCTGGCATATCATAAGTTCTCCAAGCTGTCCAAGCTTCATAACCTCTATTGTACATAGCTAACCAAAGTTGATTACCAATTTTTACTTTCCATGTACCTGGAGCAGTTGCGTAATTCACATCAGGATTTAAATAATAAGTTGCAAAGTCAGGAGCTCCCCAATAATCAAATGATGCTTCAATACCTTGCTTGTAGAAAACTGCTGCTTGAGCAGGCGTTCCTGAGATAGAGCGTTCAGCTGCATCTGCCAAGTAAAAAGAAACTTCTGAAAAGTCCATTAGAGACGCTGGATTTGTTGGGTCTATGATTCTAGCACCTACATGAGTGTAAGATGTAAAACTATTGTTTTCACCGTAAGGTCCACCTTCGTAAACTCCAGCTCCTAGATTTTGATCAAAGTAAACCGCCATTCTAGGGTCATTAAGGTCATTCATGAAATCAACCAATGTATTAGCAGCAACGAAATCTGATCTTCCAGATTGCACTAAATCAACCCAAACAGGATTGGTATTAGGTGTTGTACTTGAGTAAGTTAAAGCAGCATTATCTGCATTTGAAGTAAATACTCCAACGCCACTTACAGCTGATGTAATTGCTGTTTGTGCCATAGCAGCCATTCCTGGAGCATCGGCTATTCTTACACCCATTCTTAACATTAATGAATTACCAAACCTTTTCCAGTTAGTAACATTACCGCCGTAAAATTGGTCCGCTGCACCAAAACCTTCATTGGTTAAATTCGGAATTGCGGCTGCTAAACGAGTAAGTAAATCACCATAAACAGTAGCTGCATCGTCGTAAACAGGAAGTACAAATTCACCTGCATTCAATGCTTGCGAATAAGGTACGTCTCCGAAAGTTTCAACAAGATTAGCCCAAGCATAAACACTTAATATCTCGATTTGAGCATTACGTGATGCTTTTGAGGCAGCAGATAATTTAGTATCTGCATCTGTATTTGATTTTGCAGTAGCAAGATCAAGCAAAACGTCTCTGTACATTTCAGACCAGTGAGCGTTTGTGATATTACGAGTGTTAAAGTCATAATTGGCTTCGTCTACGTAAGTTGTTTCTGTCCAGTGTTGAGCTAACATCCTGAAGACGTTAGTGTTTACATTAGTGCTCGTCATTTGATCTACTAAACTCTTAGCTGCAGAATTAAATAAAAATTCTGAATCTACCTGAGTAGGATTCTTTGGGTCTCTATTTAAATCTTCGTATGAGTCATTAGATTGACACGATACTAAAGCAAGAATAGATAACGCTGTTAATATTATTTTTTTCATAATTTTTTTTTTTTAAAACTGTAATTTAAGACTTGCTCCAATTTCTCTTATAGATGGATAAGCTCCAGATTGGTATCCTTGAACGTTTCCAGAACTTAAACCAGCTTCTGGATCTGCATAAGGAGTACTTTTATCGATAATCCATAAGTTTCTTCCAATTAAAGATAAAGAAACATTTGTGAAAGGTAGTGTACTTAATGTTTTTTCATCAAAATTATAAGTTAAACTTGCTTCACGTAATTTGATATAACCAGCGTCATAAACATGCAATTTGTTAGGAGCTCTTGCATAACCCCATGCATTCGCGTAGATATTTGCATTTGCTCTAACTTGGTTTGGAGAACCATCAGGAGCAACTCCAGGCATAATAACACCACCTGTGTCAGCTCCATAGTTTCCAGGTGTTCCTGTAACCACATCTCTTACCGGGTTGCCTAACTCGTTGTTTGCTGCAGAGAAGTCATACATACCTGTAGCGTAACCATACCATGTATCAAGAGAGAAAACATCTCCACCTTTTTGCATATCAATTAAGAAAGCTAAATTGAAATTTTTGTACGTAATGCTGTTGTTTAATCCAGCTTTCCAATCTGCATTGATATCTCCAATTACATTGTTACTTGTAGAAGTTCTTTGGTATGTACCAATTCTACTTGCAGATCCTGTTTGATTAACAATCGGTTGTCCGTTGTCAGCATAGATGAAATCACTACCTCTAATTGTTCCGTAAGGTTGTCCTGGTGTAGCATTGATCGAAACACCACCTTGTAAAGATGCTAATTGTAGGTTTTCGATACCGTTAAGTAATTCAACTACTAAACTTTTGTTCTGAGACCAGTTCAAATTTAAATCCCATTTGAAATCAGCTGTTTTAAACGGTGTAGCATTAAATTGAACCTCAACTCCTTTGTTCTCAATAGTACCAGCATTTAATACTGCTGATGTATATCCTGTTGATGTAGATAATGGAATACTTGTAATTTGGTTGATGTTTTGATTGTTGTAGTAAGATACATCAAATCCAACACGTCTGTTTAAAAACGCCATTTCTAGTCCAAGTTCATAACTGTTTTGTCTCTCTGGTAAAAGATTCAAGTTAGCTTGAGCACCAGGGTTTGAAGCTATACCAGTTCCGTTGAATGGTGTTCCAATGTTAAATGTATTGAAAACTCTATAAGGATCTGTAGCACTTCCAACTTCAGCGTAGTTGGCTCTTACCTTACCAAATGATAACCATTCGGCATTAACTAATGAAGAGAAAACTAAACTTCCAGAAACGGAGTAGTATCCAAATCTATTGTTTTCTTTTGGTAAAGTAGATGAACGGTCAGTTCTATATGAACCCTCTAGGTATGCAAAATCGTCATAACCTAAACTAGCTCTAATGTATTCGCCATCCACCATGCTGCTTGAATCATATTCGGCTGGGGCATTAATTGGGCTTACACTGTTTGAAAGTGAATAAAGACCTTTTAAGTTCAAGCCACCGTTAGTTCCAGCAAAAATACTGTTTCTAACATTGTTTCTTAAGTTAACTCCAATATTACCTTCTAAATTTAGTTTTTCAGTTAAGTCTTTATTGAAATTCAACATTCCGTCGTAGTTGTATTCAGCAACATTGTTGTTATATCTTGTGTATGAAGATACATCAGCACTTCCAACATTGATTCTTTCTTCTTGCAATTCAGCATAAGTATCAAATGAGAATCTAGCAGTTGCAGATAACCAGTCGTTGATTTTGTTATCTAAAGCAACATTACCAAAGTATCTTGATCTTGTGTCAGTCTCGTAATTCTCGTAGAATGTCCAGTATGGATTGTCTGAGTAAATTGGACTTAAATCATTAGGACCATTTGGATTCCAAGTGATGTTTTGACCTGTAAGAAGGTAAGCATCTCTTTGCTCATTGAAATCAACATTCATTTGATTCCATTGTCTAAATTGTTGCATAATGTTTCCAGAAGAGTAACCAGTACCATTTCTTCCTTTACCATCATTTTTTACAAAGTTGAAATAAGCGGAAGCTTTTAATTTATCTGTTAAATCATGAGATCCAGAGAAAGTTATAGTGTTTCTTTTAATACTACTGTTTGGTAAATTACCTTCTTGTAATAAGTTAGTGAAACCTAATCTAAATGAACTTTTATCAGTACCACCGTCTAATGCAACAGAGTTTACTGCAGTAGATCCTGTACCCCATACAGAGTTAGGGTTGTGTTTACCAGCTACCCAAGGAGTCGCTTTATGGTAAGTGTCAGGTAATTGTGGGTAAATAGAGTTCCATTGGTAAACCATTAAACTTGGGTCAAATGCGGCTCCGTATGAAGCATCTTCAGTAAAAGGAGTTGTTAAATCATCAACACCATCTCCGTTTATGTCAGCTAAATTAAAGTAACCATCTGCAGAGTCGTAATAAGGACCGTAACCAGCTCCATATTTATTTTGGTATTTAGGCAATGTTTCTTTATCAGCAGTTCCTAAAGTAATACTAGAATTGATTGTTATACCAATACCTTTTTGACTCTTTCCTTTTTTAGTAACAATCATTACAACTCCATTAGATGCACGAGAACCGTAAAGTGCAGTTGCAGCAGCTCCTTTTAGAACGTTGATAGATGCAATATCATCAGGATTAATATCTGATGCAGCATTTCCGTAGTCATAACCACCTCTACCAGTTTTTTGATTCCCTGAATTTGAGTTACTATTGTCTATAGGTATACCATCAACAACGAACAAAGCTTGGTTGTTTCCAGCTATGGAGTTATTACCTCTAATAACAACTTGTGTAGATCCACCTAAATTACCAGATGTTTTAATGTCTAAACCTGCAACTTTACCAGAAAGGGAGTTTACAAAATTTGAACTTTTTACATTTGATACGGCGTCACCTTTAACTTCTTGAGTTGCATAACCTAAGGATTTTTTTTCTCTTTTAATCCCTAATGCAGTAACAACAACGCCTTCAAGTTCTAAAGCGCTGCTTTTCATCTTAACATTTACCAATGCTGATGTAGCTTTTACTTCTTGGGTTTCCATCCCAATGTAGCTAAAAATTAAAATTTGACTTGGTGTTGCTTTTATAGCAAATTTCCCGTCAAAATCAGTTTGTGTTCCTGAGTTAGTCCCTTTAACTAATACACTAACACCTGGTAAAGGCATTCCTGCATTGTCAGAAACAACACCCGTCACAGCTCTCTCTTGCGCAAAAGTTAGTTGCGCCATAAGTACTACAAGTAGTACTAAGATTCCATTGAACTTTAGTTTCATTTTTTAATATTTTGAATTAGTGAGACAAAACTCTTAATAAATTGTTAACTTTCCTAATAAATGAAACTCTAATTTCAACAAGAAATGAAATTTAACATTTTAACTCGATGTAAAATTTATGTTATAAAAACATGTTTTTCGATCATTTGGTCGGTAAAAGAATGTTTTTTCGTGGCATTAAACCCGTCTCTTTAATGAGTTATGATGACTGATTATGAGATAGTTAATTGAAATACCTCGCTCTATTTAGTGGAAGATAATCGTGAAATTTTTATTGTTTTAGCTGCGGCTTTGTCTGCAGGAGTGATAAATGTTGCTGGTCAAAAAAAATGATAAAATTTAATTAATTTGTGTTAATTGTATTTATTTTTTGTTTTGTGGGCATCAAAATTAATTAACGCCGCTACGATTTGAGATAGTGTGGAGGACTGGTTAGAGCATCTTGGTTTCTGTTGGGGATAGAAAAATTTTTTTTGTTATTTTTTTGTAATCTGGAACAATGGTTTTTCTTGCTGTCCATTTTTGCGAGAGGAAATAACAAAAGTGCTTAATTGCTCAGGCTAAGATGTCGAATTTACTCTTTGCTTATGCTTGGATAAGAATTGCTGGAGTTATTCTTGCACAGTATAGTATTAAGGTATTTCTGTTTGTTTTTTTTACTATTCGGATGTTAAAATTTAACACTGTAACTTATGTGAATGATGCTGTTGGCAAAAGTTACGTTGTCAGTATTGTTGAGTCCGTTTGCAAAGGCCAATTTTAGCAAACCACTATTTGTAAGCAAGCCGAGTCCAAATCCCGCGCCAAAAAGATTGCTATTGGTTTCTGTTGTTTCGAGTTTTGAAGGATCCTTAAAATAACAATAGTCGATTATGGTGTGAAAGTAAAGTGTCTGAGATGCGAAATATCGGTATTCGGTGAGAATGGCTGTCATAAAATTGGCCTGAAGGCTGTTTTCCGAAAAACCACGAATGGAATTGATTCCTCCAAAACGGAACAATTCATTTGTTATATAATTTGTGCTTTGCAAATAGTGGTTTTGACTTCGTATATTGATGTAGTTTTTGTTATTCAAATAAAAAGTGTATATCGCAAATAAATCAATGTAAAATTGTCGATTTTTGACGCTGTTGTCAGTTACGTCATTGGTTTTTCTTTTGCCTATTCCTGTCTTAATGTTGAGTTGCGATTTGTTCCAGAAAAGGGAATTATTGGTGTCTAATTTAAAATATTCGAATTCCGATGTGAGGTAGTTGCTATTGTAGTCGGTGATAGATGCGCTTTTTATGTTTTGAATGTCGCTGGAAACGGTTGATTGGTAGCCTAAATAGAGTCGTGTGTTGTAATTAAGGTAGTAACTTATGTTTATAGCTGTTTTTGTATTTTGAAAAGTACTATCTTGTTTAAAAATGTTTAATTGGCCTTTCAATCCTAGAGGGCTTTTGAATATGTATGGCAGTTCTAAGGCAGTGCTAAATGTTTTTTGCTGGTTTCCGTCGCTTTTCCAATAAAGCGAAAATTGTTCCCCTGCTTTTAGAATGTTTTGAAGTGTTAGGTCGAGATATCCATTGAAACTTAATTTTTTGCTTTCGTTGTTGTTAAAACCAATGAAGCCGTCAAAGGTGTTTGATTTTCTTTTTTCGACGTAAACATAAACTTTGGTAGTGTCTTTCGTGAATAGTATCTCCGGATATCTTATCTGGTCAACAAAATTATAATTTTCAAAATCATCGTGAATTTGGCCAATGAGTTGTTTGTTAAAAATTTTGTCCTTGTATTTGCGATTGATTTGTGCTAGATATCCTTTGGGAAAATCGCCGTTTTGTTCTAATGTTTCGTATTTTATAACGATTGAATTTAGTTTTCTTAGGTTTTCTTGTTCCAAGTATAATGTGGCAAATATTGTTGTCTCTTTTTTTTGAATTTTGGTCAGTTTTAGCTTTGCGAAAGCATATCCCATTTTGTCTAGATCTTGTAAGCCTTGGTTCAGGAACGCTTCGGTTTGGCGGTAGGGCAGTATAATCGTGTCTTTGAGATTATTTGTTGACAGTAATGTTCTTAGGATTAAATTTGTACCTATATATATATGTATGTGTGTAATTCTTTCACCTAGGTTTAGGTTTGCGCTATAAGTGGAGTCGTTGATTTTGTTTTCGGCAAGTATTTTAGTTTCAATAAAGCCTATTTGGGATAGTTTTTCAATTGTCAGTTCAATCTCGTCACGTATTGATTTTGCGTTTGTGTGTTTAGAAAGGTAATTAAGCGAATCGATGACTTTGGTTTCGGAAATCGAACTTCCTGTGAGTTCTAACTGAATATTTTGAGCATAAGAAGTTAGGCCAAAATTAAACAGCAAAATATAAATTAAAAAATGTTTCAATAGGGTGGGTGTTTTTATAAAAGTAATACAAATATCCAAAGTTTGTAATAAAATTCCAACCGCTAAATAATCTTGTTGAAAATTAATGGATTAACGTTTGTAGAGTTAAAAATAATTTATACATTTGCAACCCCGTAAAAAGCGGGAAATAAATATACATAATAAATTTTTAGTATTAATTATGCCAACAATTCAACAATTAGTAAGAACAGGAAGAACTCAGATAACTAAGAAGAGTAAATCGGTTGCTTTAGATTCTTGTCCTCAAAGAAGAGGGGTTTGTACGCGTGTTTACACTACAACACCAAAAAAACCAAACTCTGCAATGCGTAAAGTAGCGCGTGTACGTTTGACAAATGGTAATGAAGTGAATGCTTACATCCCTGGTGAAGGACACAATCTACAAGAGCACTCGATAGTATTAGTTAGGGGTGGAAGGGTAAAAGATTTACCAGGAGTTAGATATCACATCGTTCGTGGTGCGCTTGATACGTCAGGAGTAGCAGGAAGAACGCAAAGGAGATCTAAGTATGGTGCTAAACGCCCAAAAGAAGCAAAAAAGTAATTTAAAAAGTTATGCTTATAGAGGCGCGATTCATTGCGACTAGATAAGTGTGAATTTTTATTAAAAAAAAGACATGAGAAAAAGAGCGGCAAAGAAAAGACCACTTTTACCAGATCCAAGGTTTAATGACCAATTGGTAACGCGTTTTGTTAACAACTTAATGTGGGACGGTAAGAAATCGACAGCTTTTAAAGTATTTTATGATGCAATTGACATTATAGAATCAAAAAAGCAAGATTCAGAAAAATCATCATTAGAAATTTGGAAAGATGCTTTAACTAACGTTATGCCTCACGTAGAAGTACGTAGCCGTAGAGTTGGTGGTGCTACATTTCAAATTCCGATGCAAATTAGACCAGATAGAAAAATTTCTTACGCAATGAAGTGGTTGATACTTTATTCTAGAAGAAGAAATGAAAAATCTATGGCTCAAAAACTAGCTTCAGAATGTTTAGCTGCGGCTAAAGAAGAAGGTGCTGCAGTTAAGAAAAGAATGGATACTCACAAAATGGCAGAGGCTAACAAAGCGTTCTCTCATTTTAGATTTTAATTCTAAGAAATGGCTAGAGAACTTAAATATACAAGAAACATAGGAATTGCTGCTCATATTGATGCTGGTAAAACAACAACAACTGAGCGTATATTATTCTATACTGGAAAATCACATAAAATTGGTGAGGTGCACGATGGTGCTGCAACAATGGACTGGATGGCACAAGAGCAAGAAAGAGGTATTACAATTACTTCCGCTGCTACAACTTGTGAGTGGAATTTTCCAACTGAGCAAGGTAAAGTTTTACCTGAAACATTGCCTTATCACTTTAATATTATTGACACACCGGGACACGTTGACTTTACAGTTGAAGTGAACCGTTCTTTGCGTGTTCTTGATGGTTTGGTTTTCTTATTTAGTGCTGTTGATGGTGTTGAGCCACAATCGGAAACTAACTGGAGACTTGCTGATCAGTACAAAGTGCCGCGTATTGGATTCGTTAATAAAATGGATAGACAAGGATCTAACTTTTTGATGGTATGTCAACAAGTAAGAGATATGTTGAAATCTAATGCTGTTGCAATCACTTTGCCAATCGGTGAAGAAAATGATTTCAAAGGTGTAGTAGATTTGGTGAAAAACCAAGCTATTGTATGGCATGAAGAAGGTTTGGGTGCTACATTTGATATTGTGCCTATTCCAGAAGATATGTTGGAAGAAGTGAAGGAATACAGATCTATTCTTATTGAAGCGGTTGCTGATTATGATGAGAATTTGTTGGAAAAATTCATGGAAGACGAAAACTCTATTACAGAGGAAGAAATCAACGTGGCTTTAAGAGCTGCGGTTATGGATATGGCTATCATCCCAATGATTGCCGGTTCTTCTTTCAAAAATAAAGGTGTTCAATTTATGTTGGATGCGGTATGTAAATACTTGCCTTCTCCAATGGACAAAGACGGTATCGAAGGGATTCATCCTGATGATGCTGAATTGTTAGAAGAAGATCAAACTAAAATTTTGCGTAAGCCAGATGTTAAAGAGCCATTCGCTGCTTTAGCTTTTAAAATCGCTACCGACCCATTCGTAGGTCGTTTAGCTTTCTTCCGTGCTTATTCAGGACGTTTAGATGCGGGTTCTTATGTTTTGAACACACGTTCAGGAAACAAAGAAAGAATCTCACGTATATATCAAATGCACGCTAACAAGCAAAACCCAATCGATTATATCGAAGCGGGTGATATTGGAGCGGCAGTAGGATTTAAGGACATTAAAACTGGAGATACATTGTGTGATGAAAAACACCCAATCATTCTTGAGTCAATGAAATTTCCTGCGCCGGTAATTGGTATTGCAATTGAGCCTAAAACTAAAGCTGACGTTGATAAAATGGGTATGGCTTTGGCTAAATTAGCTGAAGAGGATCCTACGTTTACCGTTAGAACTGATGAAGCTTCAGGGCAAACTATTATCTCGGGTATGGGTGAGCTTCACTTGGATATCCTTGTTGATAGAATGCGTCGTGAATTCAAAGTTGAAGTGAACCAAGGTGAACCTCAAGTTGAATACAAAGAAGCTTTTACAAGAGAAGCTCAACACAGAGAGACATACAAGAAACAATCTGGGGGTCGTGGTAAATTCGGTGATATCGTATTTAAATTAGAGCCAGCTGATGAAGTTGACGGTAAAGTTCCTGTTGGATTGCAGTTTGTTAATGCTGTAAAAGGTGGTAACGTTCCTAAGGAATACATACCGTCTGTAGAAAAAGGTTTCAGAGAAGCTATGAAGACTGGTCCTTTAGCGGGATATCAGGTTGATAGTTTAAAAGTTACTCTTTTAGACGGATCTTTTCACCCTGTGGATTCTGATGCGCTTTCTTTTGAACTTGCAGCCAGAATGGGGTACAGAGAAGTAGCAAAAGCTGCTGGGGCTGTAATTCTTGAGCCAATCATGAAAATGGAAGTTATTACACCGGAAGAAAACATGGGAGATATCGTAGGAGATATTAACCGTCGTAGAGGTCAGGTTAATGACATGGGTGATAGAGCAGGTGCTAAAACCATTAAAGCTGATGTGCCATTGTCAGAAATGTTTGGATATGTTACGACATTGAGAACACTTTCGTCAGGAAGAGCAACTTCTACTATGGAATTTTCACACTACGCGGAAACTCCTTCTAATATTTCGGAAGCAGTAATCAAAAAAGCAAAAGGAAACGCTTAATCTTTAAGAAAATGAGTCAAAAAATCAGAATAAAACTAAAATCTTACGATTACATGTTGGTAGACAAGTCTGCTGAGAAAATCGTAAAAACGGTAAAAAGTACCGGTGCAGTTGTAACAGGTCCAATCCCATTGCCAACACACAAAAAACTTTTCACAGTACTACGTTCTCCACACGTTAACAAAAAAGCTAGAGAGCAATTCGAGGTTATGTCATACAAGAGATTAATTGACATTTACTCATCTTCATCAAAAACAATTGATGCATTGATGAAACTTGAATTACCTTCTGGAGTTGAAGTAGAGATCAAAGTTTAAGTAGCTTACTAGTAAGAAAAGAGCACAGTATTTAGGCGTTAATATTTTTTTAGGAATATCTGTAAATAAGTTATACTTTTGCAGCTCTTTAAAAAATAGGAACCGCTTAAATGTTGTGTTCTATATTTATATTTAATAATTAATAATTAATAATTATGTCTGGGTTAATTGGTAGAAAAATCGGCATGACTAGCATTTTCGACGAGAACGGGAAAAACATTCCTTGTACAGTAATCGAAGCTGGACCATGCGTTGTTACCCAAGTCAGAACCAAAGGTGTTGACGGGTACGAAGCGTTGCAACTTGGTTTCGATGACAAAAACGAGAAACATTCCACAAAAGCGGCTTTAGGTCACTTTAAAAAAGCGGGAACTGTAGCTAAGAAAAAAGTCGTTGAATTCCAAAATTTTGCAACAGAACAAAAACTAGGGGATCTTATAGATGTTTCTATGTTTGTTGAAGGAGAATTTGTAGATGTGCAAGGTGTATCTAAAGGTAAAGGTTTTCAAGGGGTTGTAAAACGTCACGGTTTTGGTGGTGTTGGTCAAGCAACTCATGGTCAACATAACCGTTTAAGAGCGCCAGGTTCTGTAGGGGCTTCTTCTTATCCATCTAGAGTATTCAAAGGAATGCGCATGGCTGGACGTATGGGAGGAGAAAATGTAAACGTTCAAAACCTTAGAGTTTTAAAAGTAGTTACTGAAAAGAACCTACTTGTTATAAAGGGATGTGTTCCTGGATGTAACAACTCTTATGTAATCATTCACAAGTAATGGAAGTAAAAGTATTAGATTTCAACGGAAAAGATACTGGAAGAAAAGTTCAACTTTCTGATTCAGTATTCGCAATTGAACCAAATAATCACGCAGTATACCTTGATGTTAAGCAGTATTTAGCTAATCAACGACAAGGAACGCACAAGGCTAAAGAAAGAGCTGAAGTTGCGGGAAGTACGCGTAAGATTAAAAAACAAAAAGGAACTGGTACTGCTCGTGCGGGTAGTGCAAAGAATCCATTGTTTAAAGGTGGTGGAACAGTTTTCGGACCAAGACCAAGAAGTTATTCATTCAAATTGAATAAAAACTTGAAACGTTTGGCTAGAAAATCTGCTTTCTCAATCAAAGCAAAAGAGTCGAACATAATCGTTCTTGAAGACTTTAATTTTGAAACACCAAACACTAAAAATTTCATTAATGTTTTGAAAGCTTTAGAGTTAGAAAATAAAAAATCTCTGTTTGTGCTGGGCGATACGAATAAAAATGTATATTTGTCGTCACGCAATTTAAAAGCATCTAGCGTGGTAAGTAGCTTAGAATTAAGCACTTACGCTATTCTTAATGCTAATAACCTAGTTCTTTTAGAGAGTTCTTTGGAGATAATTGAAGAAAATTTAAGTAAATAATAGGATATGAGCATCATAATTAAACCTATAGTAACGGAAAAAGTAACCAAAGAAAGTGAAGTTTTAAACCGCTTCGGATTCGTTGTTAACAAAAAAGCAAATAAAGTTGAGATTAAGAAAGCTATTGAAGCTGCTTATGGTGTGACTATTTTGAGTGTTAACACGATGAACGTAAGACCGGATAGGACTACAAAATACACTAAAAGTGGTTTAATCAGTGGAAAGACGAATGCAATCAAAAAAGCAATTGTTCAAGTACAAGAAGGAGAAACAATTGATTTTTACAACAATATCTAAGATAGAAAAATGTCAGTAAGAAAATTAAAACCTATTACCCCAGGTCAGCGATTTAGAGTTGTGAATGGTTATGACGCCATTACAACTGATAAGCCGGAACGCTCTTTGATAGCGCCGATAAAAAACTCTGGAGGTAGAAATAGTCAAGGAAAGATGACCATGCGTTATACGGGTGGTGGTCACAAGCAGAGATATCGTATTATTGATTTCAAAAGAACAAAGGAAGGAATTCCTGCGACAGTGAAATCAATCGAATACGATCCAAATCGTACTGCGTTTATCGCATTATTAGCTTACGCTGATGGTGAGAAAACTTATGTTATTGCTCAAAACGGATTGAAAGTAGGTCAGAAATTAGTTTCTGGTCCTGAATCTCAACCAGAAATAGGTAATACATTGCCGTTAAGCAGAATTCCATTAGGAACTGTTATATCTTGTATTGAGTTAAGACCAGGTCAAGGGGCTGTAATCGCTCGTTCTGCTGGAACATTTGCTCAATTAATGGCAAGAGACGGGAAATATGCAACAATCAAAATGCCTTCAGGTGAAACAAGATTGATCTTGTTAACTTGTTCTGCTACTATTGGAGCTGTTTCTAATTCAGACCACCAATTAGTTGTATCTGGTAAAGCAGGTAGAACAAGATGGTTAGGTAGAAGACCTAGAACAAGACCTGTAGCGATGAACCCTGTCGATCACCCAATGGGTGGTGGTGAAGGTCGTTCTTCTGGTGGACATCCACGTTCAAGAAATGGAATACCAGCAAAAGGTTATAGAACTCGTTCTAAGAAAAACCCGAGTAACAAGTATATCGTAGAACGTAGAAAGAAATAATTAAGATATGGCACGTTCATTAAAAAAAGGACCTTTCGTTCATTATAAGTTAGACAAGAAAGTTCAAGAAAACATCGCAGGTGGAAATAAAGGAGTGGTTAAGACATGGTCTAGAGCTTCTATGATTACTCCAGACTTTGTTGGGCAAACTATCGCAGTTCATAACGGTCGTCAATTTGTACCAGTTTACGTAACAGAAAACATGGTAGGTCACAAATTAGGAGAATTTTCACCAACTAGATCTTTTAGAG